>Ga0129314_1001453_pt1 | contig 16296 bp, 19 predicted proteins | sample O1111metagenome_FD_94431 | JGI IMG/M metagenome (GOLD analysis project Ga0129314, IMG submission 94431) | Orangutan individual fecal microbial communities from fecal samples from Wisconsin, USA - O1111 metagenome | ecosystem: Host-associated > Mammals > Digestive system > Large intestine > Fecal...
GTGGATCTGGAACGACTTCCTGCTGCCCTATTTGACCCTGGACCTCAAGAAATACAAGACGATCTCCATCGTTATCCAGTATATGAAGGGTTCTTATGGCCGGGTGGATATGGGCGCCATCATGGCCGCCCTCATTATGGCCGTAATCCCTGTGGTCGTCTTTTACCTGAGCTGTCAGAAGTATATCATCAAAGGTGTTGCCGCCGGTGCTGTCAAGGGTTAAACTGATTCTATCCCATGAAGTATTGGAAGTGAGACGATGACGATCAAAGATATTGCCCGCCTGTCCGGATACAGCCTGGGCACGGTATCCCGGGTGTTGAACAACCATCCGGATGTCAGTGACAAGGCACGGGAACGGATCATGGCGGTAGTACAGGAGCAGGGCTTTGAGCCGAATGCCAACGCCAAGCACCTGAAAATGCAGACCCAATCGGCCATCGCCGTTTTGGTCAAGGGCACGCAGAACCTGCTGTTTGCAGATCTATTGGAGCGGGTACAAGCTCTGCTGCGGGACAGTGGAGAAGCGGTTTATGTTGCTTACTTGGATGAAGATGCCGACGAAGTGCAGTATGCCATTCAACTGGTCAAGCTGCGCCGTCCAAAGGGATTTCTCTTCCTGGGCGGCGACCTGGAATGTTTCCGGAGGGAGTTTCAGCAGATTACGGCTCCTTGCGTTCTGCTGACCAACGATGCCCAGTCCCTGGGCTTCAAGAACCTGTCCAGCTTTTCCACGGATGACACAGCAGCAGCCGGCGCTGTGATCGAATATCTCTACCGCCACGGGCACCGGAAAATTGGAATACTGGGCGGCAACCTGGCCGGTGAGCAGATCAGCATCAAACGACTTCAGGGAGCCCAGCGCAGGATGAAAGAGCTGGGGCTGCCATTTGACTTCAAGACCCACCATGTCCCATGCCGCTTCTCTATGAAGGATGGCTACGATGCAGCAAGGACACTGTTGGCGCGTGAACCCGGCCTGACCGCGATTTTTGCACTTAGCGATGCTATTGCTCTTGGAGCGATGCGGGCAATCTGTGATTTGGGACTGCATATGCCCAATGATGTCTCAGTTGTCGGATATGACGGACTTGCCGCCGCCTATTTCTGCATTCCCCGGCTGACGACCATCCGACAGGATGTGGAGCAGTTGGCAACGCGCGGTGTTCAGACATTACTTCAGGCAATCCACTATAAAAATCCCCCGATTTATGAAACCATAGGATTTGAACTTATGGAATTTGAGAGCGTCCGCTCAGTAGAACCTCAGTAATATTTACAGCAGAAAGGTTGGTGTTTTATATGCGAAGTGCCGGTATTCTGATGCCGATCACCGCGCTGCCCTCGCCGTGGGGTATAGGGACACTTGGTATGTCCGCCAGATCGTTTTTGGATTTTTTAGTGGAGAGCGGTCAGACCTACTGGCAGCTGCTGCCCATTGGCCCCACCGGCTTCGGCGATTCCCCATACCAGCCTTTCTCCTCCTATGCTGGGAACCCTTATTTTATTGATTTAGATGATCTGGCCGAGATGGGACTGCTGCTGCCTGAGGAGTATCAGAACTTGGACTGGAGCCCGGCCTCCGCTTGTGTGGACTATGGGCTGCTCTATCAAAGCCGGTTTCAGGTCCTTGAAAGAGCAGTGGATCGCCTCTGGGCCAGGGAGGAAAAAAGCGTACAGTCTTTCTGTGAGAAAGAAAAGGATTGGCTGGATGACTATGCTCTCTTTATGTCCCTGAAAGATCATTTCAATGGCAAACCATGGCAGGACTGGCCGGATGATCTGCGCCGCAGAAAAACGGAGGCGCTGGAACAGGCCAGGAAGCAGTCAGAGGGTGATATCCGGTTCTGGAAGGGCGTCCAGTTTCTGTTCTTTGAACAGTGGGATCGCCTGAAGAACCTGGCGGCGGAAAAGGGAATCTCCATCATTGGAGATCTCCCCATCTATGTGGCGGAGGACAGTGCCGACGTATGGGCTCATCCGGAGCAGTTTCAGATGGACGCTGAACTGCACCCTACCCGGGTGGCCGGCTGCCCGCCGGATGGCTTTTCTGCGGATGGGCAGTTGTGGGGAAATCCGCTCTTTCACTGGGAGCGAATGAAGAAAGACGGTTATCGCTGGTGGATGCGCCGTGTTTCGTTCCAGTTTCGGTTTTATGATGTGCTCCGCATTGACCACTTCCGGGGCTTTGATGCCTATTATGCGATCCCAGCTTCGGCAGAAAACGCAAAAAAAGGGACGTGGGAGCCCGGCCCTGGCCTGGCGTTTTTCCAGGCTATGGAAAAAGCGGTGGGGCGGCGCTCCATTATTGCGGAGGACCTGGGCTTTCTTACTGCCTCTGTGCGGCAGCTGCTGGCAAACACCGGCTATCCCGGCATGAAAGTGTTGGAATTTGCCTTCGACAGCCGGGATGGAGGTGGCAGGGTGTATCAGCCGCACAATTATCCCACCAACTGTGTAGCCTATGTGGGCACACACGATAACGATACTGCACTGGGGTGGCTCAGCACCGCCGATCCGGAAGATGTCGCTTTGGCGCGGGAGTATCTGCACCTGGACTCTGCAGAAGGCGAAAACTGGGGCATGATGCGGGCTATTTGGAGCAGTACTGCTGACTGCGCCATCGTTCAGATGCAGGATCTGCTGGGACTGGGAACCGAGGGACGGATGAACACCCCCTCCACCTTGGGTGGAAACTGGCAGTGGCGGGCCTTACCCGGCTTTGACAGCCCAGCCCTTGCCAAGCGGCTGCGGCGGCAGATGGAACTCTATGAACGGCTTCCTCAGGGCAGGAAGGGAGAACAGATATGAGCATTCAGCCTTATTTGGAGACATTTCTGTCGCACCGCGGCATTGATTTGGATACCAGTTCTGATCAGGAATTGATGTATGCCTTGACCGCCGCAGTGCGAGAACTGCAAAGGCCCATGCCCCATGCGCAGGGAGAGCGCAAACTGTATTACTTTTCCGCAGAATTTTTGGTTGGGCGGCTGCTCCGGGCCAACTTGATTAACCTGGGGCTGTTGGAAGAAGTAGAGGCTTTGCTGGCCGCCCACGGCCGCTCTCTTGCTCAGATCGAAGACCAGGAGCCGGAACCCTCCCTGGGAAACGGCGGCCTGGGCCGGCTGGCCGCCTGCTTCCTGGATTCTATCGCCTCCCTGGGACTCAATGGGGACGGCGTAGGGCTCAACTACCACTACGGCCTGTTCCGCCAAAGACTGGACACCGGATTGCAGATGGAGGAGCCGGACCCCTGGATTGCCCCGGAGTCCTGGCTGCTGGATGCAGGATTCTCCTACCAGGTGGACTTCGGCGGTTTCTCTCTGATTGCCAAGCAGTACGACCTGGAGATTCCCGGCTATGAGAACGGTGTGTGCAATCGGCTGCATCTTTTTGATGTGGAGCGGCCGGCAGAGGCGCCCACGGAAGGCATCCGATTTGATAAAACAGATATTGCCGGTCATTTGACTTCCTTTTTGTATCCCGATGACAGTGATGAGGCAGGCCGATTGCTGAGGCTCTATCAGCAGTATTTCATGGTCTCGGCTGGCGCCCAGTTGATTCTGCGAGAATTGGGGGAGCAGGGCCATTCTCTATTGGACCTGGACAAATATGTCGTGGTTCATATCAACGACACCCATCCCTCCATGGTGATCCCCGAACTGCTGCGGTTGCTGACCGAGCGCGGCGTGAAACTGGAGCAGGCCATGGATGTGGTGGAGCGCACCTGTGCTTACACCAACCATACTATTCTGGCGGAAGCCCTGGAAAAGTGGCCTGCCGCCTACTTGGAACAGGTGGCACCCCAGCTGCTTCCGTTCATTCGTGCTCTGGATCAGCGGGCGCGGCAGCGTTGTGACGACCCGAGCACGGCTATCTGGGATGCAGATAATGTGATCCATATGGCCCATATGGATATCCACAGCAGCGCGAAGGTCAACGGCGTGGCGGAACTGCATACGGAGATACTGAAGGGCATAGAACTTCATCCCTTCTATGTACTGTATCCTGAAAAGTTCAATAACAAGACAAACGGCATTACCTTCCGACGGTGGCTGATGGGCTGCAATCCGGCACTGGCATCTTTGATCACGCAGGCTATTGGTCCTGAGTGGAAGCGAGATGCCGCACAGCTGGAAGGATTACTGGTGCATAAGGACGACAACGCTTTTCTGGAGAAACTGCTGGCAGTCAAAGAGAAAAACAAATCAACTTTGGCCCACTGGCTTGAGGAACGTGGAACCTCTATTGATCCCAACAGCGTATTGGATGTCCAAATCAAGCGGCTGCACCAGTATAAGCGTCAGCAGATGAACGCCCTGTACGCCATCTGGAAGTATCTCCAGATCAAGGACGGGCACACCCCGCCCCGACCGGTGACCATGGTATTCGGTGCCAAGGCGGCCCCGGCCTATACCCTGGCCAAGGATACCATCCATCTGCTCTTGTGTCTAAGCAAACTGATTGAACAGGACGCCCAGGTTTCTCCTTGGCTGAAGCTGGTGATGGTGGAAAACTACAATGTCTCCGTTGCTGAGCGGCTGGTCCCTGCTTGCGACATCTCCGAGCAGATTTCCCTGGCCTCCAAGGAAGCCAGCGGCACTGGCAACATGAAGCTGATGGCCAACGGCGCTGTCACTCTGGGCACCCTGGATGGGGCAAATGTGGAGATTGCCCGGCTGGTGGGTGAGGAAAACATCTACTTGTTTGGCCGCTCTGCCGATGAAGTCATTTCCCTCTACCAAAACGACGCCTATCACAGCAGTGATTACTGGCAGAAACCAGAGCTGGATCGGCTGGTGGACTTCATTCTCAGCCCGGAACTGCTGGCCCTCGGCGATGCCGGGAGCCTGAGCCGACTTTATAAGGATTTTATCGCCAAGGACTATTTTATGGCGCTGCTGGATCTGGAGGAGTACATCGCGGTGAAGGAGCGGTGTCTGGCCGACTATGAGGACCGGGCTGCCTGGAGCCGCAGGATGCTGGTCAACATTGCTCGCTCCGGTTTCTTCTCCTCCGACCGCACCATCGCGGAATATAACCGGGACATCTGGCACTTGAAATGAGTGCCATACCAGAAAGGTGTGATTATTATGTCTGAAGTCAGTTTACAGCATATTGAAAAAGTATATCCGCACAGCGGCAAAAAGAAGAGCAATCTCAAGGTGACGGACGAAGGAGTTCTGGCGGTACAGAACTTCAATCTGGACATCCGTGACCGGGAATTCATCGTTTTGGTTGGTCCCTCCGGCTGCGGAAAATCCACCACTCTGCGGATGGTGGCTGGTCTGGAGGAGATTACCAGGGGTGAGCTCTATATCGACGGGAAGCTGGTCAACGATGTGGAGCCCAAGGACCGGGACATCGCCATGGTGTTCCAGAGTTATGCCCTCTATCCCCACATGACGGTGCGGGGTAATATGGAGTTCCCCCTGAAGCTCCGCAAGATGCCGAAAGATGAAATTGAACGCCGGGTGAACCAAGCGGCGGAGATCCTGGGAATCACGGAATATCTGGATCGCAAGCCCAAGGCGCTGTCTGGCGGCCAGCGGCAGCGCGTAGCCATTGGCCGAGCCATTGTCCGGGAACCCAAGGTGCTTTTGATGGACGAACCGCTGTCCAATCTGGACGCCAAACTGCGCAACCAGATGCGTGCCGAGATCATCAAGCTGCGCCAACGCATCAATACCACCTTCATCTATGTTACCCATGACCAGACCGAAGCCATGACTCTGGGCGACCGTATTGTTATCATGAAAGACGGTGTGATCCAGCAAATCGGAACACCCCAGGAAGTTTTTGACCACCCGGCCAACCTCTTTGTGGCGGGCTTCATCGGGGTTCCCCAGATGAACTTCTACGATGCGGAGTTGGTGCTTGACAAAGACAGTACATATGCCGTTATGATGAATGGCATTCGTGTGGTTCCGACCAACGAAAAGCAGGAACGGCTGCGCAAAGCGGGTGTGAAACCCCAAGCAATCATCCTCGGTGTTCGACCTGAGCATATCATGCTGCTGGAAAATGGAGAACCAGGGCTGCAGGGCAAAGTGGAGGTCACAGAGATGATGGGCAGCGCCGTTCATCTCCATGTAGACGCTTATGGCCGCGACAGCATTATTATTGCCCAGACCTCCGGTATGGAGGGGGCCAGGCATGTTCCTATGGAAAGCGGAACTCCTATTTCGTTTACCTTTGGCGGCAATGTAGTACATCTGTTTTCCAAGGAAGACGATCACAACCTGGAATTTTAGTCGCACGGACACAAACAGGTTCTATAACAAATGTTGGGATCGGGTTTGACCCGACCCCAACTTTTGTTATAGAACCATAAAACAAAAAGAACCCTGAAGCGATTGCTTCGGGGCTCTTGATGGCTGCTCCTGTCAGGCTCGAACTGACGACATCATGATTAACAGTCATGCGCTCTACCGACTGAGCTAAGGAGCAATATGGTGACCCGTACCGGAATCGAACCGATGTTAACGGCGTGAGAGGCCGCTGTCTTAACCGCTTGACCAACGGGCCATATTGCATGCACTGTTTCAGCGCGATATATTTATTATACAGCCTTCTCCCAAAATGTCAACAGATTTTTTGAAATTTATCTGGAATTTTTAAAACAAAGCGTGTATAATAAAACAAACTGTTTTCCTACTGGGTTTATGTGTATGTTTGAAGGCGAAATTTCATCGCGCTGAGAGGGAAATTTTTGTGAACGGAAAAACGATTCGGCTGGCGTTTTTAGCCACCCTGCCGGTGATGGCAGGATATATTGTGTTGGGCATCGGCTTTGGTGTGCTGATGGCGGAAAAAGGGTATTCATTGTGGTGGGCACTGCTGATGAGCCTGACCATTTACGGCGGCTCGCTGCAGTATATCGGTGTAAGCCTTTTGAGCAGCGGGGCCTCGCTGCTTTCGGCGGCGCTCATCACACTCACGGTACACGCACGCCACATCTTTTACGGCATCTCCATGCTGGAGCCGTACCGAAAGCTGAAGCATGGCCGCGCTTATTGCATTTTTGCACTGACCGATGAAACCTATTCGCTGGTGTGTGCCCCGCAGCTGCCCAAAGAAGTGGGCTACACGCCGTACTGCATTCTGGTTTCGGCGCTTGACCAGATTTACTGGCTGCTGGGCACCTTGGCGGGCAATGTGATGGGCAGCGTGCTGCCGGTTGATTTTACGGGGGTGGATTTTTCCATGACAGCGCTGTTTGTGGCAATTTTCGTGGAACAGTGGGAGCAAACAAGGGATCATCGCCCGGCTATTGCGGGGCTGCTGATCTCGGTTATGTGCCGGATGGCTTTTGGGGCAGATCGCTTTTTGATCCCGGCCATGCTGGGCATCACGGCAGCGCTGCTGCTGTTTGGCGCAAAAAGTGGGGCAAAGGAGGCAAAACAAAATGGATAAGCTGCATTCACTGGCGCTGATCCTGATCATGGCGGCATTGACTGCGGCGCTGCGTTTTTTGCCCTTTGTAATGTTTTCCAAGGAAACACCGAAAACGATCGTGTATTTGGGAAATCTTTTGCCAAACGCCATTATGGCCATGCTGGTGGTGTATTGCCTGAAAAATGTTTCCTTTGCTGCAGGCAGCCACGGCATACCGGAAGCCCTGGCGGTGTTTTTGGTGGCAGTGCTGCACAAGTGGAAGCACAATATGCTGCTTTCGATACTGGGAGGAACAGCGGCGTACATGCTGCTTGTGCAGGCAGTGTTTTAAATGGGTAGCAGAATTTGGCGGATACTATAATGTAATATAATATATAAAGGGAGGAATCAGGAAGAACTCTGTGAAAAAAACTTGAAAAAAGTGGTAAATTGTCAATATAAATGGCACAAATCAAAAGGGAAAATTTTCAATGCCTAATTTGTGCAATTCGGCATAAAATAGATCTGCTGGGCGCTGCCAACCAAGGCTTTTGCGCGGATAATAGTTCATCCAATCCATGATCTGCTGCACATCTTGCTCAGTCAGATGCTGCATAGTGCGGCCCTTCGGGCAGAAGCGGCGGATATACTTATTTTGCAATTCGTTACTACCGCGCTCCCAAGCGCTGTAAGGGTGACAATAATAAGTAGGCGCCAGCAGCTCCATACCGGCAGCATTTGCAAATTCTGCACCATTATCACAAGTAAGCGTTTTAACCCAGTCAATCATATTATTTCGCAGCCGCCCCAGTGCACTAACCACTTCGGCGGCTGCTTTTTTGCCTAAAAGACAAATGATCTCAAACCGTGTCTTGCGCTCAGTGAGCACCAGCAAACATTTACCGGACTCACGAGAGCCCAAAACAGTATCAATCTCAATATGCCCAAATTCTTGCCGATCGGCTACACAGGCAGGACGGTCTTCAATAGATCTATCATTTAAGTGCTTTTGGGATTTATACAAGTCTTGTTTGACCACTTGCTTGATACGATACCGGCCTACCGGCAGATCAGATATAGTAATATCAAGCAGCCTACGGCGCACATATCGGTACACGCTGGTAACAGATACCAGCGGAAGGTTTAAACCCATTTGCTGAATCTCAAACAACGCCGTTTCCGGGCTGTAGTGCTGTTTGCCGATATAGTAGGCAAGCAATTCAGCCAATCCGACGCAATTATGCAGCTTGATCTTGCGCCCTATGCGCTGCTTATTCTGCTTTACACGATTATCAGCCAAATCCGGAGAGTATGCCGTATATGTACGATAGTGAGAATCTAACAATTCACAGCGGCCCCGATCAAGTTCCCGGTAAACGGTGCGCCTGCTGCAGCCGATCAGAGCTGCTATTTGAGATACAGGCGTGTTTAACTTCAAATAAGCCTCGATCTGGTAACGCTGTTCCTTAGTCAGATGCTTCCCCATCATACCCTCCAACATCGACAATTATTATTTTGTAAGACACTCAAAGAGCTGCAGCCGAAAGCCTGGCTTAAATTTTGTCATACACTGCCGCGCATAGTACGCATGAGCTCCCGCTGCCGATCGTTAAGCTTTGCACCATATACGCCAGCCAGCAGCGGGTCAATATCACCACCGCAGATGCTTATATAGGCCTGAATGGAACTCCCGGCCTGATGGAAAATATAGCGCTTCAGGCTATCAAAATTGTAATCTTTGCCGACATTATAAGCCATTTTGATCTGCTCAGAATCCTCCAGCAGCTTATCCCACCAGCGAGCAAGCACAGATCGATCACGATTTTTACCATCATAGCATTTTACATACAATAACTGATTACGCATAATCCCACGGTATGTACTGCCAATATCACCACAATCCAACCAGCTGCGTATAAAAGATTCTGCAGCCTGATTCCGCAACTGAAATTCGCAGCGCACCCAATCGCGCGGAATCTCAGCAGGATCAGCACCAGATTTTACTTCACGCTCTTGTGTTTTGTCATAGATTCTAAGGCGGAAATCAGATTTTGCACTGCCCCAGATCACACTATTTTCTACAACACCCTCCTGTATCAGATATTGTTTCCAGCGAGATATATACATTTCTTTGCGGGTGTAGTTTTGTATCGTTTTAAGTTTGAGCCTTCCGAAGGTATCACAAGCAACATCAATACGGCTAAAATGCAATGATTTATATTGTTGTCGCAAATCTACAATATGCTGCTGCCATGCCGTGCGCGGATGCAAATCTTCCCATGTTCGGCAGCCGGTACCGGACATTTGTACAAAAATACTGTCATTCCCGCCCCATGCAATCACTACACCATCATAGTATACTGCGCTGGAATATCCATACATACCTTTGCGAGGCTCGAAGCGTACACCGGGAAAACCAAGCCGAGAAACAAGCCATGCTTGCCAGCCTTCTGTATCTTTCGGCGGCAAATCTGCAAAATCTGGATCATCTTCTACGACCTCTTTATAGCGTATGGAATAGGATAAGTAGTCAATAAGTATACGGGTTTCCCCGTGTAATTTGTTTTCACTCATTTTTAACATCAACTCTCCCCCGAAAGTTATTTGTTATTGTTACTTTTTAGGTGTTCCTGAGCTTTAGGCTTGTGGAGTTGTACCCCCGTGCTACAGTACGGGGGTTTTCGGGAGGTTTGCCCCTCCCAAAAGCGCCCAAAAGCTGAATATGCGCACGCACCGTGCGTGCTGGAAAGCGGCAGCCTGCCGCGATTCGAGCCGAAACGACCCCAAAAGGCAAGGCTATTTGCCGAATCTTGCCGCTAAATCTGGGGCGCAGCCCCAGACCCCACAATAATTTTGAAAGCGTATTACAATTATTGAGCTGCAGCAGCGGATCAGATCTTCAGCAGCTGCGGCGATTGTCTTACACTTTGCCCTTTAACCTGCGTTTGAATTTACGGCTGGGATTGCTTACAATCTCCGGATTGGGATCTGCCGGGCTTTGATTTGCCAAAATTTCAGCCTGTGTTAAAATATCGCCCTCTTTGTACTTTTTCTGCAGGTTATCCACTACGGCGAGCGTATCATAGGCGGCAAAATCTCGGTTACGCACGAACCAGCACGACCGGGCAAGTGGCTTGATCATCTCCGGACTGGTGGCGTTTTCCAGCTGCCAGGCATCATATACGCTTAATAGCTGGAAACGCCAAACCTTTTTACACTGAATTACATTGCGGGTTACATCTCGCATGAGCTTATCGACATGCTGAAAACGCTGGGCGCTGCCATAAAAACTGATGTGGTAATGCCTGCAGCAGAGCAGCGTATTGAGGAAATAGGCATCAATATTATCCTTAAAACTGCGGGAATTGAGCTGTACGCTTAACTCATCCATACAAACCACAGTACAGGTGAGGGTATCGTGCTCAGAATCGTACTGTTTATTGATTTTAGATGCTGCTACTACCTGCGAAAGGCTATCCAGATGAACAAACGGAATAGCCAGATCAACATTACTAAGTACAAGAATGCGTTGCTTGACAAATTTACCACGCTCCGAATCCCAGACAGGAAGATCATTGAAATGGTTATAAATACCAACAACTTTATGCACTAAACTGAGCGTTTTCCCGGCTCCAAAGTATCCACAATAGATATCCAGATCACCGCACTTGAAATTATTGAATTTTTTGTAGCGAAATAGATCGCGCAGATCATGAAAGCTGTAGAAGGTAACAAGGCCGGGATGGCATACAGCGCAACGAACAGCCGGGAAGGCCGCCAGCAGGATCACGGCAATGGTGATTAAAAGAAAAACCATATCAATACCGTCCTCTGGTCAGCTGCAGCACAAATGCACGGATCATGTTAAAGACAAACATAAACAAACAGATTGACAAAAGGACCTGAAAAAGCCAAGGAATCAACTCAGAAAAATTAGACGGTGATCCGGAAATGCCAAAAAAAGTACATAAATCAGTAAAAAGTGTTTGCATGATTTAAACCTCGAATTTATGTAAGACAACAATCGATGCTGCAGCTGCCAGGCTGCAGAGAAATGGTAATACGGCTGCGGCACGGGGCGGGGCAGAGCCCCGCGCCCCCGGCCTTGCCGCAAGCCTAAAGCCAAAGATATTTGATTAGCTTGAATGCTGCACCGGATAATGCAATTACAGTAAGCAACAACAAATACCCTTCGGCGGGTGTGTAGCTATTAAACGGCTTGAGCCAGATCGTACCGGGCTCAGTGCTTTGCTGCTGATCCGAATCAGCAGAGCCGGTTTCCTCGGTAGCGCTGGAAGATGCAGGATCAGCAGCAGTTGTAAATGCATTCGGATGATCTTTTAAAATCTCTGTAATTTCAGCAGGAGTATAAGTAGTTGCATTATCCAGCGCCGAATCAGATAGATCAGGCGGCGAAGCCGTTTCCCCCGAAACAGCAGGCTCAGAAGCAGCAGCAGACACAGCGGGCTCAGAAGCACTATCAGGACTTGCAGCCTCGGCGAAAGCGCCGACAGAGCAGCAGCCAACCAACACGGCAGCCGCAAGGGCAGCGGATAATCTATTATTTGCCACATTTTACACCCCCTTATAAATCCAATATCCCACCAATAAATTTGGCGAGAATGCAACCTAAAATCGAGAAAAGAATAATGTTCCAAAGGCTAAAAGAAAAGCCGTAAATCGTCATGGGCTGCTTAAATGCATCCAATATAAGGTTTAAAACACCAAAAAAATCATCCATAGTGCCACCCCATTATTTCCAGAAGAAACGAATCACGGCCATAACAATTCCAAGCGTAATACTAAGGCTCAGAAGTCCAACAATCTCAGCGGGAAGCCAAGAGAAAAATGAACCAGTGAAATTAGAAAATTCCCCACCCAAGCCGATTAGACTTGTGAATAATTGGGTTAGAGTTGAAACTACACTTGCAAAGCCCTCAGCAAAGGTGGCTAACACTGTAAGCAAACCTTTGAATACCGCACCCACAGCAGAGGCCAGAGCGCCGAATAGCTTATTCCAAAGGCTGGAATCTGATATATCCGTATCACCGGAGCCGCTGCCACCAGAGCCGCCGCCACCAGAGCCGCTGCCGCCAGAACCACCAGAACCAGAGCCGCCAGAGCCAGAACCGCCAGAATCAGTTTTTTGCAAATAACAGCATTTTTCAAAATCAAAATCCTTGACGGAATACCAAGAACCTTGATAATAGATATCAGCAGAAGAGGATACCCAAGACGAACCGTTATACACTTGTACAGAATCACAAGTATACTTATCAGTGATATTGAGCCAAGCAAAACCCGTTGTGGGGAATGTAGGACGAACACCGCCAATGCGATGATCTGAAATTTCCACGCCATCGGAATATACAACAATATCGCCATCCATAGGATCAGCGGGACGAACCTGCACAAGGTTGGTATCAAAGGGAGCGAGAGCGGGGTTATAGTTGGAAGTGTACAAAACTTTGTTAGAATAACGAAGTTCGTCAAGAACGCCAGTAATAGGGACAGACAAATTATCAGGAACAACCAAAGTTTCATTCACAATGTGTCCGTGTTCCTTGAGCCAAGAATAAGAATATGTATCCCACATCCACATGGCCGAGCTCTCGTTATAATAGCAAACATCAATATCAGCAGAGGGCTCAAAGTCGCTCTGAACATTTACGCCATCGACATAAAATCCATAGTCATCCCCTGACAATACAAAAGCAAGCGAATGCCAAACATTCCCCGAAATACCATTAAATTTAGATTCAAGAGAGAAATCTTTGGCTGTAGTTTTCTTTTTGTCAAAATAAACAGGATAATAACGTACACTTTGTGTCCCACTCATAGAACTTGAAGTTACCTTCTCTGTTAAACCCGAAATATCAATAGTAACATTTTTCTTAACAGGTATTCGATAACTTTGCGTCCCATCAGAAAAATACCGGAATTCAGCAGTTTTTACATCACCACCTAAATCGACATTGAATTTAGAAACATTCAACCCCTGCCCCCAAATATCATCTATTGTCCTAAAATCAGAGCTGCCAAATGTGGGGTTAATTGTCTGGTTGTATGCAGAGTTAGTAAAATTGCCATCCAGATGCCAAAGGCCCAATGTTGTACCATCATCCTCGGCCACACGCTGGGCACCGGAAACGCTATAATTAAAATATTGCCCCCAAACATCAGTAGCCTTTAAACCGTAAGTGCTGCGGCCATCAGGAAGCACCAAATACACCTCAGCATAGGTATCATCATCCGGTTTATCATTGTTGACAATATAGTACGACACATAGGTATTATTGTTTGTAATGTATGTGTTATAGTTGTAATTGTTATAGGTGTAATCAATCTTATAAGTATTGTACTGCTGATTATAGGTGATATTATTATAAGTTTGATATGTGTTGTGCGTGATATCGTAAAATGTTTTATTTGTGGTATTCAGCACCTGATAATTGTTTGTAGTTTTGGAAGTGCTGGAATAGCTATTGTTGTAAATATAATTGTTCTTTGCGCCGGTGTTGGTCACATGAGAAAAATTATTATTCGATTTATAGTTGAATTCTGCTGAATTATCAGATACTGTAGTGCCAGAGCCACCACCCCAACGGAATACACGATCAAGCAACATACCAGTAGAACCGGCAGCTACAGCAGTGTATGCAGTCAGACCTTTAACCAAATAGCCATAGGAATTAGACGGAACTAAATCACCAGCAGCAAAGGCAGAAGATGCCATTGTTGACAAAAGCACAACACATGATAATATTAAAGATAATAAACGCTTTTTCAAAAGATCACCCCAAAATCATAGGAAGGTTAGTTATGTTAATCGTATTATTAGAATTCATAAGCACATTAACTATAATTGGTATAGTAATGTATGAATCCAAAGAATTAGAAAACCGCAACATGGCAATTTTTGTATTGCTTACCTGCACCATATACGGAACTATTTGTAGATTCAACGAAGAACTCATAATAATACAAGCTATTGTTTATAGTGGCCTATGCATTTTAGGCCACTTCATAAAGGAAAATAAAAAATGATACTGACACTAAGTTTTATTGGATTGATCGTAGAAATGACGATTGCAATAATCGCTTGCTATTTCATGTGGAAGGAATCATGCAAGATGAAAGGCAAAATCTGGATTGCCTTTGCCATCATATTTGTGGCTGCGGGCATAAAGTTCGGCGTGATCGGCACGGCAGCAACATTAGCCGCTGCGATCATATACAATGAATCCAAAAAAGAAACCTAAAAGAAAAGGGCCCGGCCACATTAAAACAAGAACAATAAAAAATTACGCACTCAATGACTTTTTCAAATATTCCAAGCTTGCATTCATGCTTTTACCGGAGCGCTTGAGATATTCAAAAAAACCGTTACCGCTATCGTCACAATAAACTTCCAGAATTTTAATTCGGGCAACGCCACGAGGATTAGGAAAAATTTCTAAAATTTCAACTTTGCACATGAATGCATTTTCATGACCAAAGGAATAAATGCAAACATCACCAACACGAAAATCAAGGTTATTCATAATTGCACCACCATTCACTCAATAAGAAAGGGCCCGGCCACATCGGCCGGGCCCTTTTGCCGGGTGAGGAAAGATTGATTGGAATCAGCGAGCAGCACTCTTCAGGCGGCGGAAGATACTGATTCCAATGGGAACCATACCAGCAGCCAAGCAGAACAGCAGAACAGGCTGGCCGGTGATCTGCGAGATCACAGTACCAGACAGCGTAAACACATCAGACATAGCGGCAATAACAGCTTCCATACCAGTTTTTGCAACCTCAGTTCCGGAATCAACCAAAGGATTCATGAGGCGTTTCTCCTTTCCAAAATAATGAGTGAATAAACAATATGTAAGACAGCAACGCAGCTGCATAAGATCCGATCAGCGCCGCAGCTGCGTAAAGCTGTAATACATCGGGGGACTTAATCAGGCGGCGGCAATGGAGATTGCCGGGCTATGCGAGCTACACAAGATTGCATTTCTCGGCCCATCCGAGTACACTCGGACAGCGACCAACTGAGATCTTTAATCTGTGCAGCAAGGCGATTGGAAGCGCTCATAACTCTTTGCAGATCGGCAACATCGGCGGCAAGCGCATCACGCTGCGCACGCAAAGTCTTGATCTGCATATAAAGCGCTTCCTTTTTGGTGTACACCAAGTTGACCATGGTGGTAAATTTGGCGGTGAATGTATCACCATCAAAGTTATTTATAAGTTCTATTACATCAGGCGTAAGCCGAAGCGTTTTAGATATAGTGGTAGCCAAACACAACACATCCTTCCACAGCTACCGGAATAACCGAAGATGAATCAGTTAGAAGTAAGCGAGCAACTCTCAATAAATCCGTTGCTGTCATACGATACCGAAACATACATATTGACCAGCGCAGCGAAAGACCCAAGGTTTTTCACATCATCCAAAAGGAAACGCTTATCAACGAACAGCTGCTTAACCTCGTGACCAACAAGGGTGCTGTCATTGGGATTTTCCCGAGCGCAATGCAGCAGGTATGCATCAAAGGGCTTGCCGGTTTTTTTGCTGGTGCCTTCCAGCGGCTTAATACCAAGGATTTCGTAAACCATTTTCAAAACCTCCACTAAAAATGTATTATATATGGGTGTAAGACGGACAAAACACAGCCAATGGTTTGTGCCATTTAAATTGTAAATTAAAAAACTTGAAAAAAGTTTAAAAAAGTAGTTGACAAAAGGCGATTGGAGTAGTATTATAAGCAAGCTGTCGCACGACAGCGGCCAGCCGAAAGGCTGGAAGGGCTGCTTTCACTTGAAAGACTGCTAAAAAATAATTCAAAAAAGTGCTTGACAAACAAAGCACAGCGAGTTATAATAAGCAAGCTGCTTTGAGAGAGGCAGCCAGCAGGACCTTGAAAA
>Ga0129314_1001454_pt1 | contig 16271 bp, 15 predicted proteins | sample O1111metagenome_FD_94431 | JGI IMG/M metagenome (GOLD analysis project Ga0129314, IMG submission 94431) | Orangutan individual fecal microbial communities from fecal samples from Wisconsin, USA - O1111 metagenome | ecosystem: Host-associated > Mammals > Digestive system > Large intestine > Fecal...
TGAAAGCGCACAAGCCCGCTCCGGACCACCCATGGCGGCGTGGCGGCGTCAAAAGACAAGGATATCATAGCACATGTCGGGATAAATGTACGTTCGTGTAGACGTTGTTATGGCGGCACGAGGAGGGAGTTCTTTCGAGTTGTCTTGCCGTGATGGGAGTGTGACGGGGTGACTTTTTCAATGAACAATTATGGTGACTTTTTTACTGGCTATTGACATGCGCCGGAGCGGACAAAAAAGTGACCAAACAGCGCAAAACGGCGCAGCGCGGCAAGGCCGCCGCGGAACAGCGGCGATTTTCCCCCCTTTCGCCGCCGCGCCAAAAATGCGATAATGAAGCCGGTTTCAAGCGGATTTTTTTCAGGAGGGGGGGTGTTCATGAGAAGACCACTGCTTGCGGCGCTGCTGGCCGTGTTTCTCTGCGGGACGGCGCGCGCGGGAGCCCCGCTTTCCGACGATTCGCCGCCGCTGTCCGGCGACGGCGCCGAGGCCCTGCGACCCCGCCGCGCCACGCTGCTTTTCGCCGGCGACCTGATGGCTCACGCCCCGCAGCTGACGACGGCGCGGCGCAAAAAAGGCTACGATTTCACGCCGTCGTTCGAGCGCGTCAAACCTCTGATCACTGCGGCCGACCTGGCCGCCGCCAATTTCGAAACCACGCTCGGCGGCGCCAGGCGCGGCTACACGGGCTATCCGTGTTTCAGCACGCCCGACGAATATGCCGACGCCCTCAAAGACGCCGGTTTCGACGCGCTGACCACGGCCAACAACCACTGCATGGACCGCCGCGCCGCCGGGCTGTTCCGCACGGTGAAGGAACTGCGCGCCCGCGGCTTCACGACCTTCGGCACGTACGCCGCTTCGGCGGACCGTGAGACCGTTGCCGTCGCGGACGTGAACGGCATTACAGTCGCCTTTCTGTCGTGGACTTACGGCACCAACGGCATCCGCGTGCCGGCCTCGCAGGACTGGGCTGTGGCGCGCGGCGCCTCATGGGAAGAAGTCAGCGGCGACGTCGCCCGTGCCAAGGCGCTCAGTCCCGACTTCATCGTCGCCATGCCGCACATCGGCGTCGAATACGCGCTGACGCCGCCGCGCTTCGTCGTCGCTTTCGCCGAAAAGCTGCTGGAAGCCGGCGTCGGCGCGGTAATCGCCTCGCACCCGCACGTGGTGCAGCCGCTGGAACTTCGCGCCGCTTCCGGCGCCCGCGCGCCCGCGCTGATTGCCTGGTCGATGGGCAACTTCATCTCCAACCAGCGCACCAAGCCGCGCGATATGGGCGTTATCGTCCGGCTGACGCTGGAAAAGGACAAGGGCGTCACGCGCCTTGTCAGCGCCGACGCGATCCCCACCTGGGTGCAGACGCGCACGAAAAAAGGCGCCCGCGTTTCGCGCGTGCTGCCGCTGCTGGATGCTGTCGAAAACGCCGAGGAGCTGCAGATTTCCGCCGCCGACCTCAAGCGCCTGCGCGGCGCGCATGCCGATTTCACCGGGCGCGTGCTGGGACGCCGCGTTCCGCTGGCGAAAGCCGAACTGGCCTACGAGCTGGAACCGTCCTCGCAGGATCTGTTTTCGACGGCAAAATTTGACGAACTCGCCCGCCGCGCCGCCGCCAAAAAACGCAGCGCGCGGAAGAAAAACGCGGTTAAACCGTAATTTTCGTTCATATTTTTTCATATCCGCCTTTAAAACGGAGAATTTCCGGCATTTCACGCAAGCGGAAACAAAAATGCCAGAGTACAATCGTTTCAGATAAAACTTTATTCAAGGAGGAACACCTGACATGAACATGGACACGATCCGCGCCATCATCGACAAGGACCGGGACAGCCTGATCGACACGATCCGCGAGCTCGTCGCCGTACCCAGCGTAGGCGGCGAAGCGCCGCAGCCCGAGGCTCCCTTCGGTCCAGGGCCGAAAGCAGCTCTCGACAAGTTCGTCGAAATCGGCACGCGCCACGGCTTCCGCACCTGGGCTTTCGAGAATCAGGTCGGCATCGCCGAGCTCGGCGACGAATCCCTGCCCGAAATGATCGCCGTGCTTGCCCACGTCGATGTCGTTCCCGCCGGCGACGGCTGGAGCTGCGACCCCTGGCAGGGCATGATCAGGGACGGACTGCTCTATGGCCGCGGCGTTGCCGACGACAAAGGCCCCGCCATCAGCGCCATGTTCGCCATGAAAGCCCTGCGCGAAGCCGGCGTGCGCCTGAAGCGCCGCGTGCGGCTGATCGTCGGCACCAACGAGGAGCTGGGCAGCCGCGCCATCGAGCGTTACGTCGCGTCCGGGCAGGAACTCCCCGCAGCCGGCTTCACGCCCGACGCCGAGTATCCGCTCATCAACGGCGAAAAGGGCAGCATCACGCCCAAGTGCCGCGCCCCCTTCGCCCCCGACGGCGGCGACGTGCAGGTGCTCTCGCTCGACGCCGGCGTGGCCTCCAACGCCGTGCCCTCCAGGGCCGCTGCCGTGCTCAAAGTCGCTCCCGCGGCCGAAGCGCGCCTCAACCGCGTCGTCGAAGAGTTCGCCGCTCCGCGCGGCGCCAAACTGACCTGCGAAAAAAGCGCACCCGGCGAATACACGCTGACCATGGAAGGCCTGGCCTTCCACGGCTCGCGCCCGCAGTACGGCTCCAACGCCGCCGCCAACCTCGTCAAAGTGCTGCGCCTGCTCGGCATCGGCGGCGAACAGGGAGCCTTCCTCGACAAGATCGACGCGCTCGTAGGCGGCCAGACCCGCGGCGAAAATCTCGGCGTCATGCTCTACGACGACGTGTCCGGCTTCACCTCCCTGTGCTGGGGCCTGCTTAAAACTGAGGGCGATAAAGTCATGTTCACGCTCAACTACCGATTCCCCGTCACATTCGAGCGCGACCCTGTCTGCGCCAGATTCGTCGAAGTTCTGCGCGGACACGGCTTCGAAGTCGAAGCCGGCAGCGGCAGCCACCCGCTCTATATGCCTGAAGACAGCGCCCTCGTCAAAAAACTGATGAAAGTCTATCAGGAAGAAACCGGCGACTGCGAGTCCAAACCCATGTCCATCGGCGGCGGCACCTACGCCAAGAAAATGCCCAACATGCTTGCTTTCGGCAACCAGTTCCCCGGCGAGGACACTCATATCCACGAAGTCGACGAGCGGTGGAGCATCGAACACATCATGAAAAACACCAAGATCATGGCCGCGGCCATCGCCGCGCTGGCCGGCGTCGAAGAATAGCCCTGTGACGGGGAGGCGGTCTCAAAGCTTCTGGACTGCCTTTGAAGACAGGCAACGCCGCTTTATCCGATAATATCAGCGCTTCAGCGCCGGATAGAGCTTATCGGAAACAGCAAAGAGACCGCCTCAATTGTCTTTTGAGGCGGTCTCTTTTTGCTGGCGTCCCCTGCATGAGCGCCAATGCGGCGGAGGAAGCCGGCTTCGCGTGCGGCGGCAGGGAGCGTCAGACAGGAGCGGACACTCGCCGCGAGGCGGAATCCAAAGGAAGACGGACGCCGCGTATGAAACCGCTCTGCGGCGCTAGACGATCTGCGCCAGCGGGACGATTTCGATGCCGGCTTCGATAAGGCGTGTTTTCAGGGTCTGGGCCATCTGCACGGCCGTGGGGGAATCGCCGTGCAGGCAGATCGAGTGTGGACGGAGCTTCACAATCGTGCCGTCAACCGCTTCGACGACGCCTTCTTTGACCATGCGGATCACGCGCGCGGCGGCGATTTCCGTGTCGCGCACGAAAGCGCCTTCCCCGCTGCGGGGCACGAGCGTGCCGTCAGGCATGTAGCCGCGGTCGGCGAAGGCTTCGGCGGCGTAGGGCAGGCCGATCTTCGCGGCGGCTTCGTCGAACTTTGAACCGGCCAGGCCCATCAGGATCAGTCCGCCGGCGTCCTTCACGGCCTGCGCCAGGGCTTCGGCTTCCTCGATCTTCTTGGCGGCGTTGTTGTACATAGCGCCGTGGGGCTTGACGTGCTGGAGTTTTATGCCGGCCGCCTCACAGAAGGCGCGCAGCGCGCCGATCTGATAGAGAGTATAGGAGTAAAGCTCGTCGGGCGTACAGGCCATGCTGCGGCGGCCGAAACCGGTCAAATCGGGATAGGCGGGATGAGCTCCCACGGCCACGCCCGCCGCTTTTGCCGCCGCCACGGTGGCGCGCATTACGCAGGGATCGCCGGCGTGAAAGCCGCAGGCCACGTTCGCCGACGACACGAAGGTGAGCACGTCGCTGTCGCGCCCCATCTTCCAGGCGCCGAAGCTTTCTCCCAGATCGCTGTTCAAATCCACTCGATATGTCATTGTCTGTCCCTCCTCCGGATCAATCCAAGCGTTCCCATGTCACGGCGTACTCTGTGCCGTTTACGTTCAGTTTCATCGCTCCCGACCGCGCCGGCTGCGCGGCGGCGTGCTGCACGAACAGCCGCAGACTCTCGACTTTCGCCGCTTCGGCGCGCGACAGCTCGGCGCCTTCGTCCTGGCTGATCGGAGCGAAGCGCACCTTGTCACCGGGCATCTTCTGCGCCAGACGCGCCACGTCAAGCGCGTGCACGACGGCAATCTTCACGTAACCGCCGGTGGTCTGGCGGTCGGCCATCATCACAATCGGCAGTCCGGAGCCGGGCACCTGCACGGCTCCCATCGGGATGCCGTCGGAGATGATGTCGGGACCTCTCAGGTGCTCGATGACTCTGTCGCTTTCCAGGCGGCAGCCCATTCGGTCGGCAGAGGTGGAAACAGAGTATTCGGTCTCGAAGAACGTTTTCAGCTCTGCGGGCGCAACGTAGGAATCCTGCGGCCCCGGGACGGCGCGCAGCGGCGAATCTCCGTAGTCCGGCAGCAGTTCCTCCGGGCAGGCGGCGCCGATGATGCGGCGCCACAGCGACCACGGCGTGCCGGCGGACAGTTCGTCGCCGTCTTTCAGTTTGCGTCCTTCGAAGCCGCCGATCTTCGCTTTCATGTAGGTGCTGCGGCTGCCCATCACCGGCGGCACGTCGATGCCGCCGCCGACGCAGATGCAGGCGCGGCAGCCGCGTCCGTGCGGAGAGCCGAAGCCAAGCCGGTCGCCGTCTTTCACTGCGACGGCCGTCCACATCGGCAGGGGCGCGCCGTTCAGCCGCGGGCTCAGGTCGCCGCCGGTGACGGCGATGCAGCCTTCGCCGGCGAAACGGATCAGCGGCCCCATCACCGTGACTTCCAGTGCCGCCGTGCCGACGGGATTGCCGAGCAGGAGATTGCCGCGCATCAGCGCCGGCGCGTCCATCGCGCCGCTGACGGGCATACCCAGCGCCTGATGGCCCCAGCGCCCCAGGTCCTGCACGGTGGTAAGGGCTCCGGCGCGCTCGACGATCAGCTTCATGCGCTCGCCTCCCTTTCAGCGTATTCGATGCGGTACTCGCCGCTTTTGATCTGCTCCTGGATTTCGGCGCAGCGCTCGGCCGTCACCGCATAAAACTTCACCCACAGCCCTGACGTAATCGCCGCGGCCGGATCGCGCTGCGGATCGTAAAGGTCGTAGGGGACGCGGCCGATGATGCGCCAGCCGCCGGGGCTGGCGATCGAATAAGCGCCGGCCTGCGCGCCGCCGATGGCGACGCTGTTGGCCGGGATCAGTTCGCGCGGCGTCTTCAGACGCGGCGTCGTCAGCGCCGGGTCCATGCCGCCCAGGTAGGGGAATCCCGGAGTAAAGCCGTTCATGTAACAATAGAGCGGCGAATCGCAGTAGCGCTTCACCACTTCCTCTTCCGTCAGGCCAGTGTGAGCGGCGACCTCGCCCAGGTCGGGACCGGACTCGCCGCCGAACAGGACGGGCACGCGCACCTCGCGGCCGCCCGTCCGCTCCGCGGCAAATGGTTTGGCCAGCTCGTCCTTAAGCCGCGCGCGCAGCGCCGGCAGATCGACCGTCAGCGGGTCGAAGTAGACCGACAGCGAGCGGTACGTCGGCACCAGCTCCTTCATGCCGCGAAATGGGTTTTCGTCAAGCACCCGTGCCAGCGCCTGCACGCGGCCGTTCACCGCCAGGTCGATTACCTCGCCGAAATCGACGAACAGGCACGTCTCGCCGGCCGGCAGGATCTTCGCTTCCATGGAACCGCCTCCTTGCTGAAAAATCTGCACAGACCGGAGCGCGCTCCGGGGTTCCTTCCTCCTGCGCTGCTACGAGAAGATCTTCATGATGTTGGGCAGCGCCTTCACGCCCATCCACAGCGTGAAAACGACCACGACCCAGCCGGCTCCCGTCAGCCACGCCGGATGACGGTACTCAGGGCCGACCACGTCTTTCTTGTACGCGCCGAGCAGGATCGACGCCAGCGCCAGCGGCAGGATCATACCGTTGATCGAACCGGCCACGATCAGCAGCGCTACCGGCCGGGCGATGAAAATGTTGATTGCCGTCGAGGCGCAGATGAAGCCGATCATCCACCAGCGGTAGTTGCGGTCCACCGCGGCGAACAGCGAGCGCAGAAACGACACGGAAGTGTAGGAAGCGCCGATTACCGAGGTCACTCCCGCCGCCCACAGCACCACGCCGAACATGCGGTAGCCTGCCTCGCCAGCGCCCTTGCGGAACGCGTCGGCGGCGGGATTGCCCGCGTCGAGCACCACCGCCGGCTGGCCGGCCGCCACGTAAACCACGCCGAGCACGGCGAGGAACAGCAGAATGCGCATGACCGACGTGACGGCGATGCCGTTCACGGCGCTCTTCGTCGCGTCGTGCACGTCGTGCACTCCCGCGTCGATGAGGCGGTGCGCGCCGGAGAAGGAGATGTAGCCGCCCACCGTGCCGCCGATCAGCGTCAGAATGATCATCCAGCTGACCGTGCTCGGCATCACCGTTTCTTTTGCCGCCAGAGCCACGGGAGGCGCGGCTTTGAAGGCCACGTAGAGCATCAGCGCGATCATCAGGAAGCCGAGCAGCTGCGTGAAGCGGTCCATCGCTTTGCCGAGATCCTTGTTGAGGAAAATGAAAATGGCGATTGCCGCGCTGATGGCTGCGCCGGCCTGCACGTTAAGGCCGAGCATCGTGTTCAGCCCCAGCGCCGCGCCGCCGACGTTGCCGACGTTGAACGCCAGGCCGCCGAGCGCCACGGCGAAGGCGAGCAGATAGCCCAGGCCGGGAATGACCCGGTTGGCCACATCCTGCGCGCGCAGCTGCGAAACGCAGAGAATGCGCCAGATGTTGAGCTGAACGACCGCCGTCACCACGATCGTCACGGCGATGGCGAAAGCCGCCGAAGCCAAAAGCTGCTGCGTGAAGACCGTTGTCTGCGTCAAAAATCCCGGCCCGATGGCCGACGTCGCCATCAGAAATGCCGCGCCGAGAAGGACCTGCAAGGTGCTTTTCCCTTTGTTCTGCTCCATGAATACGCCTCCTTTTTTTATTTGTGCTCAGATGCATTTTATTATTTCATAATTGTCCGATTATTGTCAATTAGCGCCGTTTATGTATTTAAAATACACGCCTTAAAAGATAGAAGCAGGGACTGGCGCCCGCGCTTTTCCGTCCGCTTCAAAAGCAGCCGCCTCTCCGCTCATTTGCCCGCCGCGAACGTCCGCAGCAGGGCGATTTCGGCCGCCCAGCCGGAGAGGGAATCCTGCGGCGTCTCCAGGCACATGGGCAGCCCCGCCAGAGCCGGATGGACGGCCAGCGCCGCAAAGGCGGCGCAGCCGAGACTCCCCCTGCCGAGTTTCTCGTGACGGTCCCTGCGGCTGCCGAACGGCGTCATGCTGTCGTTGAGGTGAAGGGCGCGCAGGCGCTCCAGTCCCACGATGCGGTCGAAGCGGGCGAGCACGCCGTCGAGATCGCCCGCGATGTCGTAACCGGCCGAATAGACGTGACAGGTGTCGAGGCACACGCCCATCTTCTCGGGACAGTTGACGCGGTTCAAGATCTCCGCCAGCTGCTCGAACGCGCCGCCTACCTCGCTGCCCTTGCCCGACATGGTCTCCAGCAGCACGGCGGTGCGCTTCACCGCGGGCAGAATCTCGTTCAGCGCCGCCACGATCAGGTCGATTCCCTTTTCATAGCCCTGGCCGACGTGGCTGCCGGGATGGAAGTTGTACAGACAGCCCGGCAGCTGTTCGTCCAGACGCTTGAGATCGTCGCTCATTGCCAGCAGCGCGAACTCGCGTACTTTCGCGTCGGCGGAGCAGGGGTTGAGCGTGTAGGGCCCGTGGGCGATCAGCGGGCCGAAACGATGTTCGGACATGATCGCTTTCAGCGCGGCGGCGTCGGCAGGGTCGGCGGCGCGCGCCGCGCCGCCGCGGGGATTGCGAGTGAAGAACTGGAACGTGTCGGCACCGATGGACAGTGCGTCTTCGCCCATCTTTCTGAATCCGCCGGCCACGGAAAGATGACAGCCGAAAAAAGGCATGGAAGAACCTCCCGAAATGACGCCCCAAAGAAAGGGGCCGTTTGTTGTATAATGAACTGGAATTTTCAGCACGATTAACGAGGGGGAAAAGGAAAATGCACGACGTTTCCAAGGATTGCCAGTGCGGCGCCGATCAGTGGCTGGCCGGGCTGGACGCGCTTGTCGCGGAGCTGCACGCAGAGCAGCATTTCTGCTGTTCTCAGACGGTGCTGTCCATCGGCATGAAACGGCTGGGGATCGATGACCCCGATCTGCTTCGCGCCATGGAGGGGTTCTGCGGCGGAGCCTGCGGCGGCACCTGCGGCGCGCTTGCAGGGGGCGCCGCGCTGATGGGGCTGTATCTCGGCAAAGGCACGGCGCTGGAGCCGCGCAGCGAATCGATCAAGCAGTACGTCAAAGAACTGACGGAGACGTTCCGCGCTTACTGGAAGGGAACGACCTGCGAAAGCATCGTTCACAACGACGCGGAACTGCGCGCAAAGAACTGTCCGAACGTCATTGCCGGAGCCGTGGAGATGGTCTGGAGCATTCTCGGCGAGCACGGCCTTGACCTTGACCGGCGCAAAATTGACCGCATGCCGCGGCAGCAAGACGGCGCAAAGGAGCGTTGAAAATGATCCGCAGAGGAACGGAAATCGCGTCATCCAGAGTCGAGAACTTCAAGGGCGGCACGGGCGCGCTGCTCTCGCGCGAGATTCTTTCCGCCGGCGAGATGGGCGGGCACGGACGCAAGTTCGGTTTCTCCACTCTGGCGCCGGGGGCGTCGATCGGCACGCACTCCCATGAGGGCGACTCCGAGACCTATTATATCCTGAAAGGTTCGGCGCGCTATAACGACAACGGCACATGGGTTGACGTCAAAGAAGGCGACATGACGCACTGCCCCGACGGCGAATGCCACGGCATCGTCAACAGCGGCGACGGCCCGCTGCAGTTCATCGCCCTGATCTTGTACACCGCACGGGAAAAATCATAGCATCTCCATGCGCCGAAGGGCGCCCGGCGAGGACTTTTTCCTCGCCGGGCGCCCTTCGCGTGTTTTGCCGTGCGCGCGTTTAACGATACTGCACCAGCTCCGGCGACAGGTCGTGAAAGCGCAGGCGGTCTTCGGCCGTTTTCTCCCAGACCGTGCCCGGCTTGCCCCAGTTCGCGTACGGGTCGATGCTCAGTCCGCCGCGCGGCGTGAAGCGCCCCCATACCTCGATGTACTTGGGCGACATCAGCTTCACCAGATCCTCCATGATGACGTTCACGCAGTCCTCGTGAAAGTCGCCGTGGTTGCGGAAGCTGAACAGATACAGCTTCAGCGACTTGCTCTCCACCAGCCGCTCGTCCGGAACGTAACTGATCGTGATGTTGGCAAAGTCCGGCTGCCCCGTCATCGGACACAGGCTCGTGAACTCGGGACAGTTGAACTTGACGAAATAATCGCGCCCCGGATGCTTGTTGGGAAACGATTCCAGCACCTCCGGCGCGTAATCGCTCCGGTAAGCCGTTTTATGCCCCAGCAGCGACAGATCCTTCATCTCTTCAGGCGTGCGCGTCATGTTTTCAGCTCCTTTTCTCCTCGGCCGCGGCAAGGCGCTTTTTCAGCGCCGCCAGCAGCAGCCCTCCGAAAGCGCCGGCGGCCGCCTGTCCGATCAGCAGGCTTGCCGCCAGAACGAAATAAGGCAGATGCAGCAGATAACTCAGCCACAGCGGCACGCCCAGCCCCGGGATCAGCGTGACCGCCGCCGCCGCGATCCACGGCGCGCGCGGCGAACTGCGAAACGCGGCGATTGCGCCGCTGGTCAGCAGACCGACGAGAATGCCGCCGATCATGTCCAGCGGACCGAGCCCTCCCATCAGCGCGTTGCTGAGAAAATTGGCGAACCCCAGCGGCAGCACCAGGAACGGGAAAATCCCGCTCAGCGCGTACAGCGACGTGGCGACGCGCACCTGATACTGCCCAAAGGCGAAGCTCCGCGTCGTCGCCATCACCACCACATACAGCGCCACGACCAGCGCCGAGATCGTCAGCTTGTGCGTCACCGTCAGTTCCTTCATCGAAAAAAATCCTCCGCACCTTTCCGCGCCGAACGCCGCGAAAAGGCAGCAAAAAAGGAGAGCCTTCCAGCTCCCCATCCGCCGCGCCGCTGCGGCGCGTCGCGCCCGCCGCTCCGCGCGGAAAAAATCCGCGGAAAGCTCCGGACGCAGCCCGTAGTTTTGTTTAAAGACAGGATGGTCGCGAACTGTCTTATTTGATTGCGGGAACCATTGTAGCACAGAACCGTCCGCCGTACAAACGCGGCCGCGGCTGTTCCGCGCGGAACGAAAACGACAATCCCCGCGCCGAAAGCACGTTTCCGGCGCGGGGATCGCTTCGTTGCGGATTTCCTGTCAGCGCCGCTCGGAATCGAGATAATGCGGCGTCCGGTGCGTGAGCACTTCGGCCGAGCTTTCGCCGACCAGCACCATGTCTTCGATGTTGAAGCCGTTGTAGCCGCGGATGTAGAAAGGAATTTCGATCGCCAGCACCATGCCGGGCTGGACCTCGCCTTCCTGGCTGGGAGCTACGAGCGGCGCGTCCGCAGTCTGAGGCCCGAGGGAGATGCTGTGTCCCTGATGGCCGCGGCGGTAATTGGGCAGATAGCGCTTCACGTAGTCGTAGCCGGTGTGGAACAAATCGCTGAAGGCCATGCCGGGACGCAGGCGCGCGATCATCTCGCGCTGGGCGTCGACGAGCACTTTTTTCATTTCCGTCAGCGCCGGATCGACGTGCCCGATCAGCCAGCCGCGCGAAAAATCCGTCTTGTAAAAGGCGAACCCCGCTTCGCAGCCGCCGTCGAAACGCAGCGCGTCGCCGTCCTCGATGCGGCGGTCTGACGGCAGCGTCAGCATCGACGAGTTCGGACCGGCCCCCAGCATGCTCCAGGCGCTGGGGAAAATGTCGTCTGCGATGCAGGCTTTGCGGTAGATTCTGATCAAATCGCTCTCGCGCGCGCCGACGGCGATGCTGTGCGACATCTCCAGCAGCGCCGAGTCGCAGACCTCCGTCAGGCGGCGGTAAATGGCGATCTCCGCCGGCGTCTTGACCGCGCGCGCGCGCAGGAACGCGTCGCTGACGTCCGTCCATTCCACATCGGGCAGCAGGCGCCGCAGAGCGTCGAACGCCGCGGCGGGGAGAAACTGGAGTTCGGCGCCGACGCGCCCCGCGCTGAGCCTCAGCTTTTTGAACATCCCTTTCAGCGTCTCGTCGGCGCCGGGCAGTGCGCCGCCCGGCGCGTCGCGTTTTTCGCGCCATTCCTGTTCCGATTTCACGCCGACCCACGTCGCGTAGGGAACGATCTCCACGTCCTGCGCGCGCAAAGCCAGCGCCGGCGCTTCGTAATCCATCGTGCACAGCATCCCCGCGGCGTCGTCCGCTCTGAACAGCGCGCTCGCAAAGCTGGGACAGCGCGAAACCGTGAGCTGATGCGGACTGAGCCCCGTCGCGTAGAAAATATTTTCGGGCGAACTGATCAGAACGCCGTCGAGGCCGAGCTTTTGGACCTCTGCAAGAAGCCGCTTCCTGCGTTCCATCTCCCGCGCCTCCTACAGGCCGCTGTAGAACAGAGCCGCGCCCGGGCCGATGGGCAGCTTGAACGCGAACCAGAGGCTCAGCAGGAGCACCCAGCCCAGCAGCAGGCCGATGGAATAAGGCAGCATTGTGGACACCACCGTGCCGATGCCGGCTTTTTTATCGTATTTCTGGAAATACGCGACGATCATGACGAAGAACGGCATCAACGGCGTGATCACGTTCGTGGCAGAGTCGCCGATGCGGAACACGAGCTGCGTCAGTTCAGGCGCGTAGCCCAGATGCATGAACATCGGCACGAAGATCGGCGCCATCATCGCCCACTTGGCGGTGTCCACCGGAATGACCAGATTGATCAGCGCCGTCACCACGACGAAGGTCAGCAGCAGCGGCAGTCCGACCAGCCCGATGCTTTCCAGGAACTGCGCTCCCTTGACCGAGATGATGATGCCCAGATTCGATTTGCCGAAGAAGAACGTGAACTGCGCCGCGAAGAACAGCAGCACGAGGAAGCTCGCGATGCCCGCGATGCCGTTCGACATCAGCTTTGTCAGATCCTTGCTGTTTTTGATTTTGCCCGAGGCGGCGCCGTAGGCGACGCCGGGGATCAGGAACAGCAGCATCATGAAGAAGATGATGCCGCTCATGAACGGCGAGTGCAGCACCTGCCCTGTGGCCGGGTTCCTCAGCAGACCGTGCGGCGGCACGATCAGCAGCGCCATGACGGCGATGTAGATCAGCGCGGCGATGCCGGCGGCACGCATGCCTTTTTTCTCGTCCGCTGTGGTGTCCTGGACGACGGCGTCCCCGTCAGGTTCGTAGGCCGGAAGGCGCGGCTCGACGATGCGGTCGGTGATGTACGTTCCTACCAGCGTGACCAGAAGCGTCGAAGCGATCATAAAATACCAGTTGCCGGTGGGCTGAACGACGTAATTCGGATTGAGGATGTTGGCCGCCTGCGTCGACATGCCTGCGTAGAGCGGATCGTTGCTGCCCAGCAGCAGATTGGCCGTCCAGCCGCCGGAGACGCCCGCGTAGGCTGCCGCCAGACCGGCCACAGGATGGCGCTTGCTGACGATGAAGATCACGGCTCCCAGCGGGACGAGCACCACGTAGCCGGTGGAGGAGGCGATGTTGGACATGACTCCCAGAAAGACGACCATCGCCGAGACAAGAGCTTTCGGCGTTTTGGAGACGAGCCGGCGCAGAAGGGCGTTCAGCATTCCCGTACCCTCGCACACGCTCACGCCGAGAATGATCGTGAACACCGTGCCGAGCGGGAAAAATCCCGTGAAGTTCGAGATCACGTGCGTGACCATGTAATGGAACCCTTCCAGAGAAAGCAGATTGTACGCCTGCGCGCTGATCGTCTCGATCTTTCCCGTGGCGCCGTTCACGCCCTCGTAGCTGACCGAGACGCCGGCTTTGGCCGTGAAATACGACGCGACCATCGTTGCCAGAGCCAGGATCACAAAGAGCAGGGCCGGGTCCGGCAAAGCGTTCCCCACCCGCTCGATGGCGTCCATGGCGCGCGTTGACCACTTTTTTCGAACCGTTCTCGTTTCGTCCATGAGCAAAAATCCCCTTTTCGTTTTTGTCGTACAGCTCTATCTTGCGATAGATTTAATACATTATAGCCCGCATGCTTTTGAATAACAAGCATCCAGGCTTTCGCGCTTCATATTCGTTGTTAATAGAAACTATTAACACAGTTTTCAAGGCACTGCGGGGAAGTTCAGCCGTTCGGAACTGAACTCTTCCTCAGTGCCCTTGAACGCGGCCTATTGGTCAGGAAGCAGCATTACGTGCCGGAAGGCTGTTTCGTACAGCATTCACACTCATGAGGCTGATCCAGCAGATCGAAGATAATCTCCGTCATCTCGCCGAATCCGCGGCAGGACCTGCTGCGCGGCCGTTCGAACGGAATGACGAGATCTTTCAGCACGCGGCCGGGATGAGCGGAAAGAACGACGACCCGGTCGGCAAGGTAGAGCGCCTCGTCGACGGAGTGGGTGACAAAGACGACCGTCTTGCGGTCCTGCTCCCAGATGCGCAGCAGCTCCTTCTGCAGAAGCACGCGGGTATGGGCGTCGAGCGCGCCGAAAGGTTCGTCCATCAACAGCACCTCGGGGTCGTTGGCCAGCGCTCTGGCGATGGCGGCGCGCTGGCGCATGCCGCCGGAAAGTTCGTGCGGTTTGGCATGGGCGAACTTTTCCAGTCCGACGCGGGCAAGGTAGTCCATGGCCAAAGCCTTGCGGCGCTCCGCGTTCATGCCGCTGAATTCAGGGCCGAGCGCGACATTTTCCAGGACGCTGCGCCACGGAAAGAGCGAATACTCCTGAAACACCATGCCGCGTTCCCTGGAAGGGCCGGTTATATCCCGACCGCGGAACTGCACCGTGCCGGAAGTGGGCTTTTCCAATCCGGCAACGATGCGCAGCCATGTGGATTTGCCGCAGCCGGAAGGCCCGAGGACGCAGACGAACTCCTTTTCGCGAATCGTCAGATCGATGCCGGCGAGAGCCTGAAAAGCCTTGCCTCCGTCAGTCGCGAACGTTTTCGTCACATTGCAGGTCTCGATAACGGGCATCATCGCGTGAGCCTCTTCCATGCAAAACATCGGTCTTCGACGGCGCGGAACGTGACGTCGATGAGCAGGCCGATGATGCCGATGCTGATCATGCCGGCCATGACGATATCGGTGCGCGCCACGGTATAAGCGTGCGTGATCAGATAACCGATGCCCGAGATGCTGCCGGGCATCATTTCCGCGGCGACAAGACACATCCACGCGCCGCCCAGCCCGAGGCGCATGCCGGTTACGATGGAAGGGACGGCGCCAGGCAGCAGCACTTTAAAGAAAATGTCGCGCTCCGAAGCGCCGAGGACGCGCGCGGAATCGATCAGCGCAGCGGGAACGCCGGAGACGCCGTGAACGGTGTTGAGAAGGATGGGGAAGAAAGCGCCGATAAAAATGACGATGAGCATGGTGAACTTGATATTGTTCAGCAGGATATACCATTCTCCCTCCTCGACCCCGAACAGCGTGGCCAGGCTGGCGACTCCGAACCATGCCAGCAGCAGAGGGATCCATGACAGAGGCGGCATGGGACGAAGGATTTCCACAAGCGAGCCAAGCAGACGGTTGACCGGCTTGTAGTGCCCCATCAGAATGCCGAGAGGCAGCGCCAGCAGCAGCCCGGCCATGTAGCCGCCAAAGACGCGCAGGCAGCTGATCCACACGTTCATGGCCATGGAACCCATTTGCAGCAGATTTTCCGTCGGATGGAGCATCAGATACGCGACCTGTCCGACCGTCGGCAAAACAACATCGTTATCGATGGCGACGGCGCTGTGCTGCCAGACCCAGAGCACCGCCAGCGGCGCCAAAAGCGGCAACATCAGCGCTGAAAACAGAGATTTCAATGACACTGCACATCCTTCCGCAAACTCTCTAAAAGCGGCCGCTCAAAGCAGCAGCGGATTTTTTAAAGAAAATCCTGCTCTGAAACGGTCACGAAACGGAAATCGAAGACGTGATCCATCGCATCAGCCAGTTTCATGCCCTTGAGTCTGCCCGTAAGCTGTCCCAGGCGATTGAGAATTTCCGCGTACATCTCGGCGTTTGCCAGCCAATTGGGTGTCACGTCGGTGAAGAAGCGGATATGGGCCTTTTCGATGACCTCCACGGGAACTCCCATCCATTCGGAGGTGACGACGGCTGCTTCATGCTTGTTTTCCATGCACCATTTGGCGACGACTGAGAGCAGCTTCATATAATCTCCGACCGTCTCGGGAAATTCGGCAACGATCTTCTCAGTTCCGGTGATGCAGCAGCAGGGAAAGTTAGCCCAGCGGCCCGCGGGAGGAAGTTCGCTCAACTGCAGGACGATATGTCCCTGTCCCTTGGATTCCACAACTTCCGGAGTAGGCGCAGGCGCGACACAGAACTCCACCTGCTTGGCCACGAGCGCGGGAATGAGGTTGGAAATGCTCTTCAAATCCACCATCAGAATGTCAGCGTCGGCCTTCGTCGCGCTGGCATCTCCGGTGATGCGGAAGCCGCTGGCCTGCATGGCGCCCTCGACGACGATTTTTGGGGCGCTGGTGGGGGAGTGGTAGCCTATCAGCACAGGACGTTTGGCAGCTTTGACGTAAGCGGAAAAGGCATCCCAGCCTTTCACATCGGAAATATCGTTGGTGGAAGGCAGGGCGATTGCATCGGGCTGGAGAGGAGAGAGAACCTTGATCTTCACGCCCCGGTCGATACCTGCGAGCATCGCGGGAAAAGAGTTGAGCGCAAGATCAAGATGTCCCTGGGCAAACAGAGATACCGAATCGGCGGCTCCTTTCGTGAAAA
>Ga0129314_1001455_pt1 | contig 16268 bp, 12 predicted proteins | sample O1111metagenome_FD_94431 | JGI IMG/M metagenome (GOLD analysis project Ga0129314, IMG submission 94431) | Orangutan individual fecal microbial communities from fecal samples from Wisconsin, USA - O1111 metagenome | ecosystem: Host-associated > Mammals > Digestive system > Large intestine > Fecal...
CAGCAAATATCGCACGGATACAGGATATGTGGTGGGTGTAGCTCAGTTGGTTAGAGCACCGGATTGTGGTTCCGGGTGTCGAGGGTTCGAGTCCCTTTACCCACCCCACAAAAAGAGAGGGATAGGGTTTTAATCCCATCCCTCTCTTCCCTATAGGGGTGTAGCCAAGCGGTAAGGCAAGGGACTTTGACTCCCTCACTCGCTGGTTCGAGTCCAGCCATCCCTGCCAGACTTTTTCCCGCCCTGGCGGTTGACAATATCATACGCTTCGTTAGCTCAGTTGGCAGAGCACCTGCCTTTTAAGCAGGGTGTCCGGGGTTCGAATCCCCGACGAGGCACCAGTGAATACCTCGAAATCGTATGATTTCGGGGTATTGTTCTAATCATTTCTATCTTAACGGAGCTGCTATGAAAAAAGGCATTGCATATCTCAAACGCGAGCCGATGCTTGCGGTATCACTTCTGGCGGCGTTCGCCTCTCTTTTTATCACAAAGCCGCAGCTCAGCCTTCTCGGCAGCATCGACTGGCACACGCTGCTCACGCTCTTTATGATGCTGACCGTGCTGGAGGGCTTCAAGAAGGAAAACATCTTCCTGCCGCTGCTGAAATTCGCCGGAAAGATCCCCTCGATGGCCGCCATCTCATTTTTCCTGATTTTCTGCGTCTTCTTCTCGTCCATGTTCGTCACCAACGACGTTTCTCTCATCATCTTCGTCCCGCTGACGATCCTGCTTTTCCGCGCAGGCGGAAAGGAGCGCTATATCCTGCCGGTCATCTCGATGGAGAACATCGCGGCCATCCGCGGCTCGCTGCTCATGCCCTTCGGCAGCCCGCAGAACCTGTTTCTCTTCGGGCAGTCGGGCATTTCCTTCTCCCGCTTCGTGCTGCATATGCTGCCGCTGTGGGTCTCCTCGGCCGCGCTTCTCAGCGTTTTCATCCTGCTGCTCTACCGAAAGGACCCGCGCGAAAAGATCGTGCTCAAAGGCCACGCCGAGGATGCGTGGCTGCCGGAGCGGAAAAGGCAGCGCATCCTCTACCTCTGCCTCTTCGTTCTGATCGTGGCGACCATCGTTTCAAGAACGGCGTACTGGCCGCTGAGCGTGCTGGCCGTGCTCGTCTCCGTCCTGCTCTTTGACCGCTCGGTGCTCGTAAAGACGGACTATGTCCTGCTGCTTACCTTCCTCTGCTTCTTCGTCTTTTCTGCGCAGATCGCGGGGAACGCCGCGTTTTCAAGCTTTCTCACAAGGGCCGTGGGCGGACACGAATATCTATGGGGCATCGGCCTGAGCCAACTCATCTCGAATGTGCCCGCGTCCATCGTTCTCTACCCCTTCACCAAAAATCTCGCCGCACTTTTGTACGGCGTGGATACCGCCGGGCTCTGCTCGATCATCGGCTCGCTGGCCTCGGTCATCAACTACAGGATCTATGTCCGCGCATATCCTGAAAACGGCATGGCGTTTTTGAAGGTCTTCACGCTCATCAGCTGGGCATTTTTCCTGATCGTTGCCGTGCCGGGCTACCTGCTGTCAAAATACTGGCTCATATAAGTATATAAGGAGGAACATCCCTTGCATCTCACCACCGTTTTATTCGATCTGGACGGAACGCTGCTCCCGATGGATCAGGAAGCCTTCACCACAGGTTATTTTAAGCTCCTTGCCAAAAAGCTCGCGCCCCATGGCTACGAGCCGAAATCGCTCGTCGATGCCATCTGGGCGGGCACTGCCGCCATGGTGAAAAACGACGGCTCGCGCACGAACGAGCAGGCCTTCTGGGAAAAGTTCTCCTCCATCTACGGCGCTGAGAAAGCGCTCGCCGACGAGCCGCTGTTCGAAGATTTTTACGCCAACGAATTTTCCGCCGCGCGGGAGATCTGCGGCTTCAACGCCGCCGCAGCCGAGACGGTGCGCTGCCTCAAAGCCCACGGCCTTCGCGTCGCGCTCGCGACGAATCCGATCTTCCCCCGCATCGCGACCGAGCAGCGCATCCGCTGGGCAGGTCTCGCGCCCGAGGATTTCGCGCTCTATACGACCTATGAAAATTCAACCTTCTGCAAGCCGAACCCGGATTACTACCGCGAGGTCGCGCGCACGCTCGGCGTATCGCCGGTGGAATGCCTGATGGTCGGCAACGACGCGCTCGAGGACATGGCCGCACGCGAGACGGGCATGGACGTTTTCCTGCTCACCGACTGCCTCATCAATACGAAGGAGCGTGACCTCAGCGTCTATCCAAAGGGCGATTTTGCCGCGCTGAATGCTTATCTCGACCGTCTGGCAAGTGAAAACTGAACGAAAAAACGACGCATACTGCTTTGTATGCGTCGTTTTTTATTTGCACCTTCATTTGCGCTTGCTGCGCAGAGACGTGATGAGCCGGAAGACGGTCGACACCAGCAGGATCGCGACCGCAATGCTGCCGGCGACGCCCGCCGTTTCCAGTCCCTTGTGGAGCGCTGCCTGCACATCGCCGCCGAGGCCGATGCTCATCGTATAGTAAATACCGGCTCCCGGCAGCAGCGGAATGCTGGAGATGACGAGATAGGAGGTGACGGGGTACTTGCGCGAGCGCGCCATGGTCTCAGAGTAGATGGCCGCGACCACAGCGGCGAAGAAGTTCATGCCGTAAATATCAAAGCCGAGCTGACGCAGCAAAAGGTAGCTCGTCCACGTCAGAACGCCGCCGAAGGCGCAGAGGAGGCTCCCCCAGCCGTGCACGTTGAAGAGGATCATAAACCCCGTACAGGCGACGAAGATCATCATATCCTGCGCCCACATGGGGTGGCCCGCCAGACCGCCTATCGCCGTCACGCCGTAGACCCCCGCCGTCAGCCGCCACGCGGCCGCCGTGCCCATCGCGATGGCAAAGGCCGAGAGGAACACCTGCACGATACGGTTGATGCCGGAGTTTGTGTCACCGTAGATGATGTCGCGCATCGAATTTGTGATGAGAAGCCCCGGCACAAGGATCATCAGCGAGCCGATGATGACCGCGTCGACATAGTCGAGCAGTTGAAAGCCCGCAAGAAGATAGGCGGGCACCGCCATAAGAAAGGCCGTCGTGATGGTGCTGAAGAATGGGTTTGTCTCCCACTTGTCCATCTGGCGGGTGACAAAGCCGATGATAAGGCCCATCAGCCCCGCCCACAAGCTGTCGCGCATCGTTCCGCCAAACACAGGGCAAAAGCCCGCCGCGCTGAGGAAATTGCCGAGATAATAGGCCGCCGTGGAGTAGGTGCGCCGCGCGGCGAGCGTCTCTTTGAGCCACTGCGCCGCCACCTCGGGCGCGGGCGTCTCCGCGCAGATGCGGCGCGAGAGGGCGTTGAGCTTTTCCACCGCCTCCAGGTCGTTGCCGTGGAAGCCCACGCGCTTCATCACCATCAGTGGTTTTCCGTTTGCTGCCTCCAGGCTGACCATCACGCAGTTCGGGATAGCGAAGGCCTGGCACTCGATGCCGTAAGCGCCGATGATGCGGCGCATCGTCTCCTCGATGCGGAAGGTCTCCGCGCCGCTCAGCGCCAGATGATAGGCAATGCGCGCGGTCAGCTCGGTCAAAAGATAATAGTCCATAAGCACCTCGATGTCTTTGGGCATATCTGGTCGAATCCGCGCTTATATTACAGCGATTCGGCGAGCCTGTCAAGGGAAACGCACCGCCTGCGCAGCGCGAGAAGAGCGCGCTGCGCAGGCGGAAGAAATGACTTGCTATTTTGGCCATCCGGCGATATACTGTTTCGGTTCAAAAAACGATGTTTTTCCCCCGTGATCGATCAAAGGAGGGTATTTTTCTTATGGCAGATGTCAAAAAACACGAGATCGACATGCTGCACGGCTCGATCTGGAACAAGCTTCCGCTCTTTGCCCTGCCGGTGGCGGCAACGGCGATCCTCGAGCAGCTCTTCAACGCCTCGGATCTGGCCATCGTCGGCAACTTCACGGGAGAGGCGAGCACGCTGGCGGTCGCGGCCGTGGGCGCGAACAGCCCCATCATCGGCCTCATCGTCAATCTCTTCATCGGCATCGCGCTTGGCGCGAACGTCGTCATCGCCACCGCCATCGGCTGCGGGGATGAGGACGCGGTCCGGCGCGCGGTGCATACCTCGATCGTCTTTTCCGTGCTGGGCGGCACGCTGGTCGCGCTGCTCGGGCAGCTCGCCGCCGCGCCGCTGCTGAGCGTTCTGAACGTGCCGGACGACGTGTTCCCCTATGCGCTGCTATACCTTCGCATCTATCTTCTCGGTATGCCGGTCATCCTGCTCTACAACTTCGAGGCTGCGATCTTCCGCAGCGTCGGCGATACGAAGGGGCCGCTCGCGGCGCTCGCCCTCTCCGGCGTTCTGAACGTGCTGCTGAACCTCTTTTTCGTCATCGCGCTGCACATGACCGTGGGCGGCGTCGCCATCGCAACGGTGACGGCCAATGCCGTGAGCGCGATCCTGCTCTACCGCCGCCTGACGCGCACAAATAAGTGCGTGCGCGTGGAGCGCTGCGCACTGCGCATTGACCTCATGAGCCTCAAGCGCATTCTGAGCATCGGTCTTCCCGCGGGCGTGCAGAGTGCGGTGTTCTCGTTTGCCAACATCGTCATCCAGTCGGCCATCAACAGCCTCGGCACGCTGGTGATCGCAGCGTCGAGCGCGGCGTTCAGCATTGAGATCCTCGCCTACGACGTGCTCAACTCCTTCTCGCAGGCCTGCACGACCTTCGTCGGCCAGAACTACGGCGCAGGTCAGATCAGGCGCTGCAGGAAAACGATGCTGCTGAGCCTTCTTGAAGACGCTGCGGCCACGTTCCTCGCCGTCACCCTCGTACTGCTGAGCGCAAGAACGCTGCTCGCCTTCTTCAACAGTGATCCAGCAGTCATCGACCTTGGCTACCTGCGCCTCTCGGTCATCCTGCCGGCCTACGCTTTCTCGCTCGTCTACGAAATTCTCTCCGGCTATCTGCGCGGCTTTGGCATCTCACTCGTCCCCGCAGTGCTGACGATGCTCGGCGTGTGCGGCATCCGCATCGCGTGGGTCAAATTCGTTTTCCCGCAGAATATGACCTTCCGGACCATCATGGCCGTCTACCCCGTCAGCCTCGGCGCAACGGCGCTGCTCATATTGCTTGCCGCTCTCTTCTACCGCCCGTCAAAGCGCTTTGCCTCGCTTGAGCACGAGAAGGAGGCTTAACGCTCCTCGCTTTTCTCGCAGCGCTGCCAGAAGCGGCGCGTCGCCTCCTCGTAGGTCTCGCGGTCCATATAGTAGCTCATTGCGTGATCCGCGCCGGGCACGACGAGAAGATCGCAGTGCGAGTGACAGGCGCCGAGGTTCTCGCGCGCCATCTTGAGCGGCACGAAGTGGTCGTCCTCGCCGTGGATGAGCAGCACCGGCACATCCGTTTCCGCAAGCGAGACGAGCGTAGAGCAGCTCCCCGCGCCCGCGGCAAGGCGCTTTTTGCAGATGCCGTCGGCAATGGGGGTGGCAAGCAGCGTCGGCAGGTGCAGGTTATGGCCCATCACATACCGCCAGATATCCCGCGGGGAGGTGTAGGCCGAGTCGGCGATCACGCCGCGCACCGCCTCGGGAAGCCCCATGCCCGCGGCCATGAGCACGGTCGTCGCACCCATGGAAACGCCCGTGAGATAGATGGGCAGATCGCTCCCGCAGTGATCCATGACCCAGCGCACCCAGCCGAGGCAGTCGTAGCGCTCGGTGAGACCGAAGCCGATATAAACGCCCTCACTCTCGTTCTGCGCGCGCTGCTCCACATAGAGCACGCTGCACTTTTCCCTCTCCCAGAACTCCGAGAGCAGGCCGAAATCCCGATACCACGTCGATCTCCAGCCGTGAAAAGCGATGAGGATGCGTTCGGCGTTTTCCACTTTGCGGAAATGGCCCACGAGCGTCAGCCCCTCGCGGCTGCGCAGCAGCACCGTCTCCGTGTGCGAGGTGCCGAGCTTCTGCGCCGCCTCGCGCTGCGCCGCGCGATAGCCCTCATCCTCGCGCTCCCCCGTCAGGTGCGAGCCTTTGCCGTGCAGCTGCTGCGGCAGATCCCGCTTCATCGCCACATCCATCAGCGCCTTCGTCGCGCTGTAGGCCGCCACGCCGTAAACGGCCGCCGCAGCAGAGGCGGCTATCGCGGCCTTCGTTCTTTTTTTCATGTTTCATCCTCCTTGTATCCAAACTATAAGCACTTTTCCTGCTTGGCGGGCAAGTAAAAAGGCTGTGTGATACGATTTATATCCTTTTTGCAGGGTCTCTCCCACCCTGCGCTAACAGCGTATCAAAAACCTTTGCGTTTCGCTATGTTCAATTTTCCCGATTTGTCATGTGTTACGCAAAAAAGCGCCCGAGCGGCGAAAAAGAGGATGATTTTTTGTAATAATCGTCGCGCAGCAGACCATGTAAATTGTGTCATTCGGCAAATCAAGGCGTATTCTTCGAATATCTTATGAAATCGACCGCGCTTACGTTTTCCCCGCGGGCTCTCCCTCAAATACCGCAAGCCTCCGGTCTGGCAGGCTATTGCCCTGCCAGACCGGAGGCTTGCTATTCAATAGGTAAGTCCGCGCACGGCATACGGCGTCTCCGCCACTGCCAAGGCACGTCTTTTTCTACCGTTGGGGACATCATTTGTCGTACAGTGCGCAGGCGACATAATGATCGTTTCCCATATCCCTGAGCGCAGGCTGACAGCCCATGCACGCGTCGGTACAGTAATTGCAGCGCGGAGCGAAGCGGCAGCGCGCAGGCGGCTCGATTGGGTCGGATACCTCGCCGCGAATACTGTGAATCAGCTTATGCTCCGGTTTCAGATCTGGAATCGGAATTGCGCGAATCAGCTCTTTGGTATAGGGATGCAGCGGATTTGCAAAAAGTTCCTTAGACGGCGCACGCTCAACCACGACCCCCAGATACATCACCACGATTTCATCCGAAATATGGCGAACAACTGAAAGATCATGCGTAATAAAGAGATAGGTCAAGCCGTGGCTCTCTTGCAGATCCATCAAAAGATTCAAAATCTGTGCCTGAATCGAAACATCCAGCGCGCTGACCGGCTCATCGCAAACGATGAATTCCGGATTGAGCACCAGTGCACGCGCGATACCGATACGCTGGCGGCGTCCTCCGTCAAGCTCGTGCGGATAGGATTGTGCAAAGCGTTCGGCAATTCCAACCGTTTTCATGATCTCAAAAACGATATCCTCGCGCTCAGCCTTAGACACGCCGTAGACCTTCAGCGGGTCGGCGATCAGATCCTTCACCGACTTTCGGGGATCCAAGCTGGCATAAGGATCTTGAAAGATAATCTGCATCTTCCGGCGCATGTCGCGCATTTTGGAAGCAGAGCAGGACTCGATATTGACGCCATGATAAAGGATCTCACCCGAGGTAGGCTCGATCAGTTTGAGAATCGTTCGGCCGAGCGTAGACTTTCCGCAACCGGATTCGCCGACAACGCCGAGTGTTTTATTGGCGGAAATGCTCAGATTTACGTGATCGACCGCGTGCAACAGGCCGCGAGACGTTTTGAAATATTTGGTGAGTTCTTTGGTTTGTAAAATAGGCTGATTGGAGCAACGCTCTTCCATTATATCTCCTCCTTATCAGCATCCCCCTGTTCATACAGGAAGCAGGAAATGGTATGACTGTTCGACACGGTGTAATTGCCGGGTTTTTCCCGGCGGCACCGCTCGGAGCATTTCGGGCAGCGATCGCTAAAGCTGCATCCCTCCTGCCGAATCATCGGATCCGGCATCAAGCCGGGAATTGGCGCCAGACGATTCGAATCCTTGTTCATTTCCGGGATGGAGTGGAACAGGCCCACGGTGTACGGATGATGCTGCGCCGATTCATAAATATCCTGAACCGTGCCGTTCTCTACGATGTGGCCGGCATACATGATGGCCACCTTATCACAGGTCTGGGCAACAACGCCGAGGTCGTGTGTGATCAGGATCATACCGGTGTTGAAGCGCTTTTTCAAGTCGTTCATCATTTGCAGAACCTGTGACTGAATCGTTACGTCAAGCGCGGTTGTCGGTTCATCCGCAAGCAGGAGCTCCGGATTACAGGCCAAGGCGATCGCAATCACGATACGCTGCTTCATACCGCCGGAAAACTGATGGGGATATTCATTTTTTCGAGAAGGCTGCAGGCCGACGGCAGTAAGCATTTCATCGACACGCTTTTCTCTCTCTTCCTTATTTAAATCGGTATGCAGCAATACAGCTTCTCCGATCTGCTGGCCCACGGGAAGAATGGGGTTGAGCGAGGTCATGGGATCCTGAAAAATCATGGAGACTTTATTACCGCGAATGTTGCGCATTTCAGCTTCACTGATCTTGGTAATCTCTTCTCCGTCCAAAAGAATGCTGCCGCTCTTTATCTCACCGATCCGGTCGGGAAGGAGGCGAAGGATGCTCAACGCAGTCGTGGTTTTACCGGCACCGGTCTCACCGACCAGTCCGAGCGTCTCGCCCTTTTGTAATGTCAGGTTTACGCCGTTGACGGCATAAACGGTGCCATTATGGGTCTTATACTGCACGCAGAGGTCCTTGATTTCCAACAGATTGCTGTCCATGTCATTCCTCCCTCTCAGTTCTTCAGCTTGGGGTCAAGCGCGTCACGGAGGCCATCGCCGATCAGATTGATGGATAGCACCGTGATTGCAACGGCGACGCCCGGAATGATGACCTGCCACGGATGGTAACGCATCTGCGCCTTGCTCTCAGCCAGCATCGTGCCCCATTCCGGCTGGGGCGAGGGGACGCCGAGGCCGATAAAGCCGAGTGCGGCAACAGAGAGCAGAACGGATGCAAGGTTAAGCGTTGCTTGAACGATGATTGGACCGATCGCATTGGGCAGGACGTGGGTAAGTATGATTCTCATATCCTTAGAGCCATAAGCCACGGCCGCTTCGATGTAGTCTGAGCCTTTCACCTGCAAAACGGCAGAACGCACAATGCGAACAAAGGGAGGAATCATGGAGATCGTCAGCGCGATGATCAGGTTTGTCGTGCTGGTTCCGAGAGCCGCTACAACGGTAACAGCCATCAGCGTCATCGGCAGGGCGAGAAAAATATCAACGATACGCATGGTAATCGCATCCAGCCAGCCGCCGTAATATGCGCACAGCGAGCCAATCAGACACCCCAGAACCATTGACGCGCCAACGGTGGTAAGCGATATCACGAGCGATAATCGAGCGCCGAAAATGATTCGCGCAAACAGATCGCGCCCGTAGGCGTCCATACCGAGAAGATGCTCTCTGCTCGGCGGAGCGAACTTCTCATAAACATTCTGTTTAATGGCTTCGTTCTCATAGTCTGCAAATACAGGGGCGGCGATCGCAAAAAACAGCACAATCAGGAATAAAATCAATCCGAGCATTGCCATTTTATTTCGGCTGAAACGATAGCAGATCGAGGCAAACTGTCCTCTGCGGGCGGGAGCCGCAGCAGATGTGTTTTTCTTTTTCACTGTTCCGCCCTCCCTATTTCACGATCTGGCTGCGAAGCCGCGGGTCAATGTAAATGTACAGAATATCGATCAGCAGATTGATCACGCCGATCACAGCAGCGATGAAAAGGACCCCGATCATAACGACGGGCATATCATACTTGAAAATTCCCTGCAGCAGATAGGTGCCGACGCCGGGAAGCGCGAAGATGGTCTCCGTGACGATCGCACCGCCGAGGGTTTGTCCAAGAATGATGCCAACAACGGTCACCATCGGCAAAAGCGCATTGCGCAGTTCATGAATCATGACGATGCGCATCGGCTTGGCGCCCTTGGCTTTGGCCGTCTGCACATAGTCTGCACGGATGATCTCGAGCATCGTAGAGCGAGTCATTCGGATCATCTGCGCGGCCATTGCCGCCGAAAGGGTGATCCACGGCAGAATATAATGGAGAACCGAGCCTCCTCCGGTTGCCGGAAGCCAGTCCAGATCCAGCGAGAACTTCAGTATCAGGAGCAAGCCCAGCCAGAAGGCAGGGAGAGAGGTGAGCAGCATAGCAAGGAGTCTTGTAACGTTATCAAAAATGCTATACTGTTTGATTGCTGAAATAATGCCAACTGGGACGCCCAGCAGAATAACCAGCACAATGGTTCCGGCGGTCAATGCCATGGTAGAGGGAATCCTCTGGAGGAACTCCGTCTTAATGGAAGTATTGGAAGACCATGACACGCCGGGATCGCCAGTCAGCAGGCCCTTCATATAATCAAAATACCGTTCGAGGAAGGGATCGTTCAGCCCGTGTTCCTCATTCCACTTTTCGATACCCTCAGGTGTGGCAGAAACGCCGAGCTGCACGGATGCAACATCCGCCGGCATCATGGCCAAAATGCTGAACACCAAAAAAGAGACACCGAGAAGCACAGGAATGAGAATGAGCAGGCGTTTTGTAATGTATTTTACCATATGGCTCGTGCTCCTCTCAATGTGTTGGTTTGTTTGGTATACCGCGTGGAGCCAAATGGCTCCACGCGGCAATGGAAGCAAGGAAGCGCAGGGATTATTGCCAAGACCAGTCGTACACAAAGTGGCAGTAGATATCGTTTTGCTTATCTACACCCTTAAGGTCGGCATTGTAGGCAACTGCATTGGCGGGCTGGAGCAGCGGAACACAGATTGCTTCATCATCGATGATCTTCTGCACCTCGGTGTAGCACTGCTTGCGGGCGGCGGGGTCAGATGTCACGCGCGCCTCGTCCAGAATCTTATCCATATCCTTGTTAAACGCCATAAAATAGTGCTGGCCGGACGTGCTGTAGAAATACAGATAGTTGCCGTCGCAGTCGTTTACGGGCCAAGAGGTACCGGTGACCGCCAACTGATAATTGCCAGCGTAAACGGATGACCAATAGGTCGAGCGGTCAATCTGCTCAGTCGTCACATTAAAGCCGACCTCACGAAGCATCCCTTCGATCGTGATAGCGGGATACAGATACATCGCGGTATCCGGCGCAAGGATAGAGATGTCTACGGAGCTCACACCGGTTTCTGCCTTATACTGCTCGAGATAGGCCTTGGCCTTTTCAACATCGTAGCTGTAGGGCGGCGTGTAGTCATCCTCCGGGGAGCACGGAACACTGGAGGGGAAAACGGTATTCATTGTAACACCGAGGCCCTCGGACCCGCCAACCAGTACCGCATCCTTATCAATAGCGTACTGTGCCGCCTTGCGTGCAAGAATGTTATCAAAGGGAGGCTTGTTCTGGCAGAAGCTCAGCCAGTTGTTGCCGCGGAAGAGGGTCTGCTGCCAGACGAGGTGACTGTCGCTCTCCACGGTATCCTTTGCTGTCAGGCTACAATGTGTGAGGAAATCGATCTCGCCCTTCTGAAGCGCGGCGATCTGCGTGGTAGGATCGGTGATGATCTTAAAGGTCAGATCCTTGATCGCAGCTTCGCCGAGGTAGTAATCTTCAAAAGCAACAAGCTCGATGCTGTCGCCGGAGTTTCTTGAAACGAACTTATACGGGCCGGTACCAATGGGAGATGACTCATAGTCCGTATTGTTGGCGGAGGAAACACGGCCGTAGGTGGACAAGGTCTCATACGTGCCGGCGAACGGGGCGGTCATATGAACCTCAACCGTGTATTCGTCAACAACGGTGCAGTCCTTCATGTTGGTCATCGATGCGCCGGTCGCAGCCGAATCAATGGAACGGTTAATGGAATATGCGACGTCCTCGGCGGTCATATTGCTGCCGTCGTGCAGCTTAACATCCCGCCGCAGGTGGAATGTATAGGTCATTTCGTCATCCGAAAGGCTCCACGACTCAGCCAGCTTGGGCGCCCAGTTGCCGTCCTTGTCCTTTACGATCAGCGTATCGTAGAGCTGGCGATAAAGAATCGTGCTGATCTGGTCGGTGGTGTAGACGGGGTCAAGCGACGCAATATCGCTGGTCAGTCCGTACTTCACATCCGTGCGGCTGCTGTTATCCTGCTGCGTGGTACCGTTATCCTTGCTGCCGCAAGCGGTACAGGATATGATCAAAAGAAGCGCCAAAGCTGTAGACAGGATTTTCTTCATCTGTAAGTTCCTCCGTTTCTATTTTTTTCGGCATCAAGCTACTTCTGCGTTTATTTGCGCCAGGTCTGTTCGAAAACGCGCAGGAAGTTCTCACCCAGAACCTTTTTGATATCGGCCTCATGGAAGCCGCGGCGGAGCATGTGCTCGACAATGTTGACAATGTTGGCAAGGCTGTAAAGGCCTTCAGGGAAAGCGCTGCGCTTTCCGCGGCCAGCCTCAGCGCCGGCCAGATAAACATCGCGGTTGGGAGCGACGAGCTGCATTAGATGGCGGGTATCGTGGCGGTCATAGGCCCCCGGCTCGGCGTTGGAGTCGATGCCGATGCCGACATGGTCGATACCGACCAGATCCGCATAATAGGAAATCGCATCCACAAAGTCCTCAATGCAAGGAAGGTGGTCGTGCGTCCACAAAATTGGAACATAGGAGCAAACGCCAATCACGCCGCCCATTTCGGCACATTTCTTGGCCGCTTCATCGGAGATGTTGCGCGGATGATCGAAGAGTTTTCTGGGGTTGGAGTGGCTGAAGATCGGCGGCTTGGTGCACACATCCATCGCTTCCATCGCCGAACGCGGGGAGATGTGGCTGATGTCGACGGTAATGCCGGCCTTTTCAAGCCCCGCAATCAGCTGCTTGCCCATCGCGGAAAGCCCGCCGTCCACATCGCAAAGGCAGCCATCCGTTGCAAAGGTGCGCTGGTTGTATCCGATCTGGATCACTCGCATGCCAAGACGGGCAAAGGCCTCCGCAGAACCTTCGAGGTTTGCGTGCTCTACAAAGCGAGGATTCTGCGCACCGAGAATCATGGCGATTTTGCCATTTTTCTTGGCATTGCGGATATCATCGGCAGTTTCCGCCAGAACAAAGTGATCTGGATTATTGGTAATTGCCTCGTAATGGTCGATGATTGAGCTGACAGCGCTGCCCATCCCGGCAAGATTCTGAGGGACCGTCAGGTTCAAAGCGGTTGCACCGGACTCTTTCAGGTGCCAGTTATAGGATTCAAGATAGAAACTGCAGGTATCAATGACGATGGACTCGCGGTGAATCCGCTTTGCTTCCGGGGACACGGCTGCGTTGACGGATAGGGCATACGCCTTATTTTCGGGATCATCTGTGCTGTAGTAGGACATAATCGCATCCTGTGCAATCTTTACACGCTCAAGTTCTGTCATATTGCAGACCTCCTTTTTTGTTTCCCATTACTGGAATGTGCCTCTATGATACACCGCTAATGAAACGTGTCAATTGTCAAAGATGAATATATATTTACCATATTGATGTTTAAATTCACCAATTCTGTTAATAATCTACGTTTTTCCAGCTTGACACAGAGAAGCCCACATGTTATCGTATAAATAATGAATCCGGCTCTTTGTATGGATTGATACGTTAAAATATTGAACCTTGGAGGGTCGCATGATTACTGTAAAGGACATCGCACGTTTAGCCAGCGTATCTCAGGGAACGGTTTCCAACGTTCTCAATAACCGTGGAAATGTCAGCGCGGAGAAAATTCAGCGCGTCACAGACGCCGCAAAGCAATTGGGCTATGTGGCAAACGCTCAGGCAAAGCTGCTGCGAAAGGACATTCCCCTTTCCAACCATATTGCCGTCATCCTGCCAAACATCGATGAAAAGCGGTATACTTACTTTTTCAATGGCATCAAGCTCATACTGGAAGAGAAGGGGTATACACCGCTCCTTTTTGTGACAGATGAGTCCCCCTACCGGGAGGAACAAATCGCCACGCATGTTGCCGAAATGCGCGTATCCGGTATCGTAACAGTGACCTCCGCGCTCTCTCACCAAAACATCTATCAAAGCGCACTTGACAGCGGGGCCAGAATCCTGTATGCCTTCCGCAATGTGCCGCATGCCGGAAGCTATATTGGATTTGACTTTTATGAGATCGGTCGTGAAATCGGAAAATACGCCGATCAGAAGAACTATCGAAGGATCGCCGTGATCAGCGATCCAGAAAGCTGTCCGGAAAACAGGGATTTTGTTGCCGGCGTGCGAGAAGTGCTGCAAGCAACAGATCCATCGCGCTGCATTCAGGTGAAGACCGCAGATTGGCTGAATATATCCGTATCGCCGTTCGACTTTTTCGATGGCTGTCAGGAAGCGCCGGACGCCATCATTCTTTCCAACTCCTCGTTTCTTCCCAAAGTAGAATTGGCTTTTTCCGTCTTTGCAGGAGATTGGTGTCCGCCGATCATCACCGTGTCCAGCGAAAGCAACTTGCAGGAGCAGACCCGGGTAACAACCTATTCTCTGGATTATCTTTACGCCGGGATTCAGGCCGCGCACAATCTTTTGGCAGATCTCAACAATTCTTTGCAGACAGACCGGACCATTTTGCAAGGCGGCGGTCTGCACCGGCTCGCAGCAGCGCCTCCCGTTCATTGTGAAAAAACCAAGTTGCGCATTTTGCTGTCCAGAAGCGAATCCAACACTGCACTCCAACGCATTGCGCCGAAATTTGAACGTCTCACCGGAATATCGGTCGACTTCACAGAAATATCCCTCTCAGAAATATTCTCAGAGACACTTCTGGCCGCCAAAAACGGCAGTTTCGATTTGGTACGCAGCAACATGAGCTGCCTGCCGCTTCTCCCGGATGACATTTTCTACACCTTCGACAAGGCAGAGTTCCATGAAATCACCCAGCACATGATCCCTCGCATCACCAAAGATTTTTCTTATATCAAGGGCAAGCCGCAGGCAATTCCGTTTGATATCGGTCTTGATATGATGGTCTATCGCAAGGATCTCTTTGAAGACCCGCTGCTCAAGCGCATGTACTACGAGCAAAGCGGAAAAATGCTTGAGGTTCCGTCAACATTCGAGCAATATGAGCAGGTCGTCCGCTTCTTCGACAGAGAGAGCAATCCACACTCTCCCGTCCAGTGCGGGACCGGCATGAACTGGGACTCTCCGGTGGAGCTGAGTTCCTCCTTTTTCCTGCGATATATCAACTTTGTGAAGGACCATAAATTCAAGCGTGGCAAGACCAGAATTGAAGAGGACGCCGTCTTAAAGGCCCTTGAAAACATCTATGTCTGTGGGCAGCACGCGCTTCCCGTGCAAGGGAAGCAATGGGTCGGCGCAACGCTGGACAACTTCATTTCCGGACAGACGGCAGTCGAATTTGTCTTTTTAAACTATGCCTCCAATATCGCGCATCTGCAAAAAATCATCTACGGCGGCAAAGTCGGCTGCGCCAATGTGCCGGGTGGGATATCATATATTACCGGCGGCTCATTTTCTATTTTCAACCGCTCGCCCAACATTTCCGCCGCAAGAGAATTCCTTCACTGGATATCGTCCTATCCGCAGACAGAACTATTCACTCTTTACGGTGGTCTATCCCCTTATGCAAAGGTTTATCAAAAAAGCGAGATTCTGATGCAGTATCCCTGGTACAGCTACCTACAGGATAAACTGGAAAGCGCCATCGGCCGTGAGATCTGGGATGTTTTCAATCAGAACAAATGCACGCTTCTGCAAATGCCGCTATTGCAAGGGATCACGCAGGGACAGCAGCGGCCGGAGCAGGTTTTGCCGCAGATGATGGATATCCTTCAAGAGGCCTTGTTGTAAAAAGGCCGTCCTTCACGCTTGTCACCGCACCTGTCAGCCTTGTCTCGCATTTTGCCATAGCCCTTTGTATTTTATGTGCCAGTCATAGTATGTAGCAGGGCCATTGGGCTCGATTAACTTTTCCGTCCGTCAAGTATACTCTCCCCCCCGCTTTTGTTCCCCTCATGCAGAAATGCCGCAGAGGATAACCTCTTAGCTCTCAGCCCTTTTAATGGAATCAAAGCGGAATTAGGAATCGGAAGAATTTGACCTGATTTCATAAATCTATAAAGAAGCATAAATGCCCGTAAATTCTTACGGGAACAAGCTTTCTCAGGGGCATAAAACTCCACGCTGTTTCATAAAGCTGCACGCCAAAATGGTACAGTCGTGGTACAGTAGATTGAAGTGCCGAGAAAAGCCCCTATGCAAAGTTAATTATACTATGACGATGAAAAGCCAAAGCGGATGTCAGAGGGAAAGGCCTCAGACATCCGCTTTCTTTTTTATAGATATGCTTTTTCCCTCTTCGCGGCAAGGCAAATGGAATCCGTGAAATATTTGCCGATTTGGAAGCCAAGTTGCACGAAATCGTGTGCCGCGAAACTGTGAACACGGAACGCCGTTCAGGAAAGGATCTAATGAAATC
>Ga0129314_1001457_pt1 | contig 16262 bp, 17 predicted proteins | sample O1111metagenome_FD_94431 | JGI IMG/M metagenome (GOLD analysis project Ga0129314, IMG submission 94431) | Orangutan individual fecal microbial communities from fecal samples from Wisconsin, USA - O1111 metagenome | ecosystem: Host-associated > Mammals > Digestive system > Large intestine > Fecal...
CCCCTGCGAGATGCACAGCATCAAGGGCGGCATGATGAACTGCCAGAAGGAAATGAAGAAGGCCGTGGAGTGCGGCTACTGGAACCTGTTCCGCTACAACCCCGAGGGCGAGAAGAAGTTCACCCTGGACTCCAAGGCGCCCGCCGGCGGCTATCAGGACTTCCTGATGAACGAGGCCCGTTATTCCCGCCTGACCCGCGAGTTCCCCGAGCGTGCTGAGGTTCTCTTCAAGCGCAACGAGGACGAGGCCAAGGCCCGTTACGAGCACCTGCTGAAGCTCATCGAGATGTACGACAAGTAAGAGAGCATCCTGCAAAGGGCACGTAAGACAAGCATATAAGGTTTAAGGACAGCGTGACGAAAGTCACGCTGTCCTTTTCTCTGCCCGGCGCGGTTCCCGCTCCCTTATCATGAAAAGCGGCAGTGGCAGGCTATGCAAAATTAAACCGATATAAAAAGACATAGCTTGCACGCTCTTTACAGGATGAGGTGACCACAACATTCTGTGAGAAGCGCGCAAGCTATGTCTGAAACATTGTATTCAAGCGCCTAGCCGACGATCGACCGAGGCAGCATGAAAAAGGCCCTTATGGCGGCGCACACCTGTCAGCCTATTGGCAGCGGTGCATTACGGCAGCTGGATGCTGGCCTTTTGCAGCGCCTTGCGCAGGGCGAGGCACAGCGGCGGCGCAATAATGATGGCTACCGCGCCGTTGAAAAGAGAGGCCGGGATCTTTAAAACCAGTGCGGCGGCAGCCACAGAGACCGTCAGGCCGCCGAGAAGCAGTCCGTCATAGGCAAAGGACTTGAAAAAGTAGAGGATGTAGTAGGCGAGGCATCCCAATGCGGCAGCGGCCGTGCAGCGGCCGTACTTGGGGGTCGCCCGATCCTTCATGGCAAGGCCGGCCACCAAACCCATGATACCCTTGGTAATAAAGGTGATCCAGCATTCCGCCGCAAAGGCGGGGTTGGTCAGATCGTACAGGGCAGACCCGAGGCCGGACGCCACGCCGCCCACAGGCCCGAACAGCAGACCGGAAAGGCAGCACATAATGTTGGCCAGCGTAAAAGAGGTTCGCCCGCCGATGGCAATAGGCATGGTGATTCGCAGGTAGTTGCTGACAAAAACCAGCGCGCTCATCATGCCAAGCGCGGTCAGCTTATTGATGCTTTTCTGCTTAATGGGAAACACTTCCTTCTCCTAAGATGCCCTCATCATAACAGCGAACTGGTATTATTGCAAATACCAGTTTTTTATAATATAGTAAGACCAGATCGGGCGTCAAAGCGATGCCTCACCCGTTGGAGGCGGGCGGCCTTCAGCAGAAGGAAATGGCAGGGGCTTTCATGTGCCCCTGCCATTTCCTGCTATTTTCGTCCCTTTATTCGTTGCCGGGGAAGTTGGGGATGGTGGCAAAGCCGCGGGCCAGATCCGCGTCGGTGGGAATATAGTCGCCCATCTGGCCATCGTTGTACTTGCCGTAGGCCACCATATCGAAGTAGCCGGTACCGGTCAGGCCGAACACAATGGTCTTTTCCTCGCCGGTTTCGCGGCACTTCACAGCCTCGTCAATGGCAGCACGGATGGCGTGGCTGCTCTCGGGCGCAGGCAGGATACCCTCGCAGCGGGCGAAAAACTCCGCCGCATTAAAGACGCTGGTCTGCTCCACGCTGCGCGCCTCCAGATAGCCGTCGTGATAGAGCTGGGAGACGATCGCGCTCATGCCGTGGTAACGCAGGCCGCCGGCGTGGTTGGCCGAAGGAATGAAGCCGTTGCCCAGCGTGTACATCTTGGCCATGGGGCAGATCATGCCGGTGTCGCAGAAATCGTACTTGAATACGCCGCGGGTCAGGCTGGGGCAGGAGGCAGGCTCCACCGCGATAATGCGGTAGTCCGCTTCGCCGCGGAGCATCTGGCCTGCAAAGGGGGAGATCAGGCCGCCCAGATTGGAGCCGCCGCCGGCGCAGCCGATGATGATATCCGGCTTGATGCCGTACTTCTCCAGCGCGGACTGTGTCTCAAGGCCGATGACCGACTGGTGCAGCAGCACCTGATTGAGCACGCTGCCCAGCACATAGCGATACCCTTCACGGGAGGTGGCGGCCTCTACCGCCTCGCTGATGGCGCAGCCCAGAGAGCCGGTGGTATCGGGAAACTCCGCCAGAATCTTGCGGCCCACTTCGGTGGTGTTGGAGGGGGACGGGGTCACATTCGCGCCGTAGGTGCGCATGACCTCGCGGCGGAAGGGCTTTTGCTCATAGGAGCACTTCACCATGAACACGCGGCAGTCCAGCCCCAGATAGGCGCAGGCCATGCTCAGCGCCGTACCCCACTGGCCGGCGCCCGTCTCGGTGGTGACGCCCTTCAGGCCCTGCTGCTTGGCGTAATACGCCTGAGCAATGGCGGAGTTCAGCTTGTGGCTGCCGGAGGTGTTGTTGCCCTCGAACTTATAGTAAATTTTTGCGGGAGTACCCAGCTTTTCCTCCAGGCAGTAGGCGCGGACTAGCGGGGACGGCCGGTACATCTTGTAGAAATTGCGGATATCCTCGGGAATCTCAAAGTAGGCGGTGGTGTCGTCCAGCTCCTGCTTGACCAGCTCTGCGCAGAACACGCCGCCCAGTTCTTCGGCGGTCATGGGCTTCAGCGTGCCGGGATTCAGCAGCGGCGCAGGCTTGTTGACCATATCGGCCCGGACATTGTACCAATATTTGGGCATCTCATCTTCAGAGAGATAGATTTTGTAGGGAATGCTTCTGTCTTTCAGCTCTTTCATGGTCGTTTCTCCTTTTATCTATAATGTTTTGTTGCAAAAATAAAAATCTGTCCCATGGAAATTCTTCCATGGGACAGATTGAAAAAACAAATCTGCGGTACCACCCAAATTGGCAAAGCGCCCGCTCTGCACGCACCAACATGCGCTCCGCCGGGATAACGGCCGCGGTTGCCGTCGGGTATTACTCGCTCCTTTGTCTGAGCTTTCTCCCCGCCCTCGTAAGTCCATTCACCGAACATTCCACTGCCCCGCTCCCACCAGATACGCGGCTCTCTGAAAGCTTCCTGCACGGATACTCTTCTCACTCAACGGTTTGCTTTTTTGATTATGGACGTACTGTAGCACGTTCCTTCCGGGTTGTCAAGAGGGAATTTTCGATTTTTAAAATTTTACTTTACAGCGCCCGCAGGAATTCCGGCTTCAGCCCCGCGCCGCTCAGTCCGGCCTGCACCTTTTCCAGCATGGCCTGACGGTCACGGTTCAGCGTGCCCTTCAGCGTCAGATAATTGCTGGCGTGGTTCATGCGGAACACGCTTCCCTCGGCATCAATGGTTTGCAGCAGAAGCTCCGTCTCCTTCAGCACCTCGGCGGGATTGAGAAGGGTGAATTTCCCCGCCCTGACCCATTGCTCCAGCGGCGTACCCGGCTCCACCATCAGCGTCAGAAGGCCGATATACTCCGGCTTCATGGCGCTGAGCGCCTGCGCCGTGCCAACGGCATGCTCGCGCCACAGCTCCGTGCTGCCAAGCCCCGAAATGGCCGTTACCGACAGGGCAAGGCCGCAGCGCCGCGCCTTCTGTCCTGCCGCCACAATGGCGGCGGCGGTATGGCCTTTCTGCATCCGCTCCAGCACCGCGTCGCAGCCGGATTCCAGCCCCATATATACCATTTGCAGCCCCCGTGCGCGCAGCAGCCGGAGGTCATCCTCCGACTTTACCTGCAAGCTGGCGGGCGAGGCATAGCAGGTAACGCGCTGGCACTCCGGAAACAGACCGTACACAAGGCCGAGAATCTGCACCAGATCGTCGGTTTTCCGCATCATGGCGTCGCCATCCGCCAGAAAGACCCGCTCGACTCGGCGGTACAGCTGACGGGCCGTCTCAAAATCCTCACGAATCTCCTCCATGGGCCGCATGGAAAAGCGCTTGTCATCATACATATCGCAGAAAGCGCAGCGATTGTGGCTGCACCCGTAGGTCACCTGTACGATCAGGCTGTACGCCTCGCTGGGCGGACGGTAGACCTTTCCCTTATATCGCATGGTCATCACTCCTTTGGAGCTATTATGCCATAAAATCCGCGGTTTGAAAAGCATATTCTTTTTCTGCGGCGCATAGGCTGTGGCATATCAACAAACGAGGTGGAGCACATGGAGAATAATTTCAACCGGGTGCAGCTGTGCGGCACGGTGGACAGCGAGCCCCTATTCAGCCACACCAATCACGGACTTTCCTTCTTTAAGTTTACGCTGAGCGTTGAGCGGCTCAGCGGCCTTACGGACAAGCTGCCGGTCATCGTTTCCGCGCCGCTGCTGGCCACTGTCCCCCTGCATGTAGGCCGGATCGTGACAGTCTTGGGGCAGCTGCGCTCATACAACAACAAAAGCGGGCAGGGCAGCCGGCTGGTAATCTCCGTCTTTGCCCACGTGCTGGAGGCAGGCGGCGACACGCCGCTGAACCTGATCCAGCTCTCCGGCGTGCTGTGCAAGCCGCCGGTGCTGCGCCGCACGCCGCTGGGACGAGAGATCTGCGACATGATCCTGGCGGTGAACCGGCGATATGGCCGGGCGGATTATCTGCCCTGCATCGCTTGGGGCGCGGTAGCCCAACAGACGGCGGCCATGACCACCGGCCAGCGGCTCACTGTAGAGGGTCGCGTCCAGAGCCGTACTTACACCAAGACCGAGGACGGCACCACCACCGAGCGCACAGCCTATGAGGTGTCCATCATGCGCCCCGCCTTGTTGGATGAGTTCTTACTTTGACTTGACGGGCCAGCCCATGACGCCGTATAATAACGGCGGCAGAAAGGGGGCGGCAGACGTTGGATAAATGCGAAAGCTGTGTATATTACAGCTACGACGAGACCTATGACGACTACATCTGCGAAATGGATCTGGATGAGGATGAAATGGTGCGCTTTCTCACCAACCGGAGCGCCCAGTGTCCCTACTGGCGGCCGGGTGACGAGTACCGGACAGCCAGACGGCAATAAACAGCAAACACACCGCACGCGGTTCCAACATAGAATGGAACGCGGGCGGTGTGCTGTTTTCCGGCTGCCGTCTGTAGTCTGCTTTTTTCAGGAGGTTTGCCATGGCAACCATTACCAATCAGGCGGCTTTGTCCTATAACGGCATCACCACTCTTTCCAACGTCGCAGTCGGCGAGTTGGTGGAGGTGCTGACCGCCGCCAAGGCCGCCGTAGATAGCACCTATACCACCGGGGGCGACACCACCTTCGTGGTCTCGCTGGTCAATTCCGGCGGCAGTGCGCTGACAGCTCTGACGCTGAGCGATACACTGGGCGGCTATCTTTTTAACGGCGGCACCCTCTATCCCATGACCTATAAAGCCGGGTCGCTGCTGTACTACGTCAACGGCGTTTTGCAGCCGACGCCCACCGTTGCCGCCACGGCGCCGCTGACCGTGACGGGCATCGGCGTTCCGGCAGGCGGTAACGCTGTGCTGGTGTATTCCGCCGCCGTCAACGAATACGCGCCGCCGGACGCGGAAGGCCGCATTGTCAACACCGTCTCCCTTACCGGCGGCGGACTGGTAAACCCGGTCACCGCCACGGCGACGATCAGCGCGCAGGCTGCGCCGCAGCTGACCATCGGCAAGAGCATCAGCCCCGCCACCGTAACCGAAAACGGAACGCTGACGTATACGCTGACCTTGCAGAATCGGGGCAACACCGCCGCCACCGCCGCCGACGATCTGGTGATCACCGACACCTTTGACCCCGTTCTCAGCAACCTGGCGGTTCGATTCAACGGTGCACTGTGGACTGAGGGGGTTCACTACACCTACGATGCCGCCACCGGCGCTTTCGCCACCGTGGCAGGCGCGCTGACCGTGCCCGCCGCCGCCATTACCCGCAGCGCCGCCACCGGGATATACACGGTGGATCCCGGCGTTTCCTCGCTGGTTATCACCGGCACGGTGTAAGCGCAGGCATCAAAAAATGACCGTCCCGGTGGACGGTCATTTTTCCTGTGTTTACCGCTTTCCCAGCTGGTAGAAGGCCACGGCGCTGGCGGCGGCCACATTCAGCGAATCTACCCCGTGGGCCATGGGAATGCGCACCGTATAATCACACCGGGCGATCGTTCCGGCGGCTAGACCGTCTCCCTCCGTTCCCAGCACCACAGCCAGCTTCTCCTCGGCCAGCAGGCCGGGGTCATCAATGGACAGCGAATCCTCCCGCAGCGCCATGGCGGCGGTCTTAAAGCCCAAACGCCGCAGCAGCGCCACGCCTTCCTCCGGCCATGACGCCTCCGGAAAGTAAGTCCACGGGACCTGAAAGACGGTGCCCATGCTGACCCGCACCGCCCGGCGGTACAGCGGATCACTGCCCTGGGTACTCAGCAGCACGGCATCCATATTCAGCGCGGCGGCACTGCGGAAAATGGCGCCGATATTGGTGGGGTTCATCACGTTTTCCAGCACCGCCACACGGCGGGCGCCGGCGCAGACCTGCTCCACCGTGGGAAGCGGAGGGCGGCGCATGGCGCACAGCATCCCCCGGGTCAGCTTGAAGCCGGTCAACTGCTCCAGCACCGCCAATGGCGCCGCGTATACCGGTATCTCCGCAGGGCACCGCGCCAACAGCTCCGCCGCTTTTCCCGCCACATGCCTGCTCTCCATCAGGAAAGACATCGGCACGCAGCCGGCATCCAGCGCACGGCCAATGACCAGCGGGCTCTCTGCAATGAACAGAGCCTGCGCGGGGTCGGCCCGGTTTACCAGCTGATTTTCCGTCAAGCGGGCGTAAACATCCAGTTCAGGGGCATTGAAATCCGTGATTTCGTGCAGATTCATGGCGCTCATTTCCTCTCAGGCAGATGATTTTTTGCGTGCGGTCATGGCGGACCCTTCCAAGGGCCGCGCAAGGCGCCGCGTGCCGCGGAGCAGCTGCTCTCGTTTCAACATGATATATGGTAACAGAAGCAGCGCGGTTTGTAAATTGCCATTTTCAGCCGAGGTCATCGAAAATGCCCGCCGCCGGAGGGGTTCTCCCCCTGCCGCAGTTCCTCTCCAAAACAGCTCTTGACTTTTGCAGTTTGAAGTGATAAAATAGCCACAATCTGGAATGAAAGCCGTTATGACCGCGGCGGAGAGGAGACGCACCATGACCTGTTCGAGCAAGACGATGACCCCTGCGGCAGGAAAGTGCGCCGTCTCCTATTATGTCGCGGAAGCTCTCTGGTTTGAGGGCTCCTTTTGGTATACTTATTTTTACACCCATACGGAAAGACGGCCGGTCTGAACAGGGACCATACAGCTTTGAAAAAGCGGCATCAGGCGGCTCCGTCTTTCAAGGGACGGAGCCGCTTTTTTGCACACATAGGCGTAAGGCAAAAAGCAGCATCCCTGTCCCCCACCGTGTCCATCACCCCCGCGCCGGTGAACGGCGTGATGTGCAGCCGTCTGCAAATTGTAAACAAAAGTGATTTTGAGAAGTGAGGTATTGAAAATGTCTGAGATCAAGTCGTATGTGGATCGTATTTTCGATGATCTGGTGGCCATCCGGCGTGACATCCACGCTCATCCGGAGACCGGCATGACGGAGGTGCGCACCAGCGCCCTCATCCGGCAGGAGCTGGAAAAAATGGGAGTGGACGAGATTCAGCAGCCCCTGCCCACCGCCGTGGTGGGCCTGCTTCACGGCGGAAAGGGGCCGGGCAAGTGCGTGGCGCTGCGCGCCGATATCGACGCCCTGCCGGTGCAGGAGGAGACCGGGCTGCCCTTTGCCAGCCAGACGCAGGGCGTTATGCATGCCTGCGGTCATGATCTGCATACCACGATGCTGCTGGGGATTGCCAGAACGCTGTGCCACATGCGGGATCAGTTCGCCGGGACGGTGAAATTCATCTTCGAGCCCAGTGAGGATAAGATGCCCGGCGGCGCTCGGGCACTGGTGGCGGCCGGTGTGATGGAAAATCCCCATGTGGATGCCATCTTCGGCACGCATGTGGTCCCCTCCGAGAATGACACCGTGGGCCGGATGCAGCTGTACAAGGGTTATTTCACCAGCGCGGTGGATCTGTTCCACATCACTGTACACGGCAAGAGCGGCCACGGTTCGGCTCCCCACACCGCCAATGACGCCATTGCCTGCGCCGGGTATCTGATTACGGTTTTGCAGACCGTGGTTTCCCGCCGCATCGACCCCATGGATTCCGCCGTGCTGACGGTGGGCACCATGTCCGGCGGCAGCGCGGTGAACATCACCGCCGGCGAATCCCGGATGGTGGCAGTGCTGCGCAGCTTCAGCGACGCGGCACGGGACACCGCCATCGCGGAGGTCAACCGCATCTGCAAGGGGCTGGGCATCGCCTTCAACTGCGAGATCGAGGTGAATCTGGAAGAGGGCTATGCGCTCCAGTATAACGACGGCGCCATGATCGATCTGGTGGAGCGGGCGGTCACAGATGAGCTGGGCGGTGACAAGGTGCTGCACCTTGAGCGGCCCTTCACCGGCAGTGAGGATTTCAGCTTCTTCGGTAAGCTGACCGGGACGCCCTCCGCCTTTATGATGATCGAAGCAGGCCGGGGCGAGGACATGGTTTCGCTGCACAACGGTAAGATCGTCTTTGATGAAAATGTCATGCGCTATGGCGTGGCCGGTATGAGCCGCGTGACGCTGGAGTGCCTGAAGGCCTGATTGTTACGCGATTCTTTTTCTCCATATCTCCCTTTTATCAGAGGAAGAGGGCCTGTGGCCCCCTTCCTCTGATGCTGTTAAAACGGAGATTATTGCGGGTAGATGGTGCGCGCAACCCCCTCCGCGCGGTATTGTGTGTCCCGTTGGCGCAAAAAAAGTGCAGAGGCCGCAGCCCCTGCACTTTTTTGTAACGGTATGTTTACTTGATATTGCCCTGATCGTCCAGCGTGATGACGGTGGCAAAGTCCTTGGCAGCCTTGGTGATGTCGTTGCTGACGGTCAGAGTGCCGTCGAACATAGCCTTCACCAGAGTCTTGTAGTCATCCTGCGTGAACTTACCGTCCGCCCACTGGGTGGACTCCATGGGGATCTGAACGTAGTTGGCAGTGGGATCGTCGGCGGACACCAGGCCCAGCGTGTCGATCTTGCCGGAGTACTTCTCCCAGTTGCCGTTGACAATGACATCGGTCAGGGTGTCATAGGTAGCGGGATACAGACCCTTCATGGCGGAGGTAACGGTCAGCGCCTTGTAGCCCTCGATGGTCGCCTCGTCAGCACCCTCGCCGGCAGCGTAGTTGGCAATGACGCCAGCCTGGTCAACGTCAACACCGATGACCTTAGCGCCCTCGACCTTCTTGGCAGCGTCCACAGCGGAGGTGAAGATACCGCCGCCGCAGGCAAACACGACCTCAGTGCCGCCGGCATACCAGGTATCCATAGCGGCAGTGATATCGGCATCACCGAAGAACTGGTTGCCGTAAGCGTAGTTGACCTTCACATCGGTCAGGCCCAGCTCAACGGCAGCGGCATCAACGCCCTGCACGAAGCCGTAGCCGTAACGCTGGACAGCGGGGACAGCCATGCCGCCCAGGAAGCCCAGGTTCTTGTAGCCCAGCTTCACAGCAGCGTAACCGGCCATGTAGCCGCACAGTTCTTCCTGATACACAGCGCAGTACAGGTTGGCGGGAACCTCAAAGCCCTCGCCCAGGTCACCGGCGGACACGTCCAGCGCGATGAACTTGACATCGGAGAAGTTGGGAGCGGTCTCGGCAATAGCGGCGCCGAAAGCGTAGCCGGGCATCACGATGACGTTGTAGCCCTTGTCAATAGCGCTTTCGATCATGGCCACACGGTCAGCCGTGTTGTCGCCGGCGGGCTTGAAGTACTCGAAGTCCACGCCGTTGGCCTCGGCAAATGCCTTGCAGGCCTCGTAAGTGGTCTGGTTGAAGGACTGGTCGGTGATATCGCCGTAGTCGGTGATCATAGCGACCTTGTACGCGGGGGTATCGGCGCCCTGATTGTCGCCGTCGTTCTGGGTATTGTTGTCAGACGTGTTACCGCCGCCGCAAGCGACCAGAGACAGCGCCATGACCAGAGCCAGAATCAGTGCAAGAAACTTTTTCATGTACAAATCTACCTTTCTGCTTATTTTTTCTCCTGTCTTAGCGACAGGAAAGATGACACAGCTTCCTTGCTGCGTAAAGATATTTTATCAGGTGGCACAGGCAAATGCAAGTTTAATTTTACAATCGTCCACGTTAAGAGGGCTTTTGTGCGCTTCGAGCACACAAAATCCCTCTTGTCACAAATTCTTTACGATTTGTCCATTTTTACGGCGATCTCAAGTGAGATCTTCATAAAAATGGAGAAGGTGGTCTGGAGCTCGTCGGCGGACAGCTCCTCGCCGGTGATGCGGTTGTCGGTGATGGAGCAGATGGCCAGCGCCCGCTTGCCGGTATAGGCGGCGGTGCAGTACAGTGCGGCGGCCTCCATCTCCACGGCCATGACGCCCATCTTGGCGTAGCGCATATTGCGTCCGGCGGCATCGTAGAAGGTGTCAGAGGAGTAGAGGTTGCCCACGGGCATCTTCACGCCCAGCTCGCGGGCCGACTCCGCGGCGGCCATCAGCAGATCGAAGTCGCAGATGGGGGCGAAGCTGCCGCCCAGCTCGTACTGCTCGGCGAAGCTGGAATTGGTGCAGGCGCCCTGACCGGCTACCACGCTGCCCAGCTCCAGATCGGCCCGCATAGCGCCGGCAGAGCCAACGCGGATGATGTTCTCCACATCGTACTGGGTATATAGCTCGTAGGAGTAAATGCCGATGGAGGGCATACCCATACCGCTGGCCATAACGGAGACAGGCACGCCCTTGTAGGTGCCGGTATAGCCCTGTACGCCGCGGACATTGTTTACCAGCCTGGGGTCGGTCAGAAAGGTTTCGGCGATGAATTTGGCCCGCAGGGGATCGCCGGGCATCAGAACGGTTTTGGCGAAATCGCCCTTGACGGCGTTATTATGGGGGGTAGGCATAGTCGGTTCCTCCTTATTTATTTGCTTTGTTTGACTACTTCAATGAGAACCATCAGGGGAAAGAGCAGGATCAACAGCAGCGTCATAGTCCCCTCCCTGTTTTACTCCATGGCCTTGACGGCCTTGACGATGCGGCTGGTACCCAGACGATCCGTGCCCAGCGCGATAAAGTCCTCGGCATCCTGCAAATCGGCAATGCCGCCGGCGGCCTTGATCTTCACATGGGGGGCCACATGGGCCTTGAACAGTGCCACATCCTCCCGGGTGGCGCCGCCTCCGCCGAAGCCGGTGGAGGTCTTGATATAGTCCGCGCCGGACTCACTGACCACGCGGCACATCTGGATCTTCTCAGCATCGGTGAGCATACAGGTCTCAATGATGACCTTCAGCAGCTTGCCGCCGCAGTGCGCCTTGACGGTCTTGATCTCCTCCAGCACCTGCTCGTACAGGCCGTCCTTGACCCAGCCGATGTTGATGACCATGTCGATCTCGGCGGCGCCGTTCTTCACGGCGTCGGCCGCCTCAAAGCACTTGGCGGCGGTGGTGTCATAGCCGTTGGGAAAGCCGATAACGGTGCAGATGGCAACCTTTCCCGCCACATATTCCGCCGCCTGCTTCACATAGCTGGCGGGGATGCAGACACTGGCGCAGCCGTACTTCACGCCATCGTCACAGATGGCCTTGATCTCCGCCCATGTGGCGGTCTGGCTCAGCAGGGTGTGATCCACGCAGCTGAGAATCTCTTTTCGTTCCATATCGCAGCAGCTCCTTTTGATTATTTGCCTTTTTACAGGCAAATTGTAACACAGTCAACGCAAAAAGGCAAGGCGGCAAAGAAAAAGACTGCCGCTTGGATTACCAAACTGCACTGCGTTCCCCGCAGCCGACAAAAAGCCTGTTGACACATCTGCCGCCCATTCTCTATAATATATCGTAGCAGCGGCGCAGGAAGGCGTTCCTGTTTTGCGCCTTTGCTGCCACTTCATCTGCAAAAGAGGGGGGCAACTGTGATGCAAACAGGTAAACTTCGGGCGCTCTTGACACAATACACGCTGACCACGCTGGGCTGCGCGCTGTACGCTGTGGGCTTTAACTGGTGCTTTGAACCGAATCACCTGAGTGTGGGCGGCTTTACCGGTATTGCCCAGATCCTGCACTTCCTGCTGCCATGGCTCCCCATCGGCGTGCTGGTGGTGCTTTTAAACCTGCCGCTGTTTATTCTCAGCTGGAAGCGAACCGGCAAGACATGGCTGATCCCCACGCTGTACGCCACGCTGGTCAGCTCAGCCATGATCGACCTTCTCTCGCAGCTGCACCAGTTCCGTCCCATGGAGCCCATGCTGGCGGCGGTATACGGCGGCATCACCGTAGGTATGAGCTGCGGACTGATGCTGCGCCAGAATGCCACAACCGGCGGCACAGAGCTGGCGGCGCGGCTGCTCAAGCAGCGCTTTGCCGGGCTGTCCATCGGTACGCTTTGCCTGACCATCGACTGCATCGTGGTGGTGGCCTATGCCGCCGTTTTCCGGGATCTGACGCAGGCGCTGTACGCTATGGTAGCGCTGTACGCTATTTCCAAGACCATGGATCAGGTGGTCTATGGCGGAAGCCGGGCCAAGATGGCCTTGATTATTTCAGAGCAGTACAAAGAAATCACGCGGCGGCTGCTGGAGCTGGATCGCGGCGTAACGCTGCTGGATGGCCGGGGCGGCTTCAGCGGCCGGGAAAAGCAGGTGGTGATGTGCGCCTTCAGCCGCGGCCAGATCATGCATGTCAAGAGCATTGTCAAAGAGGTCGATCCCGATGCGTTTGTCATCGTGTGCGACGCCCACGAGATTCTGGGTGAGGGCTTTGGCGTCAACACGCCAGACGGACTGTGATCGCAGAAGGCTGTGCAAATTTTCCACAGCGGTTTTTCAAAAAAGTATTGACAAAATGCGCCTATATATGTTATATTGATTCCTGCCTGTCGAGTACATGGCGGCGTAGCTCAGTTGGCTAGAGCATGCGGTTCATACCCGCAGTGTCACCGGTTCGAATCCAGTCGCCGCTACCATCGCGGGAGAGATGGCAGCATCTCTCCCGCACCCTCGACAAACTACGGCCCGTTGGTCAAGTGGTTAAGACACGGCCCTTTCACGGCTGTAACATGGGTTCGAGTCCCGTACGGGTCACCACTTCGGCAATCCGTAAGGGTTGCCGATCATATGGAGGCTTAGCTCAGCTGGTTAGAGCGCCTGCTTCACACGCAGGAGGTCACTGGTTCGAGTCCAGCAGTCTCCACCACGAGAAAACCTTGGAATCACAATGGTTCCGAGGTTTTTTCTTTGCCTTTTTCTGGAAGAAAAGAGCCTCTCTGCTTGCGGTATTTTGGGGTATTTCCGGGTAATTTCGGGGCTTCTTGTTGCAAAAGTGTTGCAAATTTTTTCGGTCCTCTATCCGTTGTGCCACAAGGGTTTGCGGCTTTTTAGGCAGGGCCGTTTGTTGCAAATTTTTTTAGACGGCTTCCTTGCAGAATGCCCGACGGACTTTCTCAGCAGTTTGCTGCTCCCGATTTTTACGATCATAGTGGGTATAAACACTCAGCGTCATGTCCATCGTGCTGTGTCCAGCCAAATACTGGATCTCCTTTACGTCCAATCCAGCTTCAAAAAGACGTGTGATGTAAGTGTGGCGTAGAGTATGGGCAGTTATATGGGTTTCCGGCAGCTCACGCTCAACGAGTTTCCACATACTACGGAAGGCCGAAAGGGTCATCACTTTTTTGCTTTTCAGAGACAAAACAAATTTTGAGGAACTGCGGCCTCTTTGCTTGAGTAGCCATGCTTCGACCTCATCTGACATAGGAATATCCCGTCTGCCAGCTTTGGTTTTCAGAAGTTCACTGACGGTTGTTTCGTAGCGGCCCAATACGGCGTTATGGCGAACGCAGATCATTCTTCTCTCGAAATCAATATCGCTCCATTGCAGACCGACGATCTCACCTCGACGCATTCCGGTTTGGAGTGCAATCAGGAGAAATGTATAGGCCCGCTCATTTTTGACCCGCTGGAGGAGCAAGTCACTTTCCTGCGGAGTCAATGCGACTTTTTCGGCGGTCCTTTTTCCACTTGGCTTCAGCATGCTGCTGACTGGAGATTTTGCAACCAAGCCATTTTCCTGCGCCGCCTTAAAAATGCTTCTCAGCGCAATCAGCACCTTTGACTGGAGAGAATTGCTTTTGTCAGAAAGGGCTGCCATGATGGATTGAATCTGCATGGGAGAGATGTCCCGCAGACGATAGCCACCGATATACGGAAGTATGTGCTGGTTCATAACATACTTGATGGCATTTTGGCTGTTTTCCCGGAGGTACGGCTTTTTATAGATGTCATACCACATCTGGGCAAAATGTCCGAAGGTCTCCTCGCTGCAAATATCCACTCCGGCGTTGACCATGATCTGCGCCTTTAATACCTTTTCTTCCAGTTCCTTCTGGTCTTTCCCACGGATGTATTTTCGTGTTCCATCTGGAAGTTGAATTGCTTTTGTCAGGTAAGTATATTTTTTCTTTGCTTTTGTTGTCATGTGGCGTTCTCCTTTCAATAACGCCCTGTGATACATAACCGCATTATATCGCTCAACACGGTGTAACACAAGAAATTATTTTAAATGCGTATGGCAAAAAAACAAGGGGTCATGCTTAGCGATGCCATATATTACTGAATCTTCCAACACCTTTCCGGCTTGCTGGCAGGGGTGTATCCCTTTGGTTTTTGAATTGCCCCTGACAGATATTCTTCTAAAGCTTCAATTGCCACAAGATATTTTTTCCCAATGCGGGCACTGGGAACCGCACCTGTACGGAGCAGCGTCCTGATAGCTGTTTCGGTAAGGCAGGGCTCAGGGTCTGTCTCCTTGAAATAGGCTGCCGCCTCACGAATCGTTCTGGTTCGGATCATGGTACTCCCTCCTGCAAATATTCAGTATTATAGGACAGAAAGAGCAAGCACCCCGGTCGGGGGTGCCTGCTCTTTCTTGACAGCTTCAATCATACCATGACTATGAGGGAAGTTACAAGAGCCTTATACGGGGAAAAACGAGGGAACTTTGTGGGAAAAAGGGGGAAAATCGATTAGATTACTCCTGCGGCAAACTCATACATGGCAGCAAGTTCTTCAATCGCATGGTTCCGAATAGCACGAACGGTTTTTGTGCTATACCCCATTTCCTTGCAGATCTCCGGCAGAGATTGACTATCAAAAAAGATCCTCCGAATAACCTCGGTCTGCCGCGGTTCCAGAAGTGCCACATAGTGCTCCAGACGGTTGATCTCCTGCTCCAGCGGTACAAGGCGGCTGACCAGATCGTGTGTCAAAGCGGCATTTGCCTCATCCGCCGCGCTCTGGAAGTTCATGGCGATGTAAAGCGTCTTGTTGGACACACTGCCGGAAGGCCGGCCCTCGCCGTCCCCCTTGGCGAAATTCATGGCCTCGATCATTTCATCCGGCGTCACTCTGGCCGGATGCTCCAGCTCATAGCGAAGCTGTTCAATCTTGCGCTTGGTGGCGCGGTAGCTCTGCAGCAGAGAAAGTACCTAGTCCTTTGCATTGTGGTTCATATTCATATTCAAATCCTCCAGTTTATTTCAGATAGATACTTATGGAAACATTCAGAACCTCATCATAAACGGAGGCCCTCTGCACCGAAAAAGTGAAAATCCGCGACAAGACAGTAGCTTATGCCATGTCTTGCTCGCGGAAATTTTTATAACAGTGATCTTTTTTGATGGATACGGCGCAGAATATCCCTATGCCGGCCATATAGCCCATGTCCGGCAATGGGTGGAAAAACCCGCATACGTCGGTAGTTGTCGATAAGAAACATAATGCGCATAGCTGTGCCGCCTTTCCTGTTGAACGGTGGTTGGCTAAAGCTGCTATCTGTCCTATATACTTGATAATATACCATAAATGCGTTATTTGGGGGAGAAAGCAGCACAAAAAAGAGCTCGTTACGCGCTAAGGCGGCAGCCCTGCAAGGCAAAAGTTTTGAATGAAGCCAGCGCATGTCTGCATCTGTCCGGAGGGTTAAAGTGCTTCTCATAACAAACCGAAAGAGGATGTGCAGCCTTTAACCTGTGGTCTAAAAATCCGCAACATCACGAGCCACCAAAATGTTTTGCGGTTTGTAATCGCAAAACATTTTGAGACGAGATTTGTCAAGGTTATTTTCTCCCGCTGAATACAAATGTCCAACTTTACTGTGAATAGCTCAGATATAATAAACACAGAGCCGCAGAATGGCCAG
>Ga0129314_1001458_pt1 | contig 16260 bp, 15 predicted proteins | sample O1111metagenome_FD_94431 | JGI IMG/M metagenome (GOLD analysis project Ga0129314, IMG submission 94431) | Orangutan individual fecal microbial communities from fecal samples from Wisconsin, USA - O1111 metagenome | ecosystem: Host-associated > Mammals > Digestive system > Large intestine > Fecal...
CGGCACCCCTGCCTGCAAGGGCACCACCGCCGGATACCCCACCTGCCGCGTGGGCAGCGTGAGCACCTATGTGCTGGTGATGCAGGATGCCCTCAACGCATTGGGCTATGTGTGCGGCTCGCCGGACGGCAAGTTCGGCCCCCGCACCAAAAATGCCCTTATGGCATGGCAGCGCGGCGTGGGCCTTACGGCCGACGGCATTTGCGGCTGCAGCAGCTGGAAAAAACTCACGGCCGCCAGCGTGGGCATTGGCCGCACCGGCACGGTGAAGGATTAAGGCAAAGGGCCGCGCGGCTCTTGCAGAAAAGATGCCCCGGCCCTGCATTTCGGTGCAGCCCGGGGCATCGGTATTTCTTAGAAGACCTTGATTTATTTATATCAATGGCAATGGAATTTTGATTTTGCGTGTGCTATAATAAATCCAAAGATTGTCGCCGCCGCCCAAGGGCCGATCTTGCACACCGTTAGGCGGCTTTTTCGGGCAGGGCTGATCCGCTGTTATCAAATCAAAAAGGGGTTGAAACTATCATGGAATTTTCCAAACGATTGGAGCTTTTCGGCGATGAAATTTTCGCTTCGCTGAACGAGAGCAAAAACAAACTGCTGGCGCAGGGGAAAAAGATTTATAATTTTTCCATCGGCACACCGGATTTTACACCGCAGGAGCATATCAAAAAAGCCCTGATCGATGCCGCAGAAGACCCCGAAAACTGGAAGTACAGCCTGCGCGACCTGCCCGAGCTTTTGCAGGCGGTGTGCGGCTATTACAAGCGCCGCTTTGGCGTGGAAATTCGGCCCGAGCAGGTGATGAGCTGCTACGGCAGCCAGGAGGGCATGGGCCATATCGGCATGGCGCTGTGCAACGAGGGAGATACTGTGCTGCTGCCCACGCCCTGCTATCCGGTGTTTATTGCAGGCAGCCTGCTGGGCGGCGCCAAGCCGTGGTATTATCCGCTTTCCAAAGAAAACGGCTTTCTGCCGAACCCCGATGATATTCCGCCCGAAGTGGCGCAAAAGGCCAAATACATGATTGCCAGCCTGCCCGCCAATCCTGTGGGCAGTGTGGGCACGCCTGCGCTGTATGCAAAGTTGGTGGAATTTTGCAAAAAGTACGATATTCTGCTGATCCATGACAACGCCTACAGCGATATTATTTTTGACGGCAACCAGGGGCACAGCCTGTTCAACACGCCCGGCGCAATGGACATCGGCGTGGAATTTTTCAGCCTGAGCAAAAGCTTTAATGTGACAGGCGCGCGCATCAGCTTTCTGGTGGGCCGTGCCGATGTGATCGCGGCGGTGAAAAAGCTTCGCAGCCAAATTGATTTTGGTATGTTCCTGCCGCTGCAGTATGCCGCCATTGCGGCCCTGAACGGCCCACTGGACAGCGTGAAGCAGCAATGCGGGCTGTATCAGCAGCGCCGCGATGCCCTGTGCGGCGGGTTGCGGGGCATCGGTTGGCCGGTGAACGACAGCCATGGCAGTATGTTTGTGTGGGCGCCGATCCCGGCAGGCTACAAAAACAGCCTGGATTTCTGCATGGCGCTGATGGAAAAAAGCGGCGTGATCTGCACGCCGGGCTCCAGCTTTGGCCCGCTGGGCGAGGGCTATGTGCGCTTTGCTTTGGTGATGCCGCCCGAAAAAATTGCCGAGGCTGTGCAGGCCATTGCACAAAGCGGCGTTTTGGCCCCCAATGCTTGACAGCGGCTTTCCCGGCGGGTATAATATTCGGAAATACCCGCTGTGAGGGAGTAATTTGCGCCGAACCGGCGTGATTTGTCAACATACTGGCTGCGGCCTGGCAAATCTTAAAAAATGAGACTCACGCATACTGATGAACATGGGGGAAAGTGTTCTTCGGTATGCGTGAGTTTTTTTGTCGGTATTTGCGCCGGGCGCAGCGGAAAACAGGGAGAAATGAAGCATGGAATATTTTATCGAAGCATTTCTGATCGGCATTGGCCTTTCTATGGATGCATTTGCGGTTTCGGTGTGCAAGGGCCTTTCCATGACGCGTGTGAACCGCCGCCATTGCCTGATCATCGGCTTGTTTTTTGGCGGGTTTCAGGCGCTGATGCCCTTTCTCGGCTGGCTGGTGGGCACTGCCTTTGCCGACTATGTGGCGGCGCTGGATCACTGGATCGCCTTTGTTTTGCTGGCGTATATTGGCGGCAAAATGATATTCGAGGCGCTGCAGGAGGGCAGCGAAACCGAAGAAGCCGCCCAAAGTGATCCGCCGCTGGATCTGAAAGAGCTTTTGCTGCTGGCCATTGCCACCAGCATTGATGCACTGGCCGTGGGTGTTACCTTTGCTTTTTCGGGCAACCCCATTCTGCCCTCCATTGCCATTATAGGCGTTACCACCTTTGTTATTTCGGTGGGCGGTGTGTTTGTGGGCAACCAGTTCGGCACCCGATACGAGAAAAAAGCCACCCTGGCGGGGGGCGTGATCCTGGTGCTGATCGGTTTGAAGATCCTGTTGGAAGGGCTGGGGGTTCTGTAAAACGGCCTGTAAAAATCAAAGCTGCCGCCCCGCGAAAAATGCACTCGCAGGGGGCGGCAGCTTTTGCCGGTTAGAAAATTTTATTCGCCCAAAGCCTGCCCAATGGGCATATGCAGCACCAGCGTGGCGGCGGAATCGGCGGGGGTGGGGGTTTTGTTGATCACCACCAGCTCGTGGCCTGCATAATAGCGCAAAAGCCCGGCAGCAGGATACACGGCCAGGCTGGTGCCGCCCACGATTAAAAGATCGGCCTGCTGCAGAGCGTTCACGCTTTTTTGCAGCACGGTGCTGTCCAGTGCTTCCTCATAAAGCACCACATCCGGCTTTACCACGCCGCCGCAGGTGCAGCGGGGAATGCCGGTGCTGTTTGCAATAAACGCCTGATCGTAAAACTTATGGCATCGGGTGCAGTAATTGCGCAGGGTGCTGCCGTGCAGCTCCAGCACATTTTTGCTGCCTGCCAGCTGGTGCAGCCCATCAATGTTCTGGGTGATGATGGCCCGCAGCTTGCCCTGCTTTTCCAGCTTGGCCAGCCGCAGATGCGCGGCGTTGGGCCTGGCATCGGTCACGATCAGCTTTTTGCGGTAAAAATCATAAAATTCTTCGGTTTTTTCCTCAAAAAAGGTATGGCTCAAAATTTCCTCAGGCGGGTATTTGTATTGCTGGTGATACAGCCCGTCCACACTGCGAAAATCCGGAATGCCGCTTTCGGTAGAAACGCCTGCTCCACCGAAAAACACGATATTGCTGCTTTTTTGGATCAACTCTTCCAGCTTTTGCTTTTCATTTTCCATGGCTGTTTCCTCCCTTGTATACTTTCGTTTATTGTCGCACACTCAGGCGGCAAAATCAAGGGCGGCATTCGGTTTTGTAATTTGCCATAAAGTGTGCTATAATAACAGATAATTGTGCCATAGGGGGCTGTGAAAATGGAGCTGGAGCAAAAAACGGTTCTTTCGCTTTTGCCGCCGCGCCCTGCCGAAAGCAACAAGGGGCATTACGGCAAGCTGCTGGTGGCGGCGGGGAGTCGGCGCTTTCGCGGCGCGGCACAGCTGTGCGCGCTGGGCGGGCTGCGCATCGGGGCCGGCATTGTTACGCTGGCTGCCATTGAGCCTGTGATCGCCGCCGCATCCGCCTGCCTGCCTGAACCGGTGTTTCTGCCGCTCTCGGAAAGTCGGCAGGGAGGCATTGCCGCAGCCGAAGCCGAGGCGCTTTTGCACGAGGCTTGCCGCAGCAGCGCCGCCGTGCTGGGGTGCGGCATGGGCAACACGCCGGATACCGCCTGCCTGGCGCGCACACTGGCGCTGCAATGCCCCGGCACACCGCTTGTGCTGGATGCCGATGGGCTGAACGCTGTGGCCGGGAATTTCCCCGTCCGAAAAGAGCCGGGCCTTGTGATCACGCCGCATCCCGGCGAGATGGCACGCCTTACCGGAACCACCATTGCGCAGATCGAGGCCGACCGTGCGGGCACGGCGCTGCGCTTTGCCGAAAGCTGCAACTGCGTGGTGGTGCTCAAGGGTCACCGCACCGTGATCGCTTCACCCGAGGGCGAGCTTGCCGTAAACACCACCGGCAATTCCGGCATGGCGCGCGGCGGCAGCGGCGATCTGCTGGCGGGCATGCTGGGCGGTTTGCTGGCACAGGGGCTTGCGCCTTTTGCAGCGGCCAAGTGCGCTGTGTGGCTGCACGGCAAAGCCGGGGATCTGTGCGCTGCCCGCCTGAGCAGGCAGGCCATGCTGCCGCATGATATGCTGGCGGACCTGTGCGCCTTTCTGGCGCAGAATGGCCTTTAAAAACGCAATACTATTTGTATAATTACACAAGGAAAATACAATGAAGAATAAACCAAACCTGCCCTCGTGGGCCAAACTGCTGATTACGGCTGCCGTGCTGGCACTCTGCTTTTTTGCCTTTGTTTCGTTGAATCAATATGTGCAGCGCGTGCCGCAGCCTGCGCCGGACACCACTTTCAGCGCGATGCCCGCACCGGCCTCCCGCTGAACCATTGAAGGAGCTTTTTATCTGTATGAATCGATCGCCCTATTCCGATGGACAAAACCTGTTCTGCCTTTTGGCGGCCTTGCTCAGCACGCTTTCCGTGCAGGGGCTTTTCTTTATCCTGCCGGATTCCGGCACGCCGGGCATGGGGGAAATGTACCAGCTGAATGCCTTGCTGGACGGCCTTGGCCATGCCTACAGCCAAAATTGGCTTAGCTGGTGCTGCCTGATGGCATTTTTCTTTTTCGCAGGCCGCAGGCTTTATTTTGCCGAGCCGAAGCTTCGGCTGCGCCCGTTTGCAGTCTTTTTGGCAGCAGCCTTTACGCTGTTTTTCTTCATTGGCGCCTGCATGGAAAAATACGGCGCTTTTGAGCCGGTGCTTTCGGGAAAATTTCAGCTGGTCCTGCTGGGCGTCAGCGCAGCGGGCTGCTTTATTCCGCTGCTGGCATTTTTTGGGCGTCTGCCTGCAATGCTGCCGGTTTTGTTTTCCCTTCGCTTTGCGCCGGCCGAAAAGCTGGCACGGCGGGTGCAGGCAAAGCGCCCGCTGCTGGGGCCCATGCTGTTTTTTGCACTGTGCTGGCTGCCGGTTTGGCTGATCGCCTTTCCGGGCGGCCTTGCCAGCGACACCGGCACCCAGCTGGGAATGTATTTGCCGGAGAATATCTTTAACAATCACTACCCCTATCTGGTCACACTCTTTTATATTGCGGTTTCGCGCCTTGGCATGATGCTGGGCGCGCCCGGCGTGGTGCTGTTTCTGCTCACCGCCGTGCAGTATTTCTGGCAGGCGTTTGCCCTTGGCTATATGATGCGCACCCTGCAGCGCCTGGGCGTGAGCGATGCGCTGCGCGGCATTTGCATGGCGCTGTTCGGCGTGGTGTCGATTTGGCCGATCTACGCGGTTTGCGTGCAAAAAGATACACCGTATGTGGGCGGCATTGTGCTGCTGATGTGCATTTGCGCAGAGCTTTTGTATCTTGGCCGTGCGCTCAAGCCGCGCCTGACGGCCGCCCTGCTGGCCCTGTGCCTGCTGATCGTACACACCCGCAACAACGGCATTTATCTGTGCCTGCCGCTGCTCGTTGCTCTGGCAGCCGCATTGGGCCGCCGATACTTGGGCAAGCTGGCCGGAGTGACCGCCGTTATGCTGGCGGTGTATGCGTTTACCCAGGGCCCGCTGATGGAGGCCGTGCATTGCAACGGAAACGAAACGCAGGAAATGCTTTCGGTGCCGTTTCAGCAAACGGCCCGCTATGTAAAGCAGTATCCCGATGAAGTGACCGAGGAAGAAAAGGAAGCCATTGAGGATGTGCTGATCTACGATACGCTGGCCGAACGCTATGAGCCTTATATGAGCGATGCCGTAAAAATGCAGTATCGCCTGCGCTTTTATGACGATGACGATGGCCACGAGCGTGAACTGCTGCAGATCTATTTCAAAACATGGGCTGCGCAGTTCCAAAAACACCCGCTGGTTTATCTGGAAGCCACGGCCAACAATATATATGGCTTTATTGCGCCCATCAGCTACCGTGTGCTGGGCCCTGTGGAGCTGAATATTGATGTTGACCCTGCGCTTGAGCATTCTGTGGCGGACTACACACAGCCGCAGGCGCTGGCCCCGGTGCGCACACTGTATTGCAAGCTTTCCACATTTGTTGGAAAAATGCCGTTTTTCAGCCTGTTGTATTCGCCCTTTGTAACCACATGGATCGTTTGCGTGGGGGCGGTGCTGCTGCTGCGCAAAAAATGCTGGCGCGCCATGGTTTTGTATCTGCCCATGCTTCTCAATGTGGCGGTATGTCTGGTGAGCCCCATCAATGCCAGCACACGCTATATGCTGTGCGCTACGGCTTGCCTGCCACTGCTGCTGGCCGCGCTGCAAAACGAGCCGGACAGCCATAAAACCTGATCTTTACAGGAAAGAGGTTTTCCCATGAACAAACGATTTCGTCCGCTGTGGACAGTGCCCTGTATGCTGTTTCTTTTGCTGCTCTGCTTTTGGCTGGATGAACGCGCCGAGCAGAAACGCAATGTAGATCCCTACCTTTTGTCCTTCAGCGATAACTGCGCCAGCTATGAGGATGATCTTTTGTGCTCGCTGGATGCGCTGACCCCGTGGGAATGGGATATTGTGTGGTTTTTGCCTGCAGGCCCCGAGGATGCACAGGAGGTAAAGCTGCCCGCCGTGAAAACCCCGGTGCAGCTGAAGCAGGCCGTGGGGGATGCCCCGGCGGCCTATTGCCTGGCCTTTGTGCGCGAGGATGAGCTGGTGTATCTTTTGAGCGATCAATGCGCCGCCGCTGGTTACCGCATGGATCTGAGCGCGCTTCCTGCCGCCGCTGCGGGCACGCTGGCCCACATGGAGCAAAGCGCGCCGCCGCTTTTCTGCAAGGTGCCGACCGAGAATGGCAAGGTGAGCCTTTTGGTTTTGCAGAAACCGGAGAACTCGTGATTTTTTGTATACTTCCGGGCCGGAATGCTTGCATTTCGGCCCGGAATGGTTTATAATATAGCCTAAAGTGATAAACAGCGCTTTCTGCGGACAGAGCAAGATTCGCTGTTGGGTATACAGGTGTGGGTTCTGCGCGGCAGAGCCCCATGAACCATGTCAGGCGGGGAACCGAGCAGCATTAAGTGGCCAGCATTGCGCGCCGCAGAGTGCCTGCACCTGTATACCGAGCAGCGGATCGCCGGGGCCAAAGCCCTGTACAGCCTGTCCGCCATTTTTTTGTAAAAAAAGGGGTGTTTTTGGCTATGTATCGCGCGTTATACCGCAAGTGGCGGCCTCGCCGCTTTGAGGATGTGGTGGGCCAAAGCGCCATTGTAACGGCGCTGCGCAATCAGGTGGCGGCTGACCGTGTGGGCCATGCCTATCTGTTCACAGGCGTGCGCGGCACCGGCAAAACCACCTGTGCCAAAATTTTTGCCAAGGCCGTAAACTGCCCGCACAGCGTGCAGGGCGATCCCTGCTGCGAATGTGAGATCTGCCGCGGCATTGACGATGGCAGCATTCTGGATGTTGTGGAAATGGACGCCGCCTCCAACAACGGTGTAGACGATGTGCGCGCCATTCGGGATGAAACCAACTACACCCCCAGCCAGGGCCGAAAAAAAGTGTATATCATCGACGAGGTGCACATGCTCAGCGGCCCGGCTTTCAACGCACTGCTGAAAACGCTGGAAGAACCGCCCAGCCATGTGGTGTTTATTTTGGCCACCACCGAAATTCAAAAAGTGCCCGCCACCATTTTAAGCCGCTGCCAACGCTATGATTTTGGCCGCATTCGCCCGCAGGACATTGCCGAGCGCGTTTTGTATATTGCCGGGCAGGAGGGCATTGAGCTTACCCCTGCCGCCGCTGGTTTGATCGCACGGCTGGCCGATGGTGCCCTGCGCGATGCACTTTCCATTTTGGATACCTGCGCCGGTTCCTCGAATCATGTGGACGAAGAAACCGTGCGCCGCATGGCAGGCGTTACGGATAAAAGCTATCTGTTCCGCCTCAGCGATGCCCTGCAGCAAGGGAAATCGGTGGCGGCTCTGGCCGAGCTGGCCGAACTTCGGCAGCAGTCGGTGGATATGAAGCGCCTGTGCGAAGAAATGATCGCACATTACCGCAATCTGATGCTGGCAGCGCTGCCCGGCGGGCAGGAGCTTTTGGGCGGCGTAAGCCCTGAGGAAGAACCGCAGTATCTGGAAAAAGCCCGCACCATTCCCCAAAGCCAGAGCATTCGTGCCATTCGCCGTTTGGGCGAGGCGCTGGAAAAAATGGGCCGCGGCACGGATCAGCGTGTGGAATTGGAGCTGGCGCTGTTTGCGCTTTCGCAGCCGGAAGAAGCCCCCGTGCCGTCGGCTGTGCAGCAGGCGGCCGCACAGCCGGCGGTGCAGCCCTTTGTGAGCGCCCCGGCCGCGCAGCCCTTTATGGCAGCGCCCCGGCCTGCCGCAGCGCCTGCACCCGCGGCTGCTCTATCGCAGCCGGAGCCGGAGCCTGCTGCCCCGCCCCAGCCGGAGCCTGCGCCCACGGTTCCGTGGGAGGCCGAGCCCGTGCAGCCCGCACAAAACGCTGCGCCGGTACACCTGCCCAGCACCCCCGCCGCAGCGCCCGCACCTGCCCCGGCGCAAAAGCAGCCGCCGGTGCGCCCGCAGCCGGCCCGCCAGCACCCGCCCGAGCCCTTTGCCAAGTGGCCGCTTGTGCTGGAAGAGCTGGAACAGCGTGATAAAATGCTGATCAGCTTTTTAAAAGGCACCCATGCATTTTATGATGGCAAGCGTGTGCTGATCGAATGCAGCGATCTGTTCCGCGATTTTATTCGCACCAATAAAGACAGTCAGGAGCTGATCAAAACCGTGATCGCCGAAAAAACCGGCATCCGGTGCGGCATCGGCCCCTATACCCCAAAGGGGCAGGCAAAGCAAACGCCCGCCCTGCAAAGCGCCGATGCCACCCTGCAGGCACTTTCGGCCATGGGGGTGCCTGTGATCGTGCAGGAAAAAGAATAAGTTTACCAGAAATACCAAATATTATCTTATTATTGGAGGAAATATCCCATGAAAGCAAGAATGCCCGCCGGTTACGGCCGCCCCGATCCCAACGCCATGATGCGCCAGGTGCAGAAAATGCAGGAGGCCCTGAAGGCCAAAACCGAAGAACTGGAAGGCCGTGAATTCACCGGCACTGCCAGCGGCGAAATGGTTTCGGTTACCATGACCGGCAAACATCAGGTGACCGCTGTAAAGATCAAGCCCGAAGCGGTGGACCCGGACGATATCGAAATGCTGGAAGATCTGGTGGCAGCAGCTGTAAACGATGCCATCCGTCAGGTGGATGAAACCACCGAAAGCGAAATGGGCAAGATCACCGGTGGCCTGAACATTCCCGGCTTGGGCTAAAAAGGAGTTTGTTTGCATGGCAAATAATGTAGAATCGCTGGAACGGCTGATCGACCAGTTTTCGCGGTTTCCCGGCATTGGGCGCAAAGGCGCCACCCGCATGGCCTATCAGGTTATGGGCATGAGCGATGCCGAGGTGCTGGAGCTTTCCGGCGCCATTCGGGATGCCAAAGCGCGGCTGCACCGGTGCAAATGCTGCCAGAACTTTACCGAAAGCGATCTGTGCAGCATTTGCTCTTCGCCCAAGCGTGACCGCAGCGTGATCTGCGTGGTGGAAAGCCCCCGCGATGTAACGGCCATTGAGCGCACACGCGAGTATAACGGAATGTACCATGTGCTGCACGGGCTGATCAGCCCCATGGACGGCATTGGTGCTGACCAGCTGTGCGTGAAAGAGCTGCTGGCCCGCCTTGGCACCGGCGAGGTGAAAGAGGTGATCATGGCCACCAGCCCCACGGTAGAGGGCGAGGCCACCGCCATGTATCTGGCCAAGCTGGTGAAACCGCTGGGGGTAAAGGCCACGCGCCTTGCCTATGGCCTGCCCGTGGGCAGCAGTTTGGAATATGCCGATGAAACAACCCTGTACCGTGCCATTTCCGGCCGAGGAGAACTGTGAAAACGGGCGGTTTCTTCTTGACAAGGCACAGGCTTTTGCGGTATCATATAGTGTAATATCAGAAAAAGGAGGGGCGGCAGCATGGCTGTGGAAAAAGTGAAAACCAAAAGCATTGCCGCCAACCGTGAGGCGCGGCACGAATATTTTGTGATCGAAGCGCTGGAATGCGGCATTTCTCTGGTAGGCACTGAGGTGAAAAGCCTGCGCGAAGGCAAGGTGAACCTGAAAGACAGCTGGGTGGATGTGGAAGACGGCGAGCTGATCGTAAAGGGAATGCATATCAGCCCTTACGATATGGGCAACATTTTTAACCGCGATCCCGTGCGCCCGCGCAAGCTGCTGGCGCACAAAAAAGAAATTCGCCATCTTGCGCAGCAAATCAAGCTGCAGGGCTACACTCTGGTGCCGCTTTCGCTGTATTTCAAGTGTGGGCGCGTAAAAATGGAGCTGGGCCTTTGCAAGGGCAAAAAGCTGTATGATAAGCGCGCCACAGCAGCCGACCGCAGCGCCAAGCGCGATATTGACCGCGCGCTGAAAAATTTCGGCCGATAAAATTTATAAAACATTCGCTTTCCCGGGGCCGTTTGGCCCCGAATCCGTGGGGCTGTCAAGGTTTCGACGGGGAGGGAGAAGGGCGAGCAGCGGGTAGCAGCGGGGAACTGCTTAAAACTCTCCAAAACAATTAACTGACAACCGTAACGTTGCAGTCGCTGCCTAATTAAGGCAGCTGTTCTGCCCACCATTGTGCCGGGTGGGGCCAGGGCATCGATTAGGCACAGCACATGAACGGGCATAAGCTTTGCCGCCCGTCACGAACCCATGAAGCTACCAAACAGTTCGGTCTGGCATTCGTCTGAACTGTAAGGGAAATCGAAACGACTGCCTGCACCCGGAGATACTCTCTTGGACCCCTTTTCGGACATGGGTTCGACTCCCATCAGCTCCACCATATACAAAAAGCCATGCGCGATCTGTTTAAAATCGTGCATGGCTTTTTTGTAAGAATTTTTTGGCAGGGCTGGCTGGTGCAGGCCTGTGGAAATCCACTGCGCCCCAAGGCGCACAAAAAATGGCTGCCGGGCTATTTTGCCCGGCAGCCCTTGCTGCGGTTTTTGGCGTTGTGCAGCTGCTTTGTTATGCAGCGGCACCGATCACTTGGTGATCTGGAAAGAGCGGGTGATGGGGGCAGCCTGATAGTTGCCGCCCAGCACGACCACTGTCATCACATAGCGGCCCGGCTCGGTGGGGGGGTTGGTGGTGCTGGAATAAACCTTCCACTTGCTGGTAAAGCCGGAGTACAGCACTTGTACGCTGGACTGATCGGGTACAGCCTCGCCGTTCATTTGCAATTCGGCGGTGAAAACAGCGTTTTTGGCATCGGCGGCAGAAATCTTTTTGCCGATATCCTGCTTCCATACCAGCTTAGCCTTATCGGCCTTCAAAACCAGCGCGCCGACACCAACGCCGACATTGTAATTTTTGTTGTCGGTGATGGCGGTTACGCTGTAAGCGCCTGCATGGTTGGGAACACCCACGGCAATGCGAAGGTTATCTCCTACGGCGGGCAGTTTGTCGATCACTTTGATCAGCTGGCCCAAAGCACCGGTATCGATGCCAATCTTTTCCAGAACATCCACGATCTCTTTGGTTTTCAGCAGCTGGCGCAGCTGGCCCAGGGTAATGCCGTTTTGCATCATTTCCGTAAAGGTGGGCTGGCCAAGGCCCTCCAATGCTTTGTCAAGAAGCTTGATCAGCACTTGGTTGGAGGTGTAGCTTTCCGGCAGCTGCAGGTATACGGCGGTGGTGACATTGCGGGTAACACCGGCGTACACAACAAAGGTGTTGAAATGATCGTCGGGGGTAGTGGTGACCAGATTCAGGCCGTTTGCGGCCTCGCTCACATACATACTGGCGCTCTTAACATGCACCTTCACCTTGGCCTTGTTGATGGTGATGCTGCCCTCGGTCGGCTGACTGGGCTTGTATTCGGCGCTGCCCTTGTAGGTTACGCGAATGCTCTGCACACCGGCGCCGATCTGCGGATACTTGGCAATGGTCTGGCCGCTGATATCGTAATTTTTACCCTCGAAAGGAACATATACTTTTGCATCCAATGCGCCATTCTTCTTGAGCTGCTCAAGAACTTTGTCTGCAATTTCACCCTCTACGCCGTCCAGAATAGAGAGCGATGCCTTGTATTCAAAGGTGAAATCATCCAGGCTCAGGGTGTCTTTTGCAGGCAGGGCGGAGGCATTCCAGTCAATCACATTGTCCAGAACAGCCTGCTTCATGGCGGTCACATCCATGTTATAGGTAAAGGATGCATCCGATTTCAGTGCGATCTGGCTGGCAATGCGGTTATCGGTAGTAGTAACGGAAACCACTGTATCGCCGGGGGCGTATTCTTTGCTGCCGCCCCAGGAAATACGGATGGACCAGGTGCCTTCACCGAACAAATATCTTCCGGCAAGGGCATAGTCCAACGGCTGGTAAGAGGGAAGCTGATCCAAGGGGGAAGCGTTGAACTCTACCGCAACATCCTCAAAATTCAGTGCGGGAACGGTGGATTCAACCACAGCCTCATAAATGGCCTTGGCGGTGGCAGCAAAATCATAGCCCTGCTGCTCATTAAACACCATGCCGACCGTGTAAGGGCCTTTTTTCAGGTTGAACTGCATCGGCTCACGGCCGCGCACTTCGAGGTCTTTTGTGATGGTAACAGGGGCCAGAGTCTGGCTGCCGGGATAAATGATGTGAATGGTCCAAGTGCCTTCGCTGATGGCAGGGTAGGTGAGGCCATTTACTTTGCCGCCCGCCAGCGGAACCCATGCCTGACCAATGCTGCCCACAGAACCCGTGGAGGCTTCAGCATAGTACTCGATGCGCACATCTTCTGCACGGAAATCCGCAGATGCCACGATGGCAGCAAAAACGGTGGATTCAATGTTTTCGTAATCCACAGCCAGATCATCGTTGTAAACCAGCTTGATGCTGGGGGATTCCTTCAGCGTGTAATCGGGGGCGGGGCGTTCGTTCAGCGTGATCGTGGTTTCTTCAGAAAAGCCGTCATATTCCTCATTGCCGCCCCAGGAAATACGGATTTGTTGCTGGCCCGGGCCGATGGCGGGGTAGGTGAGGGAAACAAGATTATCGCCTTTTTCGCCTTCCAGCGGAACCCATGCCTGGCCAATGCCCATAGCAGTGCCGGTGGTGGCCGTTGCGTAATACTCCATGGTCACATCACTCAAAGTGAGTTTGGGCGTAGAGGATTCGACCACAGCTGCGAAAATGGCCTCTTTGGTGGCATCAATGTCGGGCTGTGCATTTTCCCCATAAACCATGGGCACCGTGGCATCAGGATTCAGCTTAATGGCAGAAACTTGTTTGCCGCTGGTGATCTGAATCTTGGATACTGTTTTAAAGCCGGCGTAATCGGCATTTCCACTCCAGGAAATACGGACTTCATGCTGGCCCAAGCCAATGGCAGGGTAGGTGAGGGAAACAGGCGTATCGCCTTTTTCGCCTTCCAACGGGACCCATTTCTTGCCAATGCTACCAACAGCGCCGGTGATGGGCGTTGCATAATATTCAATGGTTACATTGGCAGCGGTAAGCCCGGCAGGGGTAGAAGCTGCAACCACGGCGCTGAAAATGGCGCTTTTTAAATCCTCACTGTTCAGTGCAGCAGAGGGGCTTTCGTGCAGCGTAATAGAGCCCTGCAGCTTGGCAGATTTTTCAATGGTATATACAGCGTCGGCAGCACCGGCAACACGCACTTTATAAACGCCGTCATCGTTTTTGGCCAGCGCAGGGTGGGTGTAGGTGAAAGGTCTTTTGGTGCTTGTGAAGCCCCCGATGGAGCCCCAGGAAGCATTGCCCGGAAGTCCGAGAGAAGGTGTTTTACCCTTGCAATGGTATTCCCAGCTCTTTGTTTCCGTGCTTTCATCAAAAATGGCAGTTGTCAAAATGCGGTTTACTTGTTCGACACTGCTGTCTGCGGGAATGTTTACCGGAATAACTTCGCTTTTAGTCTCAGGATCTTCAGCCTCGGGTTCCTCAACCACAGGCTCTTCAGCCACAGGCTCTTCAACCTCGGGCTCGTTGATCACAGTCTCGTTGACCGGCTCGGTTTCCGTGACTGCTTCGGGTGTGGCTTCCAGCGTGGTTTCCTCGGCAAATGCCGTAAGGCACAGCGATTGTGCCATAAGCATCACTGCCAGAAAAGCAGCCAGAAGTCTGGATAATATCCGCTTTTTCATGTTTGATTCCTCTTTATCCATTTATTTATATCATCCGGCCGGGGGCTTGGCCCCGGCTGGATGGCGTACCAGAATCATGCGCCTGTGCGCCTGTCAAAATGATTTTCAGCGATATAGTACACAGCCATGTACAAATATAGCATGCCGATGAATGAAAAACAAGAAAAAATTTCGCCATTCATCAATATTCCATCTGCCTGAAACCGAATGAAATACAAGGCGTATTCCCTGCTTTTACGCAGCCAAACCCATGCGCCGCACACCCCATATTATAAAGGTTTTTCTGCGGGCCGTCACTGGCACAAGTGTCAGTTTGTTATGCGCAGCATGGGGGAAATCTAATAAAATCTGCGGCATGAGCAGCCTCCCCAAAAAAGCAAAAAAAATCTCTCTGCACGGCTTCGTACAGAGAGATCGTTTTTTTAGATTTAAGTTAAGGAAATACGCTTTTGCGGCGGTCACTGATAGTCGGCCAGCAGGAACATGGGCTTAATGGCCACCACTTCATCGTATTCCCACTCCTCCACCTGCACATCGGCATTCAGGGCCTTCAGGTCCTGCTTCACCTGTTCCAGTGCGGCTTCGGCGGTATCGGCGCGCCCGGCCTCCACCACGCGCTTCATGCGGCGCAGCACCACAGGGTGGGCATAGCGGGCAGGCACGGGAAAGCTGCCGTGGGAATAGCCATCCACCAGCTTTTGTGCCTGTGCCTGAATGTCCGCCAGCTGGCACGCCAGCTCTTTTTTGTTGCGGAAGGCGGTGGGCATTACCTGCAGGGCGCTGAACAAAAAGATCAGTCCCATGCCGATCAGCAAAATATACAAGGGGCCGGAGGCACCGCAGAAAAAGCTGTAGCCGCCCCACACAAGCGTGATCAGCGCACCAACCAGCAATGCCAGCGCCACCCATTTGTAATGCGGGGCCGAGCGGTCACCCGAGCGCTTGCGCTTGGCAACGCTGCTCATCTGCTCGGCAAAGCCGGGCTGTGCAGCCAGATACTGCTCGCACCGGCCCAGCTCCTCGGCCAGGGCCTCGGCCTTGGGGCTAAGCTGCACCTGCTTTTTGGCGGCAGCCTCCTGCGCGGCCTTTTCGGCCAGCTTTTGCTCCGAGCGCGCACTCACAAGCCGAATTTTCGGCTGTATGCGGGCCAGCTCTGCCAGCAAAAGATCCACATTCTGCTCAAATTTAAAATTGCACTGCTTTTCCTTGCCGTTATCGTATTCCACCACCAGATACGTCATGGTGGCAAACATTCCCTTGCCGGTAAAGCCGCCCTTGCTCATGGCAATGCGCTTATACACGCGCTGAATGCTGCCATAGGGAATGTAATAACGGCGGTCAATATAAAAACTGTTCAAATACAGCGCCTTTTGGCCAAGGCCGCAGGGGCCGATTTTTTTACAGTTGGTTTTATCCTGTTCCAGCACATCCATCGGCAGGGTGGAAGCGCTCAAAGCAATGGGTTTCAGCAGCATAAGTGGGGTCTCTCCCTCCAAAATTTGGTTTGCGCCGCCCGGCAAAGGGGCAGCGCAGCGGCCCGGCTTTAAATCCGGCCGGTAGGATCATCATACAGCATTTTGCCGCCCGGCGCAAACCAATGCGCGGCACACGGCGGCAGGCTGCGCCAGGCAAAAGCTATGCCTGCGCAGCATTTAAAAAAGAAAGGGCCGCCGCAAGCATTGTGCGGCGGCCCAAAACGGTTTTATCAATGTTTCAGGGTTTCATAAGCGGGCTTTACATCGCGCTTCTTGATGGTGTAAACAAAGATGCCGAGGAACAGCACAGCCACCACAATGCCCACAGGGTAGGCAACAGCAGAGGTGAGGCCGAATGCGCCCAAGCACTCAGGAGCCATCGTGAAGTAGGTGGCGGAAACAGCGCTCATGAAGGTGGCGGGAACTGCGGTGATCCAGTAGTTCTTCTTCTCATAGAACAGGAACATGGAAGCAGCCCACAGAACGATCATAGCCAGAGTCTGGTTGGTCCAG
>Ga0129314_1001461_pt1 | contig 16232 bp, 14 predicted proteins | sample O1111metagenome_FD_94431 | JGI IMG/M metagenome (GOLD analysis project Ga0129314, IMG submission 94431) | Orangutan individual fecal microbial communities from fecal samples from Wisconsin, USA - O1111 metagenome | ecosystem: Host-associated > Mammals > Digestive system > Large intestine > Fecal...
AACCGGTGCTTATGACGATGAGGTTCCACCTGTTCCCATTCCGAACACAGTAGTTAAGCTCATTCGTGCTGAAGATACTTGGCGGGTGACTGCCTGGGAAAATAGGTCGGTGCCGGTATGAAAGAAGAACACATTACGTGTTCTTCTTTTTTGCTATGATAAAAATAGTAGAATGCGATATTGAAAGACGAATGTAAAATTCTTAAAGACGCTTGAATACATTTTTCGAATCTTATATCATAGGAAATCTAAAAGCTCTACACTTTGTTACCCAGATGTTGTCTGGATTTTATGAAATATACAAAAACAGTAAAAAAGGCTGAAATATAATTTGGTGAAATGAACCCCCCATCCCTCACTTTTCGGCGAAAAAACTGTAATCAAGGTTTACAATTAGAACACCAAAAACTGTGCAATCGTACCAAAGCTTGATTTTTTCTGCAAATCTTGTTTACAAATTCCTTGTTGTGTGATACCATAACGTCATAGGATAACCTTTCAATGAGGAAGGCTGTCCGGATGGCTGAAGGGTAACCTTCAGCGGCCTGTTCTTTTGAAAGAAGGGCCAGTTTACCAAAATTAAGGAGGAAATTCCAATGGCTTGTTGTCCGAAATCCATCATTGAAGATGTCTTGAAGAAGCATGACAAAATTACCCATGTGTATTTTGTTGCTTGCGGCGGTTCTTACGCTGGCTTGTATCCTGCAAAATATTTCCTGCAGAGCGAAGCGAAAGACCTGATTATTGGCCATTACTCTTCTAACGAGTTCTGCCATGCGACCCCGAAAGCACTGGGCAAAGATTCTATCGTTATCACTCAGTCTTTCTCTGGTACGACTCCTGAAACAGTTCGCGCTGCTGGCATCGCTCAGGAAGCTGGCGCTGCTTCTATCGCTGTTACTTATGACGCTGAGAGCCCTCTGGCGAAAAATGGCGATCATGTCGTAACCTATGGTACTACCAAAGAAGCGAATGACAATGGTCATGCAAAAGCTCTGTGGCTGGCTGTTGAAATTTTGAACCAGATCGAGGGTTATGCTCATTACGATGCCTTCATGGCTTCTTATGAGAAATACAACGAGATCGTTCCGGCTGCCAAAGAGAAATTTGCACCTACTGCAAAAGCTTGGGCAGAAAAATACGGCGAAGAGAAACTCATCTATGTTATGGGTTCTGGCCCGAACTTCGGTGTTACTTATTCTTATGCGATCTGCTTGCTGCAGGAAATGCAGTGGATTCATTCTTCTGCAATCCATTCCGGCGAGTATTTCCATGGCCCGTTTGAGATCACCGATAAGGATGTTCCCTTCATCATGATGATGAGCACTGGTCGCACTCGTGCGCTGGATCAGAGAGCTTTGGACTTCCTGCACAGATTTGGCGAGAAGATCATGGTTCTGGACAATGAGGAGATGGGTCTGAACGCTCTGGATTCCAATGTTGCCGAGTTCTTCAACCAGATCTTTACCGCAGCTCTGCTGGATATGTTCTACATGGATCTGTGCGAAGTAAGAAAACATCCGCGTCCTACCAGAAGATACATGTGGAAACTGAAATATTAATTTTAGTTTCGCTATTTTTCAGGTACATACTGAAATGAGAAACAGATCGCCTTTTGGCGCTCTGTTTCTTAGTTTTTTAGGAGAGAAATGGAATAGAAATGTGATTTGTTGTGGCTGAAAATGCAGTTGCATTGCTTCCTTCATAGAAAGGATGAATAAGTCACTATTCAAAAGAGAAACGCGTAGGTACAATTTACTACAATGGGGCAAGCGGTGAATGTTAGAAGTTCGAAAAAAATAGCCAAAAACAATTTTGACAAAGAACGGACAAAACAGGTTGTAGCCGATTTACGATTATTCATATAGGATGTTTTTTCCAAAGGCACTTATGCAAACAGAAAGGCAAATAAGTTAATGGGGATAAAGAAAGATTTTCAGATAGTTTTAATAAATGATATTAAAATAAAAGAATATAAAATAGAAAACAGTACAAAATCTCTTTTTTTTCGGCGTGCATATTTACAAATGAAATAGAATGTGATATTATAACGTCATAGGATAACCCTTGAGGTTATAGGGTATCCAGAGGCCGAAGCGATTCTTCGGTAGCACGATTTCAAAGACCGTGTGAAGCAAACAATTTGAAGGAGGAAATTTTAATGGCTTGTTGTCCGAAATCCATCATTGCTGACATTCTCAAGGCCCGTGAAGACAAGGGCGGTATTGTCAACGTTTATTACGTTGCCTGCGGTGGTTCTTACGCTGGCCTGCATCCGGGTAAATACTTTCTGCAGAGCGAAGCAAAGAAAGTAACGGTAGACCATTATACTGCCAACGAGTTCTGCCATGCGACGCCGAAGGCCCTTGGCCCTAATTCTATCGTCATTACTCAGTCTCATTCCGGTACCACTCCTGAGACCGTAAAAGCTGCTGAGCTTGCACAGAAAGCCGGCGCTGCTTCTGTTGTCATTACCTTTGATGACCAGAGCCCTCTGGCGAAAAACGGCGATTATGTTCTGAAATATGAAGCCAAAGCTACCGCAGATATGACTGGTATGGCTTTTGGCCTGAAACTGGCTGTTGAAATCCTCAACCAGATTGAGGGTTATGAGAACTACGATGAGATGATGAACGGCTTTGACCGCATCGACGGCATTGTAAAACATGCAAAAGAATTTTTGACCCCCAGAGCTAAAGTTTTTGCGGAAGAATACAAAGATGAGAAGCTCATTTACATGATGGGTTCCGGCGCAAACTACAATGTTGCCTACTCTTTTGCCATTTGTCTGCTGATGGAGATGCAGTGGGTCAACTCTTCTGCAATCCATTCTGGCGAGTATTTCCACGGTCCGTTTGAGATTACCGACCGCGAAACTCCTTTTATCATCTTGATGAGCGAAGGCCGTACCCGTCCGCTGGATCAGAGAGCGTTGGATTTCCTCAATAGATTTGCGGAGAAAGTAATCATTCTCGATGCAAAAGAGCTGGGCTTAGAGACCATCGACGATAAAGTTTCCGAATTCTTTAACCCGCTTTTGATGGACGCTGCTTTGGGTTGCTACTCCTACGAGCTGTCCATCGCCAGAAAACATCCTCTGTCTTGCAGAAGATATATGTGGAAACTGCAGTACTAATTTGGCTGCCTGATTTATTACATAAAGAATATTCTGCTGTGCAGATAAAAAGAGATCCGGTTGCTGCCTTTTCGCAAGAGGTGGCACCGGGTTTTTTATATGAGATATGAATCGGAAGGGGGTATATCAATGAGAAGAAAGGACCGGGAAGTGACGCAGATAGAAGAGCAGCTGGCAATTCTGGATCAATGTAAGGTGTGCCGTGTTGCTTTGCAGGATAAGCAGGGGTTATATCTTGTTCCATTGAATTTTGGCTATCAATATGAAGATGGACACCTGATATTATATTTTCACAGCGCCAAATCCGGACGAAAAATTGACGCATTGCAGGAAAACAGTGCAGTGGCGTTTGAAATGGACTGTGCTCACCGATTGATCGAAGCGGAAAATCCCTGTCAGTACGGTTATGCTTTTGCCAGTATCATTGGAAATGGCGATGCTTTGTTGGTTGAGAACAGGGAAGAAAAGAAAAAAGCACTTTCGTTATTGATGAAGCATCAAACGGGAAAAGATTTTACTTTTGACAATCAGATGGCAGATGCGGTTGCCGTTTTTCGGATTGATGTTTCCGAGTTCTGCACAAAACGACATGAGTAAAATAAATCCTTCTGAAAAATCGGACAACAGAAATAGGAGCAAACAGAAAACCCGCAGCAACTTTTAATGCTGCGGATTTTTATCGATGTCGGGAGATTTTATCCGATTACCATATTTACAAATAGGAAAGCAGAAGAACTGGCTTTATTCTGATCGATATTACGATTTGTGCTTACAAAAGAAATGAAAAAAGCTTCTTTCAGGATGAGGCAATCAAAACTATTGGAAATGATAATCGCATTTTTGGCATTGCGCCATGATATGCTCGGAATCTTCCCGATGATAGGCGCCGGACCAACGGCAGATACTTTGCAGAATCGGCACTACGGACCGGCCCTTTTCAGTCAGAGAATACTCTACCCGCGGTGGTATTTCATCGTAAGACTGCCGGTTTACAATTTGATCTGCGATCAACTCTTTTAAGGTAGAGGCCAAGACCGCATCTGTAATATTCATCATTTCTTTCCGTAAGCCGCTGTACCGAAGAATTTGTTTTTCTGCCAAAACACAGATGATACGGGATTTCCATTTTCCGCCGAAAATATCCAAGCCGTATTCCAACGGGCAGCGAATGTCTTTTTCTAATTTTGGCTGGTACATGATATCACCTCTTTCTTGTATTATAATTCAATCACTTATTTTTTACAAGTTACTATTAAATTTATAAGTTAGTTATTAATTTAATAATATATTCTGTTTTAAAAGTGACCAGTTTATACTAAAACTATGCTTTTAATCAAGCAAAAAGAAGGAGGCTTCTAAAATGAATGAAAAGGTAGTCCGTATTTTAAAGAATCAAATTTGGTATCTTGCGACCTGCTCTGATGAGCCGAATGCCGTTCCAGTAGCCTTTAAAGACGTGACAGACGATGGCAAGTTGGTTGTTGGGGATGTTTTTCTGGAAACAACATTGAACAACATCAAAACCAACGGAAAAATTGCGGTTTCCGCCTGTGACAGCGCCACTATGGAAGGATATTAGATCAAGGGGACAGCTCAGTATGTTACAGATGAGCCAGTTGTGGAGACCTTTCAAAAATTGGTGTCAGATCTATTTCATGGTACGATGACTGCCAAAGGAGCTTTGATTATCACGCCGGAGAAAGTGATTGTTACAACCCCTAACCCTGACAATAAAAAAGAACTATAAAAAGAAAAAGGCTTTGCTTTGAATAGCAAAGCCTTTTTCGGCGTAGAAGCAAAACGAGGTTTAACCGTGCTTTTTCAAAGTAAAACCGCGTCCTTTTACTTCATTGACTTGGGTAACAGTCATAAAGGCCATCGGGTCAATTTGAGAGATCAGACGGTTGAGATTGGGAAGCTCCCGTGGGGAGAGGATACTTAAAACAATCAATTGTTCTTTCTGAAGGTGACCAGTAATGGACTGCAAAAAAGTAGATCCTCGGTCCAACGAAGTTTGAATAACGTTATTGATTTCCTGATACTTTTCACTGATAATCATCACCTGTACCTGACTTTTTCCGATGAGCATGACCTTGTTAATAATCAAAGAGGTCAGCAGTGTGACGAGAATGCTATAAAGAATTTTTTCGAGATCGGAGAAAAAAGCCTGTGACAGCAAAATGACTGTGTCAAACGCATAAAGAAAAACAGAAACAGAAATGCCGGTACGCTTATTAAGCACCAACGGGGGAATATCCATGCCGCCGGAAGAAGCTCCCATTCGCAGAACAAGGCCAACGCCCGCACCAACAAAAAGCCCGGCGAACAAGGCGGACAGCAGCGTATCATCAGTCAAGCGGAATCCATTCAGAAGTCGCTGAAAGAAATCCAGAAACAATGGGTAACATACAGAACTAAGAATAGTGGTGAATACAAAATTTTTCCCCAAAACAAACCAGCCCAACAGCAACATGGAAAGGTTGATTACCCACACAGTTATCACAACAGGCAGTCCGCAGAGATGCTGTATAAACAAAGCAATCCCTGTGGTGCCGCCAGACAGCAGCCCACAGGGAAGGATAAATGCAGCAATGCCAAAAGCGAATACAGCATTTCCCAGTAAAATCAACGGAATTTTAAACCATTTATTTCTCATTTGAAAGCTCTCCCTTTCTGAATACAGTCTAATGACTATTATAAGGGGAGAAGATGTGAAAAACAAGAAATTTCATAAATTACCTTACGAAAGTAAAAACGCGATATGTAACAGCAAGACGTCTTAGATTGACTTTTGGACTGCTTCGTGTTAAATTGGTAATAAATCAAAGATAAAAATATGCTGGGAATGAGCGCGAAAGGGGAAAAAAGATGAAATACGATTTTGAAACATTGATCCCGCGTAAAAATATGGGCTCTCGAAAATGGAATGTGATGGCGCAGCATAATCCCAATGCGGCGGAGGATGTCATTCCATTATCAGTGGCCGATATGGAGTTTCGAAACCCGCCGGAACTGGCACAGGGCCTAAAAGATTATATCGACCGTTCTATTTTAGGTTATACACTGCCGAATGATGCATTTTATCAATCGGTAGCTCATTGGATGAAAAATCGGCATCAATGGGATATCAAGCCTGAATGGCTGGTGCAAGCCCCTGGGGTGGTCAATGCATTGTTTGGCATCGTAAAGACCTTTACGGAGCCCGGGGACGGGATCATCATCATGCAGCCGGTTTATTATCCGTTTTCTGCCGCTATCACCCAAAATGGCAGGGAATTGGTCAACAACGCGCTGATTTATGAAGATTATGCCTATCGGATTGATTTTGATGATTTGGAAAAGAAAGCGAAAGATCCTAAAAATAAAATGCTGATTCTGTGCAGCCCCCACAATCCCATCGGTCGGGTTTGGACACGGGAAGAGTTGGAAAAGGTCGGCCGTATTTGCATTGACAACAATGTATTAGTAGTATCGGATGAGATTCATTTTGATTTTATTCTGACTGGGCATAAACACACAGTATTTGCTAATATTTCGGAAGAGTTTGCCCAGCATTGTATTATTTGCACGGCTCCAAGTAAGACATTTAACATTGCGGGGCTGAAAATATCCAATATTGTTATTCCGAATGACCATCTACGTAAACAGCTTCTGGAGAAAAATCAGAGGGATTTTGCGTCCAATGCGCTGGGTATTCAGGCTTGCCGGATTTGCTACGATGATTGCGGTGCTTGGAAAGATGAAATGCTGTGTATGATCGAATACAATTACCAACAGGTGAAAAAGTTTGTGGAAGAAAAGTTGCCGCAGATTAAAGTGATCGAACTGCAGGGTACCTATTTGCTGTGGTTGGACTGCACGGCTCTGGGCCTTTCTGACGAAGAGTTGGAAAAACTCACTTTAGGGGCAGATTTATATTTAGACGAAGGATATCTCTTTGGACCGGGTGGCAGTGGCTTTGAGCGGATTAATCTGGCCTGCCCCACGCGGTATCTGATAGCGGCAATGGAACGATTTCAAAAGGCAATCAGCGCTTTGAAATAATTTTGACGAAAAGAGGAGAAGTATCATGGCGAAAATTAACGTTGGCGAGAAAATGGAGAACTTTGTATTCGACACTCCTTATAAAAGAGGGATGGATCTTGAGACAGTTGTAGGAGGGAAAAAGACGGGCCTGCTGTTCTCCCGTTACTACGGATGCTCCCTGTGCCGTTACGATATGATCCAACTCAAAGAGCAGTATGAGAAAATTACCGCTACTGGCGGGCAGGTTGTTTTTGTACTTCAGTCTGACCCGGATCTGCTGGCACGCAATTTTACCGAAAACGAGTATCCTTTTTGGGTGATTGCTGATCCGGAACAGAAAATCTATAAAGCGCTGTCTATTGATCCGGCGACTTCGATCAAAGATGCCATCGATGAAAAAGCACTGAAAAAAATTCAGGCGGCCAGAAAACTTGGCTTGGAGCATGGAGAATATGAAGGAAACGAAGACCAACTGCCGGCTGCATTTGTCATTGAGCCGGATTTGACTGTGTCCTATGCGCATTATGCCAAAACCGCTGGAGATATTCCGGATGTAGATGAGTTTGCCGCACTGCTGGCAAAAAAATGCTGTTGCTGTAAATAAGAATAACAAATAAAATCCAGCATCTTCGGATGCTGGATTTTATTTGTCTTGTAGGCTTAAAAGGGAAGAGTAGTCTGATGATATTCGACAGACATGCCAATCTCAAGTACAAATATGGAAGCAGGGATACTATGTAGATACGGTAGGTCGCAATAAGAAAGTAATTGAGGAGTACATCAAGAATCAATTACAGGAGGATATTGCGGCAGACCAAATAACATTAAAAGAATACATAGACCCGTTTACAGGTAGTAAGAATACCAAGGCATAAAAACACAGGCCGCTTTAGCGGCGGCCTGTGAGTAAAATGCGGTTGGCAAACCTTTCGAAGCATCTTAAGATGCGATGCCTGTATTAAGCCCTTCTAGGGCTTGGTGCAAGCCACGCGTTTCACGCGTGGTCTTGACTGGAAAGAAATGGGATACGTATGTTTTTACTATATCAAAGAAGGTTAAAAAGAGAAATGATTGATCGAAAGTTCTGCTGGCATCTACAGGACAAAAGCATTTTTTGTTTGACACAGGATGAAAAGGCCATCTAACGAATCTTATCCACTACCTTCCCCAATCAATCTGACAAAACAGGCAGGTTTCCTGCATAGAATGGTTATCGGAGGGATGCGCTATGCGGCGATTCATGGTAGTTGGACGAAAAAAATCAGTTTGGTTTTTATTGGGAGCGGTAGTTTATGTCTTCATTATTTTGCTGGGACTCGGTAATATGGTGGTATCTTTGGTATCAATTACCGAAAAGGAACTCCCCATTTACTCTGTTCAGCGGGAAGAGGCGCTGGTTGCACTGACCTTTAACTGTGCCTGGGAAGAAAATGATATACCGCAGCTATTGGATTTACTGGAGAGGGAAAACATCAAAGCAACATTTTTTCTGGTAGGGCAATGGATTGAACGATATCCTGATTCGGTTCGGCAGATTGTCGACGCAGGACATGAAATCGGTAACCATTCTTATTCCCATGTAGATTTTGTGGGAGCGGGAGAAGAAGTAATCCGACAGCAAATGGAAAAAACGGACGCACTGATTCGGAAGGTGACTGGATCGGATCCAGTACTGGCGCGCGTTCCCTCCGGCTCTTATGACAGCCGTGTGATACGCTTGCTGCGGCAGGAGGGATATGAAGTTATTCAATGGGATGTCGATTCCATAGACTGGAAGAAACCACCGGCGAAAGAAATAACCGAAAGGATTTTAACCAAAGTTCAGAATGGAAGTATTGTGCTGTTCCATTCCGGTGCAGCCACCACTTTGGAGGCGTTGCCAGACGTGATTGCCGGCCTTCGGGCAAAAGGATATTTCTTTACCACAGTGGGAGATCTGTTGCTGAAAGGAGAAACGGTAATGGATCATACCGGTCGTCAAATGCCTGCAGAGCAGGAATAAATCAGATGAAGAAGGCGGTCTTTCAGCAAAAGGCCCCGAGCGGACTACGCTCGGGGCCTTTTGCACAGGATAGTTGACCTTTACGGCTCCAAAATGAACAATCGAATGACCGCTTGCATCTACCGAAAAGAAACTGTTCCGTTTATTTTTTCAACTGATGTGACAGGCACCAATTTTTAGAAATGTTTGCCACCTCTTTTACACAGTTTTCTTCAAAAGGTGTTTTCAATCCCGCAGTTTTGACTACGTCGACGAAAGTGCCGGTTCCGGCTTGATTGACTAAGGCGAGATACCGTTTCCAAGCGTCTTTGGGATCTTTTAAATACAGCGACCAGAATTGCAGTGCAACGGTTTGGGCCAGACAGTAGTCAATATAATAAAAGGGGTTTAGATAAATGTGCATTTGTCGCTGCCATCCGGCTCCACGTCCATAAAAAGGCAGATCGCCAAATGTCAAGTAAGGGCGGTATTTTTTCTCCAGTTCCATCCATGCTTCGTTGCGCTGTTGGGGAGAAAGTTCCGGATTACCATAGACAATGTGCTGAAACTCGTCTACCATACAGCCATAAGGCAGGAAAAATACGGCGCTTTCCGCGTGGAAAAGCTGGTATTTATCTGTTTGGTCTGCAAAAAACAGATGATGGTAGTCAGATGTTAAAAATTCCATGCTCATGGAATGAACTTCGCAGGCTTCCAGTGTGTTATCAGCATACTCAGGAAGAAGTTCTCGCTTTGCAGCCTGATAGGCGGCGAAAGCGTGGCCGGCTTCATGGGTCAGTACGTCTACATCTCCGGCAGTTCCGTTGAAGTTAGAGAAAATAAACGGGCTTTTCTGGCTGGGAATATACGTACAGTATCCGCCGGGCGCTTTGCCTTCTTTGGCCAGCACGTCGAAAAGTTCGGAATGAAACATAAAGTCAATAAATTCGGCTGTTTCCGGAGAAAGAGCGCGATACATCTGCTGACCGGCAGCTAAAATTTCATCAGCGTTGCCAAAGGGAACGGGGTTACCGTCCGGAAAAAGAAAAGTATCGTCAAAATACTGCATAGAATCAGCTCCGATACGTCTTTGCTGCACTTTTTTCAGTTGAGTCACCACCGGGACTATTTCTTCTACGATTTTTTTACGATACTCTTCGACTTCAGATATACCGTAGCCGTTTCGCTTCATACGAATATAGCCTAACGGAATAAAATTGTCGTATCCCATGCGACGGGCCTGCTTTGTTCGGTTTTTTACCAGTTTATCATAGATCTTATCGAATTTTTCCCGGTTTTCGTCAAAGAAACGACCTTCTGCTTCAAAAGCGGCTTTGCGCACCGCACGGTCCGGGTCCTGTTTATAAGGGGTCAGCTGAGCAACGGTCAGGATTTTTCCTGCAAAGGGGATTTGCGCAGAGGCATATAACTGCTGATATTCGGTTTGCAGTCCGTTTTCTTCCTGCATCAGAGGAATGATGGAAGGGTCAGCTGATTTGACGTCGATTTCCATTTTGGTAAACAGCAGCTTTCCAAGATCTTTTTCCAACGCCGGGCGGTGGGGACTAGAAAGCATTGTACGGTAAATATCCAGCTGTTTGTCAGTGAACAGCGGGAGGTTTTCATCCCAAAAAGCGTTTTCCTTTTCATAAAAAAGATCGCGGGTATTCACCGTGTGGCGGACATAGCAGATGGCAGAGAGGCTTCCGATCCGCTCCGCGATTTCCTCAAACGATAAAAAAGCCTTTTTTGCATCTTCAGCTGTTGGAGCGCCGGCAATGGAGCGGGACAGTGTATCCAGCTGTGCCATGGCTGTCTGAAGATCTGGGCGCTCGTAGGGAAATTCGGCAAATTTCATATGATCCCTCTTTTCCAAAATTTGATAATCTTAGTATAGCATGTCCCAAAAGCAGAAAAAAGAGAATTGTTGTTTTTTATGTTTTTTTTCAGATGTATTGGATATTTCGGGCTGTTACACAAAATTTTATCCTTTCCACATACATCCAGGGAAATTTGCTTGCATTTTACATTGTTTTAGCGCATTATAAAAGAATAGCACCCCCTGCCTGATTCATTTTTCCCAAAAGGCAGCCAAAGCCTGCAAAAAGTGAAAGGAGAGTGCAGATGTTTTCCGGAAAACAGCTAATCAAATTGATATTGCCTTTGGTTGTAGAACAGTTTTTGGCCATGACCATTGGAATTGCAGATACATTAATGGTAGCAACCTGTGGGGAAGCGGCAGTATCCGGTATTTCTTTGGTTGATTCCATCAATATCCTGTTGATTAATATTTTTTCGGCTTTGGCTACCGGCGGTGCCATTGTCTGCTCCCAATATATTGGCAAAGAACAGACGGAAAACGCACGGAAAGCTGCCAAGCAATTGGTTCTGATCACGGCAATTTTATCTGTGGCAATTATGATTGCCTGTTTGCTGTCCCAAAGGGGACTACTCCGTGTGCTGTTTGGCTCAATCGAAGATGCCGTTATGAACAATGCGGTGACCTATTTGTTTTTATCAGCTCTTTCTTATCCGTTTATTGCCGTTTATAATGCGGGTGCTGCACTGTTTCGCAGCATGGGGAATTCTAAAATTTCTATGTATGCGTCGTTAATGATGAACATTGTCAATGTAGGCGGAAATGCTTTGTTAATTTTTCAGTTTAATATGGGAGTGGCCGGTGCCGGTTTGGCTTCGCTGATCTCCAGAATTTTGGCGGCAGTATTCGTGTTGTACCTGTTGCGCAGCAAGAAAAATCTGATCCGTATTGAGAATTGGCTGTACTGGAAGCCTGATTTTGGTATGATCAAAAATATTCTCCGTATCGGAATTCCCACCGGATTGGAAAACGGTATGTTTCAAATTGGAAAAATTCTGGTAGCCAGCCTGATCGCTTCCTTCGGTACTGTAAGTATTACTGCCAATGCGGTAGCCAACAGCGCCAGTTCCCTGGTTTTTGTCCCGGCTCAGGCTATTGGATTGGGAATGATTACAGTAGTGGGACAGTGCGTTGGTGCAGGGAATTTTAAACAGGCACAGCACTATATGCTGAGTCTTACAGGTGTTGCTTATCTGTTTATGACTTCCTTAAATATTTTGATGTATTTCTGTATCAATCCTATGCTGGCGTTGTATCAGCTTTCAGCCGAAACCGCTACCATTACCCGGGAAATTATGGTTTGGCATTGTATTGCAGCCGCAATTCTGTGGCCAGCAGCGTTTACACTTCCCAATGGGCTCAGAGCGGCGGGCGATGTTAAATTTACCATGATCGTTTCGGTGTTTTCCATGTGGACTTTCCGAATCGGATTTAGTTTTTTGATTGGAAAGTACATGGGGGTTGGTGTGTTAGGCGTATGGATTGCAATGTTTATTGACTGGATTTTCCGTATTATCCTATTTGTCTGGCGTGTTGCCAGCGGGAAGTGGAAAAATCGGCAGTTGGTGTAAAAGAACTTTGGCCGTGTCGGCTTACTTTATATCCTGTTTGTAGGTATGCCTGAATTTTTCCTTTCTGGCCGAAAAAAGGCAGAAAACAATGAATAAAACTGTATGATAAAAGCCTGCTAAACAGCAGGCTTTTATCATATACGAAACATGAGGAGTTATAATTTTTTGCGGTAATAGAGTTTACAGCTTCCGATAATCAGGGCGATGCAATAAGTTGCCGTTAGTAAGGTATAGAATACCGTTCGATCAAAATAAGATGCCACAAGAGTAGCAAGCGCTATGGCTGCCAAGATTATTAGGATGCTGGAACAGGCGCATCGGTTTTGAATATACTGATTTCGTTCATCCGTTTCTGCAATATATAGTTTTCGTATTTTTTCTTCGCTTCTCAAGGCATGTGCATATTGGATAACGAAAAATAACACAACGGCTGCAATACCAGTTACCATTCCCAGTGTAAAACCGGAAGAAAGTGTTTCTCCCACACTAAAATGCAGAACGATTGCCAGCAGGGGAACCAAACAGCAGTAAACAGAGCCGATGATCATACGAGTTTTTAGCTTTTTTTAAAGTTTTCCATTACTATCCTCCATTTCTGAAAAATCAAAAACTTCCTCAATCGTCATTCCGAAATATTTTGCAATTTTGTAAGCTAGGATCAGAGAGGCAGTATATTTTTCCACCTCCAAGGAAGTGATTGTCTGCCGGGTGACCCCAACGGCATTGGCCAACTCTTCTTGTGAGATCCGACGCTGTTTTCGAAGCTGCGCAATCTTCGATTTCAAAAAAATGCCTCCTTTTTGCAATGTTAACTTTGCAAATTCAGTATAGTGCACTTTGCATATAATGTTAAGTATATTTTGCGTTTTTTGATTTGGATGAAAAAATATACTTTTTCTCCAAAAGCCTGTACGAAATGAAATGATTTTGTTATACTAAAATAAATTGATCAAGGAGGCTAAATCAATGAATTTGACACAGGCGCAAAAAGAAAAATTAAACGCGGAACTGGATCGGTGGGTGGAAAGTCACCGCGAGGAATACATCAAGGACGTATCCGATCTTTGCCGGATTCGCAGCGTATCAGAGGAACCGGTAGGCGATAAACCCTTTGGCGAGGGTTGTTATGAAATGCTGATGGCATCCTTCAAATTGGCGGAGTCCTATGGTTTCCGCACCAAAAACTATGATAATTACTGCGGCAGCGCTATTTACGGAGACAATCCCAATGGGGATTCGATTGGAATTATTGCACATATGGATATTGTACCGGAGGGCAACGGTTGGACCCATGATCCCTTTGAACCGACCTTATCGGAGGATGGAAAATATCTGTTTGGCCGCGGCACTGCTGACGACAAAGCGCCGGCGATGGTCGGCCTTTATGCCATGCGTTTTTTAAAAGAGCATGGGATTAAACTGAAAAATGATATTATGCTGGTATTCGGATTAAACGAGGAAAAAGGAAGCGCCGATATGCCGGAATTTTTGAAAAGGGAGAAAGCGCCGAAATGGTCTTTGGTACCGGATTCCAAATTTCCGGTGGGACATGCGGAAATCGGTTTTATCCGGGCGAAGTTTGCCATTCCGGACTTGGGAGATGAACTGGTAGAGATCCACGGCGGTGAAGCGACCAACTCTGTTCCGGATAGAGCATATGCGGTAGTTTCTGGCTGCACGGTAGAAGAAGTCCGCGGAAAATTGGGCAATATGGAGCGGATTACCGTAGAGGAAGATGCCAGAGGCGTTCGCTTTTTGGCTACCGGTAACTCCCAGCATGCATCCCGTCCTGCGGGTGCAGTGAACGCGAATAATGTATTGGCACAGGCTCTCTTGAAAGCGCAGGTTCTGCATGGCAAAACCCTGGCGGCAATTGAGTTGTTTGAAAAATTGACCAGCCATTACTATGGAGAAGACCTGGGGATTACCTGCGAAGATGAGATGTCCGGCAAATTAACCTGCGTCTTTACCTGGGTGCGTAACGAAGGTGGAAAGCTGATTTTAAAACCGGATATCCGTTATCCCGTTACAGCGGATCAAAAATTCCTGATGGATACGCTGCCTCAAACTGCTGAGAAGTTAGGCCTGGAGATTCTGGATTTAAGCAACAATCCGGCATTCAGTTTCCCGTTGGATCATCCGGTGGTAGAGAAGTTGATCGAAGTACCGCGCGAAGTGCTGGGAATGCCCGACATTCCGCCGATTGTTTTGGCCGGCGGCACCTATGCCAGAAGTTTACCCAATGCGGTCTCTTTTGGCGTAACGGTTCCGGATCGTGTGCGTTTGTTTGGCTTTGAAAAGGGCGGTGCTCATCAAGCCGACGAGTATGGCGATATCCCCAACCTGATGCGGAGCATTAAGGTTTATGTCCGTACCTTAATCGAGATTGATGATATTGTGGCGGCGCTATAAACAGCTGTTAAAAAAATGCCCTGTATTTCATGGGAATACAGGGCATTTTGTATAAAATTTGTTGCGAATAAGCAGTAAAAATGTTATAATCATTCTATTATTCTGACTCTTTCACAATGAAAAAGCAGATAAAACAAAATGAGGAGTGTTTTTATGCTGGAAGAATTTATTCATCTGATCCTACCCAGTATTATTGCTATTATCGAGTTAATTGGTATTTTTGTGGTTGCGGTTTCGGCAGTCCAGGGATTTTATCATTATCTGCGGGGATTATTCGGACATAAGGATCATAACGTCAAATTAGATTTGGCAAACGGCATGGCAACCGGCTTGGAATTTAAGGTTGCATCGGAAATTTTGAAAACCGTGCTGGTCCGTGATCTCAATGAACTGTTGGTGCTTGGATCTGTTATTGTGCTGCGGGCGCTGCTGGCGTTGTTGATCCATTTTGAGATGAAAACCAGCAAGGAGCATGACGGATAAATACTGCTTACATAAAAACATTGATCCGTTGAAATCAATGAGTCGAAAGGAAAAGACAAAGGGGGAAAGCCGGTATAGGTTTTCTCCCTTTGTCTTTTCCTGCGGATATGGTATCCCAACATTTTTTGACAGCATGCCTGGGCACATGACACATGATATACTAAAAAATCTGCGTTAAGTTGGAGGTCAAAATGGTTCATTTGGGAATTACGCTGATAGTGGGCGGCACGATTGGATTTCTTTTTCTCAAGCTGAAGGTGCCTGGAGGCATGATGGTTGGGGCGCTGTTGGCGGTATCAATTTTAAGTGTCTGTACCGATTTTGCTTATATGCCATCCTACGTACGCGTGGCGGCACAGATTACCGCAGGCGCATTTATTGCCTGTACTGTCGAGAAAAAGGATTTGAAACGCCTTCCTCATATTATCAAACCGGCGGCGATTTTGTTGGGCGGCATGCTGTGCCTGAATTTGATCATGGGATTTGTGATTCATAAAGTAACTGATTTAGACTGGATTACTTCTTTTATGTGCGCAGTTCCTGGGGGAATGAGCGACACTCCTATTATTGCAGCGGATATGGGCGGAAATGGCGGTAAGGTGGCAGCGATGCAGTTTTCGCGCCTTTTGGCGGGAATCGGGCTGTTCCCCAGTTTGATTTTGACTGTCACTAAAAATGAAAAAATTTCTCAGCAGGAGATGCAGGTGAGGAAGATGTCTGACGGCAGCAAAAAGACGTCAGCAT
>Ga0129314_1001466_pt1 | contig 16206 bp, 21 predicted proteins | sample O1111metagenome_FD_94431 | JGI IMG/M metagenome (GOLD analysis project Ga0129314, IMG submission 94431) | Orangutan individual fecal microbial communities from fecal samples from Wisconsin, USA - O1111 metagenome | ecosystem: Host-associated > Mammals > Digestive system > Large intestine > Fecal...
AAATCAAGAACCAGTTGTCTATCATTGGAAATATAAGCTGGAAGAGATTGACCCTGAAGAAGAGATTCAAGTTGAGTCTTTGCCACTTATAAAGTCCAGTTAATTGGTGACGGCTGTACTAGTAATGACATACTCGTCCAATTCCTGAACAAGAACATCTGTGGCATCTTGGTCTACTTTAACGACGCCATTGATTTTACGATTAATATCATCTTGGAATAATTGTCCAATAATCATTGCTGTTTCTCCTTAAATCACATTGAAAGCTCGGTAGTAAGGATTTTTCTTCAGGCGATTGAAAAGCTGCACATCACGTCCATCATAATTGCCTGGATAGAACACCAGAATCGGAACATCTGGAAATTCTGGCTGCATCGCATTTAACAGGTCATGGACTCTGATAAACGGAAATGCATCGCCTACTCCTGTGATGACGAGTACGTCACCAGCCTCATGTGGTTCATATTTCATCTTATTTACAAAAGCCGTATTGTTGGCCATACGGCTCATTTGGTCTCGAATAAACTCTTTACCCTTTTTCTCTTCCATTGCAGGTATTGTCTTCGCGATGCGCTTATCTTCACAGATGGAAAGAAATACTTCATATAAGTTATGTTCTATCAAATGACAGTTCATGGACTGGTCTGTCATAATCTGCTCGATAAAGTGTCTAACCATCATTTCCTCTGCCGGGTCATAGCAGAAGATTCTTATATTTACCTCGTTGCTTAATCCTTTGCCTTCGAGAAACTCTGGCTCCTGCATCAAGGCTCGGAGGTTATCTAATCTTTCTTTTAATTCACTCATTTAGGCCTACCTCCTTACGAAAAGCAATTGAATGCAGGAAGTGCAATCTCATCTCCGTTTTCACGGATTGCATTCTCCAGAACTGGCTGGAGCCATACCGGATTGAGCTTTGTCGCTCTAATGCTATCGATATACTCATTCTCCACCAGCATCTTTGCAATGACCTGTTTCAACTTCGTAACTGTGGAATCGCTCCATGTCGCCACCCAATCATCATGCTCCTGCAGGCGTAGAAAATAGCTATTCAAATCTATCTTACCGAAAGTAGGGTCCGATAATCTGTACTTCTCACCTATGACGGTAATCATAAAGTCCCAGATCAAACGGTACTGCTTCATCATGGCGTACAAGCATATCTGCTTTGCTACATCAGATGACTGCGTTGCGATTGCCGCCACTAAGGAATCATCTTCAAGTGCCTCTATTCTTCTCAGGCATGCAAGTGCCATCTTTCGCACCGACTTTTCTGTCGGGTACTGAAATAAATTATCTGAAATGATACGCTCCACTACTTCTTCTGAGCTGCATCCTTCATGGAGCAACTTGGCAGTAGTACGCACCTCATAAAATAAAAATTGTTCTCTTGTTATGGCAGCATTGTATGGACTCGCTGCCTGTAGCGCTGCTTTGTTATTTTGCTCCATCCAAATCCTCCTAACGAATTTTACTCTTCGTTATTCTTAGTTTCTTCATCTGGCAAAGTCTCTAAAATATCACTAATCTGGCAATTCAATGCCGTACATATTCTCAAAAGCACATCTGTGGTAATATTGTCTCCCTTACCCAACTTTGCCATTGATGCAGTACTGATTCCACTAAGTGCTCTCAGTTTTTTTATTCATGCCCCTATCAATAAGCATTATCAATAACGGGTTATAACTGATACGCATTCGGTTCCTCCATTTATTATGACTCTTCAATCACACCAGTTCCTGTAGCAATCTGTTTTTCTCTTGCTGCTTTCTTTGCCCACGACCATCCAAATAATTCTCCTCAATTTTCATGAAGTTCAATAATCTTAGTCGAATGGTATAATGGTTTCATAAAATCAGACACTTTTTGAGACGGTTTTTAATGAGTCTGATCTCGTCCTTAAGGTTCTGAAGGGGGAAAAGGAACGGAACGTCATTGCTACCGAAAATGACATTCAGCCTAACCTCCTCCGGAACTGGAAGAAGGAATTCCTTGAGAAAGCTTCTGTGGTCTTTGACGACACGCGGGAGAAGAATCTTAAAGAAAAACTCACCAAGGAGCGCAAAGAAAAAGCAGCTTACGCAATGAAGGTCGGCCAGCTCACTATGCAGGTGGACTGGTTGAAAAAAATCTGAAGAGATCAGAGATGCAGCATGATCACCAGTAACACGAGGGGGATCCATTCTCCCATAATCATGGATATCAGTTCATTCTAAAAATCTCAGATCTTTGTCTTGAAAACTGACCCATTATATTCCTTTGACTTTATATATTTCCCGCTCTTAACTCTTGCATCCTTAGGTTTCTCAGCATCTGCCGGCACAGCCCAGTAGAAACCTATCTTTGTTGCTCCCGGGATCCTTCCTTCTTTGCAGAAATCATTGACACGTCTGATAGAAATGTTCCATTTCTCAGCGGTCTGCCTAATGGATAAATATTCCATGTTGCTGGTCTCCCTATTGAATTGCGATGTTTGCAGATATTTATATTATCAGCAAAAGATAGAAGGATATCAATCAATAATATTCTCCAGTGCCTAAGGTGTCGAAAATAGCGATCAGTTCACGCAAAAGTAATATTGGCAAGCAGGGTTCAGGTACTACTTAAGCCTCCGCCCTGAACGTTGCTTGTTGGGGAATTCCCCAATCCCCTGTATTCAATCATCGGGACATTGTCCCTCGATTGAAGTGACGCCCGCCTGCCGGCGTTCTATTTTTGGGCAAAAGTCGCCCGTCGGTGGAATTTACAAGGTTCTATTTCAGCGGAAATTAAGCGGCAAAAGGAAAAAGAAAAGAGGGCGGTTGCCCGTCCTCTAATCAATCATCATAATGCCCTTTGCATGAGAAAATCAAAACCTTATCATCTTCAACCGCATACACAAGTCTGTGTTCTCCGTCAATGCGTCTGCTCCAAAACCCTGTAAGATTTCCTTTCAAGGGTTCGGGTTTCCCTATGCCCTCAAACGGATTGCGGCTTATATCCTTTACAAGCTGATTTATCTTTTTCAACATTTTCTTGTCCTGCGTCTGCCAATAAAGATAATCTTCCCATGCGTCAAAATCCCATTGTATGATTTTGGTCTGCATAGGTTACTCCTCTATCAGTTCATGCTCTGCAAGTTTGATTTTCCCCGCCTTATAGTCTGCCATTTTCTGTTCCAAATAACGGATATTGCTTTCGGAATAAAAAGGGTCTGCGGAAACTTCAAAAGGAATACGTTTCTCCCTGCCTACTTTTTTGGCAAAAATAGTAAACGCCGCACTCATGGAAAGCCCCATATCGGAACAAGCCTGTTCCATGCTCTTTTTCACATCTGCGTCCAGCTTAAAATTTACATTAACTGCCTGTGCCATAAACACCACTCCTTTCATGCCTATATTATATGCAATATCGAAGCAAAAAGCAAGTATTTTTCTTTAATAATTCTTTACTTTTTCTTTCCGTTTTATTCCTTCAGGAGACCGTTCTGGGTTCTGTTTTCGATTTAGAATGCTATAATGGATGAATTCACTTTCAAAATTACATATTCTCTGCAAACACATCTTTCAGCTTATCTGCGAGGTTCTTACATGATTACGCAAAAGACATTAACAGCATCGATCGATCATATTTCGAAGTTCTTGGTTCAAATTCTTACTGTATTACACTGCGCTCAAAGAATACCGGTCACGAGTGGCATCTTCTCTGCTACGAATACATACGCCGGAGCTCATTTCGGATATATCATCGTCACTCACGCTATTATCCCTCATACTCATGGTCATGCTGCGAATCTGCCGTTGGCATTGGAATTAATCAAAAAGCACGATTCATATTTTATAAGGAAGACAGTCGCTCACAAAGAGACAGTCAAACAGAGGCGGATGAAGAGGCGCTTAGAGGAACAGGAACAATTAAAAAAAGAGCCAGCCCCGAAGGACTGACCCTAAAGATATTATTGCTCTTTAACCTGCTCTTTCTTCTGTGATTCGTTCTGATCCAGACCAAGAAACGTATCCACATTCCTGCGTGCAAGCTGCAGCTGTCTGGACTCTTCCTTTGTTTTACGGTACTGCGTGTACAGCTCTTTCTTCTGCTGAAGAAGCTCACCATATTCCTGATTCAGATCCTTTATCTTCGGGAGTTTTCTGATGCCATGCTGATCAAAATATTCCTTTGCAGCTTTGTGAATGGTCAGCTCCTCCCGGTGCTCCTCAAAGAATCGTTTGCTGTAGCCATGCTTCCGATATTCGCTGTAGATTTCCCTGGTCTTTGCATATCCCAGGATCTGTTTTTTCAGTTCAGAGATTTCTGTCAGCCTGCTTTCCAAAGAACGAATCTGTCCGGACAGCTCCCGGTAATTTCCGGAGCTCTCATCAGAAATCATGACAAGAGTATCGTAATCGCGGATGTTATTCTCCTGAAGATAGAGCAGCACCTGTGCCATCTGCTTGATATTAAATTTTGTGGCCCAGCGTTCGTATCCGGCACCTTTTCCGCTCCTGAGTTTCTGCTGAATATCGATAAGAAGATCGAACGGTTTATCTGTCCTGTTCTTCTTATGATTCCGGGATTTTCGATCTTTAGAGCTTCCGTCTCCGGACATCCTGGCGGCGAGTTTTGCCTCGGAATAGTCTTCTCCAAGAGAAGAGAACCGGATATATCTTTTCTGATCTCCTCTGCGGACGGCCGGATGTTTTCCACTCTTGCATTCATATCCGGCTTCTTTAAACATCTGCAGGAGTTCATCCATGCCAGATGGATTCCTGAGCAGAAACCGATTCATATCCGCGCGGATCTGTTCCCGGAAAGATACACCGCGGGGATAGGTTGTCCTCTTCTGTCTTAGATGGTAAGGAAGAGGCTTGATCACAGAAAGCCCGTGCTGCAGACAGATCAGATCACTTGTCTTCTGCAGCGCAAGGCCGGATCTCCAGAAGTCCTTATATTTACCGTTGCCGTCAATCCGAGTGGAATTATACAGGATGTGATTATGGATATGTGCCCGGTCTGTATGTGTCGCAACCGTAAACGCGTATTTTCCCTTCGTGACAGACATCGCAAGCTCATATCCGATCCGGTTTGCCTCCTCCGCGGAAACCTCTCCCGGTTTAAAGGACTGCCGGATCTGGTAAGCAATGACGTCTCTTCCATGAAAGCTTTTCCCTTTGGGATTTTTCTGATCGTACTCCCGTTTGGACAAAAGAAACTCTTCCGCGGCGGTCCTGGGATCACAGGCATACGATGACACCAGTGATCCCTGTTCTGTCTTGTCCGGATTCTGTGCGTAGTTCACCCTGGCCGCAAGACATTGTGCCAGAGTTTTTCCCTTATTCAGGTGCAGCGCAATCAGTCTTGTTGCGGCCATATTCTGATTTCCTCTGCTTTATGAAGTCATGTAGCGGATCCCCCGTTTCACCGATTCAATCAGCGCGTATACTGCACCTGCCGATATATATAAAAGCACGACAGCGGCTATGATCCCGGCCATGATCAGTGTGTTACCGATCTCTCTTTTGAACAGGCAGAATACAAGCAGCCCGATACATATCGTGATAAACGGCGCCGCGATAACAGATGAGATTTTAACGATCAGATCTATCATCAGTTGAATGATACTCAGGGCTCCCACAACAGGAAGTGTGACGATTGCTGCGATTGTTTTTATTACTCTCATGGTGATTCTCCCGCAAAACAGGTAAATTCTTCGTCCTCACTACGATTAAACATGCAAATATCGAAGCTGGCAAGGATATCAAAATTCAGTCGGATCACGTGATCACCGCTAGCATCTCCATAACCTTTTTGGTAAGGTCCCATATCTCATCCAGACGTTTCTGAAGGTCTTTGATCTCTGCTTTATAAACCGTCCCTGTGGTATTGGCGATCCTCGCATACTGGTTCAGGTTATTGCTGCAGATCCGAAGGAGCCTTGCGATTTCCCGGATATCACTCATGTCGATATTCACGCAATATCCATCCAGTGCCATCTTCCGCAGATATGCCCCGCGGTTTCGCATCCCCACCTGCTTCATTTTGGTTCTTATTATTTCCAGTTCTTCCGCCGAAGGCCTGAAGCCGATCGGCGCACTTCTTTTTTCTGACATTCCCTCTCCGTCTCTTTCGTAGAATTTAAAAACAGGACGTCTTCTATACTGTATGAAAAGCAAAACGTGGACACTTTAAACGGCAAAATCCAGGATGTAGGATAAAACCCCCGCACCCCTTAGATTCTGTCACTGCAACCCCTCTGTTTCAGCGGGTTTCGAGCGTGCTAAATGCCCATGCCTATACCCCTAATCCTGTCTCTTCGGTTCTGCTCATATTCTCGTTTCTTTTTCCTTCGTACCAGCGCCCTGCAATCCGGGCAGTATTTGACATGGGCGGCTTTATCCCGAAAGCGGACGCCGCAGTTCTCACATATACGTGTGTTCTCGTCGCGAAAGATCTCACTCTCCAGCTTCCAGTTGAGCGGGAGCACAGCATCCTGGAACCAGCAGCATGTTGCATGATAAGAAATGGACTGCACACAAGGACAGTCACCTCCAACATCCTCAAGTAATAAGCAGTTTCCTCTGTAATAATTGCAGCATTCCTTCCTGCAAAGTTCATCACAGGCCTTCTTCTGTGCAGGCGTCAGTTCGTACAGATATCCGTCAGAACGCCTTCGGATCAAAGGCATTATCTTATAGTTGTCTCCGGTCATCTCGCCATCTCCTCCCTCTTTTTTGCTGCTTTCTCAAAAGCGGGTACAACTTTGGTTCTCCGGCATTCCAATGATTTCTCCTTGAGCTTACGTATCCCTGAGGTCCCGGAAAGACCAACTGCCAGACCGGCAGTATAAGCAATGGGTTTTTCGGCCACTGTGCCCGCCTCCCTGTCCTTCTGAATCAGCTTCATACGACCCTCTATCTCCGTGATCAGTGCGTCAGCCGTATCCCGGATCGTCTGAAGGGAAGCTCGAAGCTCCGGAACATCCTTTCCGGAAGACCAGCTCGCAACATAGGCAAATGAATAATCTGAAGTGTCGATCTTCCCTTCCGGTCCGCCAAGGTACCGGCAGACACAGTAGGCAATGCTCTCCGCTTCCACTTCTTTTGTATGCCTGTCCTTCTTTTCATCCGGATGCGCAGCTGCATATTCAGGGGAATGGATGGATGCGTGGCTGATCTCATGGATCAATGTCTTGATCGTCTGGAGCTCGCTCATACCCGTCTGCACATGAATCTCATTCCCTGACGGACTGTAGTATCCTTTTGCTCCATCTTTTATCTCATCAAAAACGACAGGAACCGGCGCGGTATCTATAAGGGCCTGTAACAGATCACCGTATTTCTCTACAGACCCTGTCAGTTCGTCCACCCCGAAAGACGGAAGCTCTTTCCCTTCCGTCTGGGAAACATCAAAGACCGTGGCAATGCGGAATGCTGCATATTCCACCTCCACGGTCTCTTTTCTGGGATTCCCGTCTGCATCCAGTAATTTCTGCCCGGTACTGGGATTTAAGACGTCCTGTTCAATTGTCTTTTTATACGGTGCAGGCGCAAGGATCTGGATCCCCTTCTCACCCATCTTCACGTTTCTTCCATGATCTTTCTGCCAGGCACGGTAACCGGCGACCAGTGTTGCATCCGGCTTCTGCATGGCAATCAGGAGAGTGTTGTTCAGGGAATAATGGTGGAACTTTGTCATCGTCTTTAAGTACTGTGTATAGGATTCACTGGTAAAAATTTCCCTTACACCCTTCTCAAGCTTCTCTGTAATTGCCTGCATGGAGGCAGCACGTTTTTGAGCAGCCTCTTCTTTGCTGTACGACTTCCCTTTTTCTTTCACTCCGGTAAAGGAAATTTCTTCAGGACTTCTTGCATAGGTCGGCTTCTTAACCGACAGCGCATCCCTCTCCAAAAAAGAGTAGTAGTGATCTCCTCCGCCGATAATGACGTGATCCCTCACCGGAATATCCAGCAGCGTCCCCAGTTGAACAAGCCGGTCCGTGATTGCGATATCCTCCCTTGACGGTTCAATATCTCCGCTTGGATGGTTGTGTGCTAGCAGCATACTGGAAGCATTCGACAGAATGAGAGGCTTTAAGACTTCTCTGGGATGTACGATTGCAGAGTCGAGTGTCCCCATGCTGGCGATATTGATATTGATCGGCCGCATGCGGGTATCCAGAGCAACCACACAGAACACTTCACGGTCATAGTCCTTAAGAAAGTTATTGATTACACGGACCGCGTCCTCCGGCGTCCTGATCGGTTCTGTGGAATAGAGCGGCGGCTCCTTCACCATCCGGATGGCAACCTTATCCATCGAGTAGATTTTTCCTGGCGTCTTAGTCCCAGCCATCCATGCCTCCCTCCTCCGGTAAGATTCCGATCGGTATCGTAAGCACAAAGTCAGTATCTGCAAGATCCATAAGCACTTCCCTTACAGATCCTTCTGAAATCATAGGTTCATTCAACAATTCAGTTCCTGTTATCACTTTTCCCCCTTCTGCACATAAGAAAAGCCGCCTGTTTCCAGACGGCATTAATGCTCTGAATATCTATGTGTCAAATAACGTCGAAAGCTGTTCCTATAAAGCTTTATGGGGTGAAGCTCCTTAATTCTGGTCTGCAGACCATGCACCAGCAGTTTATACTGATAGTCGGTTCCCCAGCAGGTATAAAGAGAAAGGACACGCGGCCTTTCTGAATAGTCCAGATCCGTGTCCACGAACTGTGCCCTTCCGATAATTCTATCCATATATTCGTCGTACTGCCTGTCTGTATAGATACCGGACAGATATTCTTCAGCCGGTGCCAGCTCCACGACATGCAGCTGATACTCCAGGATATAATCAGGCGTATAAATATAGATCTTCGGATCTCCTTCACACAGAGCCGGTTCTCTTACAAGACGTTTCAAACTCCCGAACATACTGCCATCACGCATGTTGTGTCCATAGATATAGGTGTTCCTGTCCCTGAAGTTCCGCTGATTCTGGTAATCCATAAAGATACAGCCGGAAGCATTCTCCTCTCCTTCAAAGGTCCTTGTCAGGTAGTCCCTGTTATCCTGAGAAATGACAACTGGATACCGCATATCGAAAAGAGGAAAATATAGGATCCCGACAAAGTCCTCGTTGATCTCCCTGTAGGTATCAAAGTCAATTTCCAGCTGCGGCCACCAGATCTCTTCTTCCGGAGTCTCTTCAGAAATCCCTTCCTGGCTGCCGTCTGCGGGAATCGGCGTGATAAGCTCTTTGTCCAGGGTGTCATATTCCCGTCTTGCCTTCTCATACTGATAAAGTTCACGGCCTGCCAGAAACAGACAGGCCGCGATCACCGAAACCAGATAGAAGATCACAAGAACAGTAATGACATCACCAGCCCTCGTGCGTGTCGTCGTTGAAGTCCTCTTCGTCGAGGTACTCAACCCCGTCCTCTTTCTCCGGCACTTCGATGTTTTCTTCATCTTCCTCGTCATAATAATCCTCATCCGGATCCGGACGTCTTGTCTTCTTTGCTTCACGCTCCTTCTGCAGATACAGCCAGAAACCACCGCCGCCGATTCCGACAAGGAGTAAGAGCGGGAGAACCAACGCGGCGGGAGATGTCTTTTTTTCCTCTTCAGGCTCTTCTGCAGGCTTATTGGCCTCGTCCTTTTCCTTCTGTTCCCTGATCGCATCCTCCGCAGCCTTTCTTGCTGCTTCTTCCGCATCCTTCTTCGCCTGCATTTCGGCCGCCGTATTATCGTCTACCAGCGCCATCAGGTCCTCTTCATCTACGAGATTCAGGAAATGTACCGTTTCCTCGCCGTGATCATCACGGTCGATAATGATGTAGAAGATGTTCCCGTCCTTACTGGTTACAGTTATGAACTGCTTCCCGGACCCGTTTACCTGTCCATAGTCATCTACAAGCGTAAGATTGCCGTCCGGTGTAAGAGGCCCCATCGGAATCTCACTCACCTCCGGCTCTGTATCCTCATATTCCCATCCCTCCTCTGCAGCAGTATCTTCGGCAGCCACTTCCGCCTCGCTTACCTGTGCAAAGGTTGCCATGGATGGTGCCAGTGCCCCAACTCCTAACGCCGCTGTCAGGACCGTGCCAGCAAGCTTCACATTAATCCTCACCCTTCTTCTCCTTTCCCGGGATCACGCCAAGAACCCCGTTCTTCGCATTCTGAATGACGGTCGCAAGTTCCTGCGGCGTAAGCTCCGCCTGTTCCACGATTCCAATGATCTCCTGCCTCTTGAGCTCCAGAATCTTTTCCTCCAGATCTTTTATCTTTACGTCCAGTTCGTTTCTCTTCTGCAGGGACAGCTCCAGATCCTTCCGGAGCTTCTCAATGCTGCTCTGCCTTGCCATTTTTTCTCCTTTCACGAAAACGGGGCATCTTCCGATGCCCCGCCAGACTTTATTCATCCGGGATCCTTCCGTATCCCAGCATGTGATCAGCAAAATACCCGCTGTCGATATTGGAAAACTTGCACGGGTTGCCGGTATGGATCATCATCCCGTCCCCTACATATATACCGACATGGCTTGCTCCCGGTGTGTTATACGTTCCCTGGAAATACACGATATCTCCAGGCCTTCTTTCTGATGCTGAAATCGGCGTTGTCCACTGCCGGAGTCCTTCTGCCGTTGTCCTGCCGATACTCCCGACACCGGAAGCATTAATCACCCAACAGACATAGCCAGAACAGTCAAAACCGGAATCCGGCGTTGAGCCTCCCCAGACATACGCCCTGCCCAGATATTTCCTGGCTTCCTGATACATCCGGGCAAACTCCTGATCCGTCAGGGCTTCTCCCGGGACCCGATAGTCCAGCAGCGGATTATCCGGCGTTCCATCAGCGTCAGCATCAATATTGGAATAAATGTCGTCTCCAAACAGGTATGCTCGATTCCCTTTCAGTGAAAGGATGATCCGGAAGCGTTCCATCTCATCCTCAGCAAGATCGAGGCCTTCGATCACCTGCAGGATCTGGTGATTGATCATTGTGACATTCAGGATCTTATACTCGTATTCCTCTGTCTCGGTATAGGTGTAGGTTTCTGTTTCGGTGCGTCCTGTAGCCGAGTTATAGACTTCTCTTTCTCCGGTCCTTTCCACCTCACGAGTCCGGATCTCCGTTACAGGATCATAGATCAGCTCATACTGCGCATCAAATAGAGCCTTCAGCATTTCCTGTACACGGTCATCGTCCCGCCTGTAATCCTCAAAGAGAATCGTAAGGACAGAAGCAAGTTCATACGGGTTATGCCCGATCGTATCCAGCTGGTAGCGGTACTCATCAAAGTCGGGATTTTCTGTTTCCACCGACTGGATCTCCTCCAGAAGATCCTTTTCCAGATCCTCGTAGTCTTCCTCGCAGCCAAGAATATCCGCATCCTCCGCAGTAAAGGAAGTAGAGACAACGCCGTTTCCACTGCCGCTTATAAGAAGCGAACAGGAAGACGCGCCTCCGGCAACTGCCATCAGAAGAATCATAAGAATTCCTGCGGAAAGGATCACCATGGGATGTTCCTTTACACAACTCCCAAGATTTGAAAAAACATCCTTAAATCTCTGTGAGACCGACCGGATGCCTGAGAATGCTTCTGTTGTTCCTTCGCCTCGAATCGCATTCCCTGCCGCTTCAGCATACCTGCGCTTTATCTCCTGCCGCTGGCGGAAGCGTGAAAGAGGATTGGACGTGCTCCCGTAAGAGTCATTCGCAGTTCCTGCGGTTCTTTTAGACCCAGATCTTCCGACGCCGCCTGGATAATGATCTGTCCTGCCGCTGTCAGGGCCAGAGCTTCCGCCTGCATTCTCCTCAGAAAATCGGATCCTGCGACCCGCTGTTTCCCCTCCGGTATTGAAAGATGCTTTCCCGCTCTCCTCCCTTTCCTTCAGCTTCCCCGCGTAGTGATGGCTTCTGATCGCATCTCCGGTCATTGCAGTGCCAGTCTCCAGTACGGCACTTCCTGCATTGGCAGCCTCCACACCAACGTTATCGCCGCTTCTTTTATCAATCTCATGATGCAGCTTTGCGGATGCCGTCGTTACAGGTGCTGATACCTTCAGTTTTGCCGCCCTTCTGGCTGCCGGCGTCGATCCTTTCTTTCTCTGCCTGGAAAACTGAAGCTCCGCGATATCCTGCACATCCTGTGTGAACGCCTCGCCGGGTTCTTTTTCTGTAAAATCACCGGCAGGCCTTGTATCCGGCTTACCTCCCGTCTCTTTATCCCGCGTCTTTTTATGCTCCAAATGGATCAGACGGCGCTGCAGCTTCCTTTTTCTGGGCTCATAACCCATGCGGCGGGGGATGTTATAATCCTTCCGCCGCAGTTTATCTCCATATGCCGCCATACTTTACGCCCCTTCCTTCGCCGCCTGCTGGCTGTCTGTCCACTTGGTCGTCATAATGCGGTAAAGTTCCAGATCGGTCGGGAACCGGTCAATGAACGGAAGAATAACATTTCCGTAGAAAAGAAGGCCCTCGCCTTCCCCTGACTGCGTTACATAGGAGAGCTGATGTGGGCTGATATTCAGCTGTTTTGCAAGGATCGCGCGGTCACCTGCGGCCTGGTTCATCATGTATATAAAGTCAGAATTCTCAAAGATATTTTCGACTTCCCTGGATGACAAAAGATCCTTCACGTTCTGAGTGATGCCGGTAGGGATACCGCCCCATTTACGGAAACGCTTCCAGATCTCTACGGAATAGGCCGCCGTCTGTTCCTCACGAAGCAGCAGATGAAATTCGTCCATGTAGTAACGTGTGGATCTTCCGGCGTTGCGGTTTTCGGTAACCCTTCCCCAGACCTGATCCTGGATGACAAGCATGCCGATCTTCTTCATCTGTTTGCCCAGTTCCTTGATGTCATAGCAGACAAGCCTGTTCTCGATATCCACGTTTGTCCTGTGGTTGAACAGGTTAAGGGAGCCTTTGACATAAATCTCCAGTGCTGTCGCGACATGCTTTGCCTCCCGCTCTTCCTGCATAAGGAGCTCATTATAAAGATCCTCCAGGATCGGCATGTTCTCCGGCCGCGGATCATTAAAGTATCTCTGGTAGATTCTGTGCACGCACCGGTCGATGACTGTCTTCTCTACAGGAAGAAGGCCCTCTTTTCCACCGACGATCAGCTCACAGAGCGACAGGATAAAGTCTGCCTTTAAGCTCTCGGGATGATCGTATTCACTGTAGAACTCATTGATATCCATGGGATTGATATATTGCGTGCTGGTGGGACTGATCTTAATGACCTGACCGTTGAAACGCTGTACCAGAGCGGAATACTCCGCCTCCGGATCACAGATGATGATGTCATCATCCGTAACAAGGAAGGCATTTGCGATCTCACGCTTTGCGGCAAACGACTTGCCGGAACCGGGCGTACCGAGGATCAGGCCGTTCGGATTCTTTAATGCTTTCCGATCCACCATGATCAGGTTGTTGGAAATGGCATTCAGGCCATAGTAGAGGACCTCTTTCCCCACCTGGAAGAGCTCCTGCGTGGTAAACGGCATAAAGATCGCGGTGCTGCTGGTCGTAAGGCCCCGCTTGATTTCGATCAGGTTCTGCGCAAGCGGAAGGCTCGACATCAGCCCCTGCTCCTGCTGGAAATCCAGGCGGCGCAGGTTGCAGTTATGCTTCTGTGCGATACTGGATGCCTGGAAGACGTTGTTCTCCAGCTCCTGCCTGGTCTTTCCCGTATTCATGACAAGGAATGTCAGGAGGAACATTCTCTCGTTCTGATTCTGCAGCTCCTGAAGCAGTGCCTTCGCGTCTTTTCCATAAGTGGCAAGATCGGAAGGAATGATATCCATGTCATAGCCGGCACGGACTGCCTTCTTTTGCTCCTCGATCTTGGAGCGGTCGAGCTCCGTGATCGTATGCTTTACCGTCTTAATCGCCTTATTCTGATCAACTGAGGTGATATGCATCGTCACGACCTGAGAGGATTCCATCTCCAGGAAGTCTTTAAGAAGCTGGTCAGACAAGTCCGACGCCGTGATCTGCAGATAGCTCATGGCACCATCCAGCTCTCCCATCCTGAACTGCCTGCCGCCCTTGAAAACAAAGGAGCTCGGCGCGATGAAATCCTTCACGGAGAGTCCGGATCCCGGCAGCCATTTCCAGTCGAAGGTGAATCTTTCGCTGTCACCCATATGAAAGATGTTGTGCATGAGCTTTAATCTCTCAGCCCCGTTCAACGCCTTTGTCTTAACTCCCAGGCGGCGGAAGTTGTTTACGACGTCCGTCTGGATATGAGTGAGTCTCGGCTTTGCCTGCTTCATGGAATCCGCCTCGATCCCGAAGGTCAGGTACTTCGTCTTGGTAAGACCGTTGTTTCCCTGTGCCAGCTGCGTCTTCAGCATCCCGGAGTATTCATCCCGGATATCGTCATAACCGTCGAACCGGTGACGGATCCTGATGTTCTTCTCAAAATCCGCCGCGTCCGTCGCCATGTTGACAAAGGAAAGCTCGAAGTGGATGGAGCTGTCAAAAAAGTTCAGAAACGAACACCACTCCTCAAAGATCGCTGTTTTATCCTCCTGCTGGGCCAGCTGATAGTTGATATCCTGAAACTGGATCGTCTTTGTATAGTAGTTATCGCTCACGCGGCAGATCCCGTCGGAAAACATGCGCTGGAACGGAATCGACTGCTGTGCGGTCCTTGGTACGGCGTCTGTCCTCCTTGCCCTCTGGACGACCTTTCTTACTTCCCTTTTCTCCCGCCTTGTGAGATTTTCGGGAAGCTTTATGTCCGCCGCTCTTTCTTTCGGCTTTAGAAACAATCTCTCTTACCTCCTTCTCTGCCTCATACTGGCGCATCAGTGCGTCGTAGTAGTTGTCTGTCTGATAAGGCCTGATTTTTGGCCTGATAAATGCTGCTTCCATGATCTGGCGAAGGATCACCTCCAATGGTTGCCCGTCTCTCTCATACATGGCAAGAAAGAACAGGGGCATCATGACCGCGATCATCCCAAGGGCGGCAAGGGAATTGTTCCCTGTCTTTTTTAAGAGAAAATAGACCGGGATCCCTATCGCTGCCGCGATGGAAAAGCAGATAAGCTGCCGCTTCGTCAGATTGAAAATGATTTTTGTTTTGATCCGGGTGAGGTCCCGGGGTACGGATATATATGCCGCCATAGCGTCTCCTTTCCCGCGGCCTTAGTGGGCAGCGAACACACTCTTTGCAAGGCTCCCCGTTTTAAACAGTGCAAAACACAGGAGTACCGTATAGCCCATGACACCCCAGAGTGACGCGATGATATCGGAAGAAAATGACGTCCCACGGATCAGGACGGCATAGATACCAACGCAGATCATGATGAGGAACCCCTGGAAGCCCAGCGCCAGAAGGGATTTAAAGTAGTTCTGTCCGATCTGGCTCTGTTCCCTGTTTCCGAAGGTGGCAAAAGGGATCGGCGCGAGGCTCGTCATCAGGTAGATCTCGATCATACGGCCGTATACGATCACAAAGATCGCGACGGAAAATGCCATCATAAGGACGCGGATAATCAGCGTCTGCAGGAATAATCCCAGAAGGAGACCCAGCTCCATTTCCTCGATCTGTCCCTGCATACCCGCGACAGCACTGCCGTCGATCGATGTGTTTCCGATCAGGCCCCCTGACGCGTTTACCACGTGCTGGGCGACATCGAAGACCGCCATGGTGATATTGAACGTGTTGCTGATAAGTGTGACGGCGATAAAGGTTTTGAAGACCCACTTGAAAAAAATCCAGGTCTCAAAATTCGCCAGGTTATTGTGTTCGATGATCAGCTGGATCAGCTCATAACAGGCAATGAACGTCAGGATGATACCGGCGACCGGCATGATTACCGTCTCCGAGATATTCCGGATCATGGAGAAGATTCCCGGCGAAAAAGACGCCGGGGAAGTTCCCACCTCCGATGCAATCTGTCCGACCTGCGCGTTTACCGCGTCGAAGATACCGGACAGGTTGTTCATGCATGCCTGCACGAGGATGTTCCTAAGCCAATCGGTGATCTGCTCAAGAACGTAATCCATTCATGCCCTCCGATCAGCCAAAGAGATTACTGAGCAGCGGGACCAGAGTGGTGCCGATCAGGGCAACACCGCCGCCCGCCATCAGCTGTGTTATCCCCAATTAGTAGGAACAATACAGCTTTCTGGCGGGCGGCGGCACGTCAAGAAATATATATGGAGTTTTTAAAGAATCCCCCGGAGCAGGGGAGCGGTCAGCTTGTGACCTG
>Ga0129314_1001467_pt1 | contig 16203 bp, 15 predicted proteins | sample O1111metagenome_FD_94431 | JGI IMG/M metagenome (GOLD analysis project Ga0129314, IMG submission 94431) | Orangutan individual fecal microbial communities from fecal samples from Wisconsin, USA - O1111 metagenome | ecosystem: Host-associated > Mammals > Digestive system > Large intestine > Fecal...
GAATGGCTATATCCGCCGTGATCCTACGAAACCGCGTGCTATTGAGATTTGTGATGATAATTTTCAGATGGTTCGTACCGAAATGGTCAGTCTTCCGGTTGTCGGACAGGTTGCTGCCGGAACACCAATTCTTGCAGAGGAGAATATTGACAGTTATTTCCCGGTTCCCGCAGAACTGGTTCCGCAGGGAGAATCTTTTGTTTTGAAGGTGAAGGGCGATTCCATGATTAACGTCGGAATTTTCAGTGGAGACCAGATCTTTGTGAATGCCTGCAATACCGCTCATAATGGAGATACGGTGGTTGCACTTATTGACGATTCAGCTACTGTGAAGACATTCTATAAGGAAGATGGACATATCCGTCTCCAGCCAGAGAATGATACAATGGATCCGATTATTGTGGATGACTGTCAGATCTTAGGTAAGGTGTTTGGTGTTTTCCGTGTTATGAAATAAGAAAAGACATAATACATCGTATGGCAGGAAATAATATAAGGAACAGCAAGTACATACTCAAATAAACAGAATTATAATGAATGCTAAAATATATAATTCTATAAAATAAAATGCACATCTTTATCCGTAAATTTATGGGTAATCAAAGTTTTTGAGGGGCAGTCTTTTTGAGGGGCTAGTTTGAGGGTACAGTTTGAGGGGCTTTCTCATAATTCCATAGTTTAACAAAGACCAGGGTAGTTTCCACGCCCTGGTCTTCTTTATTCTTAGGAAGGATATCTGTTGCCCTTCCTGCCTTCTTCTCTTATGATGATTTTTGCACAAATACACTTTTAAGAAGGAGCCATATGAATAATATCACAGATTTACTCGACCTTGAAGACTCTGATATCATTATCAGTGACATTTCCATTCAGGGTACAAACAAAAACATTACTCTTGAAACCCGTCCCGTCCCACATTTCTGTCCTTCCTGCGGTTTTCGCATGCATTCAAGAGGTATTAAGCAGCGAACCATCAATCATCCGATTCTTCAGGACAACTACTCGCTGACTCTGATTCTGAAACTACAACCAAAAAGAGGGTTCTTCCCGCTTTTTTCCGTCCCTTTACAGCCTTTTTCAGGTATTGGGCATACCTGTCTGATATTTATTATAAAACCTAAAATAAAACTAAACTTTCTGTGATTTTTTTTAAAATTATACCTGCTCTGATTGACAAAACCTTTGATTTTACGCTATAATGTAATTACTTGAATTATTTTAAAAAAGTCTAAAATAAATAGAAATGAGGATACATTATGCTTCATATTAAGTCACTGGATGATGGTCTTGAGATCTTTAAGGCTCTTGGCTCTGACGTTCGGATTGAAATCATCAAAATTCTAATGGAAAACCACGGAATGAACATGAATGAACTTGCCGCCAGACTTAAAATTACCAACGGTGCATTAACAAATCATATTAAAAAACTCGAAGACTGCGGTCTTGTTTCCATATCCAACGAAACAGCAGGGCACGGAAATCAAAAAAAATGTTCTGTATATCTGGATAAAATACTTATTGATATGGAACCCCAGGAGGATACCAAAAACATTTATCAGGCAAGCCTGAAGGTAGGGCATTTCTGTGATTACAATGTTTATCCTACCTGTGGTATTGCCTCCCCCACCGCCCTCATCGGTGAAGTGGATGATACCCGGTATTTTGCACACCCCGCCAGGTATGAGGCTGATATTCTCTGGTTCACCAGAGGCTATGTGGAATATATTATTCCCAACTTTATTCCTCTGGGACAAAAAATTGACCAGCTTACCATCTCTTTGGAAATCGGCTCCGAAGCACCCGGTATCAATGATGTATGGCCCTCTGATATTTCCTTTAAGCTGAATGATACCAAGGTGGCTTCCTGGACCAGCCCCGGAGATTTCGGCAGCGTACGCGGAATTTTTACACCCGACTGGTGGTATCCCAACTGGAACCAGTACGGACTCCTGAAAATACTTGTCATCAACAAAAAGGGCACCTTTATTGACGGTCTTCAGGTATCGGAGGTTTCTATCAATGAGTTTGATTTTGACTACCGCAGCACCATCAAGCTTAAGCTGGAGGTAGAAAAGGATGCGGAACACGTTGGTGGACTTACCATTTTCGGTAAAAGCTTCGGAAATTATAATCAGGACATTGACGTACGCATTAATTACAGTCCCATCTGTGAAGACAGACGATTCTGATAAGCAGAATATTCCCATGAAAAAAGCCGGTAGAAACCGGCTTTTTCTTATCTCTTATTTTTGTATTTTAGTCTTCCTGTTCCTCCAGCACAAACATACTCATGGACTGCTGAAGCTCTTCTGCTTCCTTATTCAGTCTGCGGACGGTATCGCCCAGCACATCCGTTTCCCTGCGCTTTTCCTTTACCATACCGGAAACACCCTCCACCGCCTCCGCTATCTGACCGGAAAGCCGGTAAATTGCCTCTATTGAGGTATTGACAGCTTCTTTGTTTCCCTGCATATTTTCCATTTTTTCCTGAATAGACTGCAGTACCTCCACTAAAGTAGCCACACTTTGATTAATATCCCCGAAGGTATCTACCGTACCCTTCAGCATCTGCGTCTGTCCCCGCAGGAAATCCTCTGTGGTTCTGGCCGCATCCGTAGCCGTCTTATTGCTCTCCTGGATGGCATTTACAATTTCCCGAACCATCGTACCGGCCTGCATGGACTGTTCTGCCAGCTTACGGATTTCCGAAGCTACCACCGAAAAGCCTCTGCCGCTTTCTCCCGCTCTTGCTGCTTCAATGGAAGCGTTTAAGGATAGCAGGTTTGTCTGTGATGCAATATTTTCTATGGTTTTGATAATATCTACAATCCGCCCTGACTGGATGTTTACCTGGTCAATGCCGGAAAGCAGGCTTTCTGCAATTTCCGCAGTTTCCACGGACTGCACGCTAAGCTTGTCAATATCCACCTTACCGCGTTTGACGGAGGCAAGGGTTTCTTCTATTTCCCTTGTCATTTCCTCAGAAGCATGATACACATCATTAATTCTTTCGGAAAAATCAGACATCTCATTTACACTGAGCTCCGTTTGTCTGGACTGTTCCCTGACATCCTCGGAAACAGAGGTCATGGAGGCCTCCACCTGCTTCATGGAATTTTCTATCTCCACAGCCGAGGAATATGCCTGTTCGGAAAGTGCCGTAACCTTGGAACCAAATTTCTGATTATCTCCCACCAGTCCTCTGATGCCTCCCAGCATCTCGTTCATGCCGTCTGCCAGTCTGCCAAATTCATCCCGGCGGTCTACCTTAACCTGCTCCATCAGATTTCCTTTGGAAATATTCTGTAAAGAAAGGCTCATGCTCTTTAAGGCTCTGCTGATGCCCCTGGATAATCCAAAACCGCATATCATGGCAAACAAAGAAGCAACAATTACCAGAAAGACCGTTACATTTCTGATACCGCTGACTTCCTTCAGAATCGTCCTTTCCGGTACCAGCACACAAATTTTCATACCTGTTTTTCCAACCGGCGCACTGACAAATAACTGCTTTTTCCCGTCTGCACGTACATAATCGGATACAATTTCCTTCGTATCGGAAGCTTCATAAAATTCTTTGGAAACAAATAGAGGCTCCCCCTGATATAGACTCATGGTACTGTCTTCCCTGCCTGTCTTTTCCCGAAGAAGGATTTCTCTGCCGTCCTCAGTGACAATACCGCGGATACTGCCGTTTCCCAGCTCCATAACGCCAAGCAGCTGTTCCATGTAATTTTTATCAATATCCATTACCAGAAAGCCCTGATTCTTCTTAAGCTTAAAATGCAGCATATAGGAAAAAACATAGGCGTCCTCGGAGGTTCCCAGCTGCTCATCCAAAAAGCTGTGGGTTCCCTTCCAGGAATTGGAGGTTTTTTTGCTCTCAAGCACCGCACCTTCCTCCGTTGCCATGAAAGAGGAATAAACGCCCTCCGGCAGCCCCTTTACGTTAGAAACGATGCTTTTGCCCTTATCTGCAAAAAGATAATATCCGCCGATATAGGGGGCTGCGCTTCTGATGGCTATCATCCGGTCATTCAAATCATTGGCGTAGCGGGTTGCTTCCACGCCCCCTGCCACACATTTGTCATTATAATAAGTATTGAAATCCTCACTGAGATAAAACTCTACCGCCTTACCGGAAACCGATTCACATATCAGCTCCAGCGAGGTGCTCATGGAAGAAGCCGCACTGATTACGGCGTCCTCATACTTTTGCTTCACTGCTCCCGCCGCCATGCTGTAGGAAATACTGCCAAGCAAGACCATCAGTAAAATGGCTGCCGCAAATACCAGCATCAGGGAATTGGCTATTTTCTTTTCCCGTTTTCCGTTTTTATCTGCCTTCTTTATTTCGGTTTTAAGCTCTGCTGCCAGATGCTTTATTTTGCCCCAAAGCATTTTCCCGTTATGATTTCCCTTTTTTTCTTTCGTTTCTTTTTTTTCCTTCTTTTTAAAGTGCAAAGACAGGTTTCCCTTCTTCATCCCATTTGACCTCCAGTAACATGGCATGCCTGTTTGGTACATAAAGCGGATTTCCTACCAGCTCCTTCTCCGTGCGGTAATGGAACACCATCACAGAATTGCCCTTTTCATCCTCTGTAAAGCTGTTGTGGCCGGGGCCGTAAACCCCCAGCGTTTCCTCTGTTTTCAATACCGGCTGCCTTTCCTTTGTCCAGTTGGCCGGATCCAGCAAGTCAGCATCCTCGCTGACGGTAAGCATTCCGACACAATAGCAGGCGCCTGTTTCACTGGCAGAATAGGTAAGGAAAATCCTGCCCTCGTGACGCAGAATGCCGGGGCCCTCGTTTACCCAAAAGCCGTGACGCTCCCAGTCATAATCGGGTGTAGTTAAAAGCACCTGTACTGTCTTAAGCTTTATGGGAGATTCCATTTCCGCTATATAAAGATTGGAAATCTGCTTGCCTACTCCTACCTTTTCTGCCCAGATACAATAGAAACGTCCCTTGTTTTCAAAAATAGTGACATCCAGCGAAAATGCCTGAAAGGAAAAGCTGTCCTCATCCGCCGCCTGCAGCATTCCCTTTTCCGTCCAGTTTCCAGTTATGGGATTCTGACTGTCACATTCCAATACATAGGGCCTGATTTTCCAGGTATCCTCTTTTTCTCCTGCCGCAAAATACAGATACCATTTTCCGAACAGATAATGCAGCTCCGGCGCCCATATATGCTCACTCATGGGGCCGCTTTCATGTTTTTTCCATACCATGGTCTCAGGCGCCTGAGCAAGACCCTTGAGTGTTTCTGAACTGCGAAGTGCTATTCCGTCATATTTCGGAAGACTTCCCGTAAAATAATAAATACCGTCCTTATGGCAGACATACGGGTCTGCCCTCTGCATAATCCACGGTTTTTTATAATGTAAAATCTTATCCATTTTCTATTCCTTCCTCTATCGACCCTTTTTTCTGTCCTTATAGCTATCCTGCCGGGTCATCAGTCCTCTAAACTGTCTTTATCAAAATCATCATATTTTTCATCTATATGATTCATAAAGACCCGATAAAAAAAGAAGGACTGTACATACGCCAAAAGCGCAAAACCAATAAAAAACATAATACCGTTAGCAATCACAGAAACATAGTTTGCATAAAATACCAGACCGGTAATTAGAAATACCACCGCCGTATAGGGAAGATAACCTATCGCAAAGGCTGCCGCATTTTTCAAAAGGTTTCGTATGGTACCGGAAAACTTGGCAAATACCGGAAAAATCCACAGCACCAGCAAAAATAAAATCAACGCCACGGCACCGCTTATCATCAGCATACCCTTGCCGAACATACCGCCCTGTCTCATCCAGAAAAACATATCCGCCGCAAGCATAAGTCCGGCTGCCGTTATGGCAAGATATACCGGTGTAACCTGCTTAAAGTTTTTCCTGAAGCTTTCAAAAAAACGTCTGACCACATAACCGTCACCTAACCGGATAGAGGTGATACATACATAGTACATAGCAGTAGTGGCTGCCCCCGCCGTAATGATGGGGAGGCAGCACAAAATCCACAAAATATTCAAAAGTATCAAATCTGTCATTTTATTTAAAAATGCAATTACCGGTGAATTTGACATAAAATTCCTCTTTTCTTTTACCGCTTCTACTTAATACCGCTGATGGCAACGGATTCAATAATCACTCTCTGGAAGCAGAAGAACAGCAAAATCGTAGGCAGCATGGCTATTACGGAAGCCGCCATAATCAGTGCATAATCGCTCTGAATGGAATAATAGGTATTAAAGGAACGAATTACCACCTGCAAGGTCCAGTTCTTCTCACTACGAAGAAAAATCGTAGGCGCCAGATAATCATTCCAGATTGCCATAAACCATAAGGTTAACTGTGTTCCTACCGCTCCCTTCATCAGAGGGAAGAAAATCTGTGCGAAGGTACGGAAATAACCGCAGCCATCCAGCTTCGCCGCAGCCATCAGGTCATTGGGGATACTCGAAAGATTCTGACGAAGGAAAAACACCATGCTGATATTGCCGAAGCATGCCGGGATAATCAAAGGAAGCAGGGAGTCCGTCCAGCCCATTCTGGTAAACATGACATACTGGGGTATCATAATAACCGCAAAGGGTATCATAATGGTCGCCAGAAGTCCCATGAAAATCACATTCTTTCCTCTGAAATTCATCTTGGCAAAAGCAAATGCTGCTAAGGAAGAGGTAAAACCACCAATCAAAAGAACCGGAATCTCTACCTTTATCGTATTTAAAATACCGGAAATAAAGTTACCCTTCTTAAGCACCTCGGAATATTTACCGAATACCCAGGGATCCGGGATTACCTTAAGCTGTCCCGACAGATATTGGTTCTTTGTCATAAAGGATGTCATAATCATATAAAAAAACGGAAAAACCATGACGACAGCACCAAGCGCCAGCAGGATAAAAACTATTGTACTTATTGATTTGTCCTTCCTGGAAGTCACTCCGGATGACATATTATCTTTATTGCTCATTTCATGCCTCCTAGTCTATGGTCTTAACCCATTTTTTCTGTCCTGCAAAGTTAAACAGTGTGATAACGAAAATGATAATAGCCAAAATAACAGCAATGGCACTGGCATATCCAAGCTGGAAGCTTTCAAATGCCTTCTGATACAGATAGAATACGATGGTAGCCGCACTATAGCCGATACCGCCGTTGCCGTTTGGCGTCATAACCTGTACCTCTACAAATACCTGGAAACCGCCGATTAATGTTGTTACTAATATGTAGAAGGTAACCGGGGATAAAAGAGGCAGGGTAATGTTGCGGAACTTCTGCCAGCCGTTGGCACCGTCCACCATAGCTGCCTCGTAATAGGAACGGGGAATATTCTGTAAACCTGCCAGATACAGGATAATAGAGGTTCCCAGTCCTTTCCAGACCATGAAGATAATCATGGAAACCTTAATCAGGGCTTCGTCACCTAACCAGTTGGGGCCATGTAATCCTGTCAGGGTTTTAATAATTGTGTTTAACAGACCATAATCATAGTTGTAAACCCATGCCCAGAGAATCGAAACCGATACCAGGGAGGAAATAACCGGAATATAATACATGGTTCTAAGAACCCTGACTCCGGGAATTTTTCTGTTCATACCCATGGCACATAAAAGTCCGATAATCATACCGATAGGAATACCTAAGAGGTATATAGTCGTTGTAAGCAGTGTCTGCCAGAACTTTGCATCTGTAAACAGCTTAATATAATTATCAAAGCCACAAAACCTGTCTAACATTCCCTGAAAGCCCTTTGCTCCGTTCCAGGTTGTGAGAGAGGTCAGAAAAGCGAAAATAATGGGATACAGCATAAAGAGCAGAAAACCCACGGCAGGAGCCGCTACAAATAAAAGCCCCCATTTTTCCTCACGCTTTGCCATTATCGACATTTTGGTTTTTGTTTTTTTACCTTTCTTAGAATTCATGGTACCACCTTTCTTACCACACTTATTTTTAATAAATGGGTGCGATAACCCATTTGCCGTTTATCGCACCCATTCTACAAGCTCTTTCTTACTGTCCGCTTGCTGCTGCTTTCATTTCATTTGCGCTGTCAAGTGCTGCCTGCATAGCGGGCTGTACCTGTGCACAATACTCAGCGGCTGTCATTTCACCATTTAATACATATTCATAACCACCGCTTAAGAACTCGTTCCACCAGTCAGCGTTATAGGTATAAGTTGTTTCTACAAAGATACCTTTGTATTTGTCTGTTCCTTCTAAGTAGTTAAAGATAACCTCTGCATTTTCGCCGTAAGGAATGGTACCGTCTGCAATTCTGTCCTTGAAATCACCCTTTGCATAGCTCATGGTGTTAGGAACCTGTAAGGAAGCTCCTGTTGTTTCGCCGGAAAGTACTCTCTGTCCTTCCAAATCGGTAGAGAACAGTGTAATCAGCGCTGCTGCTGCATCAGGATACTCGGTATCTGCTGAAACTGCGAAACCAACGGAACCGTTACGTGTCATGGATACGCCGGTAGAACCTACAGGCCATGCACATAAGCCCCATTCATAAGGGAAGGTGTTCTTATCCATGAAAGCACCAACATCCCAGGTACCGCATGCATAGAAGCCAATCTGTCCGTCAAGCCATCTCTGGTATCCGCCAAGAGCGGTATCCTGCTCAACAGTAGGAGTTACGCCGTATTTGCAGGTTAAATCTGCAAAATACTGGAATGCATCAATAAATTCTTTCTGACCGTCGATTACAACCTCTGTGTAATCATCATTGAGGAAATGTCCTCCGTTTGTATAAATGAAGGCATCCAGTGCCCACTGAAGTGCATTTGCGCATCCCCACTGGTCAATTTCGCCGTCACCGTCTTTATCCTTGGTAAGAGACTGGCAAACCTCTACAAATTCTTCCCATGTATAAGGGTTTGCAGGGTCAGGATATGCAACACCGGCTTCATCAAACATGGTCTTGTTGTATGCAAAAGCGAAGGTTGATAAATCCTTGGGCAGACAGTACAGAGAACCTGTGCCTGCTTCCTTGCCGTCATAACGGTATGCGGTGGTAATAGCGGGCCATAAGTCAGCAACGGTTTCTTCTGATACATAATCATCAAGAGGAAGAATGTATCCGTCATCTACGTTGCTTGCCACTGCTTCGGGACCTACGTAGAAGATATCAGGCATATCGCCTGCTGCCTTATAAGCAAGAATCTTCTGGCCGTATTCATCAGAGGTAGTAACCTCAAAGGTAACCTTTGCTCCTGTTGTTTCGGTAAACTTGTCAATCAGTGACTGATATACAGCTTTTTCGTGATCCTGTGCAAAAATAAATACTGTTAAATCTGCATCGCTGTAATCACCTTCCACTGCAACATTGTCGGTAGCGCTCTCATCCACGGTAATCTTCGCACCAACGCTTTCCTCTGCTGTTTCTTCGGTTGTCTCTTCTGTAGCTGCTTCTGCTGTTTCTCCGGATTCTGCTTTTCCGCAGCCTGCGAAGCAGGATACAGCAAGTACGGTTGCAAGCATAAGGCTTACTAATTTCTTTTTCATAAAATATATGACCTCCTTTTTCATCACCTTGCTTTTGTTTCATTTTTAAAGACCAAAGAGAAATAATTTATCTTTATGTATATGTGCCGGCATTTTTACATAAAATGCACTTTTATATTTGTGCATATTTTATAATTATGTCTCTTTTTTCTCTATCTGATATACATATCATACAATAAGGCTATTCCCTTGTCAACACTTATTTTAACTTCTATTAAATTAATTTTATTATTTTAAAATATCCTAAAACAAAGCCCTTACAAATACATAACCGCCCAGACGGTTTTATTGTCGGTACCTGCTCCCATAAAGCATCTGACAGCATTTCCCGCTTCGTCCTGCATATCAAGAAGCACGCCGCTGTAGGGAACATCCTGAATCGTCATTGTCATATAGCAGGTATTTTCACTAAGTTCATAGCTGCCGAGGCTTCCCTTTTCCCCGCTTACTTTTCCTTTTTTCAGAACTACCTCTTCTGCCTCATGGATTTCGGCGCTGATATCCAGCTCATGGTTAAGAAGATACCATCTTCCGGCAATCTCCTCCTCTAAGTAGCCTTCTGCTCTCAGACTCTCACCGCCTGTTGCAAAGGGTGCAGCCACAGGCCAGCCCTCTTCATTTAAGAACATCTGGTGTACTCTGGGCTCATGGTACTCTGTTCCGCCGTCAAAACGCTGATGATAGACCAGATACATTTTGCCGTCCTCATCTGTCAGCGCGCTGCAGTGTCCCGGCGCCATGTATGCCGTTTTCAAGCTGGGCAACATATAATTGCCCATCATCTTCAGTCCCGCTTCCCCATGCTTCGTGGCATAATCAAACGTCTTTCCTGCCGCATCCAGATAAGGGCCTGTCACTTCTCTGGAACGGAACGCACGAATCTGGTAGCCGCCTTCTCTGGTAAGGCTGCCGTAGGACACCAGCAGATAATAGTAATCTGCATTGCTGTCATAAAAAAGATAAGGGCCTTCGCAGGAATTATGCAGTCCGCCCATCAGATATTGTCCGAAATATCTGTCCGTATGCGTCTCTTCCTTCGGTTCGGGATGAATGGGAAGGCCTGTTTTCTTATCAAGCTCCAAAAGCCAGATGCCGCCGGACCAGGAACCGTATACCATCCACATTCTTTCTTCCTTATCATAAAATACCGTGGGGTCGATACAATTAGGATAATTCAGATTGTTGTATTTTGCCGCAGAAAGATAATCTGTTACCTTTGCATCCTCACCCATAATCTCATAAAAATTCGTTTTATCCACTGTCATAGAGGTAAAGCCGGAGGATATAAGCACCTGCTGATAGGTGTAAGGCCCCTTGATATCATCTGCCACCGCCATACAAATGCTGGAGGTACAGTAATCATGGCTGGTGGAAAAATACATCACCCATTTTCCCATTTCTTCATTATAAATCACATCCGGTGCCCAAACCGCATAGCCTCCTTCCACATAATCTCCCACAAAGGAAAACGCACTGTCTTCTCCTTCTTCAAAAAGATTGTCAAAGAGAGGATTTCTTTCATTTACTCCGCTTGCAAAACTGTGGAAGGACAGCAAATCCTTGCTTTCCGCTGCCTCCATATGAGAACCGAAAATATAATATTCTCCGTCCGCCTTCACAATAGAAGGGTCATGCACCGATACCCCCAGCGCCAGATTTTGCTTTGAAACCTCCTCCGCCGTTTTTCCCTGCACCTTCCCACAGCCTGTCATTCCCAGCACCAAAGCAGTAAGCAGAAGCATTGTCTGTATTCTTTTCGTTTTATTTCCTGTCATTTCTACCTCCCTGCAGAAACAGCTTCTGAAAACAGGAAACTGAATTTCCTTAAGTTTCTTTTTCTGTTCCTTTTGTTTTAAATTTATTAAATTACTTTTGTATTATATTAATCATTCTATACACTATGAACAAACAAATCAAGCTATTCCTTAAAAAAATAGAAACTATACTAAATTATTTGCCTAAAAGCCTTTATTGTTTTATAATAGCATAAAATATTATATTAAAAACAGGAGATTTTTATATGCATACGATTATTTATCCCAAGCAGCCGCCTGAACAACCGCCCAAGCCTTCCTTCTTAAAAAAAGAGCGGCATGAAAATGAAGGCTTATGGATGACCCATGACCCTGCCATCTTCCGCGATCCGGTAAATCACAAATATTATATTTACAGTACCGGCGCTGCCGGCAAGGTCTCTGATGACCTGATACATTTTGAAAATCTGGGAAAGGTAGTAGCAGACCCGCCGGCAGAAGCCGTTGCATGGACAGGCAGTCACGACATCTGGGCACCGGATATTGTCAAGGCAGGAGAGGAATACCGTCTTTACTGCTCCAACTCCTCCTTCGGCGTACAGCAGTCCTGTATTTTTCTGGCTGTTTCCGATTCTCCTGAGGGCCCCTTTCTTCCCAGAGGCTGTGTACTCAAAAGCAGTAATGCACTTCCTGTCAACGCCATTGATGCTAATATTATAGAGGATGTCCGCACCAAAGAGCAGTATATGCTCTACGGTTCTTTCTGGGGCGGATGTCATTTGCTGAAGCTGAACAAAGAAACCGGGCTTGCCGCCGAAGAAGGCATCGGTATCTGTCTTGCCAGACGTCCTGCCTGTACCGACCGCTCTGTAGAAGGCCCCTACATGATATACCATCCTGAAACAGATTATTATTATCTTTTTGTTTCCTACGGTTCCTTAAAAAGTGATTATAATATCCGTATCGGCAGAAGCAGACAGATAACCGGGCCTTTTTACGATTATAACGGACGCACCATGACCGACCCTACTGACTCGGATGCTTCCACCGGTCTGCTGCTGGCTGCCGGCTACCGCTGGTTTACGGGCACGCCTTATATGGCACCGGGGCACAACTCCGTGCTTCTTGACACAGACGGCAGAATGTTTCTGGTCTGTCATATCCGTGAAATGAATTTTTCTGATACGCCGGAGCCCTCCACCATGCAGGTAAGACAGCTTTACCTGACGCCCGATGACTGGCTGATTGCCGCAGCTCTCCCCTACGCGGGGGAAACACTGTGTCCGCTGACAGAGGAAGCGCTCATCGGCAGCTATGAACGGATTTCCCTGATTCCCACACTGCCCCAGGGAATTTCCTGTGCCCATCCTTTCCGGCTTCTGCCCGGCGGCAGAATGGAAAGCTGCTCTTTAATCGGTACATGGAAAATGGTAAGTGACCATGCACTTACCATTACCTACGGATCCACTACGGAATATATCATTGCCTCTCCCGGCTATGACAGAGATGAGGATTGTCCTGTTTTGATGCTTTCCGGACTTTCTAATCAGGGCATCTGTACCTGGTATAAAAAACGTCCTAATTAGCTTCCATCCAGAATTCTTCCTTTTCCCCGCGAAAACCCGGGTCTTCAAAGAAAGAATTATAAAGAGCGGCAACCTCTTCGTCCGTCTTTACGGTTTCAAACAGCATAAGGGCTGATACACTTCCTACAAAAGTTTTCTGGAAAGGGTCGCCTCCTAATAACACCTGGCGGCAGGATATCATAATCGGTACATCGATTCGGTATCCTGCTTTTCTGCCATTGATATAATAACGTACCGAACCACTGTAGCTGTCATAGGTAATTACAATAAAGCACCATTTATGCAATGCCAGCGACCGGCAGAAGGTATCATGCCAGCCATTCACATCATTGTCCTCACTGACGCGAAAAACACTTTGCCCTCTCCCAAGGTTCGGCACATAGGACGCAAATCCCTCCAGATACCGCATATAAATTGCACTGGCCCATTCCGTGACCTCCTCAGGCTTTATCCAAAAGGAAAGGGTATAGCTGTTTACCGCAAACAGGCTGCCTGAAAACTGCACCACATTTTCTGCCGCTTCGCCTCCCGGAAAAGAGATACCGCCCCAGCTATCACTGATTCCTTCCGTAAAATGAATCCCCTTCCCTAGCATCACTCCCTCACAACTATGGTCAGAGGAGATAAGATTGCCCTGAAATGCAAAGGAAATACACCTCTCCACATCCATCTTCTGATTTTGTATTATTTGCAGATAAATCTCCCTGCCAACAGGTTCTCCATAAAAATCTCCGCAGGCAGCATCACAGCCACAGCCACTGAGAAATACGGTTTCATCCTGATTTTCTACTCCCTGTGCCACAATCAAAAGCTTCAAATCCTTGGCAAGCCTGATTAAGGTTTTTAAAATTTGCCTGCCTCTGCTGTTTTGTATATTATCCTTCAGATATTCCTCGTCCATCTTAATACTGGAAATCGGAAGTCTGCGTAAATAACGGAAGCTGGAAAAATCCTCTCCAAAACGGTAAACCGCAAACTGATACCCCTGCATTCTAAGTGCGTCCATAACTGCAAACAGTCTTTCCTTATTGCGGCCTCCAAAAACAGCTTCCTTCAGATTCAGCTCTATCTCCTCAGGCTTTACTCCATACTGCTCCATAATATCACTCAGCCTGTTTCCCAGATTTTCATCCAGAAGAAGCAGATGAGACATCAAAATGCTGTATACTCTGTTTTTTATTCCTGCTTCATGGAAATAGTAAATATCCCGGCAAAGCTTTTCAAATAAATAGATATCCAGCTTCTTAATAAAGCCTGTTTTTTCAAATACGGGCCTGAAATCCCTGCTATACCAGACAGAATCCTCATCCTTTTTCCAAGAAACACAAACATTAGACTGAACCAGCCGGGAGCTTTGCATATTCAAAACAGATTGATAACGAATTTCGAACTTTTCTTCCTCAAGCGCCTTTTGTGCCAATATCTGTATTTCATTCTGCTTTCGGTATTTTTCTTGATATCTTTAAAAAAGATATAACAGTCCTTACCGCCCTGCTTTGCTTCATACATGGCTGCATCACATTTTTCCAGCTGTTCCTGAAGGGGCTGTGTGGGAGATGCATTCCAAAGTATTCCGATACTGAAAGATACAAAGGAAAAAAACTGTCTTTTTCTTCGTCTGACAGCCTGTAATATTCTTTCTGCAATTTCCGTTAACTCTTCTGTGCTTTTCTCCCCCTCGAACAAAAGCACAAATTCATCCCCTCCGAGCCGTACCACATATGCCTTTCCGACACAGTCCTGCAGCATTTTTGCCGTGTCCTTCAGCAGTTCATCTCCGGCCTCATGTCCGTAAACATCATTGATAAATTTAAAATTATCCAAATCTAAAAACATGAGGTGGCAGGCGGCAGATGCCGCCATTTCCTCATATTTTTCGTACAAACCCTTCCTGTTATACACCCCAGTCAGAAAATCATAACTATCTTTTTTCATCATTTCTTTTGAATACCTTCTATTGAAACTCAGTTTTGTCCGTAATAGGCGTTTGCTCCGTGTTTTCTGAAATAATGCTTATCCTGTAACTCCTGCGGTGCCGATGCCACCTTGGAATTGATGGTTTCGGTACGGTATGCCATCTTAGCTACCTGTGTTCTTCTGTAATACGCCTGCTACAGGCCTTGCGGTGTTTTAATGGTTCCGGTTTGCCTATTCCTTTTAAAAGACCATTGCATTCAATATCTTTAATCAGTTCATTGATACGCTTTACCATTTTTTTATCTTCCCTCTGCCACTCGGTATAATGTTCCCATGCAGTAGGGGTAAATACAATATTCATTTACTCGTAAGTCTCCAGTTCTGCAAGGGTCTTTGTGATAAATCCACCGGATTCCGCTTCTGCCATGGATTTATCTATCATGGCAAGGTAGTCCGCATTCCTCTTGGCTTTCATCATTTCGTTATATTCACTCTTTGACATCATAACAACATTCTCATTCTTTGGTCTTGAAATAATCAATGTTTCACCATTGAAGACTTTATCACATAAACTTTTGAAATTCTCTCTAACATCCATGCTCTTTACAGCTAACATACAATCGTCTCCTTCCCGTACTTAAAATCATATGGTTTTTCGTACTTTTATTATATGCTATTATTATTCCCACGTCAATACATATCATACAGGCAAAATTTAGCACATTACTTACCTTCACTGATTACTCCAAGAACCAAAATATCTCCAGAAATTATACATTTTTCCAAATTCATCAACATTTCGTTTTCGTTCAACACGTTTACCTGCATTTACTACAATGGCATAACGAAAACCCCAATATCCATTTTTTAATTGATATACTCCAGCATCGTTTAATTTTGGCATATTGCAACCCTCCTGTGTGTCATAGAAGTGTCACAACGATAAATGTTCTTTTAATGATTTTCTATAAAAGTGTCACGAATAAGTCCTTGAAAGCCTTGCCGTGTCTAGCCTCGCTAAGAGAGCAAAGGCTGCTAACCTTGATGCAATCCATGACACCGTTCACGAAATAGCTCTTGACGAAGCTAGACATGGTAAAGCATTCGAAGGTCTGTTAAAGAGATACTTTGCGTAAGCTACAAGCCATGCAATAACGTAATAATAACGCCCTGCAAGAGTTTATTTTGGGATAAAGAATTGCTTTTATAGATATCATATATCTTCCTATTATTCATTATATAGCTCTGAATAGTTACCATTATGTTAAGTTGAAAACCTGATTCCTGTTGTGATCATTAGCTGTCTAGTATAACAGTTTTAAATTAACTACCCCATATCACTTGCCTATTTTCCCGATAGCACAGGATAAAAATCCTCAGCGTAGCCCGCTACGCCTACGTTTTTTATCCTGCACTCTCAGAAAAA
>Ga0129314_1001468_pt1 | contig 16189 bp, 17 predicted proteins | sample O1111metagenome_FD_94431 | JGI IMG/M metagenome (GOLD analysis project Ga0129314, IMG submission 94431) | Orangutan individual fecal microbial communities from fecal samples from Wisconsin, USA - O1111 metagenome | ecosystem: Host-associated > Mammals > Digestive system > Large intestine > Fecal...
TACAAATCCGCAGTGCTTGTTCTGATTATAAAGCAGGTAGCTACTCCTGCAATATAACTTTTTGAGGAAAGGAGAAATAATTAAAACCACCCCTTTCGAGATGGTTTTAATTATACGTGAGCGGATGATCAGCCTGAATTACCGGGACTCCCGGCCCATTTATGAGCAGATCAGGGACGAGCTGCGGAAGCTGATCGTCAGCGGGGCGCTGGCAACGGACGAGAAGCTGCCCTCCGTCCGGGCGCTGGCCGCTCAGCTGGCCATCAATCCCAACACCATCCAGCGGGCCTACAATGAGCTGGAGGCAGAGGGGTATATCTATTCCGTTCCCGGAAAGGGTAGCTTTGCCGCCGGGAACGACGCTGCCGGGGCCCGGCGGCGGGAGGAGCTGCTGCGGCAGGCCAGGGACCTGCTCCGGGAGCTGCGGTATCTGGGCGTCAGCCAGGAGGAGCTGGCGGCGCTGCTGAAGGAGGTAGACCAATGATCGAAGTACGGGAACTTGTGAAGCGGTTCGACGGCTTTGCCGCTCTGGACGGTGCTTCGCTGTCGGTGCCCACCGGCAGCGTCTACGGACTGGTGGGACCCAACGGCGCAGGCAAATCCACGCTGATCCGCCATCTGACGGGCATTTACCGCCAGGACGAGGGCACCATCTCCATCGCCGGGGAGCCGGTTTGGGAGAACAGCGCCCTGAAGGCCCGGGTCGCGGCCATTCCGGACGACTGGTATTATTTCCCCCAGTCCTCCATCCGGGACATGATGCGGTTCTACAGGAGCTTTTATCCCGCGTTCAATATGGAGCGGTATGAAAAGCTGAAGGAGGTCTTCCAGATCGACGAGAAGCGGCCCATCCGCCGCCTGTCCAAGGGTATGCAGAAGCAGGCGGCCTTCTGGCTGACCCTCTGCTGCATGCCGGACTATCTGGTCCTGGATGAGCCGGTGGACGGCCTGGACCCGGTGATGCGGCGGCAGGTGTGGTCCCTGGTGATGGGCGACGTGTCGGAGCGGGGCACCACAGTGCTGGTCAGCTCCCACAATCTCCGGGAGCTGGAGGACGTCTGCGACCATGTGGGCATCATGGATCACGGAAAGGTGCTGCTGGAGCGGTCTCTGGCCCAGCTCCAGGACAACATGGTCAAGCTCCAGGTGGTGTTTTCTGACGGCGTGACGGAGGTCCCGGCGGAGCTGCCGGTACTTCACGCGTCGAAGATGGGCCGCATCCACACCCTCATCATGCGCATGAGCGCCCGGGAGGCGGAGGAGCGGGTGGCGGCCTACAGTCCGCTGCTGGTGGACGCGGTGCCCCTGACATTGGAGGAGATCTTCATCTACGAACTGGGAGGTGTGAACTATGAAGTCAAAGACATGGTCCTGTGACCGGGGACTGTTCAGCGCCGGACTGTTCCGGAAGAACCTGAGCCGCTTCTGGCCCCTGTGGGGCATGGCCTCCTTCCTGGGACTGCTGATGCCGCTGGCGGTGCTGTTCCAGAAGCTGCGGTATCCCGAGTTGGTCATCCAGCCCCTGGAGGTGACGGCAGGCTACTACGACATTCTGGCCTACGCCGTGCCCATCGTCTCCCTGTGCTACGCCATCCTCTGCGCCATGACGGTGTGGAGCTATCTGTACAGCCCCCGCAGCGTCAGCATGATGCACACCCTGCCCATCCGCCGGTCAGGGCTGTTCGTCACCAATTTCCTCTCCGGCATGGCTATGATGCTGATCCCCTACGTGGTCACCGGCGCCATGTGCGTTCTGCTGACCCTGATCTACAGCTGCTTTGAGCCGGTGGGCCTGCTGGTCACCGTTCTGGGCGTGCTGGGAGACAGCTTCTTCTACTTTTCCACCGCCACCCTGGCGGCTTTCTGCGTGGGCAACATCTTCGCCCTGCCGGCGGTGTATTTCCTGCTCCACTTCCTGGCCGTGATGCTGGACTGGCTGCTGTCCACCTTCGCCCAGGGCTATCTGTTCGGCCTCACCAGCAGCTACTCCGGCACGGTGGAATTTCTGTCTCCCACGGTGTATCTGCTGGACCGCGTGAACGTGGACCGGACCTGGCAGGAGGTGCAGGCCCGGACGGCGCTGACCAACACCGGCTATTTCACCAGCGAGTTTGCGGAAGTGACGCTGCGGAACTTCTGGCTCATCGGCGTCTACGCCCTGGTGGGCGTGGCACTGCTGGCCCTGGCCTGGGCGCTGTATGCCCACCGCCGCAGCGAGAGCGCCGGGGACGTGGTGGCCGTGGGCTGGATGAAGCCGGTGTTCCGCTTCGGTCTGGCGGCCCTGGCGGCCCTGCTGGGCGGACAGCTGCTGTACGCCCTGTTCTGGAGCAGCTTCCAGGACGGCCAGTATTACGACTCCGTTCCTCTGGTGGTGTGTATGGTGGTGGCGGGCACCATCGGCTACTACGGCGCCTCCATGCTGCTGGCCAAGTCCCTGCGGGTGTTCCGGAGGAGCTGGCCGGGCCTGGCGGCGGTGGCCTTGGGCTGCATCGCCCTGTGCGGCATCCTGCGGTTCGACGTGCTGAACATCGCCGGACGGGTGCCGGAGCTGAACAGCGTGAAAGAGGTCCGTCTGGACGCCGCCGGCAACAGCTACACCCTCTATCCCGGCGAGGACAATGCGGTCATCGAGCAGATCCGGCAGCTCCATCAGACCATCGTGGCGGACGAGGACTACATCTGCTCCTGGCAGGATGTGTGGAGATATGCCACACCCATTGGCGGCGATGAAGATGATACCGTGACCTCCGCCTATGTCGCCCTGACCTATGATCTTACCGGCGGCGGAGAGGTGCGGCGGTACTACACGTTACCCCTGACCCGGGAGCGTCTGGCCCGGGAGGGCACCTACGACAATCTGCTGGACCGGCTCATCAACGGCGAGGAGATGAAGACCCGGCGGCTCCACGCAGGCGACAGCCGCTACACCGTGGAGGGCGGCTATCTGTACTGTGATGTCAGCGAGAGCGGCTATGATCTGAACAGCCGGGAAGCCGCCTCTGTTCTGGAGGCAGCGGCAAAAGACGCCGCCGACGGCACCTGGGGCACCTACGACTGGTTCAACGAGGACAGCGGGGGTGACTACGCCATCGATCTGGAATTGCAGTTCAGCTATGCCGATGAGTCCACCCGCAGCAGCAACTGGATCACCATCAGAGTCCGTCCCGGCATGGAAAACACCGTGGCCTACCTGAAGGAGCTGGGTCTGGTAACGGACCGGGATCTGGTGACCTACGCGGAACTGGACGACCGGGAGTTCGCCCTGAAATACGGAGGGGTCCCGACGGAGATCCTGACGGAGACAGAGGCCGCCGCCATCGGCATCATCGGCGGCGCTGACGGCCCCACGGAGATTTTCGTAACGGAAGCAGTGGGATAAACGCATGTCCGCACGCAGAAGAAAGAGACGCCGGCGGCGGAATCCTCGGTTCGTGATCCTGTGCGCCGCGCTGCTGGCGCTGGCCTGCGGGCTGGCGGTAGGGCTGTTCCGATGGCTCACCGCCGGTCCTCCGGCGGAGGACACGGTGCTGCCGGACTACGTGACGGAGGACCTGCTGACGGTGAACCAGTGGTCCCGCCCCGGCACGCCGCTGGAGGAGATCAACGGCATCGTCATCCACTACGTGGGCAATCCCGGCACCACTGCTCAGGCCAACCGGAATTACTTTGAATCTCTGTCCACCGGAAAGGACGGCACCTATGCCAGCTCCCACTTTGTGGTGGGTCTGGAGGGGGAGGTCCTGCTGTGCGTCCCCCTGACGGAGGAGGCCTACGCCTCTAACAGCCGCAACGGCGATACCGTCTCCATTGAGGTCTGCCATCCCGACGACACCGGGGAGTTTTCCACAGTCACCTACGACCGGGTGGTGGAGCTGACGGCCTGGCTGTGCCGGGAATTCCGGCTGGATCCGGAGCGGGACGTCATCCGCCACTACGATGTGACGGGAAAGCTGTGTCCCCTGTACTATGTGGAAAACCCGGAGGCATGGGACGCCTTTTTAAGCGATGTGTCGGCGGAGCTGGCGGTGCTGCGGCAGGAGAAGCGGTAAGTTTTCCACAGTCTTTAAAAATTTTTCTGAAAATTCGTGCAACTATTTTGCCTTCTGATTCGTCTTAGTAATTAGAGGGAACTCTCGATGGAAGTCACAACAGAACTGTTTCACCGGAAAGGGAGCAGGCGATTGGAATATGTGTTTGGAGGCAGAGAAGAAAATGGAACAGCGCACGGATACCATGTGGCGGATCTGGGTCGACACCAAGAACCGCATCGTTTCTTTCCATGAAGCCGAGGGCTGCCGGCTGATGGAGTTCCGCAGCCATGAGATGTTTCTGAACTATGTGGACGAGTTCACCGGCAAGCACTACCGCTATCAGTGACGCGGAAAGTGCCCTGCTGGACCCGGAAAAGATTACAGAGCGGACACGCATAGGCGTGTCCGCTCTGTCCGCATTCACTCCGATCCATCCGCCCGTCCCGCAGGCGGGCGGGACGGCGCATCGTCGTCGGTGAGGCCCAGCAGATAATCCACGCTGGTGCTGTGGAACCGGGCCAGGGCGATCAGCGTGGCGCTGGGGATGTCCAGAGAGCCGCTCTCATAGCGGGAATAGGTGGCCTGGGAAATGTGGAGCAGCTCCGCCATGGCCCCCTGGGTCAGATCCCGGTCCTCCCGCAGGTCCCGAATGCGCTGATACATCGCCGACCGCCTCCTCGCTGTCAAGTCGCTTTATTCTATTGTATGCGAAAATTGCATATTGATTTTTATGCAGTAATCGCATAAAATAGAGGCATTCAGAGGAGAAAGAAGGCGTGAAATGGCAAAGCAGGAGGAGCCGCCGGTGTGGCGGGTATGGGTGAACGCCGCGGCGCGGGTGGTGTCCTTTCACCCGGCGGAGGGGTACTGCCTGATGGAGTTCCGGGATCATGAGCAGTTTATGAAATACGTGGATGAATGTACCGCCAGGAATTATCGGTATCAATGATAAGATGGAGTTGTCCCTCGCGGGGGTGCGGGGTGCGCCCCTTCGGGGTGCGGGATGGTGCGGCGAAGGCCGCGGGCTTGCGGCTCCGCCGCGGGCAAACCCCCCTTTCTCTTTTCGGTTGCGCCGAAAAGAGAAAGCGCTTTTTGATGGTGTCAAGAGAAAAGACGCTGGCGGCGGCATTTCAGGCTCTGCCTGAAACGCCTTTTCCCGCCTTTTACGAGGGGTTATTGGGGGGCTGATTCGAGGGCTTTTGACCACTCAACCGCGTATGGCAGTTTCGTCAGTTGGGGGCGCTCCCGGATGCCTCCTGCTTCTTTTTTGCTGACGCAATTCGGTGGGTATCGAAAGAACGGCGCCGGGCTCTCTCAAACTGCCAGGGTGCGGCAGTGAAAAGAGGAGGGCGGTGCATCCGGGCGGGACCCTAACTTTTGTAACTGCCGTATTTGGTTGAATGGGCAAAGCCCGCAGGTTTCCGCCAAGCCAAAACCCCGTAATAGGCGCTGCGAGCGTTCCGGACGAAGTCCGGAATGCCGCCGCCCGAGCCTTTTTCTCTTACGCCATCAAAAGGCGCATTCTCTTTTTCCTCGGAAAAAGAGAATGGGGGTTTTGAAGCCGGCGGGCTTCCCCGGCATTTCCCCGCGCCCCGAACGGGGCGCATTACCGGACTTCCGTGATGAAAATTCCACCCCCTTCGTCACCCCAGTGCCACATCCAGCACCATCATGATCAGAAACCCTGTGACAAATCCATGGGTCCCCGCCTGACTGTGGGCCTGGGGGATCAGCTCCTCCACCACCACATACAGCATGGCCCCGGCGGCGAAGCTCAGCAGCCAGGGCATAGCCGCCGTGGCCCCCGCAGCGATGAATACCACCAGAACGCCGAAGACCGGCTCCACCGCCCCGGACAAGGCTCCGCCCAGAAAGGCCCGCCTTCTGGACAGTCCCTCCTGCCGCAGGGGCAGGGAGATGGCGGCACCTTCCGGAAAGTTCTGAATGCCGATGCCCAGCGCCAAGGCCACCGCTCCGGCCAGGCTCTCTCCCCTGGCCGCCAGGGCGAAGGCCAGCCCCACAGCCATGCCCTCCGGCACGTTGTGCAGAGTGATGGCGGTAGCCAGCAAAGTGGTGGCCCGGGATGTACGGTGGGCCCGGTCCTCCCGCCGGAGTCTGGGCAGAACGCCGTCCAGCGCCGCCAGAAAACAGACGCCCGCCAGCAGTCCCGCCGCGGGCGGCAGCCAGCCCGGCAGGCCCAGCGCCGCCGCCCGGTCGATGGCCGGGAGCAGCAGGCTCCACACGGAGGCCGCCGTCATCACTCCGGCGGCAAAGCCCAGCATGGCCTTTTGAAATCTGGCCTTCGGCTCACCTGAAAAAAAGAACACCATAGCGGCGCCGGTCACGGTCATCAGAAACGTGAAGCCCGTACCGGCCGCCGCCCATGTGAGTGCGTGATTCATTGAAATTCCTCCTGTCATAAGGGCGTGGTTACACCCGTATGACAGAATACGCCGCCGTCCCGGAGGGTGTGACTGCGGTCCAGACTGCCTGTCGCCCTTGTTGGAAGTATGCCGGGTATGCTATAATGGTCCCCGCATGATTTTTCTCCGGGGGACATAGACTGTCCCAGGACCTGCGGGACGGGCCCGCCGGGTGCGGAATGTGAAATTTACGGAGAGAGGAACGGATACCGGCATGAAAAAACGAAGGACCGCCAGACGGGCGCGGTACAATTTTGGGGTCTCGGCGCTGCTGCTGTGCCTGCTGTTCCTGCTGCCGCTGTTCACGGTCACAGTGGTCCGTCACGAGCAGGAAAAGGCGGGCGAACAGGAGCCGGAGCCCATCGAGATCCTGCCCCCCGGCGAGATCGACAGCTCCGGCACCGTCCGGGTGCTGCTGGGAGACACGGTGGAGACCATGACCATGGCGGATTATCTCACCGGCGTCCTCCGGGCGGAGATGCCCGCCTCCTTTGAGCAGGAGGCGCTTTGCGCCCAGGCGGTGGCCGCCCGGACCTACACCCTGTACAAGCTGTCCGCCGGCAGCAATCACGCCCCGGACGCCGACATCTGCGGCGATCACACCTGCTGTCAGGCGTATCTGGGGAAAGCGCAGGCCGCGGCCAACTGGGGCGAAAACGCGGAGCGGTACGAGGCCAAAATCGAAAACGCCGTCTCCGCCACCGACGGCCAGACCATTCTGTATGATGACCAGCCAATTCTGGCAGTGTTCCACTCCTCCTCCGCCGGACAGACCAAGAGTGCCGGCGAAGTGTGGACCCAGGACCTCCCCTATCTCCAGAGCGTGTCCAGCCCGGAGAAGGATACGGAAATTCCCAACTATTACAGCCGCGTAGAATTTACTCCGGCGGAGTTCCGGGAGAAGTTCCTGGCCATCTATCCTGAGGCGGACCTCTCCGGAGATATCAGCGGCTGGGTGCGGGATCTCACTGTCACCGAGGGCATCAACGTGGACCGGGTCACCATCGGCGGCGTGTCCGTCCGGGGCAGTCAGGTGCGGACCACCTTCGGCCTGCGGTCCGCCTCCTTCGATGTGGAGGTCCAGGACGGAAAGCTGGTGTTTTTCGTCACCGGCTACGGCCACGGCGTGGGCATGAGCCAGTACGGCGCCAATGAGATGGCGAAAGAGGGAAGGGCCTGGCGTGAAATCATCCAGCACTATTATACCGGCGTCACCATCGCCGCCCGGAGCTGGCAGGGCGGCTGAGAGGGCCAACGTATTTTTTACGGTAATTTTCCCGGGAAAGCCGGTTGACAAACCGGAAAAACGTGATATGATGTCAGGGTATATTGAATATTCGGCGTGGATAAGGACGAGTACCCCTTTGGTTCCCGCAAAGAGAGCCGCCGTTTGGTGCAAGGCGGACGGGCGCGGAGGGCGAAGATCACCTTGGAGCCTCCTGCTGAAAGACGACGCGAGTAAGCAAGGACGTGTGATGCCCGTTAACGCATCGGCCTGTGACAGCAGGCTGCGAGCGGCCGGGGCCCGTGAGGGCACGGCAACCGAGAGTGGTACCGCAGAGTGTTTTCTGAACGCTTTGTCTCTTGACAGAGACAAGGCGTTTTTTATTTTGCGAGGAGGGTCTTTTCATGAACTGTCCCTACTGCGGAAAAGAGATGAAGCAGGGCGCGCTGGCGTCCCGGAACCCCATCTTCTGGTCGGAGAAGGGCGAAGCCCCCTCCCCTTTCCACTTCCGGACCGTCGCCGCTCTGACGGACGTCTTCCGGGCGAACAATCCCGCCGCCTGGCGCTGTGAGGACTGCAAGACCATCATTCTGCCCTATCAATAAAATCAAAATAACAATCAATCATACCGACACAGGAGGAGACACAGATATGGATTACAACAAGACCATCAATCTGCCCAAGACCGCGTTCCCCATGCGGGCGGGCCTGCCCAAGCGGGAGCCGGAGATGCTCAAGCGCTGGGAGGAGCAGGACGTTTACAACGAGCTGCTGAAGAAGAACGAGGGCAATCCCCGGTTCTCCCTTCACGACGGCCCTCCCTTCTCCAACGGCGCCCTGCACATGGGCCACGCCCTGAACAAGGCCCTGAAGGACTTCATCACCCGGTCCTACGCCATGAGGGGCTACTACACCCCCTATATTCCCGGCTGGGACAACCACGGCATGCCCATTGAGTCCGCCATCATCAAGCAGAACAAGCTGGACCGGAAGAAGATGTCCGTGCCCGAGTTCCGCTCCGCCTGCCACGCCTTCGCCGACCACTATATCGATGTGCAGCGGGAGGGCTTCAAGCGCATGGGCGTCATCGGCGACTGGGAGCACCCCTACAAGACCATGGATCCCAGCTTCGAGGCCGAAGAGGTGAAGGTCTTCGGTGAGATGTACAAGAAGGGCTACATCTACAAGGGCCTGAAGCCCGTGTACTGGTGCCCCCACGACGAGACCGCTCTGGCCGAGGCGGAGATCGAGTATCAGGACGATCCCTGCACCACCGTGTATGTGAAGTTCCCCATGCACGACGATCTGGGCAAGCTGCCCGGCTATGACAAGAGCAAGCTGTTCTTCGTGATCTGGACCACCACCATCTGGACCCTGCCCGGCAACCTGGCCATCTCCCTTCATCCCGATGAGCCCTACGCCCTGGTGAAGGCTCCCAACGGCGAGATCTATATCATGGCCGAGGCCCTCACTGACAAGGTCATGCGCATCGGCGGCTTCGACAGCTACGAGATCCTGGAGAGCCATCCCGGCGCGTTCTTCGAGAACATGCTGGCGGACCATCCCTTCCTGCCCAAGACCTCCCGCCTGCTGCTGGCGGACTACGTCACCATGGACTCCGGTACCGGCTGCGTCCACACCGCCCCCGGCTTCGGCGCCGACGACTATCAGACCTGCCGCCGCTACGGCATGGACATGGTGGTGCCCGTGGACGACCAGGGCAAGCACACCGAGTACGCCGGCAAGTACGCCGGCATGAGCACCGACGAGTCCAACCCCGTCATCCTGAAGGACATGCAGGAGAGCGGCGCCCTGTTCGCCTCCGAGGACATCGTCCACAGCTATCCCCACTGCTGGCGCTGCAAGGGCCCCATCATCTTCCGGGCCACGCCCCAGTGGTTCTGCTCCGTGGAGTCCTTCAAGGACGAGGCCTGCGCCGCCTGCGACGACGTGCGCTGGGTCCCCGGCTGGGGCATCGACCGGATGAAGTCCATGATCCGGGAGCGCACCGACTGGTGCATCAGCCGCCAGCGGAAGTGGGGCCTGCCCATCCCCGTGTTCTACTGCAAGGATTGCGGCAAGCCCATCGTCACCGACGAGAGCATTGAGGCCATCTCCAATCTGTTCGCCGCCGAGGGCTCCAACGCCTGGTTCTCCAAGGAGGCCGCCGAGATCCTGCCCGAGGGCTTCGCCTGCCCCCACTGCGGCTCCCAGTCCGGCTTCACCAAGGAGGAGGACACTCTGGACGGCTGGTTCGACTCCGGCTCCACCCACTTCGCCTCCATGAAGAAGACCCAGGGCTTCTGGCCCGCCACCATGTATCTGGAGGGCCTTGACCAGTATCGCGGCTGGTTCCAGTCCTCCCTGCTCACCGCCGTGGGCGCCTTCGGCCAGGGCGCTCCCTTCCAGGAGTGCGTCACCCACGGCTGGACCGTGGACGGCGAGGGCAAGGCCATGCACAAGTCTCTGGGCAACGGTATGGACCCCTATGAGATCATGGACAAGTACGGCGCCGATCTGCTGCGTCTGTGGGCCGCCAGCGCCGACTACCACACCGACGTCCGCTGCTCCGACGAGATCTTCAAGCAGCTGAGCCAGAACTACCTGAAGTTCCGCAACACCGCCCGGTACTGCCTGGGCAACCTGGACGGTTTCAACGCCGACGATCTGGTGCCCGCCGACAAGATGGAGGAACTGGACCGCTGGGCCGTCACCAAGCTTAACGCCCTCATCGAGAAGTGCTTCGCCGCCTACGACGAGTATGAGTTCAACGCCGTCACCCACGCCGTCAACGACTTCTGCGTGGTGGAGATGAGCAACTTCTATCTGGACATCATCAAGGACCGGCTGTACTGCGAGGAGAAGGACGGCGCCAAGCGCCGCTCCGCCCAGACCGCCCTGTTCCTGATCCTGGACACCATGACCAAGATCATGGCTCCCATCCTGGCCTACACCAGCGACGAGATCTGGCAGGCCATGCCCCACCGCGCCGAGGACGACGCCCGGAACGTGGTGTTCAACGAGATGAACAAGCCCTTCACCGACTACGCCCTCAGCGACAAGTCCATGGAGAAGTGGGACATCGTGGAGAAGCTGCGGGACGACGTCAACGCCGTGCTGGAGACCGCCCGGGCCGAGAAGAAGATCGGCAAGGCCCTGGAGGCCCATGTCTCCCTCCACGCCGAGGACGACGCGTCCGCCCAGGCCCTGATGGCCACCTTCGGCGTCAGCCTGGCGGAGGTGTTCATCGTCTCCGACTGCAACATCACCTCCGCCCCCGCGGAGGAGACTTCCATCGTGGGCAAGGGCACCAACTTCCCCGGCCTGACCATCGAGATCAGCGAGGCCAAGGGCGGCAAGTGCGAGCGCTGCTGGATGCATTCCACCCGCGTGGGTCAGGATGCCGACCATCCCACCCTGTGCCCCCGCTGCGCGGCCGTGGTCAGCAAGCTGCCCCAGTTCTGAGCATTTTTCCCTGTATGACAGTCCCCCGGCTCTCCGCCGGGGGACTTTTCCGCTTCCGGGGCGCTTGAACCCCGATGCGGAATGTGCTATCCTGATACGCACAGAATACGAAGGGAGGAACCGGGATGAACGTGCTGATCCTCATGGGCAGCCCCCGGAAAAACGGCAATACCCGACAGCTTCTGGAACCTTTTACCGAGACTCTGGAGGCCCGCGGCGCGGAGACGGAGACCGTCTGGCTGTATGACCGGGATATCCGGCCCTGCACTGCCTGCCGCACCTGTCAGCGGGACTGGACCGCCTTCGGCTGCCGTCAGCGGGACGATGTGCAGGACCTCTTTGACCGCGTCCTCCGGGCGGACCTGCTGGTGCTGGCCACGCCCATCTACTCCTGGTACTGCACGCCGCCCATGAAGGCCCTGCTGGACCGGCTGGTATACGGCATGAACAAATACTACGGCGAGGAAAAAGGCCCCTCCCTGTGGGCCGGAAAGAAGCTGGCCCTGCTGTGTACCTGTGGCTATCCGCCGGAAAAGGGCGCTGACCTGTGGGAGGCGGGGATGAAGCGGTACTGTAAGCACTCCCGCCTCACCTATCTGGGCATGCTGGCGGAGCACGACCCGGGCTACAGGGACGTCTTTATGTCTCCGGACAAAGCGGAGCGGGCCCGTGCCTTCGCCGCCCAACTGCTGGCGGCGGACTGAACATCGATTTTGAAGAAGGAGTGGAATCCTATGGACATCATCGCCGCCATCGCCACCGGACAGGCCGCCACGGCCATCGGCATCGTCCGCATCTCCGGCGAGGGGTGCTTCGCTCTGTGTGACCAGGTGTTCCGGCCTATGAACGGCCGGCCCTTCTCCCAGACGGAGCCCCGGAAGATGATTTACGGCGACGTGCTGGACCAGAGCGGCGGCGTCCTGGACCGAGGCCTTGCCGTGCGGTTCCCCGGGACCGGAAGTTACACCGGTGAGGACTCCGCAGAGTTCCACTGCCACGGCTCCCCCGTAGTGCTGCGGGAGGTGCTGAACACGCTGTTCGCCCTGGGGGCCCGGCAGGCCCGGCCCGGCGAGTTCACCCGGCGGGCCTTCCTCAACGGCCGCATGGATCTGACCCAGGCGGAGGCCGTCATCGACCTCATCGACGCGGAGACCGCCGCCGCCGCCAAAAACGCCATGGCCCAGCTGGACGGCGCCCTCCGCCGCCCGCTGGAGCGCATTCAGGACGGGCTGCTGGACATTGCCTCCCGGTTCTACGCCGTGGTGGACTACCCCGACGAGGACATCGAGGACATCCGACCGGAGCAGATCCGGGAGACACTGGCGGAGACGGAGTCAGCGCTGGAGCGGCTGCTGGCCACCGGCCAGCGGGGAAAGGTTCTGAAGGCCGGCGTGCGGACCGCCATCGTGGGCCGTCCCAACGCCGGAAAGTCCTCCCTGCTGAACGCCTTGGCGGGCTATGAGCGGGCCATCGTCACTGACATCCCCGGCACCACCCGGGACACGGTGGAGGAGTCCGCCGTGGTGCGGGACGTGCTGCTGCGTCTGGTGGACACCGCCGGTATCCGGGACAGCGCCGACGCCGTGGAACAGCTGGGCGTGGAGCGCAGCCGGAGAGCCGTGGACAGCGCCCAGCTGGTCATCGCCGTCATCGACGGCGTCACTGGCCCTACGGAGGAGGATCAGGAGATCCTGGAACTGGCCAGCCGCGCCCCCCACTGGATCCTGGGCTTCAGCAAATCCGACCTGCTCCCCCAGGGTTCCTGCCCGGTTCTGGAAATTCCCGGGTCCCTGCGGGAGCCGGACCAGGCCGTCTCTTTCAGCTCCGTGGCCCCCGACGGACTACGCCTGCTGGAGGACGCCATCGCAGACCTGTTCCCCGCCGGGGACCCGAAGGACGCCGGGGGCCTGCTGACGGACATCCGCCAGGAGGACGCCGTCCGCCGGACGCTGGAAGCCGTCCGCCGGGCGCGGGAGGCCCTCTCCGCCGGACTGACCCCCGACGCCGTGGTGACGGACATCGAAGACGGGCTCAACGCCCTGGGAGAGCTCACCGGACGTACCGCCCGGGAGGACATCGTGGAGCGCATCTTCTCCCGGTTCTGCGTGGGGAAATGACCGCTCCGGCAGCTTGCGCCGGAATTCGACACTGCAGGACTGTGTCATACGATTGCAAGATGCCTGCTCATGGTTTTTAAAATTTTTTGGATTCGTTTACAAAACCGTTTTTCCGCTGTATAATAGTGTTGTGAGAAACGCTGCCGCAGCCGGTGACGGCTGGCGGCGGAGGCCTCCGGCACGGAGGTCTTCATTTCTGATATCAGTGCGGGACGAAGGAGGTTTTTTATGGACGAATTGATGGAGATTCAGGAGCGGATGCGGAGCCAGCGGCCGGTGAACTGGGAACAGCTGCCGGATTTCCCGCTGTATATGGATCAGGTGCTGTCCTATATGGACCGGCAGATCCTGCGGTTCGAGGAGGACGACGGACTGACCTCCGCCATGGTGAACAACTACACGAAAAGCGGTCTTCTGCCCCGGGCAGAGGGCAAGAAGTACAACCGGACCCATCTGGCCTATCTGACGGCCATCTGCGTTTTGAAGCGGGTGATGTCCGCAAAAGATATGGAGATGGTGCTCTCCGCCCAGTTGGAGCAGCGGCAGAACGTGGGCGAGGGCTACGATCAGTTCCGGGACAGTCTGGACAAGGCGCTGAACCTCATCACGGAGATGATGGAGGCGTACAACCAGCCGGAGGACATTGCCGACGCCGCCATCCACTTCGCCCTGCTGGCCTACGCCGCGGAGGTAGCCAGCAGCCGGTATGTGGCGCTGCTGCGCCGCCAGCGTCAGCCGGAGGAGCCGAAAAAGCCCCAGAAGGTCAGCCGGAAGGAGCGCCGGAAGCAGGAGAAGGAGGCCGCGGAGGATGCGTGATTTTGCCATTGTGACAGACAGCTGCTGTGATCTCACCGCCGCTCTGGCGGAGGAGCTGTCGCTGACGGTACTGCCCCTCAGCTTTCACATAGGCGATCAGGACTGCCGCAACTGGCTGGATGGCCGGGATATGGACTTCCACCAGTTCTATGAGAAGATCCGGCGGGGCACTCCCGCCACCACCTCTGCCGTCAGCGTTGGGGATTTTCAGGAGGCCATGCGGAAGCTGCTGGAGAACGGGAAGGACGTTCTCTGCATCAGTTTCTCCTCCGCCCTGTCCACCACCTACCAGTCGGCCTGCATCGCCGCGGAGGACTTGCGAAGCGAGTTTCCGGAGGCGAAACTCTTTGTGGTAGACTCCCTCTCCGCCTCCCTGGGCCAGGGACTGCTGGTCTATCTGTGCGTCCGGGAGCAGCGCCAGGGAAAGACCATCGAGGAGGTCCGGGACTTCGCCGAGGAGACGAAAATGCACCTGTGCCACTGGTTCACGGTGGACGATCTGAACCATCTGAAACGGGGCGGACGCATCAGCGCCGCCACGGCGCTGTTCGGCACCATGCTGTCGGTGAAGCCGGTGATGCACATGGACGACGGAGGCCGTCTGGTGCCCGTCAGCAAGGCCAGGGGACGAAAGGCCTCCCTCACCGCCCTGGTGGACCGGATGGAAACGCTGGCCGTGGACCCGGCGCGTCAGACGGTGTTCATCAGTCACGGCGACTGCCTGGAGGACGCGCAGTTCGTGGCCGGTGAGGTCCGCCGCCGGTTCGGCACGGAGGACATCCGCATCAACTACGTGGGGCCGGTCATCGGCAACCACTCCGGGCCGGGCACCGTGGCCCTGTTCTTCCTGGGGACAGAGCGATAAAGCGATCAGGAACGAGGAGCCGGAACGCCCATTGTTCTGCGCTTTCCGGCTCTCTCATTCCTAATTCCTCATTCCTAATTCCTAATTTCAAGGAGACTGCATATGAAGTGGCTGGAAGTACACATCGACACCAATCATCAGGGTCTGGAGCAGGTGGAGGCGTTCCTCTCCGGACAGGGCATCGACAGCGTGGTCATTGACGACGAAGGGGAGTTCCAGGATTTTCTGGAGAACAACCACCAGTACTGGGACTACGTAGACGAGGACCTGATGGCGGCAGAAAAGGGCAAGTCCCGGGTGACGTTCTATCTGGAGGCCAACGAGGACGGCTTTTCCACACTGGCGCAGGTGCGCGTCGCCCTGGCGGAGTTCAAGGAGCGGCATCCGGAGTGTGGGAGCCTGCTGATGACGCTGGACAATCTGGAGGAGTCGGACTGGGAGAACAACTGGAAGCAGTTCTACAAGCCCATGGAGATCGGTGATCGGCTCATTGTCATCCCGGAGTGGGAGAACGCCGACATCGGAGACCGGGTGCCTCTGATCCTGAATCCCGGCCTGACCTTCGGCACCGGCAGCCACGCCACCACCCGGCTGTGCCTGAAGGCGCTGGAGCAGCGGGTCCATGGCGGCGAGCGGGTGCTGGACCTGGGCTGCGGCAGCGGCATTTTGTCCATCGCCGCCCTGAAGCTGGGCGCGGCCCACGCCTTCGCCTGCGACATCGACGACAAGTGCCAGGACGTGGCTTATGAGAACGCCGCCCTCAACGGCATCGGGAAGGACGTCTACACCGTCCGCACCGGAGACATCCTCACGGACAGTGCCTTACAGGCCGAGATCGGCGGCGGCTACGACGTGGTGCTGGCCAATATCGTGGCGGACGTCATCATCGCCCTGGCGCCGGCGGTGCGGCCGCTGCTGAAGCCCGACGGTGTGTTCATCTGCTCCGGCATCATCGACGACCGGGCGGTGGAGGTTGCGGACAAGCTCCGTCAGGCGGGGCTGGCCATTCTGGAGTCCAACCAGTCCGAGGGATGGTTCTCCTACGTCTGCCGGTGAGGCGGAAAAACGGCGAATTTCGGACTTTTGCGGATAAAAAGCGGTGCATTTTTGGAGAATGCACCGCTCAGCTTGTCGAAAAAGTCGAGCATAGCTGGGCTTTTTCGCATTTATATGGTAAAATAAGCATGGGTGATGAAAGATGCTTGAACGAGGGAAGCTGGATCGTGGAATCGTAGAAATCGTGGATA
>Ga0129314_1001473_pt1 | contig 16155 bp, 18 predicted proteins | sample O1111metagenome_FD_94431 | JGI IMG/M metagenome (GOLD analysis project Ga0129314, IMG submission 94431) | Orangutan individual fecal microbial communities from fecal samples from Wisconsin, USA - O1111 metagenome | ecosystem: Host-associated > Mammals > Digestive system > Large intestine > Fecal...
CATGCAGATCACATCCTTTTTGCACTGCTTGCAGAAGGCGATCAGCTGCCCAAGCTGCCCCACGGAATAGCTGGGGCGGGTGGCATAGCCCTTGGAGCGCTGGATGGTAATAAGCTTTGTCTTTTCATTGATGGCGGCCCGGATACCCTCATAGTCGAAGGTGCCGTCCGCCAGCAGCTCCACCTGCCGGTAGCTGACGCCATACTCCGCCAGCGAGCCGGGGGTGGGATGAATGCCGATAACGCCGGCCAGCGTGTCATAGGGTGCGCCCACCGGAGAGAGCAGCTCATCGCCGGGCAGCAGATTGGCCGCCAGCGCCAGCGCCAGCGCGTGGGTACCGCAGGTGATCTGCGGCCGCACCAGCGCCGCCTCGGTGCCGAAGATGCGGGCATAGATCCGCTCCAGATTGTCCCGCCCGTCGTCGTCATAGCCATAGCCGGTGGAGGGATTGAAGTGCATGGCGGCCACCCGGTTTTCCTGCATGGCCTGTATCACCTTGGCCTGATTGTGCTCCGCCACCGCGTCAATGCGGGCAAACTGAGGGACGATCCCCTCCAGTACCGTCGCGCCGAAATCCAGCACCTTTTGGGAAACGCCCATCTGGGCGTACAGTTCATTGGTTGTCATGCTCTCTCCTTATGCTCTTCCGGGAAGATAACGCCATTAAGCCGCATGATCAGGCGGATGGGGTAATCCCGGTCCAGATAGTTTTTCCCGTACCATTCATAAGTGGCGGCAGGCAGATGCACCAGCTCGGGCGCTTCACAGCGGAAGGTCTCAAAGGTTTTGCGATCCCCGCTGAGCAAAGCCGCCGCCACATCAAGCCGTCCCTCCTGTGCCAGACGCAGCAGACAGCCGTCCATAATGACAGCGCAGCTGCGCTCCTCATCTCCGGCATAGTCCTCCCGGTGGCCCAGCCAGTAAAGAAATTCCTCCGGGTCAAGATCCATGCGGGTGGTGATCTGACTCAGCTTAAAGAATTCCTTCCGGTCCCGCCGTTTCAGCACGTCAATCAGATACTGCACCAGCGCGTCATCCATGGCGATGCAGTCCAGCAGCACCTCAAAGGCGTGTTTCCCGGCGTCAGGATCAGGTGCGGCGGCTTCCGGCGTCGTGGGTTCCTCCCCGTCCCCGGCCGCCTGCGCACTCTTTAAAAACGCCTCAAACCCGGCCATGCCGCCGTCTGCGTCAAAGAGGCTTTCCGGCAGTGTCTCACCGTCCTGCGCAGCGCAGGCCCGGACAAAATCCGCCGCGCCCATGGCGGCCAGCTGTTCCGTGATCTGGCGGGTACGCATCTCATCGTCCTCCGCCGTCACCGTCATCCCCTCCGGAGTGGGACGGCTGCCCTCCAGCAGCTCTGTCATATACCGCAGATAGTAATCAAAAAGTCCCATAAAAGGCTCCTTACCCCACATGTTTCAACCTGAAATTTTACCACACAACAGTTGTAATTGCAAGGAATTTCCGGTAAAATAGAGTGAATTGCCGATTGGAAAGAGGGAATGGCGGATGTATTATGTGTATATGCTGCGCTGCCGCGGCGGTGTCTATTATACCGGCCTGACAGTGGATGTGGCCCGCCGCTATCAGGCACATCTGACGGGGAAAGGCGCGAAATTTACCCGCTCCTATCCGCCGGAGGCCATCGCGGCGGTGTGGCGCTGCGGCGATAAGGGCACGGCAGCCCGGGTGGAATACACCATCAAAAAGCACCTGACCCATTGGCAGAAGCAGCAGCTCTCCGCCGCCCCGGAAACGCTGCAAGAGCTGCTGCCGCAGCTGGCGAAGCTGGAGATTGAGGTATGCCGGAGATAAGAAGCATCCCCCCGGCATTACGGCGAGCGGATGTTTCTTTCCCTTTGTAAAAACCATATTTTGCTATTCTGGCGCGCAAAGTGGCGCGAGAACCCATATCACGGGGCAGCGCAAAGCTCCCCGTAAGAGGCAGAAAAATCTCATCTCCCAAGGAAGCAGATTGCCGCGCCGGTCAGTGGATCGGCGCGGCAATGACAATCTATTCCGATGGTCTCCAGCGGCCTTGCGCCGTCTTTTTTCTCACTCGCCGCTGCCGGTCACGATGCCGTACATCTCCCCCAGCAGTTCTTCCGTGGCGCCCTCTGCCATGGAAATGGTATAGCTGGTCCCGGCGGCGTACCACACGGCGATTCCCTGTCCCTCATCCGTCAGATAGCAGGTATAGGGAACATCCGCTGAATCATTGGTGGTTCTTGTCCACTCATAGCACATACCGGAAATATCCTGAACCACCCTGGTTTTCTGGCCGCGGCAGGTATATGCCTTGCCCTGATAGGTAAAGCTCACCTGTCCCAGCGGCGCGTCTCCCTCTATATAGCTGTAGGTCACGTCCACTGCCGTAGTGGGCACATATAGTGTCACATCGGCCTTTTCCGTCAACTCCTGCGCTGTACACTCGTGGATGGGGTTGGGGATCTGATTCTTCCCGTCCGTCTTTTTTTCGGCGCAGGCCGCCAGTGCCAACAGGCAGCAAACTGCCAATACAGCCACAAGCATTCTTTTCATGGTATCAAAGCCTTCCTTTCTCTGGCATGCTGCCCTTTAGACGCAACACACCCCTAAAAGGTTCCCGCCGCAGGGCAATTTTCCCAAGCCCGTGCGGCCCATCGGCGCCCATTGTTTTTCTGCGCGCCGTTATTGGCCTGTCATGGTTTTCATCACCTGAAATTCTTCCCGATTCAGCGTTTTCAGCATGGACAATCCCTCATTGATATCCAGGTCCATGACCTGATCATTATGAATGACGACCACACGGTTGGTGCCGCCCTCAGCCAGCACACGCACGGCTTCATAGCCCATGCGGGTGGCGATCACGCGATCCTTTGCCGTGGGGCTGCCGCCACGCTGGATATGGCCCAGAATGGTCACCCGGGGATCAAGTCCCAGCTCCTCGCGGATCTGGTCGCTCACCTTCATGGCGCTGACGCAGCCCTCCGCCACCACGATCATAAAGTTGGTCTTTCCCATCAGTCGGGCCTGACGGATCTTTTCGGCGACATGATCCTCAAAATCATAGGCCGTTTCCGGCACCAGCACCGCTGTTGCGCCCACAGCCAGTCCCACATACAGCGCCAGATATCCGGCGCGGCGGCCCATCACCTCCACCACCGAGCAGCGCTCGTGTGACTGCATGGTATCTCGCAGCTTGTCGATGCACTCCACCGCCGTGTTGGCCGCGGTATCAAAACCAATGGTATAGTCCGTACAGACGATGTCATTATCAATGGTACCGGGGATTCCCACCACGGAAACGCCCCATTTGCTCAGCTCCTGCGCACCGCGGAACGTTCCGTCGCCGCCAATGGCCACAATACCGTCCAAACCCAGCAGTTTGCAGGTGTTGGCTGCCTTTTCCTGTCCCTCACGGGTGCGGAATTCATCGCTGCGGGCCGTGTACAGAATGGTGCCGCCCCTGTTGATAATACGGCTGACACTGGAACTGTTCATCTGCACAAAATCGCCGTTGATCAGGCCCTGCCAGCCGCGGCGGATGCCCACCACCTCGATATCACGGCTCAGTGCGCTGCGTACCACCGCACGGATTGCGGCGTTCATTCCCGGCGCATCACCGCCGGAGGTCAATACGCCGATGCGCTTCACCGCATTTTCTTTGACTGTGTTTTCCATCATAGGCACACCTCGTTATTCTGAGTTTTATGTTTTCCTCAAAATTGTTCCAGTATACAGTATAGCACGTTTTTTCAGGCAAGACAACCGTTGAAATCGGTTCTATTGTGTGGTAAAATGACAAAAAATCTATCCTAAAAGGGGGAAAATATCCATGCATCCGCAGTTTGAGAGGCTGACGCCGCAGTGGTTCAAGCGGGCCAATGTCTACACCGGCTCTATCGGCGATTTTCGTTATCGCTTTGCCGCAAATCAAAAGGAAAAAACGCTGTGCGCGGCGGTTTACAGCACCTATTGCTACGAAGCGGCGCGGGATGTGACCGAGGAGACCTTCCCATGGGATGAGGCGGGCGTGCAGCAGCTTCAAGCGTGGGTACAGGCAAAATACGAGGCGTTTTGCGGTACATAAACATCGCTTTTCAGTCCCTTAAACGCCCATTTTCGGTACAAATACAGGCCTCCTTTCGGCACAAAAAATGCACCCGGATCCGGGTGCATTTTTTTGCATGCAGATGCATGGCCGATCGGCGCTTACATCGGCTGTAGGGTGCCGTCGATATGGACGGTTACCACCTGATACGGGATATCCTTTCCGCTTTTTTGCAGGGCAGTCTTTGCCGCCAGCGCCAAAGCGCCGCAGCAGGGCACCTCCATGCGCACAACGGTCAGGGAGCGGATATCGTTGCCGCTGATGATCTCCGCCAGCTTCTCGGCATAATCCGCGTCGTCCAGCTTGGGACAGCCGATAAGGCATACCCGATCGGCAAGCAGGTGCCGGTGAAAGGCGGCATAGGCAAAAGCGGAGCAATCCGCCGCCACCAGCAGGGACGCGCCATCAAAATACGGGGCGGTCACCGGAGCCAGCCTGAGCTGAACGGGCCAGTTGCTCAGCCGGCTCTCCTCCTCATCAACAAGCCGCGGCGCGGCAGCGTCTTTCCGCCGCAGCTGACGCACAGCTGCACCGGGACAGCCGCCGGAGGGCGCCGCCGGGGCAGCTTTGGCCGCCTGTGCCGCCCTGACCGCCGCTGCATCATAGGCGGGCACTTCCCGCTCTTCAAAGGTGATGGCGCCGGTATGGCAGGCCGGGAGGCAGTCTCCCAGACCATCACAGTAGTGCTCGTGCATCAGCCGGGCTTTTCCGTTGACCAGTGCGATGGCTCCCTCGTGGCAGGCCGTGACACACGCGCCGCAGCCGTCGCACCTACTTGCATCGATGTGAATGATTTTGCGGATCATGGGCAAACCCTCCCTGTTTTTTCTGAAATCAGTATACGACGGCACTGCGCCCACCGTCTGTTGCATATGCCACATCGCCGCAGGTTTTTGCGGCAGGATTCGACAGGAACGGCCGCATTGTCCGAAATTAACCAATTTTACGGTTTTCTTAACAGGAAAATCGGTGCTTTTTCATATTTTTTATTGAAATGATACCCCGGCTATGCTAAAATTAAGAAATAGTTAAGATTTTCTTTTTCTTGTTGAATCGTACACACCGCCGAATACATCCCCTGTCTCTGTACAGCCGTATGCATTAGGCGGTTATCATCATGAAAAGACGGGAGTGGAGCGAAAGACCATGATTATGTTTCTGTTTTTGTTTACCCTGTGGCTGCTGCTCAACGGCAGGGTAACGCTGGAGATCTGTCTGTTCGGCGTGGTAATCGCCGGGGCTATATATGCCTTCAGCATCTATGTGCTGGACTTTCACCCCAGCCATGAAAAACGGCTTTTGAAGCGGATCGGAGGCTACTTCGCCTATGCGCTGGTGCTGCTTGGGGAGATCATCAAGGCCAATCTGGCGGTGATCCGGATCATTCTGATCCCGCCCCACCGCTACCACCCCGCCATCGTGCGGGTCAAGGTACCGCTGAAGAAGAATATTTCCCGGGTAATGCTGAGTAACTCCATTACCCTGACGCCGGGCACCGTGACCATCGAGCAGAACGGCGACGATTTTCTGGTGCTGTGTCTGGACAAGAAGAACGCCGAGAGCATTCCCGGCTGGAAGCTGACAACGATGCTGCGGAAGATGGAGGGCGAGGAATGGAACTGACCGTTCAGCAATGCTATCACTATCTGTTCTGGGGTGTGCTGACCGTGCTGGCGCTGTGCGTGATCGCCGTGCTGGTCTACATCCTGCGCTCCCGGCTGACCGTGGACCGCATCATCGGCATCAACCTGATCGGCACGCTGGTGGTGATCATCATCTGTGCGCTGGGCTATGTGCTGGATGAGGAATATCTGGCGGATATCGCCGTGATCTATGTGGTCATGTCCTTTATCGCGGTGATGGTGCTGTGCAAGATCTATATCGGTCTTTACGACCGGCGGCGAAAGGAGAAAAAGCATGATCGGTGAATGGATCCGTTTTGGCCTGTGCGCCGTGTTCATGCTGGCAGGGCTGTTCATTGTGGTGGTGTCCCTCATCGGATTATACCGCTTTGACTTTGCCCTGAACCGTATCCACGCGGCGGCAATGTCCGACACGCTGAGCCTGCTGCTGTTCACAGTGGGCATCCTGATTGCGGTGGGGTTCCACGCCGTGGCATGGAAGCTGGTGCTGGTGGTGCTGCTGCAATGGCTGACCTCTCCCCTGAGCAGCCACATGCTGAGCATGTTTGAATACAGAGCCGACTTTAATCTGGAAAACCACGTTGACATGAGCGACGCGGAATATCACACGGAGGAGGCAGCAGAACAATGATCATGACCATTTTCCGTCTGATCCTGCTGGTGGGGCTGATCGTATGCGCGGCAGCCACGGCGCTGGCAAAAAAACCGATGCAGGCGGTTATCATCTATATGGCCTTCTCCGTCATCATGTCGGTGGTTTGGATCATGCTGGAATCGCCGGATCTGGCCATTACCGAGGCGGCGGTAGGCGCGGGCATCACCAGTCTGCTGCTGTTTCTGACGCTGCGGCGGCTGAACCTGATCGATCAGGATGAGGCACACCGCCGACATGAGGAAATCCTCAAGAAAAAGGCTCCCACGGCGGAGCAGAAAGAGGAGGCCGACCATGCCCAATGAAAAAAATCTCCTGCGGCGCTGGCTGAACGGTCAGGTAGACTGGTCGGCCATGCTGGAGCAGCAGCAGACCGAACCCCCAAAGGCGGCCGCCCCCTATGAGCCGCACTGGGACGCCGCCGATGCACGGCGGGCCGTGCGCCGCGGCCAGTGGGCCTATACAACGCTGGCGGTGGCGTCGTGTCTGCTGCTGGCCCTGTTTCTGCTGCTGACGGTGGCCAATCTGCCGCCCTACGGCAGCGACAGCGCCCCCACCGTTAACGAGGTGGCGCAGCGCTATGTGGAAAAGGGTACGGAGGAGACCGGTGCGGTGAACACCGTGGCCGGCCTGATCCTGGACTACCGCGCCTTTGACACGCTGGGTGAATCCTTCGTGCTGTTTACCGCCATGTGCGCCGTGACCATGCTGATGAATGCCCCGGGCAGACGCCGGGTGCGCAAGCTGGATCAGGATATCGTGGACTACTATCAGGATCCCATCATCCGCACGGTATGCAAGATGGTGATCCCCATCATTCTGCTGTTCGGCATCTACATCCTGCTCAACGGCCACCTCTCCCCCGGCGGCGGCTTTTCCGGCGGTGCCATTATGGCATCGGCGCTGATTATTTACGCGCTGGTGTGGGGCGGTGAGCGGGCGGCCAAAGCCATTCCCGCCAAGACGGTGCGCATCATTGTGCTGTGCGCGCTGGGCTTCTACGCCTGCTCTAAAACCTATTCCTTCTTCACCGGCTCCAATCACCTGCCCTCCATCATCTCAACCGGTACGCCGGGACGAATTCTGTCCGCAGGACTGATCCTGCCGCTGAACGTGTCGGTGGGCTTTGTGGTCTGCTGCACCATGTACAGCTTTTACATGTACTTCAGAAGGGGGGATGTGTAACATGAACGGCATGTTTTCCCACCTGATCGAGAACTATCAGGCCTGCGTGGCGGTGGTGCTGTTTGCCATCGGCATGTGTATGCTGCTGTTTGACAAGAACCTGCTGAAAAAGGTGATCGGTCTGGACATTATGGACAGCGGCACCTTCCTGCTGCTGGCCGACCGGGGCTATATCACCGGGCGCTCCGTTCCCATCATCAGCGACGGCGTGACCGACATGGCCCATTACATCAATCCTCTCCCCGCAGGGCTTGTGCTGACAGGCATTGTGGTCTCCGTCAGCGTGTCGGCCCTGATGCTGGGGCTGACCATCCGTATTTATAATAAGTACCATACGCTGAATATGGACGCCCTGTACCTGATCATGTCCAACCGACGGAAGGGAGGGCGCATATGAGCTTTGTTCAGAACTTCCCCTTCTTTTCCATCATCCTGTGCCTGCTGTGCGCCGTGGTCACCTTTGTGGCCGGGGACAGGTGGGGCCGCCGGCTGACCGTTGCCCTGCTGTCGGTATCTATTGTATTGCAGGGCTGCGTGCTGTGGTTCTGCGCCCACAACAACATCAGCTACGCCTATATGATGGGCCACTTCCCCGCCCCGTGGGGCAACGAGATCATGGCGGGTGTGCTGGAGCCGCTGATGGCGCTGGTCTTTTCCGTGGTGATGCTGCTGTCGGTATTAGGCGGCATGCGGCACATTGAGCACGACATCGGGGACGGCAGCCGCGCTCTTTACTGGGTGATGGTGGATCTGACGCTGGTCTCCCTGCTGGCCCTTTGCTATACCAACGATATCTTTACGGGCTATGTGTTCATCGAGATCTGCACCATCGCCTCCTGCGGTATCCTCTGCGCCCGGGAAAGCGGACGCACCCTTCTGGCCTCCATGCGCTACATGGTCTTTTCGCTGGTGGGGTCCGGTCTGTTCTTTATCGGCGTGGTGTATCTCTATTCCGTCACGGGGCAGCTTTTGTTCCCCCAGCTTCTGGAGACGGTGGGGGCGGTGTGGCAAAACGGCGCCTACCGGCCGGCGGTGACCATCGCCGTGGGACTCATCAGCACAGGGCTTGCCATCAAAAGCGGCCTCTTCCCCTTCCACACCTGGCTGCCGGAGGCGCACTCGCAGGCCTCTGTCGCTTCCTCCTGCATCCTCTCGGGCGTGATCGTGAAGGGGTATGCCTTTTTGCTGATCAAGATCATCTACCGCGCCATCGGCCCGGCAGTCTATTACGCCACCGGCGTGCAGAATATCCTGCTGGTGCTGGGGCTGGGCGGCATGGTCATATGCAGTGTGTCCGCCATCCGTGCCCGCCACCTGAAGGTGATGGTGGCCTATTCCTCCGCTGCCCAGATCGGCTATATCTTCATGGGCATCGGCATGGGCACGCAGGTGGGTATGCTGGCCGCCATTTTGCAGGTCATCAACCACGCGCTTACCAAGTCTATGCTGTTTTTGTCCGCCGTGCAGCTCTCTGACGCCTCGCAGCGGCATATGGACTTCCCCCACCTGCGGGGAGCGGGGCATCGTGATCCGGCCGCAGGTATCCTCTTTACGGCAGGTGCGCTGTCTATGGTGGGCGTGCCTTTGTTTGCAGGGTTTATCCCCAAGCTGTATTTCGCGCAGGAGGCCTTTTCTCTGGGCTGGCAGCGCTGGCCGGTACTGCTGGCGCTGGTCGCCTCGACGGTGCTGAACGTGCTGTACTTCCTCTATACGGCGGTGCTGATCTGGCTGCCCCAGGAGGAGGGCTGCACCTGCCGGCGGATCAAGGCCCACTGGGATGAAAAGCTCCCGGCCTTTGTGCTGCTGGCGCTGGGGCTTGCGATGGGCATTCATTCCGCGCCGCTGACGGCGCTGCTGCGACAGGGCTTTGCCCTGTTCAGCCGGTATTAAGGAAAGGAGAAGGCATCATGATACTCTACGTCATTATTCTCCTTCCCCTTCTGCTGGGACTGTGCTGCGCCTTCTTTCGTCCCGGCGGCAGCAAGGGACAGACCGTCTTTATGCTGCTGGTGCAGGCGGCTGCCACGGGCGTGATTCTCGCAACGGTATGCCGGGGCGGCACGCCGGCCACGACGCCGATCTACCTGACCGAAAGCCTGATGTTTTCCCTGCGGATGGATCAGCTGGCCGCTTTCATCTGTCTGCTGACGGCGGTTTGCTGGCTGCTGACCGTTCTATACGCATACGTATACATGCATCATGAAAAAAATGAGCCCCGCTTCTACGCTTTCCTCTTTCTGACGGAGAGCATGGTGCTTGGCTCTGCGCTGGCCGCCGATCTGGTCACGCTGTATCTTTTCTATGAGCTGACCACGGTGCTCTCCTTCCCGTTGGTGCTGCATTCACAGAACTTCAAGGCGCTGCTGGGCGCTTCCAAGTATCTGTACTACTCCGTGGGCGGCGCGTTTGCGGCGCTGTTCGGCATGATGGTGCTGTATTTCCAGTGCGGCAGCATGTCCTTTACAGCAGGGGGCTTTATGACCGAGGTCACGCCCCTGACCCTCGCGGCGGTGTTCTGCATGATCGTGGGCTTCAGCGCAAAGGCAGGTCTTTTCCCGCTGCACAACTGGCTGCCCTCCGCCCACCCGGTGGCGCCCGCGCCGGCCCACGCCCTGCTCAGCGGCGTTATCGCCAAGGTAGGCGCCGTTGCCGTGATCCGCACGATCTACTGCATGGTGGGTGCGGAGCTGCTGCGGGGAACATGGGTACAGACCGCCTGCCTGTGTCTGGCACTGGTGACCATCTTCATGGGTTCCTTTATGGGATGCACGGAAAACGGCCTGAAAAAGCGGCTGGCGTATTCCAGCATTTCCCAGATCTCCTATGTGCTGCTGGGCGTCTTTATTCTCTCGCCGCTTGGCTTGACAGGCGCATTATTGCAGATCTTTTTCCATGCCGCTGCCAAAATCGGCGTATTCCAGTCCGCAGGCGCTATCATCTATCTGACGGACGTGACCACCATCGACCGCTTTCCCGCGCTGGGAAAACGGATACCGGTCACGATGATCTGCTTTACGATGCTGTCGCTGTCGCTGGTGGGTATCCCCCCCTTCGGCGGCTTTCACAGCAAGTGGTATCTGGCCATCGGGGCTTTGAAAACGCTGCCGGGTGCAATGGGCTATGTGATCCCCGCCGTTTTGCTGGCTTCGGCACTGTTCACGGCGGCTTACCTGTTCTCCCCCATTGTACACAGCTTTTTCCCGGGCAGGGATTTCCCCACCCCGGCACGGGTCCGCGAGCCGGCTGCCATGATGCTGTCGCTGGTGGTTTTTTCCGCCTCGGTCCTGCTGCTGGGCCTGTTCCCCAACGGCGTTATTTCGGCAATGCGCTCCATCGCCGAAGGGCTGATGTAAGGGAGGTGCTGACATGAACGGAATTTTACTGTGTCTGCCGGTATTCCTGCCTGTTGCGGCAGGTCTGGCGGCCTACTTCATCCCCTTTCGCACCGACCGGGCGCGCTGCACCCTGTACGCCGTCATCATCGGCGCTACCACCCTTCTGGCGTGGGCGGCCATTGTGCAATGCGACGGCGCCTCCTTTACGCTCCTGCGCTTCACCGACTCGCTGCACTTTACCCTCCGCATGGACGGGGCAGCCAAGCTGTTTGCGGGCCTGTCGGCTTCGCTGTGGCCCTTTACCATGGTGTACGCATGGGATTACATGAAGCACGAGGGCCACAAGCCCATGTTCTGGGCCTTCTTTACGGCAGCTTTCGGCGTAACGCTGGGCATCGCCTTCGCCGCCAACATGATGACCATGTACCTGTTTTATGAGCTGCTGACGCTGACCACCATTCCGCTGGTGATGCACGCCATGACCAAAGAAGCCATTCACGCAGGCGTAAAATACGCCGCCTATTCCATCGCAGGCGCGGCGCTGGCCTTTATCGGCATGGTGTTCCTGATCGTCAACGATGCGCAGGAGTTCATACCCGGCGGCCATCTGGCAGGCTACAGCGGCAGCATGACGCTGCTGCTGGCGGTGTTCGTGCTGGCCTTTGTGGGCTGCGGCGTCAAGGCCGCCATCTGGCCCATGCACAGCTGGCTCGTCAGCGCCGCCGTGGCCCCACGCCGGTGACGGCGCTGCTGCACGCGGTGGCAGTGGTCAAGGCCGGCGCCTTCGCCTGCATCCGGCTGACCTACTTCGCCTTTGGCGTGGATATCCTCTACGGCACCTGGGGACAGTATACGGTGATGGCGCTGGCCATGATCACTGTGATATTCGGCTCCGCCATGGCGCTGAAGCAGCGCCACTTCAAGCGGCGTCTGGCCTACTCCACCATATCCAACCTGAGCTATATCCTGCTGACGGTCGCTTTCATGAACGCGCTTGGCGCTGTGGCCGCCTTTATGCACCTGATCGCCCACTCGGTCATTAAAATCATGGCCTTTTTCTGCGCCGGAAGCGTGCTGCACTACGCCCACCGGGAATATGTCGATGAGCTGGAGGGGCTGGGCCGGCGGATGCCCGTGACCTTCGCCTGCTTCACGGTGGCGGCCTGCGCCCTGACGGGCATCCCGCCCTTTAACGGCTTTGTCAGCAAATGGTACATCGGCCTTGCCGCCGTAAGCGAGGGCAGTGCGGCCTCCTATCTGGGGTTTGCCGCCATTCTGCTCTCCGCGCTGCTGACGTGCATCTACATGTTCCAGATCGTGATCAAGGCCTGGTTCCCCATGGAGGGCGCGCAGCCGGCCGGTACGGAGGATGTCCATGAGGCGGGCGGGTTTATGACGGCGCCCATGCTGATTCTGGCGGCGCTGTGCCTGCTGATGGGCATGTTCCCCCATGTATTGCTTGATGTGATCGGAAAGGCGGTGATCCTCCCATGACAGGAATTGCGCTTACGGCCGTTATTTTGCTGCCGGTGGCCGCCGCCATCGCCGCGGCGCTGCTGCCTGACCGCCATGACGGCGGCAAGCGTCTGGGCGGCATGGCCATTTTCTTCACGCTGCTGACGCTGCTGGCCATGGTGTATCTGGCCGCTGCGGCGGACGACGCCGCCATCATCGTGCCGGTGATGGGGCTGAGTTTCCGGTTCGGCGGTTTTCAGAAGGTATACGGACTGGTGGTATGCTTTATGTGGTTCGTCTCGGCGCTGCTGAGCCCCCAGTATTTTGACGGGCACCACCATCTGAAGCGGTACTATTTCTTCTTCCTGATCTGTCAGGGCTTTACGGCAGGCGTATTCCTGTCCGCTGATCTGTACACCACCTTCCTGTTCTTCGAGCTGATGTCCCTGAGCTCCTATGTCTGGGTCGTGCAGGAGGAGACGCCTGACGCCATGGACGCCGGCAAAACGTATCTGACCATCGCGGTGCTGGGCGGTCTGGTGACGCTGATGGGACTTTTCCTGCTGTATGACGCCACCGGCACGCTGGTGATCGCGGAGCTGCACGACGCCTGCGCCGCGCTGGAGCGGAGCCGGCTGTGGGCTGCGGGGCTGTGCATTTTGTTCGGCTTTGCCGCCAAGGCGGGTCTATTCTCGCTGCATATCTGGCTGCCCAAGGCCCATCCGGTGGCTCCCGCGCCTGCCTCGGCGCTGCTCAGCGGCGTTTTGACAAAGGCGGGTATCTTCGGCGTACTGCTGCTGACGGCACAGGTACTGACAGACGATCAGGGCTGGGGTATGCTGTTGCTGGTGCTGGGCGCCATCACCATGGTGCTGGGCGCGATAATGGCGGTGTTCTCCACCAACCTGAAGCACATTCTGGCCTGCTCCTCCCTGTCCCAGATCGGCTTTATCACGGTGGGCGCGTCCATGATCTGCCTGCTGGGCCACCACAACGCGCTGGCCGCCAACGGCACGGTGCTGTATATGATGAACCACTCGCTGGTAAAGCTGGTGCTGTTTCTGTTTGCCGGTGTGGTCTACTACAACACGCACGCGCTGGATCTGAACGACATCAAGGGCTTTGGCCGGGGAAAGCCGCTGCTGCATGTGCTGTTCTTGTGCGGCGCCGGTTCGCTGGCCGGTATTCCCGGCTTTTTGGGGTATCTGAGCAAGACGTTGGTGCATGAGGCGCTGGTGGAATACGCCCACATGAGCGGCATGGCCTTTATCACGGCAGTGGAATGGCTGTTCCTGTTCTCCGGCGGACTGACGGCGGCATATCTGACCAAGATCTATGTGGCCATCTTCTGGCAGAAGGGTAAGGCGCGGAACAAGCCTTGGGGCAGACCGGCGTCGGTCGCGGCGCTGTGTCTGGCAGCGGTGACGCTGCCGCTGCTGGGCCTGACGCCCCACGCCATCGCTGAGAAAATCAGCGGTGTGACGCTGGAATTTACCGGCGGCCATCCCTTTGACCACGCCATCCACTATTTCGCATGGGTGAACCTCAAGGGTGTGGTGATCTCGCTGGCTATCGGTATGGCGGTCTATTTCCTGTTGATCCGCACAAGGCTGATCGACAGGGACGGACGGTATCTCAGCCGCTGGCCCAAATGGCTGAGCATGGAGGAATCGCTTTATAAGCCCTTCTTCCGCGCACTGTACGCCGTGCTGAACGTGGTGTGCCGCGCTGTATGCGACTCCCTCGATATTCTGGTGCTGCTGGTGCAGCGGACACTGCTGCGCTCCAGCCGGGAAAAGCCGGTGCGTCCCTATCCCCCGCTGGTGCGGGCCATTGCGCGGCAAAACGGCGGCGACGACGCCCGGACAGCAGACCGGTTGGCTACCGACCGGGATATGCTCTCCCGCCTGACCAGCAGCTTGTCCTTCGGACTGCTGCTGACATGTCTGGGGTTGTGCACCGTGCTGACCGTGGTGATCCTGCATACATTCTGAGGAATGCAGGCGGTATCCCGCCCACCCTTCGGAATTCTGAACAGGTGAAAAACGGAACAATTCGATCAGGAGGCCCTGCGCAGGAGGACTTTGCTTCTGCGCAGGGTCATTTGTTATGTTTTTGGCAATCTTTTTGCAAAAATATACACTTTTTTGTACTTTTTTTCTTCCTGATGGGTTGCCGAAATCCGCAAATGCTGGTATACTGGATTTGTTTGCTATTTGCCCGGAAGCGCCTTGACGTGGATGGGTATTAACGTAAAGGAGAGATACATTCATGAAAGTTCTGGTGATCAATTGCGGCAGTAGCTCGCTGAAGTATCAGTTGATCGACACACTGTCCGAAAAGGCACTGGCCACCGGCTTGTGCGAGCGCATCGGCATTGACGGGCGCATGAAGCACACCCCTGCCGGCGGCACGGCAGTGGTCAAGACGGATCCCCTGCCCGATCACGGTGCGGCGATTCAGGCGGTGCTGGCGGCGCTGACCGATGCGCAGCACGGCGTAATCGCCTCGCTGGACGAGATCGACGCGGTGGGACACCGGCTGGTGCACGGCGGCGAGAAGTTTGCCTCCTCGGTCATCATCAACGAGGACGTCATCCGCGAGGTAGAGGCCTGCAATGATCTGGCACCGCTGCACAACCCTGCCAACCTGATCGGCGTGCGGGCCTGCCAGGCCATTATGCCCAACGTGCCCATGGTGGGCGTGTTTGACACGGCTTTCCACCAGACGATGCCCCCCAAGGCCTATCTGTACGGCATTCCCCACCAGTACTATCTGGATCACAAGGTGCGGCGCTACGGCTTCCACGGCACATCTCACAGCTATGTGTCTCAGCGGGTGCACGACCTGGCAGAGCTGGACATCGAGAATTCCCGGGTTATTGTTTGCCATCTGGGTAACGGCGCCAGCGTGACCGCCGTGCGCAACGGCAAGTCCGTGGATACCTCCATGGGACTGACGCCGCTGGAGGGCTTGATCATGGGCACCCGCTGCGGCGACCTGGATCCCAGCATTATCGAATACATTGCCAACAAGGAGCACATGACGCTGGATGAGGTACTCCGGGTGCTGAACAAGGAGTCCGGCGTGCTGGGCATGTCCGGCGTATCCAGCGACTTCCGGGATCTGGAAAGCGCCATGGAGGATGGCAACAGTCAGGCCACCGTGGCACTGGAGGCCTTCTGCTATCGCGTGGCAAAGAACATCGGCGCCTATACGGCGGCCATGAACGGCGTGGACGCCATCGTGTTCACCGCCGGTATCGGCGAGAATGACTCTCGGGTGCGCAGCATGGTTTGCGAGTATCTGGGCTTTTTGGGAATCAGCATCGACGAGGACGCCAACGCACTGCGGGGCCGCGAGGTGGAAATCTCCACGCCGGAGTCCAAGGTGTTGGTGTATGTGGTCCCCACCAACGAGGAGCTGGCGATTGCGCGTGAGACGGCAGAATTGCTGAAAGAAGCGTAAGCACACAAGCGAGAAAATCAAATATTGCCCTTTGTAGGGCTGAAAAGCTAAGCGCCTCTGGCCATTCTGGCCAGAGGTGCTTAGCTTTTATTCTCGTATCACTTATCGTCGGTTACGCGAAGAGGTAGGCATACTTGTCGCGGATGGTGACGATGAGCGTCTCCAGCTCGGCGGGCAGCTCGTTCTTCCCGCTCAGATCGTAGTCCTTCGGCTCGCCGAAGGTGCGGACGCGCACCTTGTCGCCGCCCAGGAACAGCACACCGGCGTTGTGGGAATCCGTCATATCCTCGGCGGTCTGGAACAGGGTGAACTTGTCGTGGCACG
>Ga0129314_1001476_pt1 | contig 16129 bp, 13 predicted proteins | sample O1111metagenome_FD_94431 | JGI IMG/M metagenome (GOLD analysis project Ga0129314, IMG submission 94431) | Orangutan individual fecal microbial communities from fecal samples from Wisconsin, USA - O1111 metagenome | ecosystem: Host-associated > Mammals > Digestive system > Large intestine > Fecal...
CCTTGGCTCCCCCTTTGGGGGAGCTGGCGAGCGATCAGCGAGCCTGAGAGGGCGTAGGCAACTGCAAGTTTGGAATATGTTCCGTGATTGAGAGGATACCAGGCGGGAATCATGGCACTTTTTTCATATTTGCCACTGCGTGCGCCCTCTCAGTCACGGCTTTCAGCCGTGCCAGCTCTCCCATAGGGAGAGCCAAGGGGCAGCTGCGCCGCCGGACTTGCGCCGACTTACCTTCTGCGCCGGGCGGGCAACGCCGCCCCTTGGCTCCCCCTTTGGGGGAGCTGTCGAGCGAAGCGAGACTGAGAGGGCGCAGGCAGCTGCAAGTTTGGAATATGTTCCGTGATTGAGAGGATACCAGGTGGGAATCATGGCACTTTTTTCATATTTGTCACTGCGTGCGCCCTCTCAGTCACGACCCCCACCCGCCATCGAACCGGGTGACCCCCAACGGTGTGGGTCTACTGCCAGGGTCGCAGGCTCGTCATTGCCTGCGGGTGCATACCCGCCCTCTCAGTCACGGCTTTCAGCCGTGCCAGCTCTCCCATAGGGAGAGCCAAGGGCGGCTGCGCCGCCGGACTTGCGCCGACTTACCCTCTGCGCCGCCCGGTGCATCGAAATTTCCCCTCGGCAATTCGGTGGCACTGTCTGTTGCCCCCAAAAAGCGAAAACGCCGCATTTTCATGCGACGTTTTCTAAACAATATGGGGTGGATGATGGGACTTGAACCCACGATCTTCAGAGCCACAATCTGACGCCTTAGCCAACTAGGCCACACCCACCATATTTTGTTTCAGCTGAAAAGCTTGGCACGCCAGGAGGGACTCGAACCCCCGACCTACTGCTTAGAAGGCAGTTGCTCTATCCAGCTGAGCTACTGGCGCATTTCTATGGAGCGGGTGACGGGAATCGGACCCGCGTATCCAGCTTGGAAGGCTGGTGTTCTACCATTGAACTACACCCGCGAATCTCTGCCTGTTTTGATTCAGCCAGAGTATTCTACCATGTCTGCCGCCTTTTGTCAAGGGATATTGCGCAAAATCTCCGGGATTTTTTTATAGATCACATCCGCCACCGCACCTTCTGCGCAGGGGCAGACGTTGGGGAACCGGCCTGCCACAATGGCATCGGCGGGGGTGAAGGCGTAGTCCGCCCCCTCCAGCATGGGAAGGTCGTTTTCTCCGTCTCCCACGCAGATGAGGATTTTCTTCCCCAGCTGCTGCTGAAGCTGCCGGGCAGAGCGGATCTTGGAGACACCCTTGGCGTGGATGTCCAGAATCAGGGGCGCAGCCCGGAACACCTCACAGGCATCCCCCAGAATTTGGCGCAGCTGATCTTCCACGCCGTCAAACCAGGCAAGCCGCTCCGGGGTGGCGTCAAACAGGCTGGCCACCGTGGGATTGTCAATGGAAATGGGGGCGTACAGGGACAGCTTCAAAAAGGGGCCCAGATCGTCCCCGGGGTGGGCGTGGCCCATGGCGCAGTGATTATTCCGGCAGAAGGCATCCCAGGCCGGATCCTCGGCAAAGGCATAGTGGGCATCCAGGCCCTGCATTTCCAGAGCCAGCCCCGGAAAGGCAGCCTGGAGCTTCCGGATGGTTTCTTCCTGATCCAGGGGGATCCGGTGCAGGAAGGTAAATTCCTTCCGGGAAAGGTCGTAGGCCGCCGAGCCGTTGTACAGAAGCAGCGGGGCATTCACGGGAACCACATCCCGGAACACCTGGGTCATGGGCAGGCTTCTTCCGGTATTCACCGTGAAGCTGCCGCCGTTGGCAATAAAATAGGAAATGGCATCCACATTCCGCTGAGGGATGGTGGAGTCCGGGGCGGTGAGGGTGCGGTCAAAGTCCACCGTCAGCAAAACATCCGAAAACGCAGCCATATTATTTTCCTTTCTGGTTTGTCATCTTTTCCAGCTTGTCCAGAACCTCCCGGAAATAGGGGGGCAGCTGGGCAAATACCATCACCGGCTGGCCTGTCCGGGGGTGGGTGAAGCACAGGGCCCCGGCGTGGAGGCACTGGCTGTCCTGCCCCAGCTCCTTGCCCTTGTGGCCGTAGACCGTGTCCCCCAGAATGGGGTGGCCGATGTAGGCCATGTGTACCCGGATCTGGTGGGTGCGGCCGGTCTCCAGCTTGCAGCGGATGTGGGTGTAGCCCCGGTACCGGGCAATGACCTCCCAGTGGGTCACCGCCGGGCGGGAATTGCGCTGGGTGACGCACATTTTCTTCCGGTCGGTGGGGTGGCGGCCAATGGGGGCATCCACGGTGCCCCTGTCCTCCTTGAGATTGCCGCAGACCACCGCCTCGTAGGTCCGGGCCATGGAGTGATCCTTCAGCTGGCTTGCCAGGAAGGTGTGGGCATAGTCGTTTTTCGCCACCGCCAGCAGGCCGGAGGTGTCCTTGTCGATGCGGTGGACGATGCCGGGGCGCAGCTCGCCGTTGATGCCGCTGAGGTCATCCCCCATGGCATAGAGCAGGCCGTTGACCAGGGTGTCGTCGGTGTGTCCGGGAGCCGGGTGGACAACCAGACCCTTGGGCTTGTTGATCACCAGAAGATCTTCGTCCTCATAGACGATCTCCAGGGGCATTGACCTGGGGGCAATCTCCACGGGCTTGGGGGCGGGAATGGTGTATTCCACCTGATCCCCAGGGTTTAACTTGTCATTCTTTTTGCCGGGCTTGCCGTTAAGCAGCACCCTGCCCTCCTCAATGAGCTTTTGGGCGGCACTGCGGCTCATGCCATCGGCGCACCGGGCCAGAAAGGCGTCCAGCCGTTCCCCGGCGGTATCAGCCATCAGGATCATTTTTTGCCATCCTTCCAAAATGCCTTGTTCCAGAAAATCAGGTGCACCATCACCAGGATACACCCGCAGGTGATGAAGCAGTCCGCCACGTTGAACACGGGAAAATCCACAAAGGTGGTTTCAAACATATCCACCACATATCCCAGCCGGATCCGGTCGATCATGTTGGCAAGGCCGCCGCCGTAGACTGCGGCAATGCACCACCGCTCAAAGGGGGTAAACCCTGCCTTCTTGCGGAAATACTCCCAGAGAATCAGCCCGGTAAACACCAGAAAAATCAGGGCAAACAGCCACTGCTGCCCGGAAAAGCTGGAAAATGCCGCACCATTGTTCTGCACATAGGTCAGCTGCAAGATCCCCGGCAGAAAGGGCACATCGGCATACAGGGCAATCCGGGCCACCACCAGGGCCTTGGTGATCTGATCCACCGCCACAATGCCCGCAACAAACAGGCAATAACAAAGAAATTCCATAGTATGCTCCTCCTGTCAATTCAGATTATCATATCATGGGGAGAAGGGATTGTCAAATAGTGTGTGGCAGGGATTTGGGGGAAAATGAGCGGTATGGAGGATCTTTGGTACAAAAAACCACCCCGGCGGTCAGCGTGGCAGTTGACAAAACGGGGTGGGTGCGGTATACTATAAATATAAAAGGGTGCTGCCAGTAAGGCGGCTCCCCCACATTTAGGTCAAGAAGTAACCGTCGCTGTGGTAGGCTGGGCGGTTACTTCTTTTTGTTATTATGATCCGCGATCTCAAGAATCAGGGAGATCAACATCACAAGGAATGTGCAAAACCCAATCAGTTCTGACCATGTAACCATGTGACCACCCCCTCTATTTAAAACTGGGGGCAAAGAAGTATTCACCCCCCAAAAACAGGGGGGACCGCTTACCGGGGTACTGGCAGTACCAAGAATAGGATACCATACCGTTTGACAAATTGCAACACAAAATCGGAAAGCTCCATGTCACAATTTGTCGAATGGTGTCGATACAATAAAATAGGTGGATACTGCATTGTCGGCGCAATGCGCCGACGTTGTTTTCCCATAGGGAAAACAACCGGGCGGGCTGCGCCCGCCCCTTGGCTCCCCCGCTGGGGGAGCTGGCGAGCGAAGCGAGACTGAGAGGGCGTAGGCAGCTGCAAGTTTGGAATATGTTCCGTGATTGAGAGGATACCAGGCGGGAATCATGGCACTTTTTTCATATTTGCTACTGCGTGCGCCCTCTCAGTCACGGCTTTCAGCCGTGCCAGCTCTCCCATAGGGAGAGCCAAGGGGCGGCTGCGCCGCCCAGCGCAGAGGGTAAGTCAATGCAAACCCGGCGGCGCAGCCGCCCGGTACAGGGTGTAAATCGGCGGGAATTCGGCGGCGCAGAGGGTAAGTTGGCGGGAATTCGGCGGCGCAATGCGCCATCAAACATTTGGGGTACAATTCGGCGGCACAATGTTGGAGCATTGTGCCGCCGAAGCATTGGTTATCAAACTTTCCTGCCGATGTGCATACCGTAGGTCACAGGAACCTCCGGCTGGGTTTCCAGGGCCTGGGCAAGCTCCGGCAGGAGCTGCACCTGATCCTTCTGGAACAGCAGGACGATGGTGGAGCCGCAGAGGTCAAAGTGACCCTTTTCCAGACCCCGCCGGATCCGGGTGTTTTCCCAGTGGTTGACGATGCCGCCGACGATCATGGCACCGATCTCCGTCCAGATCACCGGGCCAAAGTGGTCGGTTTCCACCAGGCACCAGCTGCGGCGGTTTTGCACATACACAGGATACGTCTCGCAGGCAATGGGCTGGACGCTGTGCAGAGAACCGGGAATGAAGTGGTTTTCCCCCTGGTAGCCGTCGTCAATGAAGCAGTAGTGGTGGTAGTGCTGGGGGCAGAGCCGGAAGATCATGCACACGCCCCCCTGGAACCGGGATGCCAGATTTGCGTCTTGCACCAGATCTGCCACCCGGTAATGGGACTGCTTGATGTGAAACAGGCTGTTTTCGTCAATGGGGAACAGGCTGAGCAGGCCGTCACAGGGGCTGATGAGATGCTCCGGGGCGGGATCCACGGTATTTTCCCGGGAGCGGGCGAAGAAGTCCCGGAAGGTTGCATAGTCCGCAGCTTTCGCGGGGATGCCGTATTTGCGGATGTACTTGGAAATCATGGGCTTTGACAGCCGGGTATGGAGGAACCAGACCCCCACCCGATCCAGGTGGAGCTTCAAAATCAGCCACAAAAGGCAGCGGCCAAAGGTGGTTCCATAGAGAAACCGGGTGCTTTTCATCTGCGGCGCACCAGCAGCAGAGCCAGAACGGCGGCACCGCAGACCATAATGCCCACCTTCCCGGCCTTCTGGGGCTTGCGCAGGGAGAAGGGGGTGAGAAAAGCCACACCGGTCAGGGCCAGCACCACAGGGGCCAGGAGCTTTGCCGACAGGTTCAGCATCCGGCTGATGCCCATCATAAAGGGGAAGATCAGCGCGGCGGTGGTCACCGGCAGACCCTGGTACATGGTGCGGCTGTCGGCGGTCTTCTCCTGCCGCTGCTGCTCGTCCACATTGAACCAGGCCAGCCGGATCAGGGCGCACAGGGCATACAGTCCGCTGAGCCACAGGCCAAAACCGGAGATCCGGTAGACGATGACACCGGGCAGCACGCCGAAGCAGATCAGGTCTGCCAGGGAGTCGATCTGGATGCCGAACTGCTTCTGCTGGGTGGTGCGCTCCATGGTGGAGGCCACCTTGCCGTCAAACATATCGCAGAAGCCCGCCGCCATCAGGCACAGCAGCGCCCTGCTCACATCCCCATCCATGGCAGAGCCGATGCCGTAAAACCCGAACAGCATTCCCAGATAGGTCAAAATCACCGTGTAGTTGTAAAATCCAAGCATTGTGAATCCTCCTGATTCGTCCTAGGAAAGAAGCGGCCCATGCCAACTCAGGCCGCCGGTCGTTGTTTCCAAAATTCATTAAATTTATACTTCATTATAACAGACTTTTCCGGAAAAATCCAGAGGGAAATTGGGATTTTTTTGCGGGTATGCGCCCGCCGGCAATGACGAGCCTGTGACCCTGGCACTTGACCCACACCGCTGGGGGTCACCCGGTTCGGCGGCGGGTGGTCAATGGCGTTGGCGGCGCAGCCGCCCTTGGCTCCCCCGCTGGGGGAGCTGGCACGGCGTAGCCGTGACTGAGAGGGCGTAGGCAGTGGCAAATTTGGTATATGTGCCGTGACTGAGAGGGTACCCGGCTGCAATCACGGCGCTTTTCTCCTATTTGCAACTGCACACGCCCTCTCAGTCTCGCTTCGCTCGCCAGCTCTCCCATAGGGAGAGCCAAGGGGCGGGCGTTGCCCGCCCAGCGCAACGAAATCACCCCGGCAAAAATTCGCCCATTTCCTGCAAAAACCGCCCGCCTGGGATTGGCGGACGGTTTCTAATCAATTGGCTTTCGCCCTTAGTCTTCCATGGGGGTGACTTCAGCAGCGTCCCGGATCAGGCGCATGACTTTGCCCATCATCACGCTGCGATCCACGGCGGCGTAGAATTCCTCGTCCATGTATGGCTTCAGCTCCTCCAGGCCCATGTGGTTCTGGCGGCAGATCACGGTCACGGCGGTGTCCCGCTCCTCCTGGGTGACTTCCAGGTGCTCCAGCTGGGCAATCCGGGCGGTGGCCTCCTGCATCTTCAGGGACATGACGGCGTTGCCGTGCATATCCTTTTCCAGCTTCTCCTGGGTGGTGCCCTGGAAGTGGCAGTACATTTCCAGATTCAGTCCCCGCTGAGCCAGCTGGGCCTTCAGGTTCTCCATCTGGGCGCTGACTTCCTGCTCCACCCGGGCCTCGTCCGGCTCAAAATCCAGGGTCTTGGCGGCGGAGCGAAGCAGCTCCTCCTGCAATTCCATTTCGCAGCGGTTGTCGGCGTACTGCTGCAAATCCTGCCAGTACAGCTTGTGGAACTCCTCAAAAGTCTCACAGCCCCCCACCTCCTTGGCGAACACATCGTCCATTTCATAGGCAGACTTCACCCGGATCTGATGGATCTTGCAGCGGAACTCGGCATCCTTGCCGGCCAGGTCGGGGGCGTGGTACTGCTGGGGGAAGGTAACGTGGACGGTGACTTCATCATCAATGTTATGGCCTACCAGCTGCTCCTCGAAACCGGGGATGAAGGTGTGGCTGCCCAGCACCAGGGTCTGCATTTCGGCAGTGCCCCCGGCGAACTGGATGCCGTCGCAGTAGCCTGCGTAGTCCAGCACCACCTCGTCACCGTTCTGGGTGGGGCGGTCATAGATGATGTCATACCGGGGGTTCTGATCCCGCATGGCCTCCAGGCGGCGATCCACCTCCTCCAGGGTGACAACGTGCTTATCCAGCTGGCCCTTCAGGCCGCGATACTGAAAACTCATTTTGATTACTCCTTTTGTTTTCGGGAAACTGCGGATTTTTTCCAGAGGTTCCCGTTGATTTTTTCGTGATTTTTTAGTGGGCGGCGCAGCCGCCCCTTGGCTCTCCCTTTGGGAGAGCTGGCACGGCTGAAAGCCGTGACTGAGAGGGCGGGTTGCACCCGCTGGCAATACGAGCCTGTGACTCTGGCAGTTGACCAACACCGTTGGGGGTCACCCGGTTCGATGGCGGGTGGTAGTCGAGGCAGAGAGGGTACCCGGCTGCAATCAGCGCACCAATGTGCAAATTTGCCACTGCAAACGCCCTCTCAGGCTCGCTGATCGCTCGCCAGCTCCCCCATAGGGGGAGCCAAGGGCGGCTGCGCCGCCGGATTCGCGCCGTCTTACCCTCGGCGCCGCCGATTGAATGGCATTGTAATTTCGATGCGCTGGGCGGGCGAAGCCCGCCCCTTGGCTCTCCCTTTGGGAGAGCTGGCACGGCTGAAAGCCGTGACTGAGAGGGCGTGCGCAGTTGCAAATATGAAAAAAGTTCCGTGACTGAGAGGGTACACGGCAGGAATCACCGCATTTTCCCATATTGCCACTGCAAACGCCCTCTCAGGCTCGCTGATCGCTCGCCAGCTCCCCCATAGGGGGAGCCAAGGGCGGCTGCGCCGCCGGATTCGCGCCGTCTTACCCTCTGCGGCGGGCGGGCTGCGCCGCCAAATGCGCACTGAAATTACATTTCCCCAGCAAGGATACCATTTTCCCCGTCAAATGTCAATCAACGGTAAATTCCACCTTGGTCACACCGGCTTGGGCGGCGGCGATGGTCAGGGTGGCGTTGCCGGGCTTGCCCAGGGTTTGCACATAGGTGCCGCACATGCCGCCTTCGGCGGTTACGGCCACCGGGCCTACCAGACGGGCGGGGCCTTCTATGGTGAACACCACCGGGATTTGGGCATAAGAAGCGGTGTTGCCGAATTCGTCAACCACCCGGATCCGCACCGCTGCCATGTCGTAGGTGTCCCCCTCATGCAGAGACGTTGCCGAAGTTGTGACCTCAAGCCGCAGACGGGCGCTGGGGGCGCAGGTCAGGGACTTGACCACATGGCCGTCCTTTTCCGCATCCAGCCGCCAGATCACGGCCTTCTGGCCCCAGTTGCCCACATATTTTCCGTACAGGGCGGCGGCATCCTCAAATTTCATGCCGTATTTCATCAAAACCAGGCCCATCTGCGCCCGGTCTGCGGGGCTCAGGCTGTCCATGCCCTTGTTCCGGGCCATGAGCAGGCAGCTGCGAACCATGTCCGCCTTGGCCTTGGGGAAGCCCTCCTCCGTTTCCAGCAGGTCTCCGATGGTGTCATCCAGGCGCAGAGGGGGATGGGGCAGGCCCTTTAGCTTACTGCTTTTCAGTTTTGTAACGAAACGGCCGTTTTTATACAAAGAAACCTGATCGGCGTTGGTAAACACCGCCACCGGGCCGATCCGTCCGGCGGGGTAGTCTCCAATGTCCATGCCGGAGCCCACTGCCAGCACCGGGGCGGTGCAGCCCTGGCTGGCGTAGGCGAATGCGGCGGTTTTGGGGTTGCGGAAGGCATCCATCACCCCATGGTAGCAGATCCGATCCCCGGAGCCAAAGTCCGGGTGGGTCTGATAGTCAAACATACACCAGCCGAAGCACCCGGCGTGATCCCCGTCGGCAGCGGCGGCGCTGAGCACCCGCATGTGCCGCAGGGCCTGCTCCTGGCGCTTTTCCCAGGGATCAAAGCTCTTGGTGGGGAACATGTGGCCGTTGTGTTCGGAGATCAGGAAGGCTTTTTTGTTCTCCCCGGTGACGGAACGCCGGGGCTTGCACCCTGGGTTATCCCCGCAGTGGGAGAAGTCGTTGTAGCTGTAAACATCCTCCAAAAGGTGGCTCTTTTCAAAATTCCGCACGCCGGAGGTGCAGCGGGAGGGATCCAGCTCCCAGGCGATCTCGTTGGTGGCCTGGTACAGTTCGTCGTCATCCCGGCTCTCGTTGATCCGCACCCCCCACAGGATAATGCTGGGGTGGTTGCGGTACTGCAAAACCATTTCCCGGGTGTTTTCCTTGGCCTGGTTTTTCCAGTCCTCTCCGCCGATGTGCTGCCAGCCGGGGATTTCGGTGAAGACCAGCAGACCCAGCCGGTCGCACTCTGCCAGGAAGTGGTGGCTCTGGGGATAGTGGGAGGTGCGCACGGCGTTGCAGCCCAGCTCATGCTTCAAAATCCGGGCATCCTCCCGCTGCAGGGAGGCCGGGGCGGCGTAGCCCATGTAGGGGTAGCTCTGGTGCCGGTTCAGCCCCCGCAGGAAGGTCTTTTTGCCGTTGAGATAGAATCCGTCCGGGCGGAACTGGGCGGTGCGGAAGCCCACCTTTGCTTCCTGCACGTCCATGACCTGGCCGATTTTCAGCAGGGTCACCCGGCAGTTGTAGAGAATGGGCCGTTCCGTGTCCCAGGGCTTGACCATGGGACAGGAGATGGTCATGGTGCCCCCGGCCTTAAAGGCCTTCTTCACCAGCAGCCGCTCCCCCTTGGAAAGCTCCACCAGCAGGATGCACCCCTCCCCATGGCACAGGGTGGGACGGATCTTCAAGGTTTTCACATCCGGGGTGGTGATGTACAGATCCTGAATGTGGGACTTTTCCTTCACATCCAGCCAAACCTCCCGGTATAGGCCGCCGTAGGCCAGGTAGTCCACCGCAAAGCCGAAGGGAGGGATCTGGGGATTTTCCCGGGTGTCCAGCTTCACCGCCAGCAGATTCTCCCCGCCCAGGTTGGCTTCCCCGGTGATTTCCACCCGGAAGCCGGTATAGCCGCAGCGGTGCTGGGTCAGCGCCTTGCCGTTGAGGAACACCGTGGCGATATGCCCCGCCCCGTCAAACTGCAAAAACAGCCGCTTCCCCGCCAGCTCCTGCCCCAATTCCAGCCTGCGCCGATAGCCGCAGATCATCTGGTAAGCGGCAGGATCGGCATAATGCAGGGGCAGCTCCTTAGGCGTATGGGGCAGCCGCACCGCCTCCCCGGCCCCCATCCCCAGTCCGAATTCCTCCGACCACTGGGGAACAAATTCCCAACCATTGCACAGACTCAGCATCCCAATGCCCTCCTGTTCGTTTTAAGATAGGTATATTATATCGTACATGGGCGGTTTTGACAAGAATAAAGAGGATTTTGGGATTAGATTTTCGGTGCGCTGGGCGGGCAACGCCCGCCCCTTGGCTCTCCCTTTGGGAGAGCTGGCACGGCTGAAAGCCGTGACTGAGAGGGCGGGGTGCCCCCGCAGACAATGACGAGTCTGTGACCCAGGCAGTTGACCCACACCGTTGGGGGTCACCCGGTTCGGTAGTGGGTGGGAGTCGAGCTGGGCGGCGCAGCCGCCCCTTGGCTCTCCCTTTGGGAGAGCTGGCACGGCGTAAGCCGTGACTGAGAGGGCGTACGCAGTAGCAAATATGGAAAAAGCGTCATGACTGAGAGGGTACCCGACTGCAATCAGCGCACCAATGTGCAAACTTGCAACTGCCTGCGCCCTCTCAGGCTCGCCGCTGGCTCGCCAGCTCCCCCATAGGGGGAGCCAAGGGCGGCTGCGCCGCCGGATGCGCACTGACTTACCCTCAGCGCTGCCGGGGCGGGTGCAATCTGCCTACAACCGTCCCTGCCGGAAGGCTTCCATCATGGTTCCTGTCAGGCTCAGCAGGTTCTCCGTCACCGGCTCCATGTCCTCCCGGCGGATCCAGTAGGCGGTTTGCAGTTCTTCCCGGTCAAAATGAATGGTGTCGCTGCCATCCAGCTGGGCGACGTAGCCCAGGAGCAGGTTGGAGGCAAAGCCCCAGGGCTGGCTGTCAAAGTAGCGCAGGTTTTTGACCTTCAGACCGGCCTCCTCCATCACCTCCCGGCGCACCGTGTCCTCCGCCCGCTCCCCGATTTCGCAGAAGCCCGCAATCAGGGCCAGGCCCTTGAACTCCCGGCCGGCGTAGCGGCTGACCAGAATCCGATCCCCATCCGTCACCGCCACGATCACCGCCGGGGCAATGACGGGAAATTCCAGATTTCCGCAGTCACATTCCATGGCCCGGAGGGTGGGATGGTGGTGCAGGGGTCGGCCGCATTTTCCGCAGAAGCGGTGGTTTTCGTACCAATTATACAGATGCCAGGCGGTCACTCCCGCAAAGCACAGATCCTGGGGGGTGCATTTTCGCAGCAGAAACAGAGGCTGGAAGGAAAAGCCGGGGACTTCCTCCCGGGACAGGAAGAAGGCTTTTTCGTCTATGGAAAAGAGGTATTGCAGATCCTTATCCTCCACGTCCCGTCCGGTGGGGAAGGCAAATCCCGGGCCTTCCTGGCGCAAAAGCACCTGACGGCCCCGGAAAACAAAGACCGTATCCCCATCCCCCAGGGGCCGGGGGGTGTATTCATTGTGATAACATTTGGGCTGAATGTCCTGAATCATGGCTGTTTTTCCTCCTTTTTTCCACAGTATACCCCAGGGATTGACCGTTGTCAAATAGCGGATTTTGTGATAAACTATGTAATATATGAAATAGATGACAATGGAAGCTCAGATTAAATCGACAAGAGCTGGCGGCAAAAGATTCGCTGCTCAGCAGCAGGCGATTTATTCAGAGTTTCCATAGACAAAAGACAACACCTCCGATCCCCGCTGCGGCCCAGGTGCCGCCTGTCGTACCGGGCGGTGCTGCCCGATTGGAAAACGAAAAGCGGAGGGCGAACCATGGGACACTTTTGCGACCTGCACACCCACTCCACCTGCTCCGACGGAACCTGTACCCCGTCGGAGATCATTCGCCGCGCCCAGGCTCTGGGCTTAGGGGCCGTTGCACTGACGGATCACAATACCACCGCCGGACTGCCGGAATTTCTGTCCGCGGCTGAGGGCACAGCGGTGCAGGCCATTGCCGGGGTGGAGCTTTCCACGGAGTACCGGGGGAGAGAGCTGCACATTGTGGGACTGTTTCTGCCCCGGGAGAGCTTTTCTCCCCTGACGGCCTATCTGGAGGACTACAACCGCCGCAAGGCCGAAAGCAACTACCAGCTGGTGCAGGCTCTGAACAAATTGGGCTACCGGCTGGACTACAGCGAGCTTCTGGCCTCCCACCCCAACGGCACCATGAACCGGGCGGTGATTGCCGCCGCCCTGGCAGAAAAGGGCTACTTTTTCAGCGTTGCCAACGCCTTTCACGACCTGCTTTCCACGGAAGCCGGATATTTTGAGCCCCCCAAGCGCCCCGATGCCCTGGAGGCCATCGCCTTTTTGCGCACCTTAGGGGCCGTCCCGGTGCTGGCCCACGCCTTTTTGAATCTGGACGAGGCCGGACTGCGGCAATTCCTGCCGGAAGCCATCCCCGCAGGGCTTCTGGCCATGGAGACACTGTACCCCACCTTCTCCCCCGCCATGACCCACACCGCCCAGCAGATTGCCAGAGAGTTTGGACTTCTCAGCAGCGGCGGCAGCGATTTTCACGGCAGCAACAAGCCCCACATCCGCCTGGGCACCGGCACCGGCGGCCTGGCCGTCCCCATGGCCTTCGCCCGGGATCTGGAAAAAGCCGCCGGGCGGGCGGGTTGCACCCGCGGGCAATGACGAGACTGTGACCCTGGCAGTCAACCCACACCGCTGGGGGTCACCCGGTTCGATGGCGGGTGGTGGACGAGATTGGGCGGGCGATGCCCGCCCGGCATAGAGGGTAAGTCAGCGCAAGTTCGGCGGCGCAGCCGCCCTTGGCTCCCCCTATGGGGGAGCTGGCGAGCGATCAGCGAGCCTGAGAGGGCGTTTGCAGTGGCAAATTTGGAATATGTTCCGTGATTGAGAGGATACCGGGCGGGAATCATGGTGCTTTTTTCATATTTGCCACTGCGTGCGCCCTCTCAGTCACGGCTTTCAGCCGTGCCAGCTCTCCCAAAGGGAGAGCCAAGGGGCGGGCGATGCCCGCCCGGCATAGAGGGTAAGTCAGCGCAAGTTCGGCGGCGCAGCCGCCCTTGGCTCCCCCTATGGGGGAGCTGACGAGCGATCAGCGAGCCTGAGAGGGCGTAGGCAGTGGCAAATTTGCGCATTGGTACGGTGATTGTGACTAAGAGGGTAAACCATGACGATACCAAAAGACGACGTACAATTAAAAAATGCCCGGCGGCTTCGCAGAGAGCTGACCCCCCACGAGCGTAAGCTCTGGTATCTTTTTCTTCGCGATTATCCAGTAAAAGTTTACAAGCAGCGGATTATCGGCAGTTTTATCGTGGACTTTTACTGTGCCTCGGCCAAATTGGTCATTGAATTGGATGGCACGCAGCATTATGAACCTCAGGGGATGAATTATGATGCGGAACGATCTCAATTCCTGATGTCTCTAGGCTTGGAAATTTTGCGATTCTCCAACCGGGATATCGACAGGGATTTTCGTGGTGTGTGTACACAAATTGATTTGACCATTCAAAAAAAGCTGCCCGCCCAGCGCAGAGGGTAGGTCAGCAGGAGTACGGCGGCGCAGCCGCCCCTTGGCTCTCCCTTTGGGAGAGCTGGCACGGCGTAAGCCGTGACTGAGAGGGTGTACGCAGTAGCAAATATGGAAAAAGTGTCATGACTGAGAGGGTAACCAGCTGCAATCTCCGCATTTTCCCGAAATTTGTTACTGCCTGCGCCCTCTCAGGCTCGCCGCTGGCTCGCCAGCTCTCCCATAGGGAGAGCCAAGGGGCGGGCGTTGCCCGCCCAATCTTGTCATAGTCAGCGGGCACCCCGCCGATATTACCAAACCGTTAATTTTCCCCCCGCTGTCTTGACGCTCCCGGCAAGTTCGCTATAATAGAAGCAAACAGAGGAAACGGAGGAAAGCGTTATGGCCCAATTTACCAAATACGCCCTGGAAAACTCTCTGAAAAAGCTCCTGGCCCAGAAGCCCCTGAATAAGATCACCGTCAGCGATATCACCGAGGACTGCGGGATCAATCGGATGACCTTTTATTACCACTTCAAGGACATTTACGACCTGGTGGAGTGGGCCTGTTTGGAGGATGCGAAGCGGGCTTTGGAGGGGAAGAAAACCGCCGAGACCTGGCAGCAGGGGTTCGTTCAGATCTTCCAGGCCGTCCGGGAGAATAAGCCCTTTATCCTCAATGTCTACCGGTGCGTCAGCCGGGAGATGGTGGAAAAGTACCTCAGCCCTCTGACGGAAAATCTGCTGATGGGGGTCATTGACGAGATAGCCGCCAATATGGTGGTGCGCAGTGAGGACAAGACCTTCATCGCCCAGGTCTATTCCTACGCCTTCATCGGCCTGCTGCTGGACTGGATCAAGGACGATATGCGCCAGGATCCCCAGGAGCTGATTTCCCGGTTTGCCCGGGTGATCCAGAGTGATTTTTCCGGTGCCCTGAACCGGTTCCGGCTGGACAGCCCCGGTGCATCAACTGCCAACAAGTGATAAAATTCTATACACCATCGCCGCCCTGATGAGAAATCCGACAGGGCGGCGATTGTGTCTGTTGTGAAATGTTTTTTTGAGGGATATAATAAGGCCATAAGTTAAGGGAACCGAAAAACAGACCAACAAAGGGCTGGATCTTCGGCTCCCAGGGAACCTCTCACAAGGTTCCTCCACCCACTACTATTATAGAAGGAGAACTGCGTTATGTATTATTCTGCCGGAACTTATGAAGCCTTTGCCCATCCCGAAAAGCCCAAGGATGTTGACAAGAAATCCGCCTATGTCATCGGCACCGGCCTGGCCGGTCTGACTGCCGCTTTCTATCTGGTTCGTGACGGCCAGATGAAGGGCGAGCGGGTCCATGTGTTTGAGAAGCTGGAACTGGCCGGCGGCAGCTGCGACGGCTACCGGGATGTGACCAAGGGCTTCTTCATGCGTGGCGGCCGGGAAATGGACAACCATTTCGAGGTCATGTGGGATACCTTCCGGGATGTTCCCTCCATTGAGACCCCCGGCGTAAGCGTGCTGGATGAGTACTACTGGCTCAACAAGCACGACCCCAACTACTCTTTGTGCCGTGCCACCGTCAACCGGGGTCAGGATGCCCACACCGACCGTCAGTTCAAGCTGGACAAGGCCTCTGCCATGGCACTGAGCCAGCTGTTCATCACCCCGGAGGATCAGCTGGAGGGCAAGAAGATTTCTGAGATCATGCCCGATTCCTTCTGGCAGACCAACTTCTGGCTGTACTGGCAGACCATGTTTGCCTTCCAGCGTTGGTCCAGCGCTCTGGAAATGAAGCGCTACCTGTGCCGCTATGTCCACCACATCGACGGCCTGCCGGACTTCTCCGCCCTGCGTTTCACCAAGTACAACCAGTACGAGAGCATGATCCTGCCTCTGGTGAAATATCTGGAAAGCCACGGCGTGACCATTGAGTATGGCATGGACGTGAAGAACGTAATCATCGAGAAGGAAAACGGCAAGCGGATTGCCAAGCAGATCCTCTACGTCAAGGACGGCAAGGAGCAGACCATTGACCTGGTGGAGGACGATCTGGTGTTCATCACCAACGGCTGCTGCACCGACACCTCCTGCTACGGCGACCAGACCCATGCGCCTGACCTCAGCGGCATCGTCAACGGCAAGGGCGAATCCTGGGATATGTGGAAGGCCATTGCCGCCCAGGCCGATCACGGCGAGTACGGCAACCCCGATGCCTTCTGCACCGATGTGGACGCCACCAACTGGATGAGCGCCACCGTGGCCACCTCCAACGAGGAGATCATCTCCCACATTATGGACATCTGCCACCGTGACCCCAGAGCCGGTAAGGTCACCACCGGCGGCATCGTCACCGTCAAGGACAGCACCGAAAACTGGTACCTGTCCTGGACCATCAACCGTCAGCCCCAGTTCAAGGCCCAGGACAAGAACCTGGTTCTGGTGTGGCTGTACGGCCTGAGCACCAACAAGGAGGGCAACTTCGTCAAGAAG
>Ga0129314_1001481_pt1 | contig 16083 bp, 10 predicted proteins | sample O1111metagenome_FD_94431 | JGI IMG/M metagenome (GOLD analysis project Ga0129314, IMG submission 94431) | Orangutan individual fecal microbial communities from fecal samples from Wisconsin, USA - O1111 metagenome | ecosystem: Host-associated > Mammals > Digestive system > Large intestine > Fecal...
CCATCCGCGTAGGAGCGTCCCCTCACCGCAGTGAGATATAATTAATCTGAAAGGGCGAAGCTCTTTCTACTTTCTTCTCACTTGAATCTTAAGTGAATCTTCCTCAGTGAAGTCTCTTAGAAGGCGCACGTCGTCTAAGGTAAAGAAAATTGCTGCGCTCTTTCTTGAGCTTTTTTTAATCTTTCGGAGAGATTTTTAATCTAAAAGGCGTTGCACCACTCGACTTAATGTGATATAATAATTATTGAATGTTTTGTGACGTTTTCATTAAATTATCGGAAAAGAAGAGATTGATAAAGTATGAAAGAAAAAGAATTCCGCCGCGTTAAAACTATTTCTCCCATGTCCGCAGTCATCCCCTTCATCATGGTCAACCGTACAGGCTCCCAGAACTTCATCAGCGACTCCGTGGATATCGAGAAGGTTGAAAAATATATTAAGGAAAAACAGACGCAGGGTATGCAGAACATCAGCATGATGCACGTCATGATCGCCGCGTATATCAGACTTGTTTCCCAGCGCCCGGCTCTCAACCGCTTCATCAGAGGTCAGAGAGTCTGGACACGCAAAAACGTCGAGGTTTCCCTTACCATAAAAAAGGAAATGTCCCTCGACTCCCCCGATACGGTCGTGAAAATCACTCTCCCGCCGTCGGCTACTCTCGAGGACGTTTATACCGCGCTCAATAACGAAATCGTGTCCTACCGCGCTAATCCCGGCGGAGATTTTGACGATACCGCACGCGCCTTCACCCGCCTCCCCGGTCTTATCTTTAAGTTCGCCGTGGCGTCTCTCCGCTTCCTCGACTACTTCGGTCTTATGCCGAAAGCTATCGCAAAGGTCAGCCCGTTCCACTGCTCCTACTTCATCACCTCAATGGGCTCGCTCGGCATCCCCCCGATTTACCACCACCTCTACGACTTCGGCTCATGCCCCGTGTTCTTCTCGTTCGGCGCAAAGAGACGCGCTTATGAAATAGACAACACCGGTTTAGTCAGGCGCAGGCAGTACATGGACTTTACTTTTGTGCTCGACGAGAGAATCTGCGACGGGTATTACTATGCGTCTGCTCTCAAGCTGCTCAAAAATATTCTGAAAAACCCGTGGCAGCTTGACGAAGTTCCGACCGTCATCCCCGACATACCGTAACCATGCCGCACATACCGCATTCCGCTACTCGGGACGCGCACATTCTCACTTTCGAGGAAGCAATGGAGGGAAAAAGCACCGCCTACGACCGTGAGAAGTGGATATACGTACCGGATTTTTACTCCGAATACCGATACATACTTGGAACGCGCGGGAAGAATCCGCTCATAGCCGTAGGAATAAATCCCTCGACAGCGGAGCCGGACAATCTCGACAACACGCTGAAATCCGTTGAGAGGATAGCGCATTCAAACGGGTACGACAGCTTTATTATGTTCAACGTCTACGCGCAGAGGGCGACTGACCCCGACCTTATGGAGAGGGAATTCAATCCCGAACTCCACCGAGAGAACATGAAGGCGTTCGGATACATACTTTCGCTCTCGGAGCGTCCGTCGATATGGGCGGCGTGGGGAACGATAATAAAGAAGCGGAAGTATCTGCCGTTATGCGTTGCCGACATGATAAAGCTCGGGGAAGAGCATCATGCGAGGTGGTACACGGCGGGGGCGAGGTCGAAGTCAGGCGGGCATCCGCATCATCCGCTGTATTTGCGCAGCGACACTCCGCTGGACGAGTTTGACGTAAAACCCTACGTCATGGGGTTTGGCTTAGACTTCGCCTAAGAATCTTTCTGAGAAAGAGCGAAGCAATTTTCTTTTCCTTAGACGACTAAAGCCTTCTAAGAGACTTTCCTGATGAAGTTTCACTTTGACTTAAAGTGAGAAAAAAGAAGAAAGACTGCCGTCTTTCAGATTAATTGTATCGACTGCGGTCGAAGGCTGCTCCTACGCGGAGGGCGCACAGAGGGGTTCAAACGCCACCCCTCTGCGAGTACCGGCTTCCGGTGGAGTATGGCTGATATGATGAGCTTCCGTCTCCGCACATTTCAACCGATTAGTCGCGCGATTTCGCGTAAGATGTAGTAGTGGAGCATAAAATTTGCGCGCGGTAAGTTTTGGGGCGCGATAACGCATAAAGCGTAGTAGTGTAGCGTAACATGTCCGCGTCTGTTTATTTGGACTAAATTTGATAAACTGTTCGTCAGCTTTTCTACGGAAGCAAAACGAAATTGGACGTTCGCTCCCCGTCAACGCACAAACTCACGACAATCCGCGGCAGCCTAATCCAATTCACTTATGATTTGGTATTCTCACCCCCGCGCGACAAAGTACAACCGATTTTAACAAAACTACCCGCGTCTCACTCTACCGCGCGAACATTTTAAGCTCCACCCTTAAACTTTATGCGAGAGCGCGCGACTGAACTGTTAATGGGGGCGACACCAGTAGAGAATGGTTTAAGCCGAACTCCACCGCGAGCCGGAACTCACAGAGGTGCGGCGTTTGAGCATCTCTGTGCGCCCTCCGCGTAGGAGCGTCCCCTCACCGCAGTGAGATATAATTAAATCGAAAGGGCGCAGCTCTTTCTTCCATATTTTCTTAAAGAAGAAAAAAATCTCCCTGCGCGTGTTTAACGCAGTACGAGATTTTTTCTTTTCACCCACGCGCAATTTACGTTTTGTTAATGATTTTTCTCTCCGATTGTGGTACAATCATCTCATTGACTTGTCAACATTTTTGCGAGAAAGGAGATACCACCCCGTGAGTGAAGAGCTTGATGAAAATAAAGCCCCCCGTAACCTGCGGTCGCTTATGCGTTATTTCCGTTTCTCCTCCGCTACCGAAGCCGTGACCAAGAGCATACAAAAGTATAAAAACGAAAAGCTCTCCCGCTTCGGGCTGAAAAGTATGCACCTCACCTTCCTCTGCTGCCTCTATAAAGCCGAGGACGGTATGACTTCGGCGGAGCTTGCCAGAGAGTGCGGCGTCGATAAGGCTTTCATTTCCCGCATAACCCACGAGCTTGAAAAGCTCGGCTATATCGACTGCCTGCAATCCCACCCCCTCGAGCTGAGATATAAGAAAAAACTCCGCCTTACCGAGAGAGGGCGCGATATTATGGCTGCCGTGGACGAAATGATAGACGACGCGGTGACAAAGCTCACGGACGGCATTCCCGACGAGAAAATCGACGACTTTTATAAGGTGCTGTCTCTGCTCGACGGAAGACTGCGGATACTCTGAATAAAAACCACATTAAATCAGAGGCTTCCGCGTGAACTGGGTTTGAGCAAATAATAAGAAAATAAGCTAAATCATACGATATATTAAGGAGGACGCCGCGCGGGACTTCTCGTTCGGCAACACAGATGAAGAAGCAGTATAAGGTTCCGAATCATAAAAAGACCGAGCATATATATACGGTTGTAGAAGATGTTGGGGAATATCTCGATGTTCTTGCGGTGCACGGCGACAGAGTAATGTTCGCATGGAAGCATGACGATATCCCGAGCGAGATGAAGTACTCCGAGTTCCACGACCTGACGGTTTCCTTTGCCCTCGGACTTAAGGAAAAGCTCACGGAAAACGGTCAGAAAGTGGCGATAATCGGCGAAACCTCCCCGTTCTGGGTAGCGGCGTACCTTGCTGTCATCGCGTCGGGCAACGTTGCCGTACCTATGGATAAGGAGCTTGACCCCGAAGAAATGGCGAAATTCTTTGACGCCGCCGACGTATGCGCCGTGGTTTACTCAAAGACCTTCGCGAAGATTATTCCCGAGATAACGTCCGGCTCGGAGAAAATAAAGCTGCTCATTCCCATGCACGGCTCCGGCTACGAGTCAGACGAGAGAATCGTCTCTTACGACAATATCGTCGCGTCCGGTAAAAAGAGCACAAGGTTCTTCACTCCCGACAGCGACAACGAGAGAATGGCGGAGATTCTGTTCACCTCCGGCACGACAGGCTCGTCAAAGATGGTAATGCTCAGCCAGAAGAACGTTTTCTCCGTAGTTTCGAGCGCGTGCGCAACTGTGGATTTCAACGCAGATGACGTGCTTGTGTCATGTCTCCCGCTCCACCACACATACGAGCTTGCCTGCACCCTTGCCGCGTGTGATTTCGGTGCGAAGATATGCATAAACGACTCCCTGCGACACGTGCTGAAGAATTTTAAGGAGTACAGACCGACTGGACTTGTGCTTGTGCCTATGTTCATCTCCACGATGTATAAAAAGATACTCAGCGAGGCAAAGCGTTCCGGCAAGGACAAGATTTTACCCCCTGCCGCAAGAATAGCGCGCTACCTCAAGCTGTGCGGAATCGACATGAGCGACAAGCTGTTCTCGGACGTAAAGGAAGCGTTCGGCGGCAGGCTTGAGAAGATAATTTCCGGCGGCGCGGAGCTTCCCACTGACATGATAGCGGTGTTCGAGGCGTTCGGCATCTCCATTTACGAGGGCTACGGAATCACGGAATGCTCTCCCCTTGTGGCGGTAACTCCGTATTACAAGCGTAAAGTCGGCTCTGTAGGACCTCATGTGCCTTGCTGTACCGTAAGGATAGCGGGAAGCGAGGTAGGAGAAAGCGGATACGTCACGGGCGAGATTCAGGTACAGGGAGAGAACGTAATGCTCGGCTACATGGACCCTGTGGCGAATGAAGAGGCGTTCACTTCCGACGGATGGTTCAGGACGGGCGACATCGGCTACATGGACGAGGACGGATACATCTACATTACCGGCAGAATGAAGTCTGTGATAGTGCTTGAGAACGGCAAGAACGTATTCCCGGAGGAGATAGAGGAATACCTCGGAAAGATAGACTACATTGCGGAATCGGTAGTGATAGGCAGGCAGGACGGGGACTGCGTAAGACTTACGGCACTGATATTCCCGAACTACGCGAAGTACCCGGAGATGAGCGAGAACGACCTCCGCACGGAGATACAGAAGCAGATAACGGTACTGAACAAGCGTCTGCCGTCGTTCAAGCAGATACACAAGCTGGAGTTCCGCAAGGTGGAATTTGAGAAGACCTCCTCGAAGAAGATCAAGCGTCATTTGCTGAAATAATTCGCCCGCGCGAAATAAAGAAAGAGCGTCAGCTAATTTCTTTACCTCAGATTACTTTATCCCTTTGGGAAAGCAGATTGAGGAAGAAAGAGCTGCGCTCTTTGATTTTATTATATCGACTGCGGTCGAAGGCTGCTCCTACGCGGAGGGCGCACAGAGAGGCTCAGACGCCGCCCCTCTGTGAGTACCGGCTCGCGGTGGAGTTCAGTTTAGCAATATACTTCATCATCGCCCACTTGAACAGACCAGTCGCGCGGCTACGCATAAGCCTTAGTAGTGGCATTAGAATGTTCGCGCGGTAGAGGTAGACGCGGGGAGTTCGGCTTAAATCATTGCTTTTCACTTTCGCGCATAGTCGAGAATACCAAATCAAACTGAATTGGATTAGGCTAACCGCGGTGGGTCGTTAGTTTGTGCGTTGACGTAGAGCGAACGTCCAATTTCGTTTTGCTTCCGTAGGAGAACCGACGAACAGTCTATCAAATTTCGACCAAATAAACAGACGCGGACATGTTATGCTACACTACTACGCTTTATGCTTAATCGCGCCCCAAAACTCACCGCGCGTAAATTTTATGCTCCACTACTACGCTTTATGCTTTGCCGCGCGACTAATCGGTAAAAATGTGCGGAGACGGAAGCTCATTGCTAAGCCATACTCCACCGTGAAGCCGGAACTCGCAGAGGGGTGGCGTCTGAACCTCTCTGCGTTCCCTCCGAAAGGAGTGCCCCACGCATAGTGGAATAATAAAATCGAAAAGACGTAAGTCTTTTCTTCTTTCTTCTCACTTAGGATTTAAGTGAATCTTCATTCCGTGGAGTTTCTTAGAGGAATAAAGTAGTCTAAGGAAAAGAAATTAGCTGCGCTCTTTCTTGCGCTCTTTCTCGCGTTCATCTTTTTGTCAAAAAGAAACAAAAGACCCCGCACGCGCGAAATGTTTTTTATTATATCGGTTTATTGAATTTTTTGTAAAAAGTCTGTATAATTAAAATAGTTTTTTATTTTGTCTGCGTTTTGATAATAATAAAATATTTTTTTGTTTTCGGAGAATTTAAAATGAAGCTTCTTGAAGATCGCATACTAAAGGACGGCAAAATCGGCGCGGGAAACGTGCTTAAAGTCGACTGTTTTCTCAACCACCAAATCGACGTGCCGTTTATATCACAGCTCGGACGCGAATTTTATGAGCTTTATAAAGACGCAGGCGTAACCAAAATACTCACAATCGAAGCTTCGGGAATCGGAATAGCCTGCCTTACGGCTACATATTTCGGCGTACCCGTAGTATTTGCGAAAAAGACCCCCACAAACAACATTTCCGGCGATGTATACACATCCGAAGTCTACAGCTACACGCATGAATGCACGTACAACATCCGCCTGTCGAAGGAATTTTTGAAGCCTGATGACAAGGTGCTTATCATAGACGACTTCCTCGCAAAGGGAAGCGCGCTTCTTGCGTTATTAAAGCTGTTGAAGGACGCAGGAGCAGAGGTATGCGGCGCCGGTATTGTTATTGAGAAGGCATATCAGCCAGGAGGGGACATTGTGCGCGGCATGGGAGTGAGGGTTGAATCCCTTGCGCGTGTTGCGTCCATGGAAGACGGGAAGATAACTTTCTGCTGAAAGCAAACAAAAGCCGTCTTCCTACCTTAGACAACTGGAGTTTTCTAAGAGACTTTGCCTCTGTAAGTCTTACTTAGAATTTAAGTAAGCAAAAAAGAAGAAAGACTTACGTCTTTCAGATTTTCATTAAATCACCTGCGGGTGAAGGTCGCTCCTACGCGGAGGGCGCACAAGGAGACTCAGACGCCGTCTCCTTGTGAATCTACGCTCGCGGTGGAGTTAGGTTGATATGATTCACTTTTGGTGTCGCCCCCATTAACAGACCAGTCGCGCGGTTTTGCATAAGCCTTAGTAGTGGCATTAGCATGTTCGCGCGGTGGAGTTAGACGCGGGTAGTTTGTACAAATCATTGCTTTTCCTATCGCGCGGAGGGTTGAATACCAAATCATAAGTGAATTGATTAGGCTAACCGCGGATAGGCGTTAATCTGTGTGTTGACGTAGAGCGAACGTCCAATTTAGTTTAGCTTCCGTAGAAAGACTGACGAACGATTTATAAATTTAAGCCTAATAAACAGACGCGGTCATTCTAATGCCACTACTAAGGCTTATGCGTAATCGCGCCCCAAAACTCACCGCGCGCACATTTTATGCTCCACTACTACGCTTTATGCTTTGCCGCGCGACTAATCGGAAACAGTGTGCGGGGACGGCAGTTCATCATATCAGCCTAACTCCACCGTGAAGCCGGAACTCGCAGAGGGGTGGCGTCTGAACCTCTCTGCGTGCCCTCTGCAAAGAGCTCCCCACGAGCAGTGGAATAATTAAATCGAAAAGACGCTAGTCTTTTCTTCTCCATTCTCACTTGAATCTTAAGTGAACCCTCATCCAGCGAAGTCTCTTAGAAGGCGCACGTCGTCTAAGGTAAAGAAAATTGCTTCGCTCTTTCTTGAAACGATCCTTTACAGACTTTTCAAAAGTCGAGGATATATAACAAACATCATCAGGAGGAACAGAAAATGTTCAAAAGAATTGCCGCTGTTGTAATGGCTGTCATCATGACACTCACTGTTGCGGCTGTGTTCACATCATGCAGCGGAGACGCTTCCGGTCTTAAAATCGGCGTCATCCTCGTCGGCGATGAAACCGAAGGCTACACTAAAGCCCATATGGACGGTATCAAAGAAGCTGCAAGCTCCCTCGGCATAGCTGAATCCCAGATCATCTGGAAGTATAAGGTCGAAGAAACTTCCGCTTGCCTCGACGCTGCCACCGACCTCGTAGGACAGGGCTGTTCCCTCGTTATATCCAACTCCTACGGTCACCAGACCTTTATGGTACAGGCTGCAGAACAGTTCCCGGACGTAACCTTCGTTTCCATGACAGGCGACTTCGCGGCTATCTGCGGTGTTCCGAACATGAAGAACGGCTTCACTAAGATCTACGAAGCTCGTTACGTTGCAGGCGTTGTTGCCGGTATGAAGCTCGAAGAACTCATTTCCAATGGCACAATCTCCCCCGAATCCACTCCCGAACACTTTGACGAAAACGGCAACGCTAAGATCGGTTACGTCGGCGCTTATAACTACGCTGAAGTTGTTTCCGGTTACACAGCATTCTTCCTCGGCGTTCAGTCCATCGTTCCGAACGTTGTTATGGAAGTAAACTACACCAACTCTTGGTTCGATATCGATAAGGAAGCCGCTACAGCTGAAGCTCTCGTCGCTAACGGATGCGTTATCATCGGTCAGCACGCAGACTCCACCGGCGCTCCTTCCGCTTGCGAAAAGCTCCTCGGTCAGGGCAAGGTTTGCTACTCCGTCGGCTACAACGTAGATATGCTTGAGACTGCTCCCAACGCCGCTCTCACATCTCCTACAAACACATGGTCCGAGTTCTATAAGGATCTCTTCTCCCTCGCTAAGGACGGCAAGGCAAACGAGTTCGGCACAGACGTTGCTAAGGGCTTCACCGAAAACGGCGTTGCTATCACCACTCTCGGTCCTGCATGCGCTGCCGGAACTGCCGAAAAGGTTGCTGAAGTTGAAGCTGCTATCAGAGACGGCTCTCTCCATGTATTCGACACATCCAAGTTCACAGTTTCCGCTGAACAGACCACTTGCGATGTTGTAACAGACGACGCAGGTCACCTCACTTCCTGCAAGGTCAACATGAGCTTCATGGACTGGAGCACAATGACCGCTATCTACGAAGGTCCTACCGTTGAATGCATCACCGACGGCTACTTCACAGAATCCACTCTCAGAAGCGCGCCTTACTTCTCTGTAAGAATCGACGGCATCGTTGAGAAATAATTACCTAAAATAGCTTAATCCATAACCTCGAGGGAAGTCAAAATCCGGCTTCCCTCATTTTGGTTAGATAAACAAGATAGTATAAGGAGTCCGAAAATGCCAGACGCAATCAAGCTCGTGGGTGTGACAAAAACCTTCGGGAAAATTATTGCAAATAATAATATAAACATGACCGTGCGGCAGGGCGAAATATTGTCGCTGCTTGGCGAGAACGGAAGCGGAAAGACGACGCTGATGAACATTCTGTCCGGCATATATTACCCCGATGAGGGACAGATTTTCGTTGGCGGCAATGAGGTCACAATATCGTCGCCGAAGGACTCGTTCGATCTCGGAATCGGAATGATTCACCAGCACTTTAAGCTCGTCGACGTGTTCACCGCTGCCGAGAATATTATACTTGGACTGCCGGGCAAGCAGAAGCTCGACATGAAGTCCGTTGAGAAAAAGATAACCGAAATCTGCTCACGCTACGGCTTCGACATCGACCCTAAGATGAAGGTCTACGAAATGACGGTGTCCCAGAAGCAGACGCTCGAGATCGTAAAGGTGCTATACCGCGGCGCGAATATACTAATCCTCGACGAGCCTACCGCCGTTCTTACCCCTCAGGAGACGGAAAAGCTGTTCAACGTCATGCGTGAGATGAAGCGCGACGGCAAAACCGTTATCATCATCACCCATAAGCTGCATGAGGTTCTCGCCGTGTCCGACAGAGTTGCAATCCTCCGCAAGGGCGAGTACATCGGCACAGTCGAAACAAAGGACGCAACGGAACTCTCACTTACCGAAATGATGGTCGGCAAGAAGGTGTCCCTTGACATCGAGCGTCCCGTCGTCGGCGAAAAGCACAAGAGAATCTCCGTCGAAAACCTCACCGTTATCGGACCTGAAGACGTGCCGGTACTCAAAAACGTGTCGTTTGACGCATACAGCGGAGAAATTCTCGGTATCGCGGGTATTTCCGGCTGCGGTCAGAAGGAGCTTCTCGAAGCTATAGCAGGTCTTCAGCACCCGGTCGAAGGCTCAAGGATAGACTATATCGAACCCCGGACAGACACTCCCGAATCGCTCATCGGCAAAACTCCGCGTGAGATAAAGGAGCTTGGAATTACGCTTTCGTTCGTACCGGAGGACAGACTCGGCATGGGTCTTGTGGCTTCAATGGGCATGGCGGACAACATGATGCTCAAGAGCTACGAAAAAGGCAAGTCTATCTTTGTCGAGAAAACCGAACCGAAGAAGCTCGCCGAAGACGTAAAGGAAGAGCTTTCGGTTTCGACTCCGGGCATCAACACTCCCGTAAGACGGCTCTCGGGCGGAAACGTGCAGAAGGTGCTTGTCGGACGTGAGATTGCGGCGGCTCCGTCGGTTCTCATGACAGCATATGCCGTGCGCGGACTTGACATAAACACTTCCTATATGATATACCACCTTCTCAACGAGCAGAAGGAAAAGGGCGTTGCCGTAATCTACGTCGGAGAGGACCTTGATGTGCTTATCGACCTTTGCGACAGGATTCTTGTGCTGTGCGCGGGTCAGGTCACGGGAATAGTCAACGGCGGAGAGGTAACAAAGGAACAGCTCGGCTTGCTCATGACAAAAATCTCAGGCGGAAAGGAGTAACCTAAGTTGAATAACGACGTAAAAAAGCTCGCAGGCTCAAAAGAACCGCTTGTGAGAATAGTTAAAAAAAGCAGCACTGCGATGAAGCAGAAGGTTATTGTTCGTGCGGCTTCCATTGTCCTCGCACTGATAATCGACGCGGCGTTCATTGTTCTCGTCACGGGGCTGAACCCCCTCGCAGTGTACAGGGAAATATTCAAGGCGACATTTGAAACTCCGCTCCGTTTTATGTGGATGCTGAGAGATCTCGTCGCGCTCCTTTGTATCGGTATAGCTCTTGCGCCCGCGTTTAAAATGCGGTTCTGGAATATCGGCGCGGAGGGTCAGGTGCTAATGGGCGGATTTGCTACGGCTATCTGCATGATGTACCTCGGCGGAAAGCTGCCCACACCCCTTCTTTTCCTCACGATGTTCCTCACAAGCGTTATAGCCGGCGCGGTTTGGAGCTTTATACCGGCATTCTTCAAGGCTAACTGGAACACAAACGAGACGCTTTTCACCCTTATGATGAACTACGTCGCGATACAGCTCGTTTCGTATTACACCAATATCTGGAGAGGACAGGCGTCTTCTCTCGGCACCATCAACATGGGTACGAAGATAGGCTGGTTCCCGAAGCTGTTCGGACACGACTTCACGCTCAACATTATCATAGTCGCAGTCCTCACAGTACTGATGTACATCTACCTCAAGTATACCAAGCACGGCTACGAAATTTCCGTTGTCGGCGAGAGTGAAAAGACCGCGAAATACGCCGGAATCAACGTAAAGAAGGTAACTATTCGTACTCTTATCCTCTCGGGCGCAATCTGCGGACTTTGCGGCTTCATCATCGTCGCCGGAAACAAGCACACCATCGCGACAAACACAGCCGGCGGAAACGGATTCACTGCGATAATAGTTGCGTGGCTATCAAAGTTCAATACGTTCTTCATGGCATTAATCGCCTTCCTGCTCGTGTTCCTTGAAAAGGGAGCAAGTCAGATAGCGTCGACCTACGGACTTAACGAATACATAGCCGACATAATCTCCGGCATTATCCTCTTCTGCATCCTCGGCTCGGAATTCTTCATCAACTACAAGATCCTCTTCAGACATAAATCGGAAAACAAGGAGGAAACAAAATGATTCAGTCAAACATACTCGCATGGATCGCCCGCGCCATTCAGTTCGGTACGATAATCATGTACGGCTCAATGGGTGAGATTCTCACGGAAAAATCGGGCAACCTGAACCTCGGCGTTCCCGGAATCATGTACCTCGGAGCGTTCGCGGGCTTTGCTTCCTCCTACACCTACGAAAACAGCGCGGCAAATCCGTCAAAGCTTCTGTGCATACTGATAGCAGTCGCCGCGGCGTTTCTTGCTTCAGCCATCGGAGGACTTATCTACTCCTTCCTCACGACGACTCTCCGCGCGAATCAGAACGTAACGGGTCTTGCGCTGACCACATTCGGCATGGGCGTTGCAAACTTCTTCGGCGCGTACCTTCTCCAGGGTGAGGTTTACACTGCCGCTCCCGTGTCAAACGCCGCATTTACTACAAAGATACCCTTCCTGTCAGATCATCTCGGAGCTGTGGGAGAAGCGCTGTTCTCATACGGCTTCCTCGCGTACCTTGCGATAATCCTCGCCGTGATTTTACACTACTTCATGAACAAGACGAGAGTGGGTCTGAATCTCCGCTCTGTCGGTGAAAATCCGGCAACGGCTGACGCGGCGGGCATCAACGTTATAAAGTACAAATACTGGGCTACGATAATCGGCGCGGGAATCTCCGGTATCGGCGGACTTTACTACGTCCTCGACTACAACAACGGAATCTGGGCGACGACTACGCAGATCGAAGCTCTCGGCTGGCTTGCGGTTGCGCTTGTCATATTCACGACGTGGAAGCCGCTCAACGCCATCTGGGGCGCGTATCTCTTCGGTATGCTGTACTGGCTCTACGCGTTCCTGCCGAAGCTCATGGGCATCACAAACGTCGACAGAAAAAGCTCGCTGTACCAGATGATACCGTATATTGTAACGATATTCGTCCTCGTGATAGTCAGCCTGAGACGCAAGAGAGAATCCCAGCCTCCGGCGTCACTCGGACTCGCGTACTTCCGCGAAGAAAGATAAACCACAGCAAAAAAATACCGCAGATAATGGGAAAAACCATAGTCTGCGGTTTTTTTGGTGTAGAAAAGACTGCCGTCTTTTGAATCTAATTTTAGTCTCACTTAAACTTCAAGTGAGGGAGAAAGTAGAAAGACTCCGTCTTTCGATTTCATTATATGCTCCTACGCGGAGGGCGCACAAGGAGACTCAAACGCCGTCTCCTTGTGAATCTACGCTCACGGTGTAGTATGGCTGATATGGTTTACTTCCGTCTCCGCACATTTTTACCGATTAGTCGCGCGGTTTTCCATAATCCGTAGTAGTGGAGCTTAAAATGTGCGCGCGGTGAGTTTTGGGGCGCGGTTACGCATAAGCCTTAGTAGTGGCATTAGCATGACCGCGTCTGTTTATTTGGTTTGGATTTGATAAACCGTTTCTGCAATCGCTGACGGAAGCTAAACGAAATCGGATGTTTGCTTCATTTCAACGCACAAACTAACGCCCATCCGCGGTTAGCCTAATCCAATTCACTTATGATTTGGTATTCTCGACCCTGCGCGATGAAGAAATACCGATTTGTACGAACTACCCGCGTCTCACTCCACCGCGCGAACATTCTAATGCCACTACTAAGGCTTATGCGATGCCGCGCGACTGGTCTGTTCACGGGGGCGAGGACGGCAGTGTATCATATAAACCAAACTCCACCGCGAGCCGGAACTCACAGAGGTGCGGCGTTTGAGCATCTCTGTGCGCCCTCCGCGTAGGAGAATACAATGAAATCGAAAGGGCGAAGTCCTTTCTTCCTTTTCCCCTTACCTGAAAGGTTGGATTTAAATGAAATCAGAAAGGGCAACGTCCTTTCTACCTCTTTCTTTTCGTGCTTTTCTTGTAGTGAAGAACAAGCCCCGCCACTGCGACAAACTGCACCGCTACTATCGCGAGAGCCGCAAGCACTATCGGATTTTTGCCGAGCCGCGCGAACACACTCTCGTCTTCTTCGAGAAGAGCGGCGACGCTTCCGCAGAACCTGCACACAAGCACGCCGTCCTTTTCCTCGTAGCTGTGTCCCGTTGCGGGATATGATACAGTGTTAATCTTGCCGCAGCGCACACATTTTTCCCTCTTGTAGCCGTCGCTCTCGCAGCTCGGTTTCACTTCCATCTGCGTCTCGTATTCGTGCCCGAGAGGTGGAATTGTCTCTTTCACAACCGCGCCGCACTTTTTGCAGGTCTTTATGCTCTCTCCCGCCTTCTCGCAGGTTGAAGCATTCGTCGCGGTGTCAAAGTCGTGTTCGCATGAGGAGAGGACGTCTCTTTTTTCTTCACCGCAGCGGCTGCACACCGAGAGAACATATCCGTCGGCGGAGTCGGCAGCTTCCACTCTCTCCTTTTCGACAAAATCGTGACCGAGAGCGGGAGTTTTTTCTTCGTACTCGTCTCCGCATATCTTGCAGCGGTACTTTGTAATTCCTTCGTTTGTGCAGTCGGGGGAGCTTTCGCTTATTTTTTCGTAGTCGTGCTCCTCTCCCTTGCGTACCTCTTTAATCTCGTCTCCGCATTTTGTGCATTTCTTGTAAAGCAGTCCATCGAAGCCGTGACCTGCCGCGGAGTCCTCGAGAGTTGCGTAGTCGTGACCCGTCGCGGGAAGCTCTTCCGTGTAGCTGTGTACCTCGCAGTCGTAGCCCTTGTCGTTCAGGTTGTACGAAATCTGGCAGACGCGCTCGATGAATCCGTCCTCGGTGCAGGTGGCGGCTTTGCTTGACGAGATTCTCCAGTAGTGGGCGTTCGGGTCGCGGGGGATTGATACGGTTCCGGTTTTTGCTCCGCAAACTTTACATCTGTAGGACATAGTTCCGTCGAGGGTGCAGTTTGCGGGATGGTCGACCAGTCTTTCGGCAGAGAAGGAGTGCGTGTGACCGAAGTAATACTCCGCGAGAGCTTCTGCCTCAGCCTTGGCGATTTTCTTGAGGTTCTCGTCGTCGTCGATTATCTTAGCGTCCTCGGAGTTGGAGAGATAGCCGTGCTCGACGATAATGGACGGAACGCCGAACTTCGAGCACCATGTATTGACGGAGTAGTAGTCGCTCTTCTTGCCGAGGGAGCTGTCACCGGGCATATCCCACTGCTTCTCGCTGTTCCAGTAGTAAATGCCGAGCGAGTCTCCCGTATCATCGCAGGATTCGATTTTGTTATACGGGATGGAGACAGCGGAAGCGATTTTCGAGAGGATTTTATCCGCAAGGGTATAAGCGGAGAACTCGTCGACGACCGTTATGTAAGCTTCACTTCCGCGCACGCCTGTGTAATCGTTGCTGTTGCAGTGGAGTGAGAGAAAGAGGTCGGCGTTTGAGTCAAGTGCGCAGCGTGTGCGTTGGAGAAACTTTAGATAAGTATCGTCCTCGCGCGTCATGATGACCTTGAATCTGCCGTCGGCTTCAAGCTCGCTTTTGAGGTACTGTGCGATGGTGAGGTTATAGGTTTTTTCGTAACGCAGACCCGTGACAGTGCCGCCGTCATGCCCGCCATGCCCCGCGTCAAGCACGACGACGATTTTATCGTTCTCCACGGCGGAGAGTGGGAGAGGGAGGATGGAGATGCAGAGGATGAGGGAGAGCAAAAAAATGAGCTTACGCATGGCAGTATGTGAAACCTTTGCTTTCAAATGTTTTTATTGAAAAAATTTCGATATTTCTCACTTCGAGTGAGGGAGAGAGGAGAAGAAAGACTCCGTCTTTCCGATTTTATTATATCACCTGCGGGTGAAGGTCGCTCCTACGCGGAGGGCGCACAGAGGGATTCAGGCGCCATCCCTCTGCGAGTACCGGCTTCCGGTGGAGTATGGTTGATATGATGAACTACAGTCTCCGCACACTTTAACCGATTAGTCGCGCGGTTTTCCATAATCCGTAAGGGTGGAGCTTAAAATTTACGCGCGGTGAGTTTTGGGGCGCGGTTACGCATAAGCCTTAGTAGTGGCATTAGCATGACCGCGTCTGTTTATTTGGTTTAGATTTGATAAATCGTTTCCACGTTCGCTGACGGAAGCTAAACGAAATCACACGTTCGCTCCACGTCAACGTACAAACGAGCGACAATCCGCGGTTAGCCTACTCCAATTCACGGATGATTTGGTATTCTCGACCACGCGCGATAAAGAAAGCATTGATTTAGATACACTACCCGCGTCTAACTCTCCCGCGCGAACATTCTAATGCCACTACTAAGGCTTATGCAAAACCGCGCGACTGGTCTGTAGATTCGGGCGGAGACAAAAGTAAATCATATACGTAAGACTCCACCGCGAGCGTAGATTCACAAGGAGACGGCGTCTGAGTCTCCTTGTGCGCCCTCCGCGTAGGAGCAGCCCTCGACCGCAGTCGATATAATCAATCTGAAAGACGCCAGTC
>Ga0129314_1001484_pt1 | contig 16073 bp, 23 predicted proteins | sample O1111metagenome_FD_94431 | JGI IMG/M metagenome (GOLD analysis project Ga0129314, IMG submission 94431) | Orangutan individual fecal microbial communities from fecal samples from Wisconsin, USA - O1111 metagenome | ecosystem: Host-associated > Mammals > Digestive system > Large intestine > Fecal...
GCCGCCGATGAGCTGGGGGACAAGCTGCCCGCCGCAGAGGCCCTGTGGCAGGCCATCCGGAACAGCGGAGAGGCCGGTTACACCAAAATCCAGCTGCCCTAGGGGCGGCGTACATAGAAAGGACCGAAAAGATGGACAACCTGATCGTAGTATGGCTGGCTCTGTGCTGGCTGACCCTGACAGCGGGAATCGCCTGGGGACTGGAAAGGCTGGAGCAGCATTTGAAGGCAAGAAAAAAGCCTCTGGACGGCGGCAACCGAAACAGAGGCACAAACAAAATTGTTCAAGACCAATATACCACAGAGAAGGGGGAAAAAGCAAGATGATGATGCCGGAACCGAGATTGGTTCCCCCGCCCCTGAGCAGGGAACAGGAGGAGGCCCAGAATATGCTGGATGATTATGATGAGGCGATGGAGAGCCTCAAGGAGATTCAGCGGGAGTATGAGGAGGTGACCGGTACCCTCAAGGAGTGGAGGCACCTGAGCTTTGATCTGCAGGAGGCCATCCGGCGACACTATAACGCCCAGCTGAGCCATTGGGAGGAGGAAATCTTCATCCTCAAATATGCGCTGATGGATCGGGGGTATTGGGCATGACCTGGCTGGAGGAACTGGAGGATATGACCCCATTGAAACCGATAGAAACCGGGTCGGAGTATGATCCGTTTGGTGATTGCCATGAGCAAGTTTGAGCACGGGGTAAGCTACTACACCAAAGGAACTGTGACTCTGACGGTGTACTTTCCGGAGGACCGGACAGTGTGCCAGTGGTGTCCCTATGTGCGAAATGAGGACAGCCTGCGGCGCTGGCGGTGCCTGCTGACCGGAGAGTACCTGGTCTACCCCTTCACGGGGATAGGGGCAAAGTGCCCCATTGAATGGGAGGAGAGCAAAGATGTTTAACCCAAAGGAACACCTGATGGATTTGAAGGGCAAATCCTATCTGCAGGTCATGTGGCGGCTGGTGTGGTTTCGGGAGGAAAAACCTCTGTGGAACATCGACACCAAACTGGAGAAGCTGGGAGAGGACTACGCGGTATTCAGCGCGAAAATCTATGATGAAAACGGCGTTCAAAAGTCGGCCGGTTACGGCTCAGAGAGCGTCAGGGATTTTCGGGACTACATAGAAAAGGCGGAGACAAAGGCGGTGGGCCGGGCCCTGGCCATGCTGGGATATGGAACCCAGTTCGCCCCCGAGCTGGACGAGGAAGCGCGGATTGTGGATGCCCCGGCGTCAAGAAAACCGGAGACCTCAAAACCCATCCGGTGCGCCACCTGCGGCACCGCCATTGGGCCCATCACCGGCAAGAGCGGCAAGCCGATGGGGCCGGAGGTCTACGCCGCAGCAGTCCAAAAGAAGTACGGCAAGGTGCTCTGCCCCGCCTGTGTGGAGGCGGTGGAAGCCCCTCTCCATCCCCCGGTGGCGTAGATGGTGCGGGCAAAATTTCAGCAGGCCCAGCTGCTCCAGCGGGAGGACGGCTTCTGGCTGGCGGTCAAGCCCTTTTGGGAGGACTTACCCCTTCTGCGCCGGTGGCTCCATGTGGGGTGGAAAGGGGTTCAGCAGCTGACGCTGGGCGAATACCGGAAACGGCGCAGTCTGGACGCCAACGGCTATGCCTGGGTCTTGCTGGACAAGCTCTCCCAGGCCCTGAACCTCCCCAAAGAGGAGGTCTACCGGGAGGAGATCCGCAAGACTCCGGGGGTCAGCGAGATGATCGTCCTGCGTAAGGAGGCGATCCCTCAGTTTCGGCGTTCCTGGGAGGACGGGCATCTGGGCCAGATGGTGGAGGACCTAGGCCCCCATGCCACCGCCAAGGGATACCATACCCTGGTCTGTTACTATGGCAGCAGCGGGTATGACACCGCCCAGATGACCCGCCTCATTGAAAATATTGTTCAGGACTGCAAGACAGTAGGGATTGAAACTGCAACAGATCAGGAAATTTCCCTATTATTGGAGGGGTGGGATCGTGCACAGAAGAACAAAGGCCCTTGATCTTTCCAGGAAGGTCAAAGACCGGGTGTGGGAACGGGATGGGGGACGGTGCATCCTCTGTGGGAACCCCCAGGCCATGCCCAACGCCCACTACATCCCCCGCAGTCAGGGGGGATTGGGGGTGGAGGAGAATGTGGTGACCCTCTGCCGCCGCTGCCATGATCTCTATGACAACAGCGGCCAGCGGCCCCTGCTGGGCCGGGAGATTGAGGGGTATCTGCGCAGGCAGTACCCCGGATGGGAACGAGACCGTTTTATCTACCGAAAGGAATGAGAAGATGTACAACAGAACCACATTGATCGGGCGGCTCTGCGCAAGCCCGGAGCTCAAACAGACCCAGAATGGAGTGCCGGTGGCCTCCTTTCGCATTGCCTGTGACCGCAGGTACAACCGGGAGGAGACCGATTTTATCAACATTGTAGCGTGGCGGGAAAAGGCGGAGTTTGTCTGCAAATACTTCCAGAAGGGCAGCGCCATTGGGGTGGAGGGATCCATCCAGACCCGGGAGTACACCGACCGGGAGGGAAACCGCCGCACCGCTTTTGAGGTAGTGGGGGATCAGTTTTTCTTTGTGGAGAGCAAAAAGGCGCGGAATCCGGCCGATGTGGAGTATGAAAAGATCGAGTTTCAAGAGGTCGAGGGCGGCGACGACCTTCCCTTTTAAGGGAGGGGAGCAAACATGGCAAAGGAATACTTCTGTGCCTATCACAGCTTTTTAAAGTCGGTGGAACCCCTCAGTGACGCGGAGTGCGGGAGACTTTTCAAGTCATGCCTCATCTACAGCATGACGGGCGAAGCTCCGGAACTCAGCGGCAATGAACGGTTTCTCTTTCCGACCTTGCAGGCACAGATCGATCGGGACAATGAAAAGTATGAGCAGCGATGCCAGATCAACCGGAAAAACGGCGCCCTGAGCAGGGGGGATGAGGAAAGCGAACGCCCCCAATCGCTACCGAACGCTGTAGGTCGCCCCCAATCGCTACCGAACGCTCCCCAAGGAAAAGGAAAAGACAAAGACAAAGGAAAAGATACTCCCCCCTTACCCCCCAGGGGGAAGTGCGGACAGAGATTCGACCGCTTCTGGGCCGCCTACCCCAAGAAGAAATCCAAGGCGGATGCCCAAAAGGCCTTTGAAAAGCTGGCTCCCGGTGAGGAGCTGCTCTCCCGGATGCTGTCTGCCCTGGAACAGCAGAAGCAGAGCGGCGACTGGCAGCGGGAAGGCGGTCAATATATTCCCTACCCGGCCAGCTGGCTGAATGGGCGCCGGTGGGAGGATGAGGAGAGTCCGACTCAGAACAGGAGGAACTACTTTGAGGAACAGGAATATTGAGGCGGAGCAGTCGGTGCTGGGGGCTGTTATTATGGCTCCGGAGCGGACTTTGGCTCATGCCTGCGGGGAACTGACCCCCGAGGACTTTGGAGAGCCGGTCTGCCGGCACCTTTTTGCCGCGCTGCGGCAGATGTGGATGGATGGGATACCGGTGGATGTGGTGACCCTGCTGGGTCAGGTGGGGCAGGAGTACAAGGAGCAGATCGCCGCAGTCTGTCAGGTGGCCCCCACCATCTCCAATTTTCGCCAGTATGTGACAATGGTCAAGGAGGCAAGCCAGCGCAGACGGGCCTATGAGACCGCCCTGGAGCTGACCGGTGCCCTCACCGAGGAACAGCCCATCCAGAGCTGTCACACCCTGGCGACCAAAACCTGTGAACTGCTGGGACAGCGGGGTGGAGAGAAGGTGGTGTCGGCCAAGGATGGCTTTCTGGCCTTCTGTGTGGCCAAAAGCAAGCCCAAGACCTATCTGCCCACCGGATTTTCCGAACTGGACCGGCGGCTCTACATCGACCGGGGGGATTATCTGGTCATCGGCGGGCGGCCCAGCGCAGGCAAGACCGCCTTCACCTTGCAGATGGCGTTACATATGGCCCAAAGTCATCGGGTGGCCTACTTTTCCCTGGAGACTTCGGCGGCCAAAATTTATGAGCGGCTCATTGCCAACTACACCAGCACCCCCTTTGGGGAGGTAAAGGCCCACCGGATCAAGGACTGGCCGGGGGTGACCCGCTGGAACCGGGATTTTTCCGCCCTGAACCTCTACGTGGTGGAGGCGGCAGGCTGGACGGTGGCCCAGATACGGGCCAAGGCGGCCCAGCTGGAGGCAGAGGTGGTGTTCATCGACTATCTGAGCCTCATCAAAGGGGAGGGAAAAAGCCTCTATGAGCGGGTGACCAACATCTCGATGGAGCTGCACACCTTTGCCCAGCAGGCCAAGGTGACGGTGGTGGCCCTCTCCCAGCTGAACCGGGATGACAGGGGAGAACCGGGGCTGACCAATCTGCGGGAATCCGGCCAGATCGAACAGGATGCCGACGGGGTGATCCTGCTCTTTGAACCGGCCCGGGCCGAGCCGGGAGTCAACCGGATTTTGAGCGTGGCCAAAAACAAGGAGGGAAGGACCGGAGAGATCCCCCTGTGCTTTGACGGCTCTTTGCAGCGGTTTCGGGAGGTGGAAGGAAGATATGCGTAACCCCCGCACCGTAACCTGCGAAATCTGCGGGAGGGCCTTTGAGACCCCCACCAATGGACGGTTCTGCAGCAGGGAGTGCCGGAGAATCCACCGCCGGCGACAGTGGAAGGCCCGGCAGGAGAACCGCCTTTTGGAGCCGGACGGCTGCAACAGACCATATACTTCAGACACCCCCTTTCTGGTGCGCAAATGGCTGGCTGAGGGGGACAGTCTGAGCCGGGTGGCCGACGCTCTGGGCCGCAGTCCCGAGAATGTGCGGGGCACCCTGAAGCTGCCGGTCACCGACCCCAAGCAGCGGGCCATTCTGGAGGAGCTGGAGGGAGAGCATGGTAAGATTTAGGCTGAATCCCTCCCAGATCGGGGCGTACAGCCTCAATCAAATCTACGCGGGACTCCACTGGAAAAAGCGGCAGGCCCATGCGAAACTCTGGCACTGGATGGTGCAGGAGGCTTTGAGAAAGGGGAAGGTGCCCAAGGCGGTCTTTCAGCGTCCGGTGCGAATCAGCATCTACTACAACGACCGCCTGGACCTGGACAACCACGGCTACATTGCCAAGATGATTGTTGACAGCCTTAAGGGCTACCTGCTTCAGGATGACACCCGCAGGTATTTCCAGGGCCTCTATCAGGGCTTTCACAACACCCAGGGCATCATTGTGGAGGTGGAGGAGTTATGACGGAAAGGGAGGTTGACTGTGACTGATAGAGAGGCGATTATCCTATTCAAGAAAAATATGCTGTATTGGGGAAATGAACCCATTGCAAAAGATATGGTAGCCGCCGATAGGCTTGCTATTTCCGCCCTCCAAGAGCGAGAGAAACGGAGCAAGGGGTGGATCAGTGTCAAGGACAGACTGCCGGATGAGCCAATGGAGTACATCGTAATGATTAAAGGAGCGGCAAACCCAACTACACTGCTGTATGACGATAATGGCGATTGGTTCGAGGAATATTATGGCGAGCGTATCGACTACAATGTCACCCACTGGATGCCGCTGCCAGAGCCGCCAAAGGAGGATGAGAAAACAAGATGGAACGAAGCCCATGCAGACATTGCCGCAGAAAAAAATCCTGCCACGACGTAAAGTGCCCGGATTGGCTGGACTGGTTCTACTGGGTGTGGGGCCAGATCAACCGATGGGGGAGTGGCGCCGGTGGAAGATAAATACGATCTGCCCAGAGGGGTGGTCAGAGCTTGTGCAGGTCTGGTAGAGAGCTGCCCCAATGAACGGGTCGCCCAGGCGATCAAAAGGGCGGAGCAGGCCATCGGTCGGGACTATGCAGACGACCCGATCGCGCAGAGAAACAGACAGTGCCTCATCCATATGGTGAAAGGGAATCTGGTCAACTACAAGCTGTTTGACCGGGAGACAATGAATCGAAGATATGGCCTTCAAATTTCACACAACGAGCTGTGGAGGGAGAAAAAGAAGTTCTGCTATCAGCTGTCAAAAGAGCTCGGATTTCTCAAAAGTCGGGAAGCGAGCCACGCAAAATAGATTTATAGTTGGAGCTGGGGAAACCTGGCTCCACTTTTTTGCTTGTTTTCAGTGGGCAGGTCTCCGGTTGGGTATAAACCACATCAATGGCAGGCAGGGGGCCGGTGGTTTTATTTTGCGTACTACACAATCAGTCTGTACCGCTTTTCACCCGTTGGCCGTCCGGGTTACGACGGCTGCCAATACGACAGTAAGAGGTGATCCTATGGCGGAAAAACTGAATCGCTCTAAAACTGCCATGCTCACCCAGAAGCAGGAGCGGTTTGTACAGCTGCTCCTTTCGGGCAAAAGTCAGCGGCAGGCCTACCGGGAAGCATATCCCAACTGTAAGGCCACCGACAAGACGGTGGATGAAAAGGCCAGCAAGCTCCTTTCTGAGGGCAAGGTGAGGGCAAGGTATGAGGAACTCAGGGACAAGGTGATGAGCCCCCTGGAGGAGCAGGCCATCGCCACCGCCCAGGAGGTGCTCATTGAGCTGACCAACATGGCCTTTGCCCGAAAGGAGTACGAGAGCTATGACGCCCAGGGCAACCGGTACAGCGTCAAGCCCACGATAGCCCAGCGGCAGAGAGCCCTGGAGCTGCTGGGTAAGGCCCACAGGCTCTTTACCGAGAATATCAACCTGGGCAACCGGGAGGGGGAGGGCTTTCAGGTGGAGATCAAGGTGGTCGAGTGATGAAGCTCTCCATCACAAAACAGCAAAAGGCCTTTCTAGAGGCAACAGCGGATGAAGTGCTGTTTGGCGGGGCGGCCGGGGGCGGCAAGAGCTATGGACAGCTGATCGACGCCTTTCTGTATGCGCTCCAATATCCGAAATCCAAGCAGCTGATCCTGCGCCGGACCTTCCCGGATCTGGAACGGTCATTGATTTTGGTCTCGCTGGAGCTCTATCCCAGGGAGGCGGCCAGCTACAACAGCAGCACCCACCGCTGGAAGTTCCGCAACGGCTCGATGATCGAATTCGGGTACTGTGACAGCGAGCGGGACGTCTACCGGTATCAGGGCGCGGAGTATGATACCATCCGGTTTGACGAGCTGACCCACTTCACCGAGACCATGTATATCTACCTGATCTCCCGGCTGCGGGGCGCCAACGACTACCCCAAACAGATCAAAAGCGGTACCAACCCCGGGGGAATCGGCCATCACTGGGTCAAGGCCCGGTTTATCGATGTGGGGCCGCCCGGAGAGCTGTACAGAACCCCGGAGGGCAGCAGACTTTATCTGCCCAGCCGGGTACAGGATAACCGCTTTTTGATGGAAAAGGATCCGGACTATCTCAGACGGCTGGAAAACCTGAGTGAAAAGGACCGAAAAGCTCTCCTCTATGGGGATTGGGATATCTTTGAAGGCCAGTACTTTACCGAATGGGATCGGCAGCTGCATGTGATCGAGCCCTTTGTCCTTCCGGAGCACTGGCGGCGGTATTTTGTCATGGACTACGGCCTGGATATGCTGGCAGGCTACTGGATCGCCCTGGATCCGGCGGGACGGGCGGTGGTCTATCGGGAGCTCTACCAGCCTGGGCTCATCATCTCCCAGGCGGCCAGCGCCATTCTGCAGGCCACACCGGCCGGGGAGACCATCTACCAGTACCTTGCGCCCCCAGACCTGTGGAACCGGCGGCAGGACACCGGCAAAAGCGTGGCGGATCTCTTTGCGGAGCGGGGCATCTGCCTTGCCAGGGCCAAAAACGACCGGGTTCAGGGCTGGCTGGGTCTGAAGGAGTGGCTGCGGCCAACGGTGGACGAGACCGGACGCCCCAGCGCCAACCTGCGAATCTTTCGAAATTGCGTCAACCTGATCCGGTGCCTGCCGGCGGTGCAGTTTGACAGCCGCAACCCCAACGACGTGGCCGGAGAGCCCCATGAGCTCACCCACTCGGTGGACGCCCTGCGTTACTTTGTGGCAGGCAGGCCCCGGCCGGGAGAGCTGCCGGTCATCCGGGAGGAGGATGATCCACCGGAATATGACGATCAGATTGAAAACTTCTTGCACTTTGGATAGGACTTGTGAAAGGAGAAAGGATATGGAGATCATAACAGCGGTCATCGGGCTCTGTTCGGGCTTTCTGCTGGGGTGGGGCGTCCGCCGCCCCCGAGCCTCTCAGGCTCCCAAGGAGCCGGAGCTGCCGGAAATTCCAAAGCGGCTGAAAATTCAGATGGACAACTTCATGACCTATGATGGTACGGCGAGGGGGCAGAAGCCAATTGAAGAGTAACAGCGCTGCCGAAGAGATTTGGCAGGCCTATGAACAGGCGGACCAGTACAACAGCGGCATCGACCTGTACGAGACGGTGCGCCGCAATGAAAACTTTTTCATCGGCAAGCAGTGGGAGGGACTGAGCGCCCCCGACCTGGAAAAGCCGGTGCTCAACTTTTTAAAGCGGGTGGTCAGCTACTTTATTTCGATGATCGTGTCGGACGACGTAGCGGTATCCATGACCCCCTTCTCCCAGACCGAGGGGGATGAGGAGACCTGCAAGATTCTCTCAAGCGAGATCGAGCGGGTTATCGAGCGCACCAGGGCCAAAAACCTGCACCGGGATCTGCTGCGGAACATGGCGGTGGACGGGGACGGATGCTTCTACCTGTACTTCGACCCGGAGATTCAGGGAGGCCAGCCGGTGCCGGGGGAAATCTGCATCGACTGTGTGGACAACACCAAGGTGCTCTTTGGCAATCCCCACATCTGGGAGGTACAGCGGCAGCCCCACCTCTTTATTGTGCTGCGCCAGACCCTGGAGGCGGTGCGGGAGGAGGGGCGGCAGAACGGCGTTTCGGAGGAACAGCTGGCCGCCATTCAGACCGACCGGGAAAACAAATACGGGGAGGAGGCCGCCGGAGAGGCCGATCTCACCACCGTTGTGGCGGCCCTCTGGCGGGACCCCAAAACCAAACAGGTCTGGGCGGTGAAAACCACCCAAAACTGTATCATCAAGCCCTGGTGGAACACCGGCTACCGGCTCTATCCGGTAGCTTATGCCAGCTGGGACAAGGTGAGAAGCTCCTACCACGGCCAGGCGGCCATATCGGGGCTGATTCCCAACCAAATCTTTGTCAACAAGCTCTGGGCAATGGCGATGGAACAGCAAAAGAGCATGGCCTTCCCCAAGATCATCTACGACCGCTCAAAGCTCCCCGGCGGCTGGACCAACGGCGTGGGCAAGGCCATCGGGGTGGAGGGCAACCCCAACGACGCCATTGCCACCGGCTTTCGGGCCCCGGATATGTCAGCCCAGGTGCTGGAGCTGGTTCAGCGGACCATCGACTACACCCGGGATTTTATGGGGGCCTCGGACGCGGCCCTGGGCAATGTGAAGCCCGACAACACCTCGGCCATTATTGCGGTGCAGAAGGCCTCCTCCGCCCCGCTGGAGCTTCAGCGGCTGGCCTTCTACCAGTTTGTGGAGGACTATGTGCGGATCATCCTGGAGATGATGCGGGTTCACTATGGGCCCAGACTGGTGTCTGTGGAGGGGGAGAACGGCCAAAAGGCGCGGGCCCTGCTGGACTTTTCCGCCATCGACTACGACGTCTTGCAGCTGCGGGTGGATGTGGGCTCCTCGGCCTACTGGTCAGAGCTCATGCAGCTCCAGACCCTGGACAACCTTTACGCCAAGGGGATCATTCAGGACGCGGTCACCTATCTGGAAGGGATCCCGGGAAGCTATGTGAGAAACAAAAACAAGATCATCGCCAAGCTCAGGGAACAGCAGGCCCTGATGGGGCAGATGAGCCAGGGATTGCCGCAGACAGGAGGAAAGATCAATGGAACAATGTCCGATTTGTAAGGTGGCTTTGCGGATTGCCCGCAGCTATTTACAGGTGCGGGGGGACAGCTCCCCCGACACCCCCACCCAGGCGGCCACCGTTCAGGAGCTTGTCTGTCCCAACCCCCAGTGCGAGCGGTACGGACAGGTGGCCAAAACGCTGGAGCATCCGACCCCGGTGCGCAGCGCCTCTCAGGAGGGATAGGGCCCAAAAGGAACCCATCAACATCGAAACCGAGCGGGGACACCCACCCGCTTTCAGGAGGATATATCATGTTTGAGGACACCAATCAAACACCAAACAGCATCGAGACCCAAACCGGGGAGCAGGTCACCGGGGAGCAGGAGGACATCCACTCCGGCGAGGCCGATGACCTGGAGGACGTCTTTTCCGAGCCATCCGAGGAGGAAGAGCCGACAGAAAAGCCCCAGGCAGAACCCACAGCCCAGGAGGGACAGCCCCGGCCAGACACCAGGGACGAGGCCGTCAGCCTTAAATTTTTGGGACGGGAGATCGCCCTGGATCGCTCCGCCGCCCAGAGCGTGGCCCAGTCTTTGGGCATTCCGCTGGAGCAGATCGGAGCGACCCTGCAAAAGGGGCTCAACTATGACCACGCCCTGCAGGCGGCCAGAAGCACCCCGGAGCGCAAGCTGCTGGAGGACTATGCCCAGCTCAATGGAATGTCCCGGCAGGAGTATCTGCGGATGCTGGAGAGTCAGCGGGACAACGCCCTGGTGACCCGGGAGCTGGATCGTCTGCGCGGCCGGTATCCGGACGCCCCGGAGGAACTGCTGAACCAGCTGGCAAAGCAGGGGCTGGAGACCCGCCGTCAGGAGGAGACCCAGCGCATTCGCCGGGAGGCCCAACAGCAGGAGGCCCGGCGGCGTCAGCCCTGGGTGGAGTTTTTTGAGCGGTACCCCGACCTGAAGGCGGGGGAGCTGCCCCAGGAAATCTACCGTCAGGTGGAGGCGGGCATGAGCCCCACCGCCGCCTGGCTGGACTACCAGAACGGCCTGCTGCAGCGGCAGCTGGCCGCCGCCAAACAGAACCAGAAAAACAGACAGCTGACCATCGGAAGCGCCAAGGATCAGGGCGAACCAGTGGAGGGGGACCTCTTTCTGGAGGGCTTTGACAGCGTCTTTCGATAGTCCGGCAAAAAAGGAGACATGAGAATGGCAATTCATCTGCATTCCAAATACGATAAAAAGATCGCCACCGTTTTCAAACAGAATTCCCTGGTGGACGGCCGGCTGGGAGACGAATACAGCTTTTCCGGCGTGCGCACCGTCAAGATCAGCACCCCGGTGACCGTGCCCCTGGTGGACTACAAGCGCAGCGGAACCAACCGGTACGGGGAGCCCCAGGAGATGCAGGACACCGTTCAGGAGCTGACCATGAGCCAGGACAAGAGCTTCTCCCTGACGGTGGACAAGGGCAACAACGCCGACCAGAACGGCATCAAATCCGCCGGCAAGATGCTGGCTTTGGAGATCAAGGAGCAGGTCATCCCCATGAAGGACCGCTACACCTTCCAGCGGCTGAGCCAGCTGGCGGGCAAGATCGTGGGCAATGCCACCGCCCTTTCCAAAACCACCGTCTGCGACCGTATTTCGGAGGGCACCCAGGCCCTGGACGACGCTGAGGTGCCCAGCGACGGGCGCACCCTCTTTATCGACGCCAAGGGTTACAAATTCCTCAAGCACTCCGACGAGTTTTTGGGGGTGGAGGCCTTAGGCAAGCGGGCGCTGGCCAAGGGTCAGGTGGGCGAGTATGACAATATGGCAGTGGTAAAGGTGCCGGCCTCCCGGTGGCCCGCAAACGTCAACTTTATCATCGTACACAAAAACGCCGCCACCGCCCCCACCAAGATCAACGACACCAAGCTCCACCAGGATCCTCCCGGCCTGTCGGGCAACCTGATGGAGGGGCGCTTCTATTACGACTGCTTTGTGATTGGGGCCAAGGCTGACGGCATCTATGTGGAGGTGGACACCGGTTCCGGCAAGGGCAGCATTGTGGCAGAGCCCACCATCGCGGCGGCCACCGGCGCCATCACCTGTTCCACCAGCGGCGCCACCATCCGGTACACCACCGACGGCAGCGACCCCCGTTACAGCGACACCGCCCTGGTGGGCACCTCGGCGGGAACCGGCGTGGGTACCGTGGTGAGGGCCTGCGCCTACAAGGAGGGCAGCTTCCCCTCCGGCGTGGCCGAGACCACCCTGACCGCATAACAACCACCGAAAGGGGGCGGGGAAATCCCCGTCCCCTGTTTGTTTGAAAAAGGAGGCGCCGCCTTTGACCGCCAACGACATTTACATCCTGGCCCTCTCCTTTCTTTCGGAGACCCCCTCCGGCAACGCCCTGTTGGAGGGCTTTACCCCCGGCTGGCTGAGCCTGCTGCTGGAGGAATCCCGAAAGCAGGAGAACCATCTGCGCCGCTTTGAGGGCAGGCCGGAGCTGGAGCAGGCCCCGGTGGTGACCGACCTGAGCCAGGAGATCGACTACCACGAAGCCATCCTGAGGACCGCTCTGCCGTATGGACTGGCCAGTTTTTTCTTTCTCGACGATGAAAACGACTACCGGTCTCAGGATTTTCGAGCCCGGTATATCAGCGCCTTAAACGACGCGGTCTCCCTGCAGGAGGAGCCGGTGCGGGATCTGTACGGCGGTGATGGAGATGCCTAAACTGACCACCCCCAAAAACATCCCCAGCCGCAAGCTCTCCCAGATGACCATCAGTCAGTTTCGGGGGGTGGATCTGGTAAGCAGTCCCTCCAACGTCCACGACACCCGCAGTCCCGACGCGGTCAATATGATCCCCGATGAGTCGGGCAAGCCGGTCAAGCGAACCGGCTACTACCAGACCAACCAGTTTCCGGGGCGGATCAACGGCCGGTATCAGCTGCTGGGGAAGCACCCGGTAGAGCTGATCCACGCGGGGACCGGGCTCTATGACCGCCAGAGTGGGGAGCTGGTCTATGACGGCATGGCCGATGAGAGAAGCACCGGCTGGCAGATCGCGGGCAAGCTGTGGATTCTGGACGGGGCCTCCCTCACCTGCTTCGGGGAATTCCCCGACCCGCAGGAAGATACCTCCTCAGGGGATGGGGAGCAGACCGAAGAGAGCACTGTCTGGACCGCCAAACCGGCCACAGAGATCGCCTACACCCCTCTCATTATTATCTCCCGGCCCCCGGACGGCAGCGGCGGAGAGCCCTATGAGGCCATCAACCTGCTTTCCAAAAAGTGGAGCGAGAGCTTTTTGGGCACTGCCGAGGCCACCCAATACCAGCTCTCCTATGGGGAGCTGGACAGCACCCCGGTCACCGTTCAGAAGATGAACAGCCAAGGGGGCTGGGACCCTTTGACCGAGAACACCGACTTTACAGTGGACCGCACCGCCGGTCTGGTCACCTTTACCACCCCGCCGGGGGTATCCCCCATCCCCGGGGCGGACAACCTGAAGATCACCGCCTCCCGGGACTGGGGGGACTATCCCAGCCGGGTGGGCCGCTGCTGCGTCTCGATCCTTTACGGGGTGGCAGGGGCCTCGGACCGGCTCTTTGTCAGCGGCAACCCGGATTTTCCCAATCAGGACTGGTACTCCCAGATGAACGATCCCACCTATTTCGGGGATCTGTGGTACTCCGCCCTGGGGCAGGACAGCAGCCGGATCATGGGCTATACCATCATCGGTGACCGGCTGGCCACCCACAAGGACACCGGGGAAAACGGCCGCAATGTGATTTTGCGCCAGGGCCAGCTGCTGGATGGCGAGGCGGCCTTTCCCATTGTGGGCACCTTACAGGGGGAGGGGGCCATCGGCCGGTACACCTTTGGCTATCTCTCAGCCGAGCCGCTGTTCTTGACCGCCCTGGGGGTCTATGCCATCACCGCCGCCGATCTGACCGGTGAAAAATACGCCCAGAAGCGCAGCTACTATATTGAAAAAAAGCTGCTGGCCGAGCCGAACCTCAGCGACGCCTATGGGGTCAACTACAAGGATTTTTATCTGCTGGCCGTGGGCGGCCGGGTCTATATTCTGGACGGCGGCCAGCAGACCTATGAGAAAAACGAGCCCTACAGCCGGTTTCAGTACGAGTGCTATCTGTGGGAGAATGTCCCCGCCCGGGTTCTCTGGCAGTCGGGGGACGCCCTGTGGTTTGGCACCGACACCGGCATGGTGTGCGCCTTTTATACCGACTATGACGATCCGTTGAGCTTCAATGACCTGGGGGCGCCCATTACCGCCCACTGGGAGCTGCCTGACTTTGACGGCAAGGACTTCTACCGCAACAAGACCATCCGATACATCGCCTTTCGGCTGGCGGCGGCCACTGCCACCAGCGTTCGGGTAATGGCCCAGATTCGGGGCGTTTGGCAGAAGTTGTTTGAGGAACTCAGCCGGGCGCGGTTCTTTGCTTTTTCCAAGATCACCTTCAGCAAATTTACCTTTTCCACCGACGCCACCCCCAAGACCATCGGCAAAAAGGTGAAGATCAAAAAGGTGGACAAGGCCCGCCTGCGGCTGGAGAACGACGCGCTCAATGAGCCCTTTGGCCTCTACGAAGTGAGCTTAGAGTACACCGAGAACGGCTACTACAAACGGTAGAGGCCGGCAGGGCTGTCCGGTCGCAGGCCCCACCGGGGCCAGCGTGGCATCGCCACCCCGAACCTTTGGCCTCTACGAGGTGAGCTTAGAGTATACAGAGAACGGCTACTACAAGCGGTAGAGGCCGCAGGAGGCGGAAGCGGGTGGTTCGCTTTTGGGTATGGAGGCGCAGGGAATCCCCAAAGGGGAAAATGCCGCCGCCTGGAGCGAGGGGCGACTGAGGCGGCATTTCCGGAGCCTGATAACAGAAAGGCGCATACCCAGCCGCTGCGGCAATTAGAGGCATGGCTCTCCGCAGGAGCGAACTTCTTTGCCTACTTTCTTTTTCGCAAAGAAAGTAGGTCCCTGCCCCGGAGAGGGGCAACCTTGCAGCTTTGCTGCCGAATAAATCCTTGCAATTCACATGCCAAGAGAGGAGAATTCTATGGCTTTTCAGAAGATAACCAGCGCGGATTTGAGCGGCAAAGGGGTCATTGGCCTTGCCGATACCCCCAACCTGCCTGCCGCCGAGATGCAGCAGAAGTTTGAGGAGACCGCCCGACAGGTCATCATCCCCCGGTACAACCAGACGATGGATGAGCTGACCGGCCTGGAGCTCGAGAAGCGTGTAAAGTCAGAGGAGATCAAGGAGATCCGTCTGAGCAGCGACGACGTGATCGAGGTGGCGGGGGAGGACGGGGTCTTTCGGGCCACCGCCTCCAGCGGACATATCATTCTGGATGAGACAGGCAGTCAGGCCGTACAGCGGTCACGGCTGCGGTTTCAAAACTCCCAGGTAAAGGATGAGGACGGGGTGACCGTTGTCTATGGGGTCACCGGCCCCCAGGGGGAGCAGGGCCCACAGGGAGAACAGGGGGTTCAGGGCATCCAGGGCCCGGAGGGAAAGGTGTGGGTCCCCACAGTATCCAATGACGGAACCTGGTCGGTGAGCTTACAGGCGCCGGGCGGAAGTACCCCCCAGCCCCGCAACATCCGGGGCCCTCAGGGCGTTCAGGGCATCCAGGGCCCGGCTGGCCCACAGGGGCTTCAGGGGATTCAGGGCCCTCAGGGGTCTCAGGGCCCCAAAGGGGAACAGGGAGAGGCCGGCCCCCAGGGCATTCAGGGCCCCAAGGGGGAACCTGGGGCTCAGGGATTGCAGGGAATACAGGGCCCTATCGGTCTCACCGGCCCTCAGGGGGAGATGGGCCCCGCCGGACCGGCCGGTCCCCAGGGCCCTGCCGGCGCCCAGGGAACAAGAGGCCCGGCGGGAGCGGATGGAAAATCCTTTACCGTACACGGCCGCTACAACACCCTGCTGGACTTACAGCGGGACTATCCCACCGGCAGCGACGGAGACGCCTGGGCGGTGGGTTCCATCACCAACAATGAAATTTATGTGTGGGACATTGTGGAGGAGAACTGGGTCAGCGTAGGCCCCATTATGGGCCCGGCAGGCCCTCAGGGAGAACAGGGAATCCAGGGCCCCAAGGGGGACACCGGCGCCCAGGGGCCACAGGGCCCCACCGGCGCGCAGGGAATACCGGGCCCCCAGGGAGAACAGGGCCCCGCAGGTCCCCAAGGCCCCACCGGCCCCCAGGGGGCGAAAGGAGACAAGGGAGATCAGGGGGAACAGGGAGAACAGGGCCCTCAGGGCCCCCAGGGAGAGACCGGCCCGGCGGGCCC
>Ga0129314_1001485_pt1 | contig 16051 bp, 9 predicted proteins | sample O1111metagenome_FD_94431 | JGI IMG/M metagenome (GOLD analysis project Ga0129314, IMG submission 94431) | Orangutan individual fecal microbial communities from fecal samples from Wisconsin, USA - O1111 metagenome | ecosystem: Host-associated > Mammals > Digestive system > Large intestine > Fecal...
ATGAAGTGGCAGGCGGTGTGCAGGGACAGGCAGAGGATACAGAGAGCAGCAATGAAAATATGATAAGCTTCTCTGAAAATATTACGACAGTTACGGAAAAAACCTCACACATGGGACAGACTGCAGATAAGGCAATCGAAGCCGTGGAACAGGGAAGAGTGATTGTTCAGGAATTAAGCGGAAAGTCAGATACAACCGTATCATTAACCAGAGTGCTGGTCAATGATATTGATGCTGTACAGAAGAATTCCCAGGAAATTAAGAGCTTTGTTGATGTAATTAACAGTATTGCCGGACAGACGAATCTGCTTTCCTTAAATGCATCCATAGAAGCAGCCAGAGCGGGAGAAGCCGGAAGAGGCTTTGCAGTGGTAGCGGAAGAAATCCGTAAGCTGGCGGATCAGTCTAAGGAATCCGGTAACAAAATTCATGAGATTGTTAAGAAGATTGGCGAGACCGCGGATAAGACAACGGCATCAGCAAGAGAAGCGGAGAGCATGGTCAATGAGCAGGCAAGAGCGCTGCAGGAGACGGTCAATGTATTTGGAATGATTCAGGATTGTGTAGGTGAGCTGGTAGAGGGTATCCGTCTGATTACACAAAGACTGGAAGAGAGTATGCTTGAAAAAGATAAAGTGGAAAATTCCCTGCAGAATATTGCTTCTGTGTCTGAAGAGGTTGCTGCATCCACACAGGAGGTTACAGCTACTTTGGGAGAACAGGTATCTGTTGTCCAGACATTAAAAGAAGAAGTTGAGATGCTTAGAAGTGATGCACTGGAGCTGGATAAATCCATTGAGAAATTTAAAATTGATTAAACGAAGCTGAACTGTTACATAAAGTGGGATGACCATGGGAAAGGAAATGAAATTATGTTTCGTGATGATTTTGTCTGGGGTGTTGCAAGCAGCGCCTATCAGATTGAAGGAAGAGACGCCAATGACGGTGCCGGAGCAATGATCTGGGATAAGTTCATTGCTGAGGGTGGCACGAAGGATGGCTATGGAGCAGAGGTCGCATGCGACCACATGCACCGCTACAAAGATGACTTTGCTTTAATGAGACTGATGGGAATTAAGGCTTACCGCTTTTCGATCAGCTGGGCAAGACTGATTCCGGAAGGAACCGGCAGGGTCAATGAAAAGGCCGTTGCCTTATACCGGGATATGATTCTGGAAATGAAAAAGAATGGAATCGAGCCGTATCTGACCATGTATCACTGGGAATTTCCCCAGGCATTACAGGACAAGGGCGGCTGGCTGAATGAGGAGGTCATTCAGTGGTTTGGAGAATATGCTAAGGTTGTTGCAGAGAGCTTTTCTGATATCTGCGAGAATTTCATTACATTAAATGAGCCGGAATGCTTCGTTGGAATCGGACATATGTCCGGATGGCATGCGCCGGGCCTGCATCTTCCGTATAAGGATGTGTTCCAGATTGCACACAATGCACTGCGCGCACACGGACAGGCCGTCATTAATCTTCGTAAATATGCCTGTCGTCCGATCAAGGTTGGTTATGCACCGACCTGTGGTATGGCATACCCGGTAAGCAATAAGCCGGAGGATGTGGAAGCAGCAAGAAAGGTACTGTTTGGCTTCTATCAGCCGATGGATAACTGGACCTGGAATGTGGCATGGTTTAATGATCCGGTATTCTTAGGAAAATATCCGGAAGAAGGATTGGAGAAGTTTGCAGAGTATCTGCCGGAAATCACCGATGAGGATATGAAGCTGATTTCCCAGCCGCTGGATTTCATGGGACAGAATATTTACAATGGTTACTTTGTAAAAGCGGGCGAAAACGGAGAAATTGAATTCCCCGAAAGACCGGAAGGCTTCCCGAAGACCGCAGCCAACTGGCCGGTTACACCGGACTGCTTCTACTGGGGCGTGAAATTTATTTATGACCGTTACAAGCTTCCGTTGTTTGTAACCGAAAACGGCATGTCCTGCCATGATGATGTTTCCCTTGATGGCAGAGTACACGATCCGAACCGTCAGAACTTCCTCGACATGTACATTTCTGCATTGCAGAAGGCAAATGACGAAGGAGTGGATGTCCGTGGTTACTTCTTATGGACATTCTTAGATAATTTTGAATGGGATAAGGGATATACCGAGCGGTTTGGTATTGTCCATGTGGATTTTGCAACCCAGAAGCGAATCGTAAAGGATTCTGCATTCTGGTATCAGAAGGTGATTGAAACGAATGGAGCAATTTTATCCATTAATATAAAGCAGAGACCGATTCTGTTCTTAGAGCCGGTATTCAAGGAAATGATCTGGGGAGGGAATCGTTTAAGAAGCCTCTTTGGATATGATATTCCGGGGGACGATACCGGAGAATGCTGGGCAATCGGCGCTCATCAGAACGGAGACTGTGTCGTAAAGGAAGGTCTCTTCAAAGGAAAGACACTCTCCCGGTTATGGAAGGAAGATCCATACCTTTTTGGCAACGAAGAAGGAGACCGCTTTCCGCTGCTGATTAAGATTATTGATGCAAAGGATAACTTAAGTATCCAGGTACATCCGGATGATGCCTACGCACAGGTTCATGAGAATGGATCCTTAGGAAAGACCGAATGCTGGTATATTCTGGACTGTCCGGAGGGCGCAGAGCTTGTGGTTGGACACAATGCGAAGACGAAGGAAGAGCTTACGGAGATGATTTCAGAAGGTAAGTGGGATGAGTTTATCCGTCGTGTTCCTGTTAAGAAGGGCGATTTCATCCAGATCAATCCGGGAACCGTACATGCAATTACCAGTGGCTGCCTGATCTTAGAAACACAGCAGAACAGTGATATTACCTATCGTGTTTACGATTATGACCGTCTGCAGAACGGCAGGCCGCGTCAGTTACATGTGCAGCAGAGCATTGATGTCATTAATGTTCCTGCGGCATCTGCCGAAGACAGTGTGAAGTATGTAGGGGATCTGCCGGAGAATCAGATGAATGAGCTGATTCACTGCTCTTACTACACCGTATGGAAGCTGGATGTGACAAAGCCTGTTTCCGTGGAACAGACGCATCCGTTTATGAATGTAAGTGTCATTGAAGGAGAAGGTCTTGTGAATGGACAGATGATCTGTAAGGGAGATCATTTCATTCTTCCGGCGGGAATCGGAACGGTTGATTTCCAGGGAAATATGAGTTTGATTTTATCTTCTACAAAATAAGTTATCATTTGATAGAAAAATTATAAAAATGTTGTAATTTATAAAGGCGCAGGAGGAAAGCTCTTGCGCCTTGCTTTTTTTTCGACTAGAATGTAATTGGAAGAGTTTTCCTATGAGGAAGGGGTAGAAAATGCTGAACGGATATAAACTGGTAGCGGTTTGCTTAACCAAGATCCAGGATGAAATCACCTATGAACTGATTGATGCGCTTTATCAGACCGTTAAAGGGTCTGATTATCGTCTGCTGCTTTTTAACAGCTTTTCGGATTTATATAATCAGGACATCTATGATGAAGGAGCGAAATCGATTTATCAGTTGATCAATTATGATCTGATCGATGCCGTGGTCATCAAAGCAGATACGATCAATGACCAGCAGGTAATCAATGACCTCATTGCAAAATCGAAGGAAAGACAGATTCCGGTCATTCTGCTGAATATGAAAGCAGAAGGCTGTTATTCCATTGTTCCTTCTTATGAGGATGCTTTCAGCCAGCTGATTGAACATGTCATCAGGGTTCATCATAAACGAAAATTGTATTTTCTGTCAGGAAGCATGGGGGAGAGCAACTCGATGTACCGTGAAAAGATTTTCAGGGAAACATTGCGGGAATGCGGTATTGATCCGCAGACTGCTAAAGTTGCCTACGGAGAATACTGGTATGGACCTGCAGAACAGGCTGTGGAAAACTGGATTCAGAGCGGAGATCTGCCCGAGGCAATTATCTGTGCGAATGATGCCATGGCAGTAGCTGCCTGCAAGGTACTGAAGAGACACGGAATCCGTGTACCGGAGGATATGATTGTTACCGGTTTTGACGGTGTGCCAAGCTATCAGTTCCACAGACCGGCCCTGTCTACCTGTACGAGAACACCATCGGTTTTGGCAGGTAAGTGCCGGGAAATGCTGACTAATATCCTTGAAAAAAAGAAACCGCCATACCGGGATCTTGAGGAATATATATTGACAATTCAGGAATCCTGTGGATGTCAGAAGCAGACACACCCGGATTATCAGTTATGTGTAGATCATTTAAGTGATGCCATGTGGGATGCGCGCATTCATGAAGAGTTTATTCTTTCGCAGGTGGAACGTGTCGTTGAGACCATTGATATGGGAATTATCGGTAATAAACTGAATTCCTTTATCCTTCCGAATTCTATGGTCGCATTAAACAGCGATTTCCTGACAGCAACCAGAAATAATACAAAGACAGATCCTAAGCAGCCATTTGCGGAGGAGATGATTGTCATTTCTTCACTGGACACGGATCTTGACAGGCAGAGGTATGCGCTTTATAAATCTGCAGAGATGTATCCCCGTCTGGAAGAGGCTGTCAGGGAAGATGTGATGTTTCTGTTCCAATCCATTTATGTCGAAAATAATGTATGTGGATATTATATTGTGAAGTCGAAAGAGTTATTGAAGGATGCAGGTAAGATACACCGTGTTTCCAAGGTGATGAATCTGGCGTTCAGTCTGATTATCAGCAGAATGCAGCAGGAGCATATGTCGCACAGCCTTGAAGAAATGCAGTATCAGGACCCGGTTACCGGAATCCTGAATCTGAAAGGTCTGGTGAAGAAGATGAATGAACTGTACCCGGCCTGGAAGGAGCGTGCGATTGCCGTATCGGTTTACAATATACCAAAGTATCAGTTCATTTATGAAAATTACGGACTGAAGGATGTTGAGGAAATGGTGCAGCTTACCGCGGATGCTTTGCAGATGGCAAATCCGCAGGATACCGTGGCTGCCCGGATCTCGGATGACAGTTTTTGTATTATTAATGAAGCAGAGAATCCGGGGGCGGCCGGAATGATTATCAATGAATCTGTGCGCGCCTTTTATCGTTTTATAGAAAGCTTTAATAAGACGCAGGATAAGGAATACTTTGTGGAGGTCAACTGTGGCTGTACGACAGCGGCAGCCGGCTGGAACAATGATATGAAGACCTATATTAAGGTTGCCATGGGAGAGCTTTATCTGAACCGTCTGAAACAGGGTGGAGGTAAGGTTTTAAAGGAAAGAAAAACTGCGAAAGACACGTATCAGCTATTTGAGGCATTGATGTCTGAGAACCTGTTTTATTATGCATTCCAGCCTATTGTCAGTGCGAAAACAGGTGATATCTATGGATATGAGGCACTGATGCGGACACCGAAGGAGATCGGTCTGCGTCCGGATGAAATTCTGAACATTGCAGAAGAATATGGACGGTTGTATGAGATCGAATATGCTACATTTGATAATGTGTTGACCTATACAAAAGAGCATATTGCACTTTTTAAGGATAAATATATCTTCATCAACAGTATTCCGGGTTATTTTATTAAAGGAGAGGACAAGGAGCGGCTGGTAAAGCAGTATTCGGATGTGCTTTCCCAGTGCACGATTGAAATTACCGAGCGTGATGAAACAACGGCTGAAGAGATCAGCCGGATTGTGAACCTGACCGATCAGCAAGGACCGTGTCGGATTGCGATAGATGATTATGGAACAGGATATTCCAATATTGTGAATCTGTTGCGTTACAAGCCGAATATCATTAAGATAGACCGTTATCTGATTACAGAAATTCAGAATGATGTCAATAAGCAGATGTTTGTGAAAAATACCGTGGAATTTGCCCAGCAGAATAACATCCAGTGTCTTGCAGAGGGGGTTGAGACGAAGGAAGAGCTGGAAACAGTGATTTCCTATGGTGTGGATCTGATTCAGGGATACTACACGGCGATGCCTTCCGAGCAGGTCATTTCGGAAATTGATCCGAAGATTGTGAAGGAAATTAAGGATGCTAACCATGCCCGCACGGTGGAATAGCAGTTGAAAGATCAACTTTTATTGAGGAAAAGATCCGGTTGTGATAAGATGACACATGGATCAATAGTAGGAGGTAACAGAACGATGATTAACGAACAATATAAAAAAATGCTGGAGGGAAAATCGGTCATCCGTCAGCTCTCCGAATTTGCAACAGCACGGGGAAAAGAGATTGGTTATGAGAATGTTTTTGATTACAGTCTTGGAAATCCGTCCGTGCCTGTTCCGGATGCATTTAATGAAGAGGTGGTTCATCTCATTCAGACCAAAAGCTCCATGGAGATTCACGGCTACAGTCCCAGTCTTGGAATTACTTCAGTGAGGGAAAAGATTGCAGAATCCCTGAACCGCAGATTTGGTATGGATTATAAAGCGACACATATTTTTCCGACCTCCGGTGCGGCAGGAGCGATTGCACATGCGGTCCGCTGTGTGACGAAGCCGGGGGATGAGGTACTGACCTTTGCACCGTTCTTTCCGGAGTACAATCCCTATATCAATATGACGGGTGCAACGCTTAAGGTAGTACCGGCGAATACCGTAGATTTCCAGATTAATTTTGATAAGCTGGAGGAAATGCTGAATGAAAAGACGGCAGCAGTCCTTATTAATACCCCGAACAATCCGTCCGGTGTGGTATACAGTGCAGCAACCTTACAGAAGCTTGCAGACCTGCTTTATGCAAAGCAGAAGGAATACGGACATGATATCTTCCTGATTTCCGATGAACCGTATCGTGAGATCGTGTTTGCGGGAGTGGAAGCGCCTTATGTATCCAAATTCTATGATAACACGTTATCCTGCTATTCTTATTCGAAGTCCTTATCCCTGCCGGGAGAACGTATCGGGTATGTGGCAGCAAATCCCAGATGTACGGATGCGGAACTGATCAGTGCAATCTGTGCACAGATTTCAAGGGGAATCGGACACAACTGTCCTTCCTCGATTATTCAGCTTGCCGTTTCCGAAGTGGTGGATATGACCTCTGACATGTCCGTTTATGAAACGAATATGAACCTGTTATACAATGAGCTGACAAGTCTTGGATTTGAGTGTGTGAAGCCGGGCGGAACCTTTTATATCTTCCCGAAAGCGCTCGAAGAGGATGCGGTAGCATTCAGCCGGAAGGCATTAAAGTATGATCTTGTTCTGGTTCCTTCCGACAGCTTCGGTGTTCCAGGATATTTCCGTATGGCTTACTGCATTGATACGGAGAAGGTAGAACGTTCTCTGGAAGCGTTGCGTAAGTTTGTAAAGGAAAACTATTAAAGCGGATTCCAGGATGAAAATCTGCAGGAAAATCAGGTTTTGAGGAATATCTGACAGAAAGATCATCATATGGATAGTAAGAAGGATGATCGGAGAGAAGAGAGCACTCTGGAGAGGAAGTAAAAGATCATGATTGAAATTTTAAAAGCAATTCTGTTTGGTATTGTAGAAGGGATTACGGAGTGGCTTCCGATCAGCAGTACCGGACATATGATTCTGTTGAATGAAATAGTGTCCCTCAATGTATCGGAAGAGTTTTACAGTATGTTTGAAGTAGTGATCCAGCTTGGGGCGATTCTTGCCGTTGTGATTCTGTTCTGGAATCAGATCTGGCCCTTTGGAAAGAAGAACAATAAAGAGCCTCTGGCAAAGGGCGGAATCGGAGCCTTTGTGAAATGGGATATTTTCAAGCTCTGGTTTCACATTCTGGTCTCCTGTGTACCGGCAGCCATTGTCGGACTGCTCTTTGATACACAGCTTGAAGCACTGTTTTATAACTATCAGACGGTAGCAATTATGCTGATCCTGTTTGGTATCGCATTCATTGTGATTGAGAATTACCATAAAGGAAAGAAGGCAAAGGTGACAACCTTAGCCGGAATTGACTATAAGCTTGCATTCTGGATCGGAATGTTCCAGTTGATTGCAGCTGTTTTTCCGGGAACCTCACGTTCGGGAGCAACTATCGTCGGAGCACTGTTACTTGGCGTGTCCAGGACGGTTGCGGCAGAATACACCTTCTTTCTTGCTATTCCGGTTATGTTCGGAGCCAGTCTCTTAAAGGGTGTTAAGTTCCTTGCAAGTGCCTCCATGACTTCCATGGAGGGAGCGATTCTTGCAGTCGGCATGATTGTTGCATTTGTGGTATCCTTCTTTGTGATCAAGTTCCTGCTTGGCTATATTAAGAAGCATGACTTTAAGGTGTTTGGATACTACCGGATTGCACTTGGTATTATTGTAATTCTTTTCTTCCTGATCAGAGGCTGAAATATTGACAAGTATGGGTTTATGGTGTATGCTTCATCATAATGAAGTGCTTACTTCAATAAATGTTGGGGAAAATGTCAGGTTAAGAAGTGAAAGGAGTTAGTCATGGCAGAAGTAAAGAAAGCAACAGCAAAAGTAGTTGCTAAGGTACCGGCTGAAGAGAAAAAGGTGGAAGTTAAGGCAGCAGAGGTGAAAGCACCTGAAGTTAAGGCAGAAGTTAAGGCAGAAGTTAAGAAAGAGGCAGTTAAGAAGACACCTGCTGCTAAGAAAGCACCTGCTAAGAAGGCACCTGCAGCTAAGAAAGAAACCGTTAAGAAGGAAACAGTTAAAAAGGCACCCGCTGCTAAGAAACCCGTTGTAAAAGAAGAAGTAAACTTCCAGTTCAGTGGAAAATCTTATACTTCCGAAGACCTTATCAGAATTACCAAGGATGTGTGGAAATATGATTTAAATGGCAAGGAAGAGGATGTACAGAGCATTGAACTTTATGTGAAGCCTGAAGAAAACACCGCTTATTATGTAATTAACGGCGATGTAACAGGAAGCTTCTTTATTTAAGCATCCAGACATGAAAAGGATATACATAAGTAAATAAGAAAGAGCCGTTGCATTAGTATACGCTAAGCAACGGCTCTTTTCTATGGGATTTCTTAATATCTTTCGTTAATGTAATCCAGGAAATTGTTTGTAATGTTATCCATCATTGCCTCATTCTGTCGGGAATACTCTGCGGCATTCATTCCAATGGTATTGGTGATAGACATGCTCTCCTTTATATATTCATCCGTGAAGCGGAAGCTGCACAGTGATTCAATCAGTACAGGAGAAACCGAGGTAAACTGGTCTGTCGGAGCAATTACACCGAACACATCCATGGCGCATACACTTGGTGAAGGAAAAGAGGATTCATAAGGGTTGGCATCTGCAATGGCTCCCTGAAAAATACCGCTGCATGCGTTTCCGGTCGTGGAAGTCAGATCTGCCAGAACCATACTTTCTGATTCTGCAACACCGGACAGGAAGGTTGTTACCGGTTGTTCGGAGATGTTGGAAAGCTGACGGATTACCGGAAAATTGTGGTAAGGCGTTGAGGTGGCATTGTAGGCCTGTTCATAATCGTCAAAACTGCTGATACAGCCTAAAACGGTTTTGGGGTTTAATACGGACAGCTTTGTAAGAGGATCTCCGGATTGCGAGTATTGCTGGTATGTTGCTTTATCTTCTGCACTTCTGAAATAGGGACCAAGCTCTCCGTAAAAGAAGATCTGTACATCCGGATTTTGCGGATCATAAGCATGGAAACCGAATCCGGCATATGCTCCGGCTGTTTCAATTACGAAGCCCTTTGGCAGCTTCATGGTAAAGATGCCTCCATCGTAATTTTCCAGGGTATAGGAGGCAGTCTGACCGCCTGAAGATGGTGTAGAAGGTTCTCCGGCGGGATTATTATTGCTGTTACCGGAGGTGCCTCCCGTATAATACCCTGCATCCGGCATAAAGCTGTTCAGGGCATCGGTGAGGGCAGCCATAATAGTATTGGAAGCAGCTTCATCATCGTTATAGAAGGAGGCGGTGAATACGGCAACGCTGCCATCCTCCAGATTTTCAGCAAAGCTTGTGACAATACGGACCTTGTTGGTATCCTCTTCCGTATAGGCAAGCTGGATTCCATAGATATCGCGTCCTTCCACACCGAGAGAAACCGGCTCACCTTCATCCAGAACAAGCTGGTTTTCAAACTGAATCTGAATGCTCATCCGCTGCTCGGATAAGTATTGCTCTGCAGAAGGGCCATTGACAACACGGATTACCTGAAAGAAGGGAACCCCCTGTACGCCGCCGGTATAGATAACGGCACCTCCTCCGGTAGTCATTTGTGCAGCGTAGGAGGGAAGATACAGGAAGGAGAATCCCATCTCCGGGCTGCTGAATACGGCATAATTTCCCTGTGTATCGGAAGAAGCGTCAGGAACAGGTGTGGAATCTTCTTCTCCGGTATCCTCAGAAGAAGAGGGAGTAACGGTAACCGGATTTTCAGAGGTATTAAGATCAGCCGGATCCAACGTATTTTCTAATACTGTGATATAGGCAGCAGTAAATACATCATCAATGCCCTCTGCCTGATAAACGGTATCTTTAATTCTGACGCAGTCGTCCGCAAGAAGAACAAAGTTCTGCTTTGTTCCGTCTGCGTTGGTAAAAGAAAAGGTATAGGTAGTGGCAGAAGCATCTGCTTCGATTTTCTTTCCAACGGTAACATTGGAAAGAGCATCAAACACCTGATTAATGACATCGGGGCTGCTGATCTGACGAGGTTCTTCCGCATAGGAACCGGTTTCGATATACACCGTGAGGGAAGGCGGATCCGTCCGATTGTACTGATCGGCCCAGTCTGCTGCTGATTTTCCGGAAGCTTCGAATAAAGAGCCACCACGTATATGGCTGCCACAGCCGATAGTCAGAATGGACAGCATTACAACCAGCAGGGATAAAGTAATTTGCCTGAAATATTTTGCCATGATGATTTCCTCCTGTTTAGTAAGCAAGACCTTTAATATTCAGTATTTTTGCAAGATCACAATCTACAATATAGACCATACCGCCAGATTGCTGCGCCTTCTGGCTGCTCTGGGACAAATATTCAGCCCAGTCTTCACTGCTGTAAAGTGCGGTGAGGGTATTCATATCATCTACCGAAGCATCAAATGGAAGGTTCGTGGTTTCAATCAGGAAATATTGGCCGGAACCGCTCCAGCTTTCCACCGCAACCTGTGCGTGACCGGGAGTAAACACAATCATGGGATGCATATCGGCAGATTGGAGGACGCTTGCCATAAGTACGGCAGTTTCAATACAGATTCCGGACTGACTTGCAAGTACCGCATCCGGCATGAGGACACGCTGGGTAGCGTTCAGGGAGTAAGGCCCCATATTATAACGGACACCCATGGCACTGATAGCACTCTGGATTGCGGCAATCTGAATATAGGTAATGTTGGCTTCTTCTCCATCGCCATATCCATAGGCGGGCTGGTAGCCCGGAAGCATTCCTGCATCCCTTCCAAGATTCTGCTCAAGCCATGCAATTGCATTCCGGCGGACAGCGAGCACACCTTCCGATTCCGGTGTCATCCATGCCAGAATATTATCATTCTGGATTACACCAAATTCATCACTGTTACTGCGGTAATCATAAATACTGTACAGTTTGATCGACTGACTTTCCTGCGCAATGATGTCACCCGTAATATTATCCGTGATTTTGAAGATTAGCTGGGTATCCTTTGCGGAGGACAGATCGGGCATATCGGACAGTACAGGCGGTTTAATCATCAGATAGGTAATTTCCGGCGTAATCGTGAGTTTCTGTTCATATACCTGTGTAAAACCAGGAATCTCAGCGGTGACGGTAACATCCCGGAAGTCCTTATCGGTATAGATGGCAAGATTCACAATGGAATTGGTTGCCGGATACAGATTGGGATAAATCTCATCTATGAGGGTATAATTCGTAAAAAGAACACTGGACATCTGCATATAGCTGTCCTGTGGAAGTGTTCCGTTCTTACATCCGTCCAGAATTTCCGCTCCGAGAACTTTAAGATTCTGATCAATGACATCTTCGCAATGAATGTATTCGCGGGCCATCAGCTCATAAATGGCATTTTCATAAGCAGAAGCAACGATGCCCATGCGGCTGATGAGCTGTGCGGAGGAATACTGACGCAGAACATCACCCACAGCGCCCCAGGACTGTGCATACAGATACTGGGTGAACATATCAATTGAGGAGGTATAGAGGGGCCATAGCTCTCCAAGATAGGAAGGGGTGTCGAGCTGCAGGTAATCATCCTTAACGGAAAGCGCGGCATCGTATACAACCGAAAGATACTGCTGGTAGTCATCCTGTGAGGAGGTAATTGCAGTAATCAGCGGCACTCCTGCATCATACTGTGCTGCAAAGAAAACCAGAGTTTCTTCCATCTGATTCAGGATGGAGAGGGCATCCTCAAAATATTCCTTCTGAGCCTCGTACAAAGCTTTCCCCCGGTCTGTTTTGGGGGCATCGGAACGTTCCAGTTCCTGCATCAGTTTCCGGATGTTTCCGGCTTTCTGTTCAATGAGATCGGCATTGGTACGGCAGAGGCTGGCATAATCGGCAGCATCCTCTCCCGGAACAAGTCCGTACGTTGCGGTTGCCATTTCACTGGCAATGGACATGGAATCATTCAGCAGGGACTGGGTCTGCGTGACAGTCTGTTCGAGCTGCTGCAGGAACTGGAGATCCTGATTGGCTTTGAGACTGCTGCATGAGGTACAGGTCATGCATGTAAGACACAGACAAAGAAGTATGCTGAGGATTCGTTTGCTTGTGAGAAATTTCATGTTTATTCACTCCTTTTCTTTTTTCGTTATTGGTTATCAGACTGAGTCTGTTGATTTTCCTGAATTTGCCGGACTAATTTCCAAAGGTCTGAATCATTGCTGATTTCATATATGTGATCCGTGGATTCAAAATGATGGTCGTTAAACGAAATAGAATATTGATTTTCGTCCTTTAAGGTAAATATAAAAATATCATCATTGTCGGAAGACATCAGGTCTGTTTCATTTCCAATCCGGATCTGGGAAATGGCATTCCGGATATTCTGGATCATGCCGGCATCGGTAATCAGGTATTCACTGGATGCTTCTCCGTTATGACAATAAGTTATGAAAAGAATTTCCTCATTACTTTCTATGGAGCTGCGGACATCTGCAGGGCAGAGTTCCATGAGTGATTCCGGGGCAACCGGCTTACCGGTATCGGATAATTCTTCTGCCATACCGCAGGCGGTCAGGAGCAGACCTGAAAAAATAATGCAGAACAAACCAAGCAAAGGTCTGTGTGGCAATAATAAACAATTCCTGTTTTCCAATTGCATAAGTAACGCCTCCTTTCTCTATTTCATCATATAATAAGTGGAAATGCGGGATAGAAAAGTTTCCGAAGTGGCACTGTCCAGATCGGAAACCGGAACTGCTTTTGCTATGGGGATTCGATACAATAGAAGCGGCGGATATGACGATTAGATCAGCAGCATAATATGGAGGTGACGGGAGATGGAATATCGTGAGGTCGTATGCAGAAATTGTGGTCATGGAATGAAAATTCCGGAAGGGGCATCCCGTATCCGGTGTGAATATTGTGATACCGAATATTTTTTATCCGGGGCAGATGCAAAACGGAGGGAAGTCAGAGACATTGATTTTCAGGGACAGGGACCTTTGCTGCGGGCTTATATCCCGGATGGGTGGAATTACCGGCTTATGGAGGACAACAATTCTGTTTCTTCCCTGGCAGCAAGATGCTTTGCGTTGGAGATGATGCAGGAACAGGGAGAGGCCAGGCTGACCTTTCTTCCGGCTGCTTATTATAAAAATCCGGAGAAATCCGGTATATTTGGAGGTTTTAAGGGATTGGGCGCATTGCCGGGTCTGGGAAACCTGGGGGGTCTGATGTCAAAAGACCCCAATGGAGATTATCAGCTGAATCCGATGACGATGGTCCGGTACCGGAGACTTGTGGAGCTGCCACAGTATGCACAGGAGCGTATCGCGGGAATGACGGGCTGCAGTCAGCTTCAGCTCACACCGGTTTCGACGGATGGATTGAAAGATACAGTATCACGGTTTGCACAGGAGGCTTCGCAGAAGCTGGAAAAACAGGTGAATGTACTGCCCGGAGTTTACCGGTTTACACTTTTACTAAACGGGGCAGTTTATGATGGATACTTTGCAACAATTATGGCAGTTGCCGTGAAGCCGCAGGGTGGACAGAATGACATGATGGACATCGTGAAAAAGGGCATGGCTGCCATGGGCGCTATGTATGGAATCGGTGGAATGGGCACCTTTGACTGGGGAAGGGCGTTTGATCTTCTTCTTATATGCGGGCAGGGCAGGGCACCACAATATGAGAAAATACTGTACCGTTTTATTAAGGAGCTTCAATATCTGCCGTTGTATTATGAGTTACAGGAAAGAGAGATGCGTTCTGTGCAGCAGATCCAGCTTAATGGTGCCATGCAGCGGCAGCAGAATGCGATTCAGGCTTCACAGAGAATTTCGAGAACTCTGTCAGAAACTTCAGACATTGTGAATCAGGGGTACTGGGAGCGGAGTGCTGCCATGGATCGGATGCAGCAGAAGGCTTCAGAGGCAGTCCGGGGCGTAAACAGTTATACGGATTCAGCCGGAAATGTATATGAAGCAGATGTGAAATATGATCATATTTATCAGAATGGAAGCTATTTTGCCGGAAGTACGGATGGAAGTGCCTCTCTCGGACCGGAATGGGAGGAACTGAAGCACCGTTATTAATTCCGGTCCATGGAAATCAGGCCTCCTGTACGGGAGGTACAAATTGCTCAATTGCCTGACGAAGTCTCGGATGATGAATGACGAAGTGGATGGCCGGTGCATTTGCTTTGGAAATCATCGCCCACTCTCCCTCGTGAATGTGGATCTGCAGATTGTGAAAGGTCTGTGTTTTTACCTCCGTGAGGGTATAGGAGGAATGTTCTCTTGCATATTGGCGGGTCTGTTCCAGATGAAAACGGTATTCTTCATAGGTATAAGGGAGATCCTTTTCCATGAAAATACCGGAAAGAGGTATCAGTGCAGGGTGCTGAACAAAGCTTTTTTCAGGAATTTCGGAGATTTCATCTTCGACAGGTGCATTGGTAAGAATCCGTTCCATAAGCTGCTTCTGTGAGGATGCATAAGAAAGAATTTTCTCCTTTTCCTGGTCCGATAGTGAATGGCGGTTCAGGAGCTGCTTTAAAGCCTCTTCATGTAAGGTATAAAGGGGAAGCGCGGATAAAATATTTCTGCGCTTCCCTTTTGTATGGGAATCGGAAAGCAGGAAGGCCTGCAGGGCACTGGCATTATCGGCACGGTATATATCCATAAGAGGGCTTGCGGAATGCAGCAGTTCTTCGGCACGGTTACGATAATAAAGGATTTCCTCTTTTGATTTCGTCAGATAATAACGACCGTTTTCCTGATGCCCAACAATGGCTTCCCCGGAGAGTGCAGCTGCTCCGGATACCTTAAGAAGATGCAGAAAAATATGGTTCTGTGTGTCTTTCAGGTAATAGGGAGAAATCTGTCCGGTCATATACATCGGAATCCAGCTTTCGAGTCCAAGCATCATATCTTCAAAGGAACGATCCAGATTATGAATCTGATGCAGGTGAAGTCCTTTCTTTAACATCATTGCCATACCAAACATCCATTTCTTTGGAAATTCAGGATCTTTTGCCATTTCTCCCATAGGCATGTCACTGTACATAATGACAGATGAAGTTGATTTGGATAATACGGTTGCTTTTAAGAAGTCGAGTTCACTTTCCATCATCTCGGTGAGTCCCAGATACGTTTTGGAGGTAGGAAATTGAAAAGGCATCAGCGGAGGAAGCTTCATTTCGTCAAAGTGGATCACCTTAATATATTCATTCAGATCGAAATGATCCAGTTCATTCAGAAATTTGGAAATGCTGTTTTCGGGAACTGTATGCTTTTCAAGAAGCCATGACTGCAGCCGGGAGGAACGGGATGTGCTTTTGGATAATTCCTCTTTGGTACATTCCAAAAGCTCCGCAAGAACATCGATATCTTCCGGAGTATTGAACTGTGAGGCGATGTATTGGGAAACAGCAGCAGCGAATTTGAGAGGTTCTGAAGGCTGCCGTGTTCCGTTGCGAAAACGAAAAATGGTAGAGGTATCATAACTGATTGACTGGCATAG
>Ga0129314_1001487_pt1 | contig 16043 bp, 22 predicted proteins | sample O1111metagenome_FD_94431 | JGI IMG/M metagenome (GOLD analysis project Ga0129314, IMG submission 94431) | Orangutan individual fecal microbial communities from fecal samples from Wisconsin, USA - O1111 metagenome | ecosystem: Host-associated > Mammals > Digestive system > Large intestine > Fecal...
CATACAGCTTGTCCGCCTTCAGCTCGGCGGCCACTTCGTCGGAAACTTCGATGTATTCATCATGGGTGTACCAAGCGTAAAAGTCCTTCAGATTGATGGTCGTCATTTGTATTTCCTCCATTCAGTTCATGTGTGGGTGGGTGAACAGAACGGAGGCACGGCGGGGATCGGCAGCCAGGGCTGGCTGCTTTGGGACAAATTGTCCCAAGGTGCAGGTATATAAAAACGCCCGCAAAGCATGACGCTATACGGACGCAAACAAGTAAATATCCTGTTACATGATGTTCAATTTCACTTTCAAAGCCGGACTGCTCCGATGGAGGGACTACGCTTTTTTTAGCTGGTGCAGATCATGGACGCTGCGAAAAAGGAAAACGGACACGGCAATACCTCCTCGGACACCGCCGTATCCTTAAAAAAGGGCGACTTTACCACACCCCCCGTTGATCCAATTTTTCAAAAGGAAAACGGCGACTTGAAATGCAATATTTCAAAACCGCCGTTCTGCGCCGCAAGGCCGATTGCAACGGTCTTGTTTTGATACCAGCGCAGTTGCTATCAAAAGAAACGAGCCGATAATCCGTGCGCCTATTGGCGACGGGTTATCGGCTCTGCGTCTGTGCGTCTGGCTCTTTGATAACTGTCATATTAAATTGCTTAATGTGGATGAGAGTTTCTTGTTTACACTTGGGGCAATAAAGTGGGAAATTTTCAAGCACTGTATCTGACCGGAGTTTTATTCTTGTTTTATTCTTGCAAACAGGACACAATACCCATTCATCACTCAAGCCCAATCACCTCAATTATAAACCTCTGCATCCAGCAGAGATTTCAGCTTATCTGCAAGGGTAGACTTTCCTGTGCAGCTTTCGCCAATAATTCCAATAACCATTTTCCTCCTTATGGCTTAACACGCAAATAACCCATGGTATCTCGGTCTAAAAGCTGTTCGCCAACCATATCACGGCGGATTGTGCAGAAATCATCATGGAAATCCGCAATGATGATATTTACTTCCCGTTCGGTATAAATACGGTCATACTCAAATGCCTGTGCGATAACTTCCAGAACGATACGCTCTTTCTTGCGTTGGGTGGGGATAGCTTTCAGCTTGCCATATTCAAAAAATGTGTCAATCACTTTTTGACGATATTCAGCATCCCGCTGCGCTTGAACCTCGGCCTCGTCAGACTTCTCTTGCAGTATTTCCAAAATGCTCGTTTCAAAAATATCTTTTTTGAGCGAGTACATCATGTAATACTGGCTTTTGTAGGATGTAACCGCACCGGCATCTGCCAGCTTTTTTAGGTGAAAAGAAACCGTGGGTGCAGTAATACCCAGTCTTTCGGCCAGCCGCTCAACATACATATCTTCAATTGCGAGCGACTTCAAAATCTGCAATCGGGACTTGTCAGACAGGCACTTAAACAGGCGAATTGCCTCAGCCTCTGTCATTCTACTCCCTCCCAAATCTTTGCGAAGTTTTCCTTGATCTCACCAATCGCGTCGAGCTTGACTTGCTCAAGGCACATCTTGACCGCATCGTTATGCTGTTTGGCCTTGTCATACGCAGCACTCCAGCTTGAGGGAATTTGCTCTGCCTTTTGGACAAAGAAACGTTGTACCGCATCAGGATCTCCTTTACAGGTTTTAACTGCTACGGAAAGAATAGCGCGGAAAATATCATATACATTTGACTTAACCATTTCAAAGGTAGCCTCGTCCATGCGCTCGTCTGCAAGCAGTTCCTTGTTGCGCTGACCGCACAAAGCGATCTGCCCCTCAAAGTAGTCATTCAATTTCGACACTTTCTGTTCAATCATAAGATAACCTCAACTTTTCCGCATCCAACAAAATCAACGTGGTCGGATGCCTTGTTTTCACCGCCGAACATATTGTTTGCACCGACAGCGATATGGAATGTTCCCGCCATTTTTTCGTCCAGTACGGTATAACCGCACAAATCCGTAACATTGGGGTTCATTCCAAGTCCTAATTCACAGACTATACGATTTTCCCGTGGCAGCTCTGCAAAGTGCCTTGCGATTTCCGCATGGCTGCTTCCAGAAACTTCACCATTCAAAATCCGCAATGTGACATCCGTGTATTTCACATCATCCAGATAGAATGTTTCAAAGAACACACTGCCGTTTGTCTTGTTTTCGACAGGAGCAATGTAGATCTCACCGCAGGGAAGATCTCCGTCTCCAGCGTCAATATGCCATGTGCGCCCGGTCAAGTCGAGGTGCAGAACACAATCAACGCCTGTATGTACCTCCACTTGACAGGCCCCGGTAAATCGTTCCGTCTCCCGCTTGCAGGCAGTATTGACCTCATCATAGTCAATGTCATAGGCATTATTCATTCGCTGAATATAGTCCTGCGGGTCAAGACCGGACTCTGCTGCATTGGCTTCGGTGGGGATGCGGATTTGAGCAAACCGTTTGCACTCCATCAGCTTGTAGAAAAGCTGTGACATGTACTTGCGGTATAATGCCATCTGCTTATTTTCGATTTTGTAGCCAAGTACGACGGGCTGATAGGCAAACACATCCAGCACAGCATCGAACTTTGAGAACAACTCAAAATACCGATCATCAAAACAGCTTTCTTTTGCGGTCGAGAAGATTTCCCGATTGATTGAGCGGGCTTGCTGCAAGAGGACTGGTGTTGCGCCTAATGCTGCAACAGATGCAACAAAACCGCTTGCGATTTCTTTATCTGCATCTTCGCCCCAAAAGTGAACAAGGACAAGCTCACCAGCAGAAACGCCACTTGCTTTCACAATCTTGGATATTGTTTCGCTTTTCATTATTTCACCTCCAATCTGCCAATAATTATATCACAGTATCATTAAAAACGCAATTCTATTTTGACAAACATAAAATCAGAATTTAGATAGTGAAATAAAATAGTATGTAATAGTGAGATGAAGTTTCGTTCAAATATTCTCGTCCGAAATGTAAAATAATATAGAGATGAGATAAAATGTACCAAGATAACAGACGGCTTGACTTCCACGCATTAGGCCGGGAGATCAAGCGCAAAAGAGAAGCCAAAGGCTGGACACAGGAATACCACGCGCAACTCGTCGACCGTACACCTCGTTCCATTATCTATTTTGAAAATCGTGGTCAGCATCTGAGCTTAAATGCCTTTTATAAAAATGTCACTGGGATTTCCGTGGGGTTTCCGGGGAACGCACTAACGGCAAGCAGGGCAAGTGTAGCCACACTTGCTATTTTTGCATCCCAGCGGGCTGCAAAAACGCTTGTTGGGGAGCCTCCCCAAACCCGGCTTTGGGACTCGTCAGCACAAACTCCGCTATGCTACTTTGGGACAAAATGTCCCAAAATTCGCCCGCTCTGTTGTGCCTCCTCTCCCCACAAAGTCTTGCGACTTTGCGGGGCACCCCATGCCCAAAGTAATTTGTCTGCGTCACCGTTCGCTATCGCTCCTGTTCCTTTTTGCGCTGGCCGTCTGTGACGCCCAGCAGATGGTCGATGTTGGCCTTGACCGCCACGGCCTACCGCATTTCCTCCTGCGCCGAGCGGTACTCGGTATAGAGCGACTTTTTCCGCGCCGCCAGTTGGCGGCGTTTTTCTTTTAGCTCTGCCATCTTGGGCAGCTTCTCTCCGCCCAGCACCTCTCCCATCGTGGCCTTGGCCGCCCGGTAGTCCGCCAGCTCCGCCTCATGCTCGGCAAGGTATTTCCGGCTGTACTTGGCGGCCTTGTACCCATCAAAGACGGGGCGGGTCTTGGCGTACCGCACCACGGCTCCCATCAGCTCGGAGGTTGCGGACAGGTCAGCCTCCGTCCGTCGGAGCTGCTCGGTCAGAGCGTGAAAACGGGAAACGGAATCCTCAGCCTTGGCGGAGAGCTGGTCATACTCGGTGATATTCTGCTCCTGCATGAATTGAAGCGCCGCCGCCATCTGTTTAAGGTTATAAATCTTTGCCCACCGTGCATAGGCCGTACCCTTGCCGGAGCGCAGGCGTTCCTGTATATCCACGATCAGATTGACACGGCGTGGGGCGGCAGGCACAGGAACAGGCTGCTCCGGGATCGGGCGCTCCCCGGCGATGACAGCCTTGATGTCCTCGGGATCGTAACCGTCCCCGAGGGTGGACGCCCGCAGCCTAGTCGCCCGCTCCTGCCCCGGAACAAGAAAAGAAATTGCACCGCCGCGCCCATACTTGACCGTGAAGCCAGATACCTCCATAAGCCGGAGAAAAGCGTCAAAGTCGGCGGGGCGTTTGGCAAGAGCTTCATTGATGGCAAGCCGTAGCTGCTCCTTGTATGAGGGCTGCCGCTCCGTCCCCAGCCATGCCCCGTAATGGAGAAAGCGCCCCTTGCTATGCAGCTTGGGATTGGTGATGACGGACAGATCATTTTCAAGGCAAATGCGGTCAGAGAGCCGCCGCACCGCACGGCCAGAGCCGATGAAGTCCCGGAACTTTCGGGTACAGTCCAGCGAAGTCGAATTGTAATAAATGTGATTGTGGATGTGTGTCTTGTCTGTGTGGGTGGCAACGAAAAAGGCATACTTGCCCTTTGTCCAGCGCATCGCCGTTTCATAGCCGATGCGGTTTGCCTCCTCCGGCGTGATCTCCCCGGGTTTGAACGATTGGCGGATCTGATAGCACAGCACATCCGCGTCCCGCCGCTGCTCCCGGCCTGTGGCGGCTTTGTACTTTGCTTTGCTTAAAAGGAACTCGGCATCGGCAGTCATGTGGTCGCAGCCGTAGGACGAGATCAATTCGCCGCCCTCGGTCTTGTCCGGGTTTTGCCCGTAGTCAAACCGCTCTTTCAAGGACTGCGCGATGGTTTCGCCCTTGCTGATTTTGTGCTTCTTGTAGTAGGTCGTGGCCGTAAGCAGCCCTCCTTCCGATATGACAAACAGCGGCTGTGGTCAGCCGCCGTCGTTTCAGCTTTGGGACATTTTGCCCCGAAGTATCAGCCGGTGATGAAATCACGCAGGGCAAACTTGGCCGAGTGCAGCCTGTCCACCAGCCACTCAGCGATAGCGGGAACGCCAAAGGGCGAAACGAGAAACGCGAGGACGAGGAATACGATCCCGCCCACCGTCTGCCCACCAATGAATAGGATGAGGGAAAGCAGCGTCAGCACAATGCAGCCCAATTCGCACACGGCGGACGCCACGCAGAACAGAAATGTGACCATAGCGGCCAGCAGGGACAGCGCCACCATCACGGGGGCGGCAAGGATTTTGAGAACGATCATAGCAGCTACCTCCTGTAAAAGTTGATGGTTTTTTCTACCAAATTATAACTCCGCCCATATATGCAGACAAGGATGCCTTGATATAAAATCGATAGACTTATGTGTTTAAACATGGTAAAATATAATCGAATTAGCGGAAACTGTACTCCAAGGAGTGAATAATATGAAAAAACATCGCATATTTTCGACATTGATTGAAAGCCAAAAGAAAAGTTATGAGTTGATTATGACATCCGTCCTAATTGCTATTGGCGTAAATCTATTGTCAACAGGCATTGTTGAGTTGCTTGGAATTCAAAACAAGGGAATCATCTTAATTGTTATTGGAATGTTTATTTCTATTGGAGTTGTTGTTAGGATTTCAACCTCCAAAATAAACGAGCTGAACCAAACGACTAAAATCAACGGTTTTGTTATTTATGATGAGGAAAGCCATAAGCTTATTGGTGTTCCCGAGTACGGCATATCAACTGATATGGTAAAATATTTAGATTGTGCATTTGCCGAAAATAAAGCGTTGGAAAAACTGTGGAACAACGAAAGTATAAGCCAGTTTCGGATTGTGGGCGGGAAGCCGGGAGAGCAAGCGATAGGAATTGCAACACATAGTGGCGCTCTATTTATTGAATTGTTGGAATACTGTATTATCCATAAGCTGTCATTACACTTGTCGGCATTTTTTAACAATTCAGATGATAAGAAGTGCGTTCGAGAGTTTCAGCGAAATGACATTCCAGAGGTTTTGCTTAGTAATCGGTTCCTTAAGCTTTTTTCAGAGGATATGGCTAATCGTGATATTTTTGCTTGTCACGATGCCCCCTTGGGAAATAGCAAAGATGCTGGGACAATCGTATATGCTCGGAACTCGTCCGGTGGGTATTATGATAGATTTGATTTGACTTTGCCTGAAAGAAGTACAATCTCCAGAAAAAACAAGAATGAGATTGTTATTGAAACTCCCATACTTACGCTAACAGTCTCTTGTTTGTTTGGCGGTTTTAGCACCATCCTCAAGAGCGGTTTCTATAGGTATTACTTAGGTATTGCAATCCCTAAAAAAAGCTACCGCAATTATGGGTTTAATGTTGAAGTTAATGTGAAATTCAAGATTAAATCTCTGTTTTCAAAAGAAAAAGAAGTCTATTATGCATGGATTGACAGTTTCTTGGATGAGCTTTCCAGCTATATCGGTAAGGATGACTTCTTCGTTAGGATTGACTGGGATTCTGTTTATACCATGCTGCGTTGCAATAATAATGCGAACAAGCTTGCATCACTCCCAAAGGAGGTAGCGAAGCCCAAGGAACAAGGGGAAACAAGCTACATCATAGAGAAAAATATATAGTTAATCAGCATATAAGTCTTTTGTGTAGGCAGTTGTAAAAAATATCAGCAAAAAGGAGGGGTACAACTATTAGCGTTGTACCCCTCCACATAATATGTCGGTTACTACGGCTAATTTTTTAATCAGTTCGGACAGCGGCTCCCAAAGGTCGGCATAGTCCTTTTGGAGCGCCGCGATCTCCGAGGGATAGATGCCATAGGTGTTGGCATGGGCGGCCACTTGGTTTAGGTTGTTGGCACACCGCCGCTGCAAGTCCACCAGCTCCCGGATGTCCGAGAGGTCAACATGGAGGACATAGCCGTTGAGCGCCATTTTCCGCATATAGGCTCCCATGTTGGAGATCCCGACCTCGGCCATGCGGTCAGCGATCAGTGCTTGCTCCTCCGGCGTCACCATCACATGAAGATGGACAGCGCGCCGCCGCTTTTTTATCAACGCTCCTCACGCTCCCGGCTGCGGCGTTTCGGCGGGTGTTCCCGCACTTTGTCCAAAGGCTTTTCCGACCGGGACAGCACAGGCAGATTGTTGATGATACCGTCGATCATGTTCCCATTCTGCTCCATCGCAAGCTCGGCGTTTTTGTTGGGATTGCGTTCCTGCTCCATAAATATCCTCCTATCTGTCGCCCCGGTCAGGGGCATTTTTCTTTGGGGCGGATTGCCCACGGTCAGCCTCGGCCTGTTTTGCGGCGGTTTTCATTTGCTCCCGGATCGAACGGGGTCTGTCGGGATTGTCGGGCGCAGGCCGCAGCTCATAGTCAGACGCCTGCCGTTTCGTCAATGGCCGTGTGTAGGTCAAATGCCCCCACGCCAGAAATGATCCATTTTCAACCGGGACACGCTGATCGTAGTTGACGATTGCATCCGGGGCGTTGCGGGGCGGCTTGGGAAATGTCCCGATGTCCACGGGACGCTGGGTAGAATAATACTTGTAAAGGCCGGGAGCCTCGGTCTGCTTGACGCCGACATTGTAAAGGCGCTGGTACTCCTGCACCCGCGCCGCAAAGTCCTGTTCCAGAGCGGCACGGTCGCTGCCGTAATGCCCCCATTCATACTGCCGCTGGCCGTCCTTGTCATCATAGCAAGCCCATGTGACATAGGGCGAGGGCGCAGTAGGATGATGCCCCAGCGCAAAGCCCCTGCCGTTTTCCAGCATGACGGCTTTTATGATCTCATAGCCTTGATTTTTGTCCATATACCCTCCTCACCGTGATACATCTTTCTCTGCCCTCTTTGCAAAGGGCTGGAGCTGATAAGGATTTTTGCCATCCTCCGGGCGCAGGAAGTCCAGCCTTGCGGCGGCACGGATGGCGTTCTGATTGAGCTGCCGCTGCCATGCACCTTGGCTGGGCGCCCACTTGAAGCCCTCGCTTTTGAGTGCCTGCCGGGTATCGGCGTCCGGCTTTTCCGCAAAAATGAGCTGCAAGCGGTTCTCCGCTTCGTTGACCTTGGCCTCACCGCCGGGGAATGTCCAACCCACAAACTCCGCCTTGTGGCTCAGCTCCTCGATGCGCTGGCGCACACGGCGGATGTTGGCGTTATTGTTGGTGAGCAGATAGGACGGAAACGGAACGGGGTCTTTGCGCCAGTCTTGGGACATGGACGCCTTGACCTTTTCCACCTGCTCCGCCGTCAGCTCGGGACAGCCCTCCAGCGTCTTGTGCTTGCGGTAGTAGGCATTGACCGCCTTCATCATAGTCTGCTGAGACTCCATTCCCTCCAGCTTTTTCGTGAGCTTTTCCACGGCGAGGTCATCATCGGCGCTGATACCGCCCCGGCCTGTGGAGCGGATCTTGTCCAGCAACTTTTCAATCTCGGCGTACTCGCCGTAGTTGCGATCCCGGGCGGCGTTCTGCTTGGCCTTTTTCGCCACGGGGAAATTGCCGCCCCCGGTGATCAGAACGGACGGCACACGGGCATCAATGGCGTTGCGCTCGTTGAGGTTTTCCGCCAGCCTGCGGGCGTAGCGGTCAACAAGGGCGTCGATCCTATCGTGGTACATGGGATCGACCCGCGCCTTCTGCTTCTCTGCCAGCGCATAGGCTTCATCCACCATCGCCCGGTAACCCGCCGTAGCCGAGCCGGGGGTATAGTCGGAATAGCTGTTCATGTCCTTTGCCCGCTTTGCCGCCGCCTCGCTGATCTCATAATATTTAGGCATTATTTCTCCTTTCAGCCGGGACTTCGGGACAAAATGTCCCAAAGCTCCGGCGCTTGGATGTGGAAAGCATTTCTGTGAAAACAGGGGCGGGCGGGAAAACATACCGCCCACCCCGAAAGCGCCCCGGAAAAGCCTTGCAAGTGCAGGCGTTTCCCGGGGCTATTTTTCCACGCACTATCTCCGCTTGCGGCGCATATATGCCCGCTTCTGCTCCCGCAGGGCAGCCCCGGCGCAGACCGGGGAGCAGTACCGCTGCCGCCCGTCCGGGAGAAATGCCCTGCCGCATACCGGGCAAGGCCGGGTTTCTGTGATACGCTCCACGGTCAACGACCTTTCCAGCACAGGATCAAGGGGCAGCACCGCCGAACGGAAATAGCGGCAATATGCCCCTGTCCAGCATTTGCCCAGCATATAGCAGGGACAGTCCAGCGGCAAGCAGCCATAGTCTTTATCATAGTTGGCGCACCACTTTGTCACCAGCTTACGAATCGCCGTTTTTTCCTGCCGAGTCAGTTCACGGCTCATGTTTGTCCCCTGTCTTGGGCTTGCGCTGTTCCCGGTAGCAGAACACGCAGCCAATCCCGTGCCAGTAGGGGCAGCCGTCACAGCGGGAGCCTTTGGGCGGCAGGTTAGGCGGGACATTCTTGAAGTAGCTTTTTTCTTTCATAAAGTCCTCATAGGGGTTGTTGGTAAATCTCATTCCTCACCCTCACTTTCCGTTTCGTCCTCGTCATCCCAAGACGGGGTATCGTCATAATCGTCGCCATAGTCCTCCGCAGCGTCGGCGGCCTGCTGCTTCTTGGGACGGTAGATCTTGAAATACCAGCCAGCCACGCCGCCGATGACCGCCACGGCCAGCACCAACAGGAGCGTCCCGCCGCTCTTGGGCTGCTCCGGCTCGGGGTCAGGCTCCGGCTCCACCACAGGCGTAGGCTCGGGAGCCTTGCCCTGGCACTCGCCCATGTTCACGGCGCAGACGGTACAATCCGTGTTGATAGCGCCCACAGCACATTTATCCGCGCAGGAACACTCCGGCAGCTCGCCGCCCGCCGCCTGCATCGCAGCCAGCAGGTCAGCCTCGTCCACCATGTTCAAGAAATAGGTCTGATACTGTTCGCCGTCCTCATCGGTGGGCTTGTCATAGTCAATGACGATGTAAAAGGTGTTGCCGCCGCTGGTCTGCACCGTGATGAACTGCTTGTTGGTGGCCTTGTCGTAGAGCAGATCACGGGTCACAAGATTGCCGTCCTCGGTGAAGCCCTCGCCGGGTTCAACAGTTTCCGTGGGCAGCGGCTCCACCGGGTCAAGGCCGTCCCATTCCTCGCCGCCCCCGGCATAGGCCGTGACCGCCATACCGCACATCAAAACAGCGGCGCAGAGCGCCGCCGTCAGCTTCTTCATCCATTTGTTCATTCGCTGTCCTCCTTATCCGCAGCCTTCGGGACATTCTGTCCCAAAGTACCGCCGTTCTTGATGGTCTGAAGCAGTACGGGCAGGTCAGTGAGCGAAACACTCATGCCGCGCACGATCTCCACGATCTCGCTGTTCTCGGCTTCCAGCTTTTTCTGTTCCAGCTCCTTGAGCCGTGCCTGCTGCTCGTTGATCTTGGCCGTGACCTTTTCGATCTCAGCCTGAATTTTTGCGCTTTTGGAGATAGCCATAAAAACCTCCTGTCAAAATAGTTTTCCGTAGGCGTAGAAATGGGATTGCCAGTAACTCGTGTTCAGGTTGGCGTAGCTGATGGGATCGCCACAATGGAGCATCCAGCCATCGCCCACATAAATGCCCACATGGGAGATCCCCGGCGTGTCATAAGTCCCCGTGAAGAATACCAAGTCGCCGGGTTTGGGGCTGCTCGTCCGGGTGGAGATGTTGTATAGCCCCTGCGCCCCCAGCCGCCCGAAGTCCCAGCCGCATTGATTGTAGACATAGCTGACGAAGCCGGAGCAGTCAAAGGATGTGGATGGACTGCTGCCGCCCCACACATAGGGGTATCCCACATACTTTTCCGCCTCTTTCAGAATGGCGGCAAAGGTTTCATCGGCAAGGTAGTCCTCCGGGATCTCATGTGCCGGGGGCTTGTTGGTGTACTTGCCCACATAGGGCGAGGACGGGAACAGGTCGGGGCGGTTGCCCAGCGTCGCCATGTAGAGGGCGTACCGGGACAGGGTTTCCTCGCCCATGAGGTAAACGGGCAGATGGGAGAGATTGAAGTTTTCCAGCGTCACGGTGCAGATGTAATAATCGTAATACACCCGGTAGGTGTCGCTGTGGGTGTTGCCGTCCTCGTCTGTCCAAGTGTCCGTTTCCAAGTAATACCGTTGTTCCACCACTCCATCCTCGGTCAAAATGTACTGGCGGTCAAAGAGCATTTGGATCGTCCCCCGCACCTCGTCCAGCGTCCACTCGCCCTCATGGAGCACGCAGACGATGGACAGCAGCACATAGGGATCGTGTTCAATGGTGTCGAGGTCAAAATGATATTCGTCGTAATCGTGGGTGCGGGTGTAGGTGTCGAGGTAGCGTTGCAGCTCGTCCTCCAAAGCGCAGTAGGCAGCCTCCGCCCCCAGCAGGTCGGCATCCTCGGCGGCATAGGTGGACGCGCCGATGGCTCCGGCCACGCCGTTGCCCACCGTCACCAGTGAGGACATACACGATTGCAGCACCACCAGCAGAAGAAACGCCGCCACCAGCAGGAGCAGCCTGCCGGGATGCTCCTTAATATAGGCGGACACCTTTTCCGTCACCTTGCCCGTGACGGACGCCGTACCCTCGGCGGCCTTGGCGGTCTGCCTGGCAGCCTCCCGCGCCTGCTTTGCGTACTGGCGCTTGATCTTCTGCTTTTGCAGATACCGGGACACCGCGCCGCCCTCCTGCATTTCCGGGTGTTCCTCCACGGTCTTGCGGTAGTAATAATCCGCCGTGGCCTTAATGTGCTTGCTCTCGGCACGCTCCACCGCCTTTGCCGGGTGTTCCCGGATGGCCTTGCGGAGCTTGCGCCTGCCGAAGCGGTACACGGACTCCGCCGCCAGCTCGGAACGGTGTGCGCCCTCCGTGCCGACATTTTCATGCTCGACCTCATAGAGCTTGCCATGCACAAAGCCGTGGACGCCGTGTCCGGCGGTATGGGCAAGGCGCTTGACCGCACCGGGCTTTTTCGGCGGCTTCTGCTTTGCCAACTTCTCCCGGGCGGCGTCCAGCTTCTCGCCCCGGCGCTCCATCCGCAGCTTGGATGCCGCCGTTTGCTCCTGCCGGCTCTTTCTGCGGAATTTGGACTTCGGGACATTTTGTCCCGAAGTGGGGTTACTCGTCTGTTCGCTCATGGGCAAGATCCTCCGGGCGGGTCGTCAGCAGGTCGTAGATCTCTCCACGGGGGAAACGGTCTACAAACGGGATGGTGACATTTCCATAGAACAGCAGGCCCTCGCCGGAATTGGAGTGCGTGATGTAGGAAAGCTGATGCTCGGAAATGCCGAGCTGCTTTGCCAAGATCGCACGGTCGCTCTGCGCCTGCGACAGCAGCACCATGAAATCCGTGTTGTCCAGAATGTTCTCAATCTCCCGGCTGGCCAGCAGGTCTTTCACATTCTGCGTCAGTGCCGAGGGAACACAGCCCTTTTTGCGGAGCATTTTCCAGACCGCCACAAAGTAGCTGGCTGTCAGCGGGTCACGGAGCAGGATGTGGAACTCGTCAAAGTAGCACCAAGTCGCCACGCCCTCGGCATGGTTGGCGTTCACCGCCGCCGTGACAAATTCGTTGGTGGTGTGCATGGCGATCTTGCGGAGGTTTTCACCCAAGCCCTTTAGGACGATGCAGACCACACGGGAATTGAGGTCAACATTTGTGGGATGGTTGAAAAGGTTGAGTGAGCCTGTGCAGTAAAGCTCCAGCGCCGTCGCCACCCGCCGTGCCTCCGGCTCGGGCTGGCGCAGCAGCTCCTCATGCAGATCTTGCAGCAGCGGCGTTTTTGCCGTTTCCAGCCCCAGCGCCATTTCCCGGTAGACCAGCCGCACACAGCGGTCAATGACGGTTTTCTCGATGGGCTGCAAGCCCTCCTTGCCGCCCACGATCAGCTCACACAATGACAGCAGAAAATCCGCCTTCATGGAAAGCGGACTGTCCTCGTCATTGATATTCATTTGCAAGTCCATAGGCGAAATGTGGTGCGGGCTGTCCGGGGCGATCTCAATGACCTGTCCGCCCAAGCGCCGCACCAGCGGGGCATATTCGCCCATCGGGTCAACGACGATGATGCGGTCGTTGGTGGCGAGGAACACATTGATTAGCTCACGCTTGGCGGCAAAGCTCTTGCCGCTGCCCGTAGAGCCGAGGTACATCCCGTTGGCGGATTTCAGCTTTTTGCGGTCAGCCATAATGACATTGTTGGAAAGGGCGTTCATGCCGTAGTAAAGCGCCTGCCCGTCCATACGAAGCTCCCGGGTCATAAAGGGAATGAAAATGGCCGTGGAGCTGGTAGTCATGCCCCGCTGAATTTCAATGCCGTTGTAGCCGAGAGCCAGCGAGGACACAAAGCCCTGTTCCTGCTGCCAGTCCAGACGGCGCAGGGCGCAGTTGTATTTCTGGGCGATGCCGTTCACCGTGAACACATCGTTTTCAAGCCGCTGCCGGGTGGGAGCGAGGTTCACCACCGTAAAGGTCAGCAGGAACATTCGCTCGTTGCGGCTTTGCAGGTCGGAGAGCAGCTCGGCGGCGTCCTTGGAAAAGGTAATGAGGTCAGGCGGTAAGATTTCCATATCGTACCCGGCACGGACAGCCTTTTTCTGTTCCTCCGCCTTCATACGGCCTATGTCGGAGATCTTTCCCTTGATCGTCTTAATGGCCTTAAGCTGGTCTACCGTCTGAATGTGCATGGTGACGGTCAGCTCGGCATCCAGCTCCAGAATTTCCGCCAGCAGCTTATCCGAGAGCTCCGACGCCATGATCTGCAAATAGGACGCCGCGCCCCACACCTGGCCGATGCGGAAAGTACGGCTCTGCCGGAAATCGAAGCTGTCCGGGGCGATGTAGTCCTTTGTCCCCATGCCCGTCTTGGGAATGTCTTTCCACGCAAAGTGAAACGGCTCACGCCCGCCGGGATGCATCTGCCCATGCAGCACCGCCAGCCGATCCCGGCCATCCAGCGGGTGGGACTGGACGCCCAGCCGTTTCAGATTGCCCATGACATCCGCCTCCACGCGCCCCAGCCGGGGACGCGCCTCCGTCGCACCCTCGGCAGGCAGGCCAAAGGTGATGTACTTGTACCGCTCAATGCCGTTGTTGCTCTTGGCGATCTGGCCTTTGAGCATTTCCACATACTCGCCCCGGATGCTGTTGAAGTCATCCTCCTGCGCCGGGATATTCACCTTGTAGCGGTTGGCGTTGCGGCTGCGGCGGTTGACAAAGGAAAGCTGGAATGGCAGAGAGCTGTCAAAATAATTCAGGCACGCGCTCCACCCGCTGATAATGGCAGTCTGATCCTCTGTGGACGCCACAGCATAGTTGATGTCCTCATATTCCAGCGTCTTTGTGTAAAGCCCGCCGGGGAGCTGGCAGATCCCGTCCGGGTGCATGGCGATATAGGGAATGGTCTGCTGGGCGGACAGCGCCCGGTGCTTATTTCCGTTTTTCTGCTTTTTTGCTTTGCTCAATAGGCTCCTCCTTTCGCGCAAATGGGGCATAGATATTTTCCGTTCGGTACGGGCGGATGCCGGGATGGGTAAACTTGACCCGGATGATATTGCGGATTACCTTTTCAAAGGGCAAGCCGTCCTTTTCGTACATCGCCAGCAGAAACGCCGGGAGCATGATCGTCAGCATAGCGAACAGTGCCCCGGTGTTGCCGATAGCCTGCCGGGTCAAAAGGTAGGTGGGAACGCCGATAGCCGCCCCCATGCCGAAACAAATAAGCTGGCGCTTGGTGAGGTTGAACGCGATCTTTGTCTTGATCTTGGAAAGGTCGTTCGGGACATTCACATAGGGCATGGATCACACTCCTTTCTACACTTCGGGACAATTTGTCCCAAAGTCCGGGATCGTCGGCTCTACCTCGTTGCCCCATACATCCCAGCCGGGAGAGGTCTGCCGTGCGAACAGCTCCACACGGGGCAGGTCGCCCATGAGGGCAACGATCTTGTCACGGGTTTCGTCCGGTTTTTTGCTGTGGGCTTCAATGGGCGAAATGATAAACTGGTGAATGTCGGCGGCCTGCCGCTTGGGGTGTCCCTTGGTCGCCAGCAGGCAGATCTCGGCGTTCGCCCTCGTCCAGAAGCCCAGCCCATAAAACCAACTGTCCGCCTTGCGGTTTTTCTTCAGCCAGACGAACGCCACGGATTTATAGGTGAAGCCCCACGCACGGATAAGCCGCAGAGCCTCCGGGAGCTGGGGAAAGGTCGTCCACATAAAAAGGGCGCTGTCCTTGGCCGCAAGGTCGGCCACAGGCAGCGCGCACAATTCCTCAATGCTCATGGTGGGGTAGTGATTTTCCGCCGCCCCCTGTACTTTCTTCGCAGAGTAGCGCCACGGCGGGTCAGCGTAAATGATGGGGTATTTTCCGATATAATCACGCTCCTTTGCACATGAAAAAACCGCCTGCATGAAAGCAAGCGGTCTTGTCGGATCATTTTGTTAGGGTCAGCAAAAATGATGTTTATTCGGTTGTTTCTTCGCGCAGCAAGTCTTTGAACAGGACGCTCATGTAATCGCTGCGGCCATACAGAACACGGTCAATGTAGACATCGTTGCCTTGTACACGGTAAAACACCATATAATTGCCGCTGACAAGAAAACGATAGTCAGTTCCTATATCTGCAATAGAGGATAACGGGGTTCCCATTTCTGCGAAATTTTTCAACGGGTCAACCGCGTCTATAATGCGATTGATCACGCGCTCCGCAGCAGAACGATTTTGAAGTTCCGATACGATGTAATCCCAAATGTCATCCAAATCACGACGGGACTCGGGTGAATAATGAATTTTATTCTTCATTCGCTCTTGCGCGGAAATGCGCCCTCATGTCGTCCGGTGTCAGCCAGCCTTCCGTTTCGCCGGAGTGACGACCTTTTGCAAGCTCATTCATCAGGCGGATGGTCGCTTGTGTTCTCTCATAGTCCTGCATATCCACAATAGCGTACCGCCCGCGCCCGTTTTTCGTCAAAAAGACAGGCGCGCCCACAGCCACATCATGCAGTACCTCGCTGTAATTTCGCAGGTCAGAAATGGGTTTAATGTTCGGCATATCTATCAGCTCCTTTCAAACACAGTATACCCCATTCTGCTGTAAAATTCAACAGCAA
>Ga0129314_1001488_pt1 | contig 16041 bp, 18 predicted proteins | sample O1111metagenome_FD_94431 | JGI IMG/M metagenome (GOLD analysis project Ga0129314, IMG submission 94431) | Orangutan individual fecal microbial communities from fecal samples from Wisconsin, USA - O1111 metagenome | ecosystem: Host-associated > Mammals > Digestive system > Large intestine > Fecal...
GATGAGGCCGCCGCCGTTCTTGCCAGTGACCGTCACATCCACCAGACAGTTCTGCACCGTGCCGCCGTGGAGACGGCCCACCAGACCGGCGGTATAGCTACCGCCGGAGACCGTGCCGGTGACGGAGCAGTTCTCAATGGTACCCGCACAGGCACCAGCGATAGCGCCGGTATTGCTGCTGGCGGAAGCAGAGACGGAGACGTTCTCCAGCTTCACATTCACCACCCGGCCGTTGGTGCCCACATAGGCGAACAGGCCCACGCTGGAATCGTCGGATTCGATGGTCAGGTTGGAGATGGCATAGCCGCCGCCGTTGAAGGTGCCCAGGAAGGGCGCGGCGTCGCTGCCGCCCATGGGCCGGAGAGTCCTGCCGGTCAGGTCGATGGGAGCGGTTAGCTCATAGCTACCATCCATGGGGTATTGATCGCTGCCGAAGCTGCTCACAAAGTCCACAAATTCGTCGGCACTGCTTAGCTTCACAATCTCACCGCCGCCGGAGAGGGCTGTCACCTTGCCGGTGGCCTCGCTGGCCGCTGTGCCGTGGTAGAAACCGGTGCCGGTGACCGTGCAGCGGAGATAAGCGCCCACATCCGCCGTCTTCACCGTATAGGCGGCAGCGTCGGCACCGTCGATGGCGGTCCAGACGGCACCGTCCTCAGAGCGTTCCCACTGATAGATCACAGCGGCGCTGGAGGGTTCGGGCTTGGCCGTCAGGGTCTGGCCCTCCTTGGCGTAGCCGGTGATGGACACGCCGGTGACAGAGAGATCGTCCGTTTCCTCGGGGACCTCGGGATAAGCCCAGCCGCTGAGGTCATAGGTGCGGGGCGCATCCGTCACGAAAGCATTGTTCTCCACAGTGGTCTCTGCGTCGTTTTCAATACCTCTGGTGGTCACGCAGATCCCGTCCGGGGAGACGGTGACGGCCACATAGGCCCGGCCATAGTCGGTGGTGCTGTGGACCAGGGTGTAGGCCTTCTCCACGTACCGGTCGGAGCGGTTGTCCGTGTTGGCGGAAGCGCCGGTGATGTAGGTAGTGCCGGAACCGGGCGTCTGGGACTCCGTCACCGCGCCGTCGGCATAGTACTTGGTGCGGGCGTAGACGTGGTCATGGCCCATCAGCACCAGGTCGATGCCGGCTTCGTCAAAGGTGTCGGTCCAGCTGCGGTAGACGCCGGCGGAGGGATTGGATATCCGGTATCCGAACAGGGTCTTGTGCATCATGGCCACCCGCCATCTGGTAGGATTCTGGGCCACCACGGACTTGATCCAATCCTGCTGGACGGCAGTCAGCTCGCCCAGAGTGCTGTCCTGATAGTCCAGCACCAGGAACAGGGTGTCGCCGTAGATGAAGTAGTAGTTGCCGGCCATGGCCTCCAGACGGGCGACGCCGGAGGTCATGCGCTCCGTGCCGTCTCCGCCGCCGTAGTAGGCGGCGCCGTTCTCCGGCGGGTTGTACCGCCCCAGCACCGCGCTGCAGCTCTGATCCACAGGCGTCCAGTCACCGCCGCTGACCGTCCACTCATTGCCTGCGCCGTCGCACTCGTGATTGCCGGTGCTGAGATACAGGGGATATTTGGAGAAGACGTTCTGGCTGCTGGCAAAGAAGGCGTCCCACTCCCAGGTGTCGATGCCGTAGTTCACCTGGTCGCCGCCGCTGAGGATGAAGGCTGCGTCGGGATAGTCCTCGGTGGCCCGGTCCAGCATGGCGCTCATGCCGCCATAGGCCTCCAGGGTCTCCTCATAGCTGCCGCAGGCGCCCTGCTGGGCGTCGGTAAAGAACAGGAAGCTGAAGGTGTCCGTGTCCCTGGCAGGGGTCTTGATCACCTGAGGCTCCGTCACGCTGGTGGTGTTGACGTAGCCGTCGCCCACACAGTAGACGTATTCCGTGTCCGGCTCTAGGGCGGGAGTCTCCGCCTTGTGGCTCCGGACGGCGGCATAGCAGTAGTCCGCTCCGTCTCCGCCGTCATAGTTGGCGGTGCCGCCGGTGTAGTGCAGGTTCTCCAGTTGCTCAGACAGGTCCACCACTTCGCTGGTGCCCAGCACCATATGGGTGAACTGGCCGCCGTTGCTGTCGAAATCGGACTTTTTGGCGTAGAACAGCTGGGTACCGGTGATATCGGTATCCGTCACCCAGTTGAACCGGGCGGAGAACAGGCCCTTCTCCTGCCGGAAGGAGTCCCACAGGTAGGTGACAGTGCGTGGCGTCTCGCCGGTGCCGTCGGGCTGGCGGATGGCGCCGCCGCTTTTCTGGATGGTAAAGGTGTCGATGACGCGAAAGTCATTCTCCTCGCCGGTCGCCTTGTAATAAGCGGTATAGACCAGCGAATTGCCGGTGACCTCCACCTTGCCGTAGACGCCGGGAGCGTAGATCTTTCCGCCGCCGGTACCGGTCTTGTCGATGCGCAGGTCATAGAAGACGTCGTTCCAGGAGGTGTCGTTGTCAGAGAGGCTGTAGGCGTAGTTGTACACCGAACCGCCGATGACGTAGGTGGGCGCCTCGCCGGGCTGTGCGCTCTCAATGCTGCCGGTGCCGTTTTCGGCAGAGATGGTGCGCAGGGTGGTGCGGGCGTAGGCGTGTTCGTGTCCGTTGAGCACCAGATCCACGCCGGCGTCGGTCATGTGCTTGCCGACCTCATTGTCCAGTTGATAGTGGCTGGCGCCGGGATCATAGGTGGCCTCGTGGTAATAGACGATCTTCCAGGCCTTGTCAGTGGAAGCGCACTGCTCCTCCAGAAACTCCCACTGGAGGGCGTCGTCTTCCTCGGAGAGATAGGAGTTCAGGCAGATGATGAGGGCGTCGCCGTACTCGAAGGCGTAGACCGTACCCTTCCCCGCCTCAGACAGTCCCTCCGGCGCGGTCAGACCGGTGTAGTCGAACCGGGCCCGGAACTGCTCCATGGCCGTGTCATAGCTGCCGGCATCATGGTTGCCCGGCGTGGCCATAATGGGCATGACCCGCAGCAGATCCTCCGCTGCGTCGAAGAAATACTGCCAGTAGTCGGAGTAGCTGGCATCCTCCACCACGTCGCCGGTGTGGATCATGAAGGCGGCGTCAGATTCGTTTTCTGCCAGATAATCGTAGAGATCAGCGGTGTTCTGATAGGTACTGGCAGAGGTCCCCTGTGTGTCGGCGCTGATGAGAAACGTAAAGGGGGCCTCATCCTCGGAAGCCGCTGGGGCCGTGAAGGAGGCCACGGAGCTGTAGCCGTCTTCCCTGCTGCCGACGGTGTAATAGTAGGTCTCACCGGGCTCCAGGCCGTCCATCACCGCGCGAAAGGCGTGGATGTTCTTGACATGGGACGCTTTGCCCGCCGGTTCGTAATCCGCGCTGTCCACGGCGATCATATCCGCCGTGACCGTGGTGCCGTCTGTGAGGTCCCGCTCTGCCCATAGACGACCTCCGAGCTCTCCACGTCCGGGTCCGTGACCCAGTTGACTGCCACGGACGTCTCCCCGTCCGTCCGGCTGGTGCCGATGGACAGGGTGATCTGCGATGGAATACTGTCCGGTGCCGCCGCTGCGGCGGATGGTACCGCCGAAACGGAAAGCGTGGAAACGGAACAGCATGCCAACAGGAATGATGTGATGCGTTTTCGGATGGTTGTTCCCATTTTGATATCCTCCTGCGATATGGATGATATCATCATGCGTGGTGCGGCATTAAATTCTCTTCCTCTGTTACCGAAAATTTGGGTAAAGCCGTCCCGGGCGCATGGATATCTCGCCAAAGTCACCTGAGATTTTTCGTCCCTTCTTGCAATCCTGCGGCGGATACTATATGATATGGAACGTAAATCGAAAACGAAAAGGGATCTGTCCCTTTCCCTTTCGTTTTCATCAAAAGAGAGGATGACTACCATTGAAGCATCAGTTTTTTCGTCTGGGCGTGCTGACGCTTGCCCTGTGTACCCTGCTCACCTCCTGCGGCAGTCCAGCCGCCAGTTCCGCCGCCGGTTCCAGCCAGGCCGACAGTTCCGCCGTTTCTTCCAGCCAGTCCGCCGCGGCCAGTCAGACCGTCAGCGGCTTTGACCCCGACAACATCGTTCTGGGCGGCCGTGATGCGGAAGGCAAAAACGGCGTGGTGTCCAGCGGCCGTATGGAGGCCAGCCAGGTAGGCGTGGAGATCCTGAAAAACGGCGGCAACGCCATTGACGCAGCCGTGGCCATGGGCTTTGTGCTGGGCGTGTGCGAGCAGCAGTCCAGCGGCATCGGCGGCGGCGGATTCATGGTGGTCCGCTTTGCCGACAGCGGCGAGATCGTGTTCATCGATTTCCGGGACCAGTCCGGTGCGGCGGCCAGTCTGGATATGTGGGAGATCGGCGAGGATGGCCGCGTGGCGGATCAGGCCAACAAGATCGGCGCCAACGCCATCGCCGTTCCCGGCGAGGTGAAGGGCCTTCTCTATGCCCTGGATACTTACGGCAGCATGAGCCGTCAGGAGATCATGCAGCCTGCCATCGACATGGCACGGAACGGCTTTGAGGTGTCCGCCATCACTGAACGGGATATCGCCGACGCCTACGGCACCCTGGCGCAGTTTGAATCCTCCGCGGAGATCTACTTCGACCACGACAATCTGGACATGCCCTATCAGGCGGGAGACATCATCACAAACCCCGATCTGGCCGACACTCTGGAGCTCATCGCCGAAAAGGGCGAGTCGGAATTCTATACCGGCTCCATCGCCCAGAAGATCGTGGACTCCGTCCAGAAGCACGGCGGACACCTGACCATGGAGGACTTCGCCAACTATGAGATCGCGGTGGGCGAGCCGGTCCACGGCACGTACCGCGGCTATGACATCTACTCCTCCAACCTCCCCTCCTCCGGCGGCACCATCATCATTGAGCTGCTGAACATTCTGGAGAACTTCGACGTGGGTTCCATGGACCCCGAAAGCGCGGAGTACTTCCATCTGCTGTCCGAGACCATGAAGCTGGGCTTCGCGGACCGCACCAAGTACATGGGCGATCCTGCCTATGTGGACGTGCCCTCCGCCGGTCTGATGAACAAGGAGTACGCCGCCGGTCTGGCCGCCTCCATCGATCTGACCGCGTCCCAGACTTATGAGGCCGGTGATCCCTGGCCCTATGAGTCCGAGAGCACCACCCACTACTCCATCATCGATGCGGCGGGCAACATGGTGGCCGTGACTAAGACGGTGGACGCCACCTTCGCCTCCGGTCTGGTGGCGGAAGGCACCGGCATTCTGCTGAACGACACCCTGTACGACTTCTCCACCGATCCCGACAGCCCCAACGTGGTGGCCGGGAACAAACGTCCCCTGTCCTCCATGAGCCCCACGCTGGTGCTGAAGGACGGCCAGCCCTTCCTCAGCCTGGGCGCACCCGGCACTACCCGCATCATCACCGGCGTGACCCAGGTCATCTCCAAGGTCATCGACCACGGCATGGATATTGAGGAGGCCATCAACGCCGTGCGTATGCACGACGACTTCGGCACACTGATCCTGGAGAACCGGATCAGCGACGAGGTAAAAGCCCAGCTGGAGGCCATGGGCCACACGCTGAATACCAACGAGCGTTTCCTCCTGTTCCCCTGCGTTCAGGCGGTCATCCGTCTGCCCGACGGTACTCTCCGCGGTTCCGCCGATCCCCGGCGGGATGGCTACGCACAGGGATATTGATGGACGGGCGGGTCTCCCCCTGGTTTTGAACGGCGTTTCCCTTTTCGGAATACCTGCGGTGAGGCTGGCCTGTTCCTCCGTACAGTTCTCGGAGAGTGCCCGGAATTGTTCCGTTTTCCAAATTCAAAAACATTGATCTATCACCAGTGAAAAAGCCGGCCTGGTTCACACAACCAAGGCCGGCCTTCTCTTTTCAGCGCAGTTTTTCCCTGAGGATAAGCACCTTTTCTTCGATGCGCCGTATCGTTTCCATGAACACCTGATCTGCTTGTCCTGTGGGGTCGTCCAGACCCCAGTCCTCCTTCCATTTGCAGGGCAGAACTGGACACTGCACATTACAGCCCATGGTCACCACAACATCCACCGGCGGCAGGTCGGACAGCAGCTTGCTGTGCTGGCCCTCGGCCTCCATGTCAATGTGATACAGTGCTTTTATCAGACGTACAGCATCAGGATTGATGCGGTCTTTCAGCTCCGTTCCGGCGGAATAACTCTCGAACACATCCGCCGCCAGATGCCGCCCCAGAGCCTCCGCGATCTGGCTGCGGCAGGAATTGTGCACGCAGAGAAAGGCGGCTTTCTTCATCACAGCTTCTCTCCCGCTTTGATCTTGCAGATCATCTGGGTCATGCTCCCCATTGGGCAGAAGGTACACCAGGTTCTGGGCTTAAACAGCGCCATGACTGCCAGACCAATAATCGTAGAGGTCAGCATAATGCTGTAAAATCCAAAGCTGAATTGAGCGATCCAGTCAGCCACCGTACCGGCAGTGTATGCCCATCCCCAGGGAACCCGAAACATCCACAGAAGCTTGATGGCTTCTCGCAACCCTCTGGCTCCGGCGGCTACCAGATAGGTCTGAAATACCATATTGCCGAACATGGTCAGGAAAAATACCAGAAACCCGTAGCGGAACCACTTGGAGGACAGGAACTTTGGCGCGGCAGTATTCCGGGAACACTTCATGCATCCGCCCACTTGCTGCAGCAGCTGTCCCCGGCCGCAGTAGCGATTGCAGAACGCCTTCCCGCCGCCAAACAGAGCGATGAACAGGGGGACCAGAAAATCGATCATGCCCAGCCACGCAAAGAGGATATTGAAAAAGCCCAGGGCAAAGTACACGATGGTCCAGACCCAGAGATAGTCATACCAACGCTTCTTTTTCATCTGGCGACCCTCCCTTCCTTCACAGCAATGCAGCCGGCAGGACAAGTCCTGGCACACAGACCGCAGCCTACGCAGACATCCTCTGTCACTTGGGCGTAGCAGCCTTTCCATACGGAGATCGCTCCCTTAGGGCAAACCTTGGCGCAGGCGCCGCAGGCCACGCAGACATTCCGGTCAACGCTTGATTTTCGTTCCATCAACTCATCCCCTCAGCAGCTTTTCCACATCGGCGGTCTTCAGGACCTTGCCCATGGAAACCACCTTTTCGTTGACCACAATGGCGGGCATGGATATGACGCCGTAGCCCATGATCTTCTCCATATCGGTGATGTACTCCACTTCCAGGTCCAGTCCCAGGGCCTTGACCGCGGCTTTGGCGTTTTCGTACTGCTCATGGCAGGACTTACAGCCCGCTCCCAAGACCTTGACGCAGCAGATCCCCTCCACGAGTGCGCCGCAGCAGCATCCGGCGGATTCCTCCTTGGAAACAGAGCCGCAGCAGCCTGCGGTTTCTTCCGCCTGAGATGCCGTACAGCAACAGGTCGGAGCCTTTTTTTCTTCCTTCTTCTTCCCAAAATTGAACAGTGCCATGATACTACCTCCGTTAAATAATGATATTTTGAATGGCGTTAAAAAAGTATCCAACTATGATAATGCCCATGGTGCAGATGGCCGCGAAGATACCCAATAACTTCGGCTTCACCGCCTTGCGGAGCATGATCATGGAGGGCAGGGACAACGTCGTGACGCCCATCATGAAGGACAGCACCACGCCCAGCTGCGCCCCCTTCGCCAGCAGCGCCTCCGCAATGGGAATAGTGCCGAAAATGTCGGCGTACATAGGGATGCCAGCGATAGTGGCGATGACCACGCCGAAGGGATTGCCGGTTCCCAAGACCTTCACGATCCATTCTTCAGGGATCCAGTTGTGAATGAAGGCACCGATGCCGACGCCGATCAGCACATAGGGCGCCACCTTTTTGGCGGTGGATATCACCTGCTCCCAGGCGTATCGGATCCGGTCTTTGAAATGCAGCTCCTCCTGGGGCACGTCGATGGCACGGCCGTTGCGGATAAATTCCTCCACCTGTTCCTCCAGGTGCAGCTTCTCAATGAGCGTGCCGCCCACCACGGCAATGACCAGCCCCAGCACCACATAGACGATGGCGACCTTCCATCCGAAAATGCTCATCAGAAGCACCAGACTGCCCAAGTCCACCATGGGTGAGGAGATCAGAAAAGAGAAGGTGACGCCCAGGGGCAGGCCCGCGCTGGTGAAGCCGATGAACAAGGGGATGGACGAACAGGAGCAGAAGGGCGTCACCGTGCCCAACAAGGCCGCAAGGCAGTTTGCAAGGATGCCGTGGAAGCGGCCCAGGATCTTCTTCGTGCGCTCCGGCGGAAAATAACTCTGGATGTAGGAGATGATCAAAATCAAAACGCCCAGCAGGACCATGATCTTGATCACATCGTAGAAAAAGAATTGGATACTGCCGCCCACTTTGCCCGCGGGGTCCAACCCACAGGCTTCCACGGCGCTGCCGATCAGGCGGCTCAGCCATTTCATACCCAGGACTTCATTCTGGAAGAAGTCCCACCCGGCTCGCAATGCTTGCATGATTGTTTCCTCGCCTTCCAAAGAAATCAAAAAAGTTCGATTTGATTTGTCTGCAAAAAGCCATCTCCACACCGGGATGGCTTTTTCCTTCATTTGCAGCAATTCTGACATCCGTCACGGTTTTCCGTGACTGCCGTGATCTCCTTCAGCAGCGTGATTGCCCTTTCACTGCCTTGCCTGCTGATTTGGTAATGGGTCCACTTTCCCTCTTCCCTGCTTGTGACGATACCGGAGTCGCACAGGATCTTCATGTGATAAGAGAGGGACGACTGGGGCATATCCATTTCCTCGATCAGGACACAGGCGCATTTCTCACCGCTGTGCAGCAGTTCCAGGATCCGCTGCCGCCGCTCGTCACAGAGGGCCTTGAATACCTTTTCCCGTTCCTCATACACGGTTGCCATGGGTTCACCTCAAATCAAGAATTCTTGATTTATTATATGTGTCACATTGAAAAATGTCAATACGTTTTCTTTGCCCGCATCTGAATATTTCGCAGAGCAGCCAGCTCCGCTATGATCGCTCCACTGATTTTGACCCTGTTGGGAAACACCATGAAAATCCCCGCATCTGCCCGCGCTCTGTCCGACGTTCCCGGAAAAACCGCACACAGCGGCTCACAGGGCCAAACAGGATGTGAATGGGCTCTCATCGTTCCCTCCTGTGCCTACAGCTTCTTCTCAGATTACTGCATCGCAGGTTTTGATCTTGTCCTCGCTATATCCATGTTCTTTTCCTTGTCAACAAATCCCGCCGGGGCTTACCCCGGCGGGATGAGTTCTTAAGAATTGGGTCGAAACGTTTCCATGTCAAATGCATCTGGCGGCTTCTTACACCGCACTACCCACGATCCGTTCATAGGTCCTGGCTGTCAGCCCATATACCAGCGCGTACACAGCGGCAAAAACCGCCAATGTCCCCGCGGTGCAGAGGGCGAACAGCCACACGTCATACAGGCCGAACAGCTCCAGAATACGGCAGAGCATGGGGAAGGCCGCCAGAATGTGCATCCCCGCCGCCAGCAGGGGCAGGAAAAACACCAGCAGGATCTGTCCCCGGATGGAGGCGCCCACCTCCCGGCGGCTCATGCCCACCTGCTGCATGATCTGGTAGCGCCGCTGATCCTCATAGCCCTCGGAGATCTGCTTGTAATAGATGATGAGCACCGTGGCCAGCAGGAACAGCAGTCCCAAAAAGATGCCCAGGAACAGGAAGCCGCCGTACATGGCGTAGAATTCCTCCGCCATCTCCTGGCGGCTGGCCACGCCGTAGTTCCCATCGGAGACTGCAAGAATGGCCTTGGCGCAGGCCAGCTTTTCACTGTCGGTGCCATCGGTGTTCAGGTGGATGCGGAAGGTCCGGCGGGACAGGTCCATGTTCATCAGCTGCTCCGCCAGGGCGCCGTCCGCCACCAGGCCCAGCGTGACCTCGTTGGTGACGATGGCGCTGTCCCCGGCGGGGAAGCTGTTCAGACGGGCTTTTACCTGAATGGGCGCTTCCTTATACTCAAAAAAGAAGGTCTCCGGCAGCTGAAGATCGCCGTCCGTGCAGGCCAGCACCTGGTTTTCCTCCAGGGTGACCGTCTCCCCTGTCAGGCGGCTGTACTCCTCCGCCGTCAGGACCGTGACCTCCGTCAGAAGGCCGCTCTGGCTCATGTCCGTCAGCAGCGTGTTGCCGCTGTATCTGGCGTGGAAGGAAGCCGATGTCTCATAGCGGAGGTCCGTCACCTGCCGCCCCGCGTCTGCCACGGCCCGCTGTACAAGGTTCAGCGTGGCGGCAGGGTCAACACCGTCTTCCAGTGTTTGAGTCACCAGAATATCGTCTGGGTACTTGCCGTCCAGAGACTTCTCCGCCCCCAGGTAGAGACACAGCGTTCCGGACACTGTCACCAGCACCATACAGGCCAGGATGCAGATATTGGCAAGGCCCACGGCGTTCTGCTTCATGCGGTACAGCAGGCCGGAGACGGCGGTGAAGTGCCGGGTCTGATAATAAAACTTTACGTTGGCCCGCAGGCGTTTCAGCAAGAAAATGGACCCGGCGGTAAACAGGCAGTAGGTACCAATCATCACCAGGACCACCGCTACAAAGAACAGCATCAGGGCGTTCACCGGGTTCCGGGTGGTGAGGGCGATGGCATAGCCGCCCAGCAGAGCCGCCAGCCCCAGGACCGCCAGCAGGCGCTTCGTCTTCGGCTCCCTCTCTCCGGCGCTGTCGCTGTGGAGCAGCTCGATGGGCTGGGACCGCCCCAGGCGCAGCAGGTTCCATACCAGCGCCAGCAGGAACAGCACTCCCAGCAGCGCCGCCGTCTCCCCCATGCCCCTGACGCTGACGGAAAAGCCGAACTGCACCGGGATCTGCACCAGTTTCAAAAGCAGCAGCAGGATCAGCTTGCTGAGCAGGATGCCCGCCGCGATGCCGCCGGGGATCACCGCGGTGGCGCACAGCAGCGTCTCCCAGAAGCACAGGGCGGCGATGTGGCGCTTTTCCAGGCCCAGAATGTTGTAGAGCCCCAGTTCCCTCTGCCGCCGCTTCATCACAAAGCTGTTGGCGTACAGCAGCAGCACCGCGGAAAACAGTGCCACCACAAAGCAGCCGATGAACATCATGCTCTGCAGGTAGGCGGCACCCCGCACCGTCTGGATGACCTCATTCCATGTCAAGAACCGCAGGATATAATACATGGCGGCCAGAGCGCCGCAGGAGAGGAGATACGGGCCGTAATACCGGCTGTTGCGAATCAGATTCACCAGAGCCAGCCGGGGAAAGAAGCTGCGCTTACCCATGGTTCTCACCGCCTTGGGTCAGTACCGTCAACGTGTCGGAGATGCGGCGGAACTGGGCCTCCCGACTCTCGCTGCCCCGGTAGAGCTGGTGGTACACCCGGCCGTCCCGCAGGAACAGCACCCGCCCCGCGTGGCTGGCAGCCTTCACGGAATGGGTCACCATCAGGATGGTCTGCCCGCCTTTGTTGATCTCGCCGAACAGCTCCAGCAGATTGTCGGAGGACCGGGAGTCCAATGCGCCGGTGGGTTCGTCCGCCAGAACGATCTGCGGGTCCGTGATCAGGGCCCGGGCCACCGCTGCCCGCTGCTTCTGGCCGCCTGAGACCTCATAGGGGTACTTGCCCAGAATGTCGGCGATGCCCAGCTGCTCCGCCAGGGGCTTCAGCTTTCGCTCCATTTCCTCGTAGGGCCGTCCCGCCAGCACCAGCGGCAGGAAGATGTTGTCCCGCAGGGAAAAGGTGTCCAGCAGGTTGAAGTCCTGAAATACAAAGCCCAGATGGGAGCGGCGGAAGGCCGCCAGGTCCCGTTCCCGGACATCAGACAGGGCCTTGCTGTTCAAAAACACCTCTCCGGCGGTTGGGCGGTCCAGAGCCGCCAGAATATTCAGCAGGGTGGTCTTGCCGGAGCCGGACTCTCCCATGATGGCCACATACTCCCCCGGCTCCACGGAGAAATTCACGTTTTGCAGCGCCTCCACCTGGCTGCCGCCGAAGCGGCTGGTGTAGACCTTCTGCAAGTGCTGTACTTCCAATAATGGCATAAAGGTTCCTCCTCTTTCAGCTTGGCACCATCCTACCAAAAAACCGGACTGTCCGCCATCGATTTGGCTTACAGTCCGGCTCCGTATCTTACGATTTTGTAAGGTTATTCAACCATGCGGCTCTCCCGGCTCAGGTCCAGCCGCACCATCGTCCCCTGACCGGACCGTGAGGTGAGGGAGATGCTGTGATTCAGCCGGTCCATGACCTGACGGCAGAGATACAGCCCGATCCCCGTGGACTTCTTGTCCGCCCGGCCGTTGTACCCGGTGAAGCCCTTTTCAAACACCCGGGCCTGGTCCTCCTCCCGGATGCCGATACCGTTGTCGGCGATGACCACCGTGGTGCCGTCTCCGTAGATGCGGATGGTGCCGCCGGCCGGGGTGTATTTCAGGGCGTTGGAGAGGACCTGCTCCACCACGAACAGCAGCCACTTCTCGTCCGTCAACACGGTCTTTCCGGTCTCATGGAAATCCAGCGCGATTTTTTTGAGAATGAACATCTTGGCGAACTTCCGCACCGCCTGCCGCAGAATGTCATCTATTGGGTATTCCCGCAGAACGTAATCTGTGGAGTCGCTGTCCAGCCGCAGATAGGAGAGCACCATCTCCACATACTGTCCGATTTTCAGCAGTTCTATCTCCAGCTCTCCCCGGTGGGGGGAGTCGTCCTCCTGCAGCAGCAGGTCCATGGCGGCTATGGGCGTTTTGATCTGGTGGGCCCAGAGGGAGTAGTAGTCCGTCAGCTCCCGGAGGCGGTTCTCATTCTCTGCCGCCAGCCGGGCCCGGTCCTGACAGACCGCCCGCAGCAGCGCCTGGTAGTCCTCCTCCTGCAGTCCCCGGGCGGGCGGCAGGGGCAAAGCCTTCTCGCTCGTCTGGCGCAGCAGCTGCCGCAGCTCCCGGTGCCGTCGAAGGAAGCGGCTGTACCCCACCGCAAAGAGCACCAACCCCAGCACCAGACACAGTACCCCGGCGTAAACCACAGCCTCCAGGGGAAGGTCGTAGAGGGCGAAGACCGCTGCGAATACGCAGACCGCTCCCACCAGCAACAGCAGCAGCTTGTATTGGCGTTTCAGATAGGCCAGCAGCATCCTCAGCCCCCCACCAGATAGCCCGCACCCTTCCGGGTGCGGATCAGGTCCGTCAGTCCCGCGCTCTCCAGCTTCTTCCGCAGGCGGGTCACATTTACCGTCAGTGTATTCTCGTCCACAAAACTGTCGGACTCCCACAGCCGGGTCATGATGGCCTCCCGGCTGACGATCTCGCCCCGGTGCTCCAGCAGGAGCTGCAAGATCTTGAACTCATTGCGAGTCAGCGCTACCTTCTTACCGTGGGCTGTCAGGGTCCCGTCAGACACATTCATCACCGCGCCGCCGCACTCCAGAAGATGGGCGGTACCGGCGAAGTCATAGGCCCGCCGCAGCATAGCCTGTACCTTGGCGGAGAGCACCTGCAGGTGAAAGGGCTTGGCCAGCAGGTCATCCCCGCCCATTTCCATGGCCATCACCAGATTCATGTCATCTGAGGCAGAGGTGAGAAACAGAATGGGGACCTTGGACACCTTTCGGATCTCCCGGCACCAGTGGTAGCCGTTGAAAAAGGGCAGGGAGATGTCCAGCAGCACCAGCTGGGGATCAAAGGCAGCGAACTCCGCCAGCACATCGTCGAAGCGTACCGCGCAGGCCACCTGATACCCCCAGCTCTCCAGATGCCGCTGCACGGCACCGGCGATGACGGCATCGTCCTCCACCACAAAAATCCGGTACACCGCCCTCTCCCCTTTCCATTATAGTTTTCTGGTTGGAGCATAGCATCCGGGCCAGGAAATGTCAAACCCAAAAAACTATTGACTACCGAACGATAGGTAGCTATAATGCTGATATGTGTTTTTTAGTATGAATGCTTGAACACTTTGATTGCAGTGAAGGAGAAGTGGTTATGGATCGGGGAAATACAAAGCAGGAGATTCTGGAAGCATCGCTGGAGCTGTTCTCTGTACAGGGGTTTGAAGCCACCTCTATTTCTCAAATTGCCAATGCCGTCGGCATTCGGAAGGCATCGCTTTACAGTCATTTTGAAAACAAACAGGCCATTTTGGATGCGTTGGTGAAAGAAGTACTGGAACAGTATGAGACGCATTCTATTTTTGCGAGGGCGAATCAGGAGAAGGATACCGGCGACCTTCCTATGACTCCCGATGCCGCTGTTCAAATGATTCAGGGGCAGATTCGCTATATCCTCCATGACCCCTCTATCAGCAGGGCACGGAAAATGCTGGTCATCGAACAGTTCCTGAATCCGGAGCTGGCGAAGCTGCAGACCAAGCAGAATTATTCCGATGTGCTTCAATACTTCACCGGCCTGATGAAGCGCCTGATCCGGCAGGGTGTTTTGGTAGCAGATGACCCGGAGATCATGGCGGCACAGTTCTGCCTCCCTATCTCCGTGTGGATCAATTTGTGCGACCGGGAACCGGACCGGGAGCCGGAGGTCATGGAGTTGGTGGAAAAGCACATCCGGCAGTTTTTCAAGGTCTATCAGCCGGAGACGCGGTGATTGCAGCTGCCGGAAGACGTGCTGCCCCTTTGCCCACAGAGGGGATGTATGACGAACTGTCAAAGTCAAAACAGAAGCACTCAAAATCAGAATTTGGAGGATGATAGATTGTGGATAAGAAAATGGTTTGCGGCATACTTCTGGCAATGATCGGCCTTGTGTTTTCTTCTTGTTGCTTGATCATTGCCGCGCTGAATCCATGGAACTACAATGGCATTGACGGATTATTGGGCTCTTTGTTGGGAACAAAGACTCTGATCCCTTTCATCATCTCGTTGATTGTCATGGTTCTTGGATTGGCACTATGTTTTTGGAGAGCGTTTAGAAACGAAAAATAATCTCCCTTTTGCAGGGAAATGCGGCTGTGTCCGCTCGGGTATGGCTGCTTCAATTTCAAACCACAGCCTACCGAACGATAGGTAGTAATTGTTAAAAAGAGGAATGACGCATGATCACACTGTTTGTAGTCGGCATCATTGTGTTTATAGTGAAGCCTATTCTTTTCGCATGCAAAGCCGCCTGGGGAATCACGGAAGGGGTCCTTTTTGTGATTGGAATTCCCGCGCTGCTGACTGTGTTGTTTATCGTCGGGTTGATGTCTTTTGTGCTTTCCCTATTGGTCCTTGCGCTGTTGACAGTATTTCCCGGCCGGTTTTGAAAGGGATTTGAGAATATGAACGAAGAAGAAAAGACTGCATGGATCGATGAGGAAAACAAAATCGTGTCCTTCCATGCGATTGATAACGCCAAAATGATTATGCTCAGATTTGGTGGGTCTTGTCGCCTGCCCGGCATAGCTCCGCGTCAGGAGAGTCAGGAGGTGAAGAAGCCCTGACCGGTGTCCACATTGCAGAGGCCCCATCCCTCCAGCTGCTCCAGCTCGCCCCTGCGCCACCGATAGGCGTCCGGCCACCAGTCCCGGCAATCCGCCGGAATGTCATCCCCGGGCGTTCCCGGGGCGTACAGGATAAACGTGTCTCCCCCGGCCACGCCGTAGGCTTCCTCGGAAATATAGCGCACGCCGCCTTCGACCCAGGTCTGTTCCGGTTCTCTCTCCGTGGTCAGCCCCGACAGCTTCATGGACCAGGCGCAGTCGCTGATCTGCCGGATGTCCGTAAACCGGCCGGAAAACGCACTGACGTAACAGGTGCCCTTGGGAAACTCCGGTGCGCTGACTCCCATGTCCGCGTCGCTGTACTGGCCGGTAAAGCTGCCGTCAGGCTGAAGCGTCAGCACCGTTCCCCATCCGCCCGCGCCGCGGCTATATTAATGTCTGCTGAATAATTGAAAAATCCTTACAGTGCAAGCTGTTGAGGCTGATTTGTGATATAATAAGAGTATCAAAAAACGCAAGAATCAGGCAAAAACCTTGCACTTGGAGGACAGTTATGTATCGTTACAGCAATGGTCAGATCAGCTTGGCAGATTTCAAGCAGCCAGTGGGCATGAATCTGAAAGAGAGCAACCGGTGGGTGAAAAAAGCACAGACAATCCCGTGGCTGGAGATTGA
>Ga0129314_1001489_pt1 | contig 16034 bp, 16 predicted proteins | sample O1111metagenome_FD_94431 | JGI IMG/M metagenome (GOLD analysis project Ga0129314, IMG submission 94431) | Orangutan individual fecal microbial communities from fecal samples from Wisconsin, USA - O1111 metagenome | ecosystem: Host-associated > Mammals > Digestive system > Large intestine > Fecal...
CAAATTCTTTTTTGCTGATCAGTTCAATGGTAGTGGTTTTGACCATGACTATTTAACCTCCATTCCCAGCCATTTGAGTGCGTTGCCGCCCATGAGTTTGGCGCGGGTGTCCGGCCGCATCTCCAGCTTTTCAATGCCATGGGTGTGGTTGCGTGGATTGTCGGAGCCATACATCACCTTATCTGCAAAGTTATGCTCGAACCAGGTGGGTCCCCACTCGCGGGTAAAGATATGGCGGAAGAATACTTCCGGAGAATCCATGGGGACAATAGCTGTGTCGGTGTAAACGTTGGGGTATTTTAAGCACAGCATGGCCGTTTCCACCGCCCAGGGCCAGCCGAAGTGGGCCAGGCAGATGCGCAGCTCCGGATACTTCACCGCAACCCCTTCAAAGTTAACCGGACGAGAATATTTGATCAGGCAATCCGGTTCCCATGACATGCCGGCATGGAACATGATGGGCTTATTATACTCCAGGCATTTTTTATAGATGGGATCCATCATGGGATCGTCCGGATAAAAAGCCTGCTTGGAAGGATGAAGCTTCAACCCGGCCAGCTTCTGGTTTTTGAACGCGTGATCCAGCACCTCCAACGCGTCGGGGCGATAGGGGTCCACGCTGGCAAAGCCGATGAACCGGTTTGGCGCTGCGGCGACAATCTGTTCTATTTCGTCATTGGAAACCACCCAGCCGCCATATCGGGTGGTAAGATCCATGGGAAGAAGCACAAAGCGGTCGATCCCCTCGTGATTCATGCGGGTGAACAAAACGTCAAAGTTTTTGTTTCCGCCGCCGTTGCCGCCGGAAGGTTTGCCTGTCATGGCAATGGGGGCGGACAGGGCATCCTGCGGACGCCGCTGAAACACCCGGTCACGGAAAGCGCGGGATGCGGGATCCTGTGCGACCTGTGGATATCCGTTAGGATGAACGTGTACATCAATTACCATTTGTATAATTGCTCCTTTCCAATACAAATCATGGCGAGCTTTGCGGAAAGTTCCGCTTACCGATTAGTACGGATCAAACATAGCGACGATCTTGGCGGACAGATCTGCGCCTTCTTTTTGGCATTCGGGGATGGATTTTCCTGTCATAATTCCATGCATAAAGCCTGCCAGGAAGGAGTCGCCCGCCCCAACAGTGTTGACGACCTTTTCCGCTGGGGTAATGCCCGCGCTGTAAAATTCTTTTCCGTCCCAAACCAGAGAGCCGTCTTCGCCGAAGGTGGCAACGACCAGAGTGGGGCCGAGGCTCTGATATTTTTTCATCAGCTCTTTGACATGCTCATCCCGCTGCGGGTAAGACATGAAAGCGTAGTCGATATTTCGAAGCAGGGTTTCGGTTTCAGTGTGTCTTTCATAAGAAGTCGACAGGTCAAAGATGATTTTGCATCCGGCCTCCTGCAACTCGGCCAGATACGGATACAGCACCTTGGAAAATTCAGTATGGACATAGTCGTAGCCTTTTAAAAATTCAACGTCATCTCTGGTAAGCTCAAAATCGTCCATGACGCCGGGGATATTTTTGACGTGAACCCGGTCGTTGTTTTCGGTCATCTCCATAATCATAAAGGAGGTCTCCCCGGGCAGTACATGCAGATGGGAAGAATCTACCCCATATTTTTTGAGTACCTCAAACATTTCCTCTCCGTATTTGTCTGGGCCGACCGCGCTGACTACGGCACACTCCACACCCATTTTGGCCAGATTGACCAGTGCGTCAAAGCCGTTGCCCGCAGGATAATGGCGGTTGTCCAGGTTGGCGTAGTTGTCAACACAGGTAAAACCGGCAGTTGCAATTTTCATCGTTTTCCCTCCTGTTTTCGTTATGCCTAATTTTTGGAAGATCAGGGCTAACCTCATCTTATTATAGAGGAAAAGGGCTGTCAATTATGGAGAAATGACAAAGAATTTCTATTTTTTTGTGGGATTTGTAATAGACTTTTTTCTTTTATTGCAGGATCTTGCTATGGGTTTGGAACCTTTTGAGGGATTGGTTCTGGAAGCACGGAGAAAAAGAAAAAATTTTTTTGGCAATCTGGCAGGCGTAAAAAGCAAAAACCAGCGCTGCATGTAAGCGCGCCGGTTGAAAGATTTATTGAATGAAAATAGACAAAGCTCCCAGTATAGAAAAAGAGAGCGGATCAAAGCGCTCTCTTTTGAAGAAAAATCTATGAGTGTGGAAAAATTTTCCTTGGGACGGGCAATCCTGTTACCGCTGCCGTGAGAAAAGCTTTTTCCAGCCGCCGCTTGCTGCGGGGATGACACTTCGCTGCAAGAAAATAATGCGTTGTATCATCCCGGTTACTGGGCGGTATAAGTTTCCACCGTCACCGACAGGATGGAGACCTCTTCCAAAGGCCGATCGTTCTCGTCGGTGGCAACTGCTGCGATAGCATCTACCACCTCCATTCCCTCTATTACCTGGCCGAAAACCGTATGCCGGCCATCCAGCCAAGGGGTACCGCCTTCTGCTTCATACTTGGCGATGGCCTGCTTGTCAACGCCATTGTTTTTCATGGATTCTTTCTGCCCCTCCCGCAGCTGAGACGTTTGGACGATAAAAAACTGGCTGCCGTTGGTATCAGAGCCGGAATTGGCCATGGACAACGCGCCGCGGAAATGGAAAAGCCGGTCGGAAAACTCATCCTGAAAATAGCCGCGGTTGCCGGCTACATCGGTATAAATGCTCTTGCCGCCGGTACCGGTGCCGGTGGGATCCCCGCCCTGAATCATAAAATCGGACATGACCCGGTGAAAAGAAACGCCGTCATAATATCCTTCTTTGGCGAGTGTGAGAAAATTTTCCACCGCCATGGGCGCCTGTTCAGGGAAAAACCGCAGTTTGATGGTCCCCAGAGAGGTTTCCATCACGGCGATATCCTCCCCCTTTTGAGGGGGCAATTCCTGCAGCAAAGGCTCGGACGCGGTCTGCTCGCAGCCAGTCAGCGACAAGAGAAAAAGCAATGCGGTGAAGAGAAAACAGAAAGTTTTTTTCATAAGAGGTCCTCCTTAAGATGATAACAGCTGGGAATCCTGTGTAATACAGCCGTCCTGAATGCGGATAATACGCGGTGCGGCGCGGGCTACATCCGGATCGTGGGTGATTAAGATCAGTGTGCGGCCCTGCCGCCACAGGCTGGTGAGGATATCCATAATTTGTTGCCCAGACGCCGTATCCAGGTTGCCGGTGGGCTCATCTGCCAGCAGAATGGGCGGCGAGCCGGCAATTGCCCGGGCGATTGCAACCCGCTGCTGCTGGCCGCCGGAAAGCTGGCCTGGCCGGTGTAAAATCCGCTGGGCCAGACCTACCTGTTCCAGTGCCTGCGCCGCAAGGGCCCGGCGGCGGGAGCGGGGCACACCCCGATACAGAAGCGGGAGTTCCACATTTTCCAGTGCACTCAGGCTTGGAATCAGGTAAAAGCTTTGAAAGACAAAGCCGATCTGTTCATTGCGGATATGGGAAAGCTGCCGGTCGCTGAGTCCGGCCACAGGCTTTCCGTCCAGCAGATATTCTCCCTGCGTGGGAAAGTCCAGGCAGCCCAGCAAATTCATCAGCGTGGATTTCCCGGACCCGGAATGGCCGATGATCGCAGCAAATTCTCCGCGGTGAATGGAAAGACTCAACCGTTTTAAAGCGCCGACCTGGGCATCGCCTACACCATAGATTTTGGAAACATTGGTCATCTGAATGAAAGGTTCCATTACAATCCCGTCCTTTGACAAACTCCTTAACAGTATGTCCCGAAAGGACGCGAATTTTCAGGCGGATAACAAAAAAGACGAAATCGGAATGATTTCGTCTTTTGGTGACCCGTACGAGAATCGAACTCGTGTTACAGCCGTGAAAGGGCCGTGTCTTAACCGCTTGACCAACGGGCCGATTTATCTTCAATCCCAAACAGGATAGAATACACATGGTAGCGGTAGGTGGATTCGAACCGCCGACACTGCGGGTATGAACCGCATGCTCTAGCCAACTGAGCTATACCGCCACATTTTTTGCGCCCAATATCAGGCGAAGACTATTATATCCAATATGACGGGGTTTGTCAACAGTTTTTGCGATTTTTTTCTGTGGCAAAAGGGAAAATCAAAAACATCAGTATGCCAACAGGTGGCCGTGCCGATCGCAGTGAGAGTTTTGGAAAAGAGCACATCCTCAATAGGATGTGCCGGATCCCTCAGTTTATGCGCGGTCAAATGCCGCCTGTGCCGCAAAGCATCGCTGCCCGGACCGGTATCCAGCCAGGTACCAACTGTCCGGGCCGATTTGGCACCCAGTGATTTGCAGCGTATCACCCAACCGGGCTTCATGCTCATACAGCAAAACGGCGCTGCGGAGAAAATGGCTGCGCTGCCAATCCCCCGGCAGAAAATCACAGAGAATATCGCCATACACGGCATTATTCACATGGCGGTTGCCGTCCAAATCCGAGTAACGGATTGGCCGCTGTCCCAGCGGGAAAGCATCTTCCGGTGCGCGGATGTGGCGGCGGGCAATTTCTCCGTCAAAATCGACTTGATCGAACGGATAGTCCCAACCAAAAGCAGAGGGACGCAGTACCTGATGAGTGTCATAGTCGGCCAAAATCCAGGCAGCCTTGCCCAAAACCATAGGATGGCCTTCTACTGCCAGCTGTGTCTCCCGTAGGAAAAAGGCGCCTTTGGAAGGATGGGGACGGGTATAGGCCGTCACCTTTTGTTCCAGCGCAGGACTGCCGGAAAACACCACCTCCACTTTGGACAGCAAAAAAACCTGGCGGTTTTCCATCAGTTTTTCATAAGGGTAGCCCAATGCGTCCAGATGGCGGCTGGCTGCATCTTGCATATGGCGCAGTGCGGCGGAGAGCTTCATCCGCCGGTGCAGATCTGCTTCGGAGGCAGAAAGGGTAAAGGTGTCTTCGAAAAATGCCATAGGATTTCCTCCTGCTAAAGCAGCTCCTGATCGCCGCACAGGCGGGCGGCCAGAGCGGACAGGTCATCTTTGTCAAAAAATTCCACTGCAAGTTTTTTGTTTTTGCCTTTGGCGGTAATAGTGACCTGGCGGCCCAGCACTTGGGTCAGTGCCAATTCCAATTCCGTGTAATAATGGTCCTTTTCCGGCTGGACACGTTTTTGGGGCTGGTTTTGAGCGGACTGGGCCATTTTTTCTGTTTCCCGCACATTCAAGTGCTTTTTAAGAGCGGTCTGTGCCGCTTCGAGAATAGCGGCCTCATCCTCCAGTGCCAACAGTGCCCGACCGTGGCCGGCAGACAATTTGCCTTCTTGAATCCATTCGGCTACCGGTTGCGGCAATGCCAACAGCCGCAGGCTGTTGGCAATGGCTGGACGGGATTTTCCGATGACCTTGGCAACTTCCTCCTGGGTCATCTGGTATTCGTCCATCAGCGACCGGTAACCCAGGGCCTCCTCCATCGGATTCAGGTCCTGCCGCTGCAGATTTTCGATCAGCGCCAGTTCCATGGTTTCGTGGTCGCTTAATTCCCGGATGACCACCGGCACTTCGCTCAATCCGGCCATGCGGGAGGCGCGCCAGCGCCGTTCGCCGGCCACCAGCTGATATCCGCCGGAGGGAAGAGGTCGTACCAAAAGCGGCTGGATTACGCCGTGCTCCCGAATAGAATCGGCCAGATCAGCCAAAGCTGCTTCGTCAAATTCTTTTCTGGGCTGGCTGCGGTTAGGTTCGATTTCAGAAATGCGCAGCGTGACTGGTCCATTATCGGTGGTATTGTCGATAAACAGCGCGTCCAGGCCTTTGCCCAGGCCGCCTTTTCTGACTGCCATAAGTATTTTCCGCCTTTCTGCGGGTTAACCGCGGTTTTTGGATAAAAATTCTTCCGCGAGCTGGCCATAGGCGATAGAGCCTTTGGAGGTTCGGTCAAAATAAAGAGCAGGCTGTCCGTAACTTGGCGCTTCGGACAAACGGACATTTCGGGGGATGGTGGTTTTGTAAACTTTCTGCGGAAAAAATTTTCTCACTTCCGCCACTACCTGCATGGTCAGATTCAACCGTCCGTCATACATGGTCAGCAACACCCCTTCCAAATCCAGGGTGGGGTTGTAAAGCCTTTTTACTTGTCGAATAGTGGCTACCAGCTGGCTTAATCCTTCCAGAGCATAGTACTCGCACTGGATGGGAACCATCAGCGTATCACTGGCGGCTAGGGCGTTGAGGGTAATCAAACCCAGAGAGGGGGGACAGTCAATGAAGATAAAATCATAGCGGTTTTTCACCGGAGCCAGCGCTTTTTTTAATCGCATGGCCCGATCCTCCATCTCCACGATCTCAATTTCCGCACCGGCCAAAGCGATATTGGACGGCAATACATCCACGTTCTGAAAAGAAGTGGAAAGAATAATATCCTCTGCCTCGGCAGTGCCGATCAGCAGATCGTAGGAAGAACGCATCAGACTGCGCTTGTTGATGCCGAATCCGCTGGTAGCATTGCCCTGTGGGTCGATGTCCGCCAGAAGGACTTTTTTTCCCTTTGCACCGATCCAGGCGGCGAGATTTACAGTGGTAGTCGTTTTTCCGACGCCGCCCTTTTGATTGGCGATAGAAATAATTTTGCCCATAAAAGCCCTCCTGTATGCTTGCCGGAAAAACCGGCGTTCCATTCGAGAAATATTATAACACTGAAGAGTTATCCTTTCAACCAAAAAGGGAATGTTTCACGTGAAACATTCCTTTTCAGTAGTTATTTTACAGTGCGGGCCAGAAACAAACAGGGATTGCCCTCGTCCCAAAAAGTGGGAAATACCTCCAAGGGGAGAAACCCTTCTTTACGGTAAAAAGCGCGGGTGCCGTCATAAGGCGGATAGTCGGCAGATTCATCCAGGGTTTTTACTGTTAAAAAAACAAAGTTTTCTTTGGCGCACCAATCCAGAATGGCCTGCACCAGCTGATGCCCGAGGCCTTGGTGATGATAAGGCTCCAATACGCCGATGTTATAAATATCAGCTGTATAAGGATTGTGAATCTTTACAGCGGCGAAAGCCACTGGTTGGCCCTGATCCAGTACAGCAAAAAAGGGTAGTTCCGGTGTGTTTTAGCCTTATAGTCAATATCCTCCGGTGGAGAAAACCACAGAGGAAGCTGGTGCATAACAGAAAGCGTGATGGACTCTTTTAATTCGGGATCGGTGATGAAGGAAACATTCATGCAATCTGCCTTCTTTCTGTATAAGATATTGTCAGTACATCAAAAAGAAAAAGACCCCGCAACCCCGTTTCGGCTGACCGGCCGTGAACAGGGGAAAGCGGGGCTTTTTCTCGGTTTGGGAAAGCTTTGTGATGGCGGGGCAGGGAAAGCCCCGATGAATCTATCAAAAGCGGCGAGTCGCCGCGATTGACCATATCAGGCAGGTTTGGCGGTTGGCCGCTGTCCGGGCTCTTTTGGAATGCGGATGGTCAGTTCAATGAATTCGCCCTGATCCTCCCGGGCGGACTGGACGGCGAGACCCGCATCGGTCATGGTTTTAACCGCTTTGTCAATGGTGTTCATAAACAGTCGAATATCTTTGCAGATAAACAGCCGGGTAGGTTTTTTCATTTTTTGCCGTGCCAGTAGAGTATTGATGTACTGTTCCGCCTGGGAAACTGTCATGCTTTTCTTACAGATTGTCTTGGCTGCCGCCAGCTGCGCAGCTTCGTCCGGCAACTTCAGCAGAGCGCGGCCATGCCGTTCCGTAAGCCCATTTTGGCGTATCAGCTCCTGGACGGGAGCTGATAGCCGCAGAAGGCGCAATTTATTGGCCAGGGTGGATTGGGCCAGCCCCAGTTTAGCAGCCGCTTCTTCTTGAGTCACACCCCAATAGCCAATGAGGCGGCTGATCCCCTCTGCTTGATCGAAAATGTCCAGATCCTGCCGCTGTAAGTTTTCAATCAGCGCCAGTACCGCTGATTCCTGCATGGTGCAGTTTTTGACAATGGCGGGAACGTGAGTATATCCCAGCAGCATACAAGCCCGGCAGCGCCGCTCACCGGCTACCAACTGATATTTGCCCGGCCCTGCTTCCCGCACGGTTACTGGCTGCAAAAGTCCGTTGGCGGCAATGCTTTGCGCCAACTGCTGCAGCGCCTCATCCTCGAAGCGGGTGCGAGGCTGTGCCGGATTGACCATAATCTGACTTAAGGGGAGTGACCGTACTCGGTCTTTCCCGAGATTTGCAAAAGCCATACCGTTCCCTCCTTGTTTTGGCTTGTCCTGTGCTCTATGACCACCATAACACAATTATACACAGGATTCCACTGAAAAAAATCGCAAAAAAAGCCGGTATTCTGGGAATACCGGCAGGATTCGACATTATGCCAACGGGGATTTTGCCATTTTTGCAGCGTTTCGGGGATATTTTGTCGAAGTTTGCGATATTTTTTCGATGCAGATCAGAGTACGGCTGCTGCCATCGGGCAGAGAGTAAGAGATACTATTACTCAGCTGGCCGCCCAGCAGATGGATGGCCTTTTCAGCGCCGGCGGTCTCCGCGGCCGCGTCGCCGCCCTTGAGAGAATAAAACATACCGCCGGGGCGCACATAAGGCAGACAGTATTCAGAAAGTTCCCGCAGGTTCGCTACCGCCCGCGCCGTGGCCAGATCAAACTGCTCCCGCAGCGCCGGCTGTCTGCCGCCGTCCTCTGCGCGGCTGTGGATGGTTTTTGCCGTAAGAGCGCATTCGGACAGCACAACCTCCAAAAAGGACAGCCGCTTTTTCAGAGAGTCCAGCAGGGTAATCTGTAAATCCGGCCGCCAAATCAAAAGCGGAATCGCCGGGAACCCGGCACCGGTGCCCACATCGATAAGCGAGGCGTTCTGTGCAAGCGGGATAAGGGTGAAGGGGAGAATGCTGTCTAAAAAATGCTTGATCAAAATGCCTTGCGGATCGGTGATAGCGGTGAGATTCATTTTCTGGTTCCATTCCACCAGCAATTCGGCGTAGCGGTCCAGCTGTCCCAGCTGCTCGTCGGAAAGATCTATTTTATGTTGGGCGAATATGTCTTTGGCTCGGGTCAGATCAATCATCTGCGGTTCCTCCTTTTTGCCGGTGTTCCAGCCAGATGAAGAGTACCGAAATATCCGCTGGAGAAACGCCGGATATCCGCGATGCCTGTCCCACGCTGCGGGGACGGATTTTTCCCAGTTTTTCCGCTGCTTCCAACCGAAGGCCGGTAATAGAAGCATAATCGGTATCTTCCGGCAACAGTCGGGCCTCCAGTCGGCGCATCTGCTCCACTTCCAGCTGCTGCTTTTTGATATATCCTTCGTATTTCAGCAAAATCTCCGCCTCCTCCGCTACGGCGGCGGGCAGTGTCGGCCGCTGCGGGTCAAAGGGGGCTAGATCTTGATAAGAAACCTGCGGCCGCCGAATCAGTTCTCCCAGCTTAAAGCCGGTGGAAATAGGAGATGTTTCACGTGAAACAAGCAGGTCGTTGAGAGCGGGGGAAGGGGCGACGGTGGTGGATTCCAGCCGTGCGACTTCTTCTTTGATCAGCTGCTGTTTGTGCAGGAATTTTTGATATCGCTCTTTGGAAATTAAGCCGATTTCATATCCCAGTGGTGTCAGTCGGGCATCGGCGTTATCCTGCCGAAGCAGCAGGCGATATTCGGAGCGGGAGGTCATCATACGGTAGGGGTCGGAGCAGCCTTTGGTCACCAGATCGTCGATCAGAGTGCCGATGTACGAATTGGAGCGGTCAAAAATAATTGGTTCCTGCCCCTGGCAGGCGCGGGCGGCGTTGATTCCTGCCGCCAACCCTTGAGCAGCCGCTTCCTCATAGCCGGAAGTGCCGTTAAACTGTCCGGCACCGTACAGCCCCGCCACTGTTTTGAATTCCAGCGATGGCTTTAGCGCCAGCGGGTCCACCGAATCGTATTCAATAGCGTAAGCGTTGCGCATGACTTTGACCTGTTCAAATCCCTTGATCGTACGGTAAAATGCCAGCTGTACGTCCTCAGGCAGGGAAGAACTCATGCCCTGCAAATAAATTTCCTCCGTATCCAGCCCCATCGGCTCCACGAAAATCTGATGGCGAGGCTTATCCGCAAAGCGAACCACTTTATCCTCGATACTGGGGCAATACCGGGGGCCAATCCCCTCGATTTTGCCGCCGTACAGCGGGGAGCGGTGAATGTTTTGCCGGATGACCTGATGGGTCGCCTCGTTGGTATAGGCAATGTGGCAGATAGCTTGATTATGCAGTTCCTGTTCCGTTTCAAAGGAGAACGGAGTGATGGGCTCGTCGCCCTCCTGCGGCTCCAGCTGAGAAAAATCAATGCTGGCACGATGAACCCGCGCAGGGGTGCCAGTTTTAAAGCGCCGCAGCGGAATACCCAGCGCCTGCAATGATTCGCTCAAGCGGGTCGCCGCATGCAGTCCGTCCGGGCCGCTTTCGTAGGAAACATCTCCTACAAAAATCCGGCCGCGCAGAAAGGTTCCAGTGCATAAAATCGCCGTTTTGATTCGATGAACCGCACCTAAATGGGTAACCACCGATTCTACACGGCCATCTTTTGCACGGATCTCGACAATCTCGGCTTGTTTCAGATCAAGGTTCTCCTGCCGTTCAATCACCTGCTTCATATAAATATGATAGCGCTGCCGGTCTGCCTGCACCCGCAGGGAGTGGACTGCCGGTCCCTTGCCGCGGTTGAGCATACGGCTCTGAATAAAGGTAGCGTCCGCCGCCTTGCCCATCTGGCCGCCCAGCGCGTCGATTTCCCGTACCAAATGGCCCTTGGCAGTGCCGCCAATGGACGGATTGCAGGGCATGTTAGCCAAGCCATCCAGCGAGATGGTGAACAACACAGTGGATACGCCCAGCCGGGCAGCGGCCAATGCCGCCTCCACTCCTGCGTGTCCAGCGCCGATCACAGCCAAATCATAACTTTGGGCCTCATAGGTTTCCAAATCAAATCCCTCCTGTCAGAGATTACAGCTTTCTTTATTTTCCCACGCAGAACTGGGCAAATACCGCGTCCACGACCGCGTCGGAGGCTTTTTGCCCGGTGAGTTCCAAAAGTGGGCCAATGGCTTCGTCCAAGCAGACGGTCACCGCGTCCAGCGTAATGCCCGCTTGTACTGCCTGTACCGCTTCCCTCAGAGCTGCCGCTGCTTTTTTCAGGCAGCCGCGCTGGCGTTCATTGGCCAAAAGGGGTGCCGCCGGGTCCACATCGGACAGATGCAGCAATTCGGTAATAGCCTGCGTCAACGCCTCGGCTCCTTCGCCTGTACGGGCGGAAATTTCCACTTTTTGGCTGACAAGGCCTGATAAGGCCTTGTCGTCCAGCCTAGGCGGCAGGTCGGATTTATTGAGCACCGCAATGGCAGGCCGCCCAGCCAGCCCAGTCAGCAGTGATAGGTCACCCTCCGCCAAAGGCTCAGAACGGTCCAGTACCACCAGCACCAGCTGCGCCGATTCCAGACGTTTTCTGGCCAGCTGAACGCCGGCCTGCTCTACCGGGTCGTCGGTGTCCCGGATACCAGCAGTATCCGCCAGCCTGAGGATGATCTCACCGGCCAGTACTGTTTCCTCTACCACATCCCGTGTGGTGCCGGGGATAGCGGTAACAATGCTCTTTTGCGCGCCGGCCAGTAGGTTCATCAAGGTGGATTTTCCTACATTGGGTCGCCCGATGATAGCGGTGTCCACGCCTTCACGTAGAATGCGGCCGGCGTCGTAGCTGTCCAAAAGCGTCTGGCATTCTTCGAGGCTGCGGCGCAGTGATTCTGCCAGCGGGCCGGGTCCTACCGATTCCATATCTTCGTCCGGATAGTCATTCCAGGCGGCCAAATGAGCCGCTAAATCCACCAGACCGGCGGCAATATCATCTATTTTTTGCGAAAGCACGCCGTCCCGTCCCGCCAGGGCCGCCCGGGCTGCCTGGCGACCGGAGGCCCCGATCAAATCCATGACCGATTCGGCCTGAGCCAGAGAGAATTTACCATTGAGATAGGCTCGTTTGGTAAATTCGCCCGGCTCGGCCAGTACCGCGCCGCGATCCAGCGCTGCCCGCAGCGCCCGCTGTACCAGATATAGTCCGCCGTGACAGGATAGTTCCACCACATCCTCGCCGGTGTAGCTGTGGGGCGCGCGAAATACAGTGGCCACCGCTTCGTCAAAATCACCGTCTTTGTCGCGCAGGCGGCCATAATGGGCAGTATAGCCGTGGGAAGCAGACAAACTCCGTCCATTGACGGGAGTGAACACCGCCTCGGCTGTTTGGATTGCGTTCGGCCCCGAAATACGGATGACGCCGATCCCCCCGGTTCCTAAGGGGGTGGAAATGGCGGCAATAGTAGATGGCTGCCAGCTCATGGAATCGCTCCTTTGCAAAAATAGCTTGTCCCCCTGCCGGTCTTTTTGCCGGGCGGCGTTCTGCTGGGCAGGGGCCTTTGATTTCCGCTTTATTATAGCAGGCTTTCGGCCCTGCCGCAATGCTGTTTTGTGCTGGTATAAACCGGCAACGCCATGAAGAATGCCGGCACCTTTTTCAATAGACCGCTGGACAGATTGGCTGGGCAGTGGCTTACTGTTCATCTTGTTTATGCGTTAAAACAACAGTGTTTTGTTTTCCGGACCGCTGTTCATGCGGTAAAAAGACAAATTTTCCGGTGCCGCTCCTCTATTGGTTGCGAACCGGCAAAAATTATGCTATGATGCGGTTGGAATTGTCAAAAAGGGGGAAGCGGTATGCCGCAGAAAAGCGTTACCTGGACCATCGGAAAGCAAAAAAATATTGCCCTGATCGCTCATGACAGCCAGAAGCCGATCATTATTCAGTGGTGTGAAGAGCACAAGGATATTTTAAAGGAGCATTTTCTTCACGGTACCGGGACTACTGCCCGGATGATTACCGATCGTACCGGCCTGCCGGTGCGGGGATATAACAGCGGCCCGTTAGGCGGCGACCTGCAGATCGGCGCCAAAATTGTGGAGGGGAAAATTGATTTCGTCATCTTTTTTTCGGATCCGCTGACAGCCCAGCCCCATGACCCGGACGTAAAAGCGCTTTTAAGAATCGCGCAGGTTTATGATATTCCCATTGCCAACAACAAAGCAACAGCAGATTTTTTGATTACGTCTGCGCTGATGAAAACGGAATATAATCATGAGGTGGTCGATTTCAAAAGTGCGGTGGCGCAGCGGGCACAGACGCTGTAATGCTTTTGGAAAAGAAGCTTTCTAAGTGAAAACCGGGCCTTTCGCCGATGGCGAAGAGTCCGGTTTTTTGATAGGGGAAAAAGTGGACAATTTTCAAATTTTACAGCAAAAAGCGAGAAAAAGATTGTCCCGCTGCAGGCAGTAGGGTATAATAAAACCGTATGGATCTTGGAAAAGGGGGCAGCACATGAACCTGCAGCATTTAAAATACGCAGTAGAGGTAGAAAAGACCGGTTCCATTACCCAGGCTGCTGAAAATCTTTACATGGGGCAGCCTAATTTGAGCAAAGCGATCAAAGAGCTGGAGGGAACGTTAGGCGTTGTCATCTTCAAACGCACCTCCAAAGGCGTGCTGCCCACTGCGCAGGGAAAGGAATTTTTGCGCTATGCAAAGAGCATTCTGGATCAGGTAGAGCGGATGGAAGATCTTTACCGTTCCGGCGGAGAGGGGCGGCTGCATTTTTCTGCGGCAGTACCTCGCGCCAGCTATATCACGCATGCGTTTGCCCGGTTTCTCGGCGAATTGGATCAGTCCCAGCAGCTGGACATCAATTTCAAAGAAACCAACGCTACCGACGCCATTCACAGTGTAGCTGAGCGGGAAAGTAAATTGGGGATTATCCGCTATCAAAGGATCCATGAAAGCTATTTTCAAAAATTACTGGAAGATAGATCCATTCATTGCTGTTCTCTGTGGGAGTTTACCTATCAGGTGCTGTTTTCCAAAAATCATCCGTTGGCAAAAGCCGAGTCGTTCACGCCGGACGATCTGCAAAATTATGTGGAGATCCTCCATGGCGATGTAACGGTTCCCAGCCTTTCGGTGATGGGCCGGGCGCGGTCGCAGGAGGATCAGCACGCCAAAAAGAAAATCCGGATTTACGAACGGGGCAGCCAGTTCGATTTACTGTGCCAGGTACCGGATACTTTTATGTGGGTGTCGCCCATGCCGCAGGAAGTGCTGGATCGGCACGGCTTAGTGCAGCGAAGGTGCGATGTCGTTGACCTGCGTATGTGCGATGTTTTGATTTATCCGGAAGGATATCGCTTGAGTGAGCTGGATGAAGCGTTTGTCCGGCAGGTAGAACAGGAGCGGGATGAAATCGTCCAAAGGAGGGAAAAGGAATAAGGTTATTCCTTTTTTATATTTGCATTTGAGAAAAAATTTATTATGATAGAAATATGGGCCGGCCCCTTGGCCCGAGAGAGAGCCGACCCGGCAGGCCGTTCTGCCGGCGTATCGGGAAGAAGCCTCCGTAAAGCGATAAAAAAGCACGCCTTAGGGCGTGCTTTTTTATCGCTTTACGGTTTTATATGATAGAAAGGCCCATAGCGAAAATGACATAAGTGATATATAAAAAAATACATGCTTGCCATGTCAAATATAGATTACACAGAAGAACTTTTCTTTGTTAAAATAATAACAAAGAAAGGGGACCCGCTTTGCAAAAGGGAAAACCTCTTTCCAAGGGGCTTTCGTCAAACGAGCGGTCCTGTCGCTGGGAACCCCCGTTTGGCGGAGAAAAGATCCGGAAAAAGGGAAGCTATTTTCGGAAAACAGAACGTGAAGGAGGACTTTGTATGCAGAAGAAAGAAGAGAAAAAGACGAACACCCAGGAGAAAGCCGTTTCGATAGATACGTTCGAAATGGTCGATCGTCTGGTTCAGAATGCGCAGCAGGCTTTAAAGGAATACATGGAACTGGATCAGGAGCAGGTGGACAAAATCGTTCACGCTATGACGCTGGCCGGTCTGGACAAGCATATGCTGTTGGCGAAAATGGCCTACGAAGAAACTGGCCGCGGCGTAATGGAAGATAAGGTTATCAAAAACATTTTCTCTACCGAATATATCTGGCACAGCATTAAAAAGCAGAAAACCGTCGGCGTGATCGACGAAAACGAGATGGAAGGATATGTGGAAGTGGCCGAGCCGGTGGGTGTAGTAGCCGGCGTTACTCCGGTGACCAACCCCACCTCCACTACCATGTTTAAATCCCTCATCTGCGCCAAGACCCGTAACCCCATCATCTTCGGATTCCACCCGTCGGCACAGAAATGCTCGGCACAGGCGGCGCGGATCCTGCGGGATGCGGCAGTCAAAGCCGGTGCGCCGGAGCACTGCATTCAGTGGATCGAGACTCCGTCGCTGGATGCGACCTCCGCTTTGATGAACCATCGGGGCGTTTCGCTGATTTTGGCTACCGGCGGTTCCGGCATGGTCAAAGCGGCGTACAGCGCCGGCAAACCTGCGCTGGGCGTAGGCCCCGGCAACGTGCCCTGCTACATCAACAAGAATGTGGATTTGGAGCGGGCCTGCACCGATCTGATTATCTCCAAAACCTTTGACAACGGCATGATCTGCGCTTCGGAACAGGCGGTTATCGTAGACAAAGAGATTAAAGATCAGTTTGAAAAGATCATGAAAGAAAACAATTGCTATTTCCTCAATCCCGAGGAAACGCAGCTGGTGACCAAATATGTGATCAATCTGGATAAAATGGCAGTCAATCCGGCGATTGTGGGCCATCCGGCGGAAGAGATTGCCAAAAATGCCGGTGTGAACGTGCCCGCCGGCACCAAGATTTTGTTAGCGCCGCTTCCGGAGCCGTCTCGCGAGTATCCGCTGAGCTTGGAGAAGCTTTCTCCCGTGTTGGCTTACTTCGTCTGCGAAGACGACAAACAGGGGTTCCAGTACGCCAAAGCCATGCTGGAACTGGGCGGCCTGGGCCATTCGGCAGTCATCCATTCCGACAACCATGACCTGTGCGTAAAATATGGCGAGGAGATGAAGGTAGGCCGCGTAATTGCCAATTCTCCGTCCTCTCAGGGCGCCATCGGCGATATTTACAACACCAATACGCCGTCTCTGAC
>Ga0129314_1001490_pt1 | contig 16022 bp, 17 predicted proteins | sample O1111metagenome_FD_94431 | JGI IMG/M metagenome (GOLD analysis project Ga0129314, IMG submission 94431) | Orangutan individual fecal microbial communities from fecal samples from Wisconsin, USA - O1111 metagenome | ecosystem: Host-associated > Mammals > Digestive system > Large intestine > Fecal...
GTTGGATATACAGTTTTCCACTGCAGCGATTGAAGAGTTAAAGAACTGTTATATTTATCATCCAATGGAAAGTGGTAAAGTGGGGGCGGAATATCTGATTGGACAATTGGTAGCACGCTCAAAAAAGAAGGAGCATAAATAGATGGTAAAAAGAAATATATTATTGAATCCGGGACCGGCAACCACGACGGATACAGTAAAAATGGCACAGGTCGTACCGGATATCTGTCCTCGCGAAAAGGAATTTGTGGCGGTGATGCGTGAGGTAGAAGAAGGACTGTTAAAGGTGGTACATGCAGACCCCGAAAAATATGCAGCAGTTTTATTCTGTGGTTCGGGAACAATCAATATGGATATTTGCCTGAACTCTTTACTTCCGGAGAAAAAGAAGATTCTGATTATTAATAATGGGGCATATAGCCGCCGGGGAGTCGAAATCTGTGAGGCATACGGACTGCCGTTTATAAATCTGGAGCAGCCGCTTAATCATCAGCCTGATTTGAGGGTGATTGAAGATACATTAAAAGAACATAAAGACATTGCAGTAGTGTATATTACACATCATGAAACGGGTACGGGGTTATTAAATCCGATTCGTGAAATTGGGAAAATTGTTCATAAATATCATGCAACATTCATTGTAGATACCACATCTTCCTATGCAATGCGCCCTATTGATGTGGAAAAGGATGAAATAGATTTTTGCATGGCATCTGCACAGAAAGGTATCATGGCAATGACGGGACTTTCTTATGTGATAGGAAGAAAGTCTATGATTGAGGAATCTGCAAACTATCCAAGACGTTCTTATTATTGCAATTTATATATGCAGTATCAGTATGCAAAAGAACATGGTGAAATGCACTTTACACCACCGGTACAGGTAGTGTACGCAGCCCGACAGGCACTTAAAGAATACTTTGCCGAGGGAGAAGCCAATAAATGGACCCGCCATAAAAGCGTTTTTCAGGCGATTCGGCGTGGACTGACTGAATTGGGATTCCGGATTTATATTGCGGAGGGAGAAGAAGCTGAGCTTGTGGCTGCTGCACTTTATCCGCAGGATGTAAACTGGGATTTTGAAAAAATACATGATTATTGTTACGAACGCGGCTTTACCATCTATCCGGGCAAGGTTGAAAAGACAGGAATGTTCCGATTGTGTGCATTGGGAGCAATTGAGGAACAGGATATTGAAGAATTTTTCAAGGTATTCCGGGAGGCATTGACAAAATATCGGATAAGTATTCCGGTAAAGTATGAATAATAAGAAAGGACCAAATGCAAATGAAGAAGGTTTATACCTGTTTTTGTACGGACGTGATTCACGAAGGGCATTTGAATATTTTAAAGCATGCGGCAGAGTATGGTGAGGTAATTGTTGGAGTATTATCGGATGAAGCGATGGTAAGCTATAACCGTTTTCCGACGATTACGCTGGAACAAAGGATGGAAATCGTCAGAGAAACCGGATATGCCAGTCAGGTAATTGTTCAAAATGAAGTAATGTATAACCAGGTTCTGGAAGAACTGAAACCGGATTATGTTGTGCATGGAGATAACTGGAAGGATGGTCCGGAAGCTGCAATTCGCGGGAATGTGATTGAAATTTTGAACCGTATGGGCGGAGAACTGATTGAGATTCCCTATACATACAACGAAAAGGTAAAACGAATCGATGATCAGATGAAGGAAAAGCTCGCGATGCCGGAGTTCCGCCGGAAACGGCTTCGTCAGCTGATTGAAATGCGGCCTGTTGTTAAAACCCTGGAGGTGCATTCCGGTCTTACCGGACTGATTGCTGAAAAAACGGTAGTAGAAAGTAACGGAAAGCTGGATCAGTTTGATGCCATGTGGATTTCATCTCTTTGCGATTCTACGGCAAAAGGGAAGCCGGATATTGAACTGGTGGATATGTCTTCCAGAATCCGTACCATAGATGACGTCATGGATGTTACAACGAAGCCCATTATTCTGGATGGAGATACGGGTGGACTGGTGGAGCATTTCATATATAATGTCCGCACTCTGGAACGTATGGGAGTTTCGGCAGTTATTATCGAAGACAAAACAGGGTTAAAAAAGAATTCCCTGTTTGGGACAGAGGTAAAACAGACACAGGATAGTATTGAAAATTTTTGTGAAAAAATCCATGCCGGAAAGCAGGTACTCCGAACGGAAGATTTTATGATTATTGCAAGAATTGAAAGCCTGATTCTGGAACGGGGAATGGAGGATGCACTGAAGCGGGCATTTGCCTATGTAGAGGCAGGTGCCGATGGAATTATGATTCATTCACGTAAAAAATCTCCGAATGAAATTTTGGAGTTTTGTAGTAAGTTCCGTGCCCAGGACGCAAAAACACCAATTGTAGTTGTTCCAACCTCCTTCAACAGCATTACGGAGGAAGAGCTTGCCAGGGCTGGAGTAAATATTGTGATATATGCGAATCAGCTGACAAGAAGTGCTTTTCCGGCGATGCAGAGTACGGCAGAAGAGATACTGAGGAATCATCGGGCATTGGAGGTGGATTCCAGACTGATGCCGTTTAAGGATATCATCCGATTGATTGATGAAATATAAGGAGTAATGAACTCATGGAGCATACAGATGAAATCGCAATTTTGATGGCAGCAGGATTGGGGAGCCGGATGCGCCCATTAACGGAGCATACACCCAAACCCTTGATAAAGGTGCATGAAAAACCAATGATAGAAACCGTAATCGATGGTTTACAAAAGCGTAAGGTAAAAAAGATTTATGTTGTTACGGGATATCTGGGAGAACAGTTTCAATATTTGTGTGAAAAATATCCCAATGTCGCTATTCTTAAAAATGACGATTACCTGGTGAAAAACAATATTTCATCTATTTATGCTACACGGGATGTTCTGGGAACAGCCAATACATTTATCTGCGAGTCTGATTTGTATGTTGCAGATGACACTATTTTCCAAAAAGAGCTTATGGCTTCCTGCTATTATGGAAGGATGCAGCAGGGGTTTTCGGATGACTGGGTTTTTGATTTGAAGAATGGAAAAATCAGTCGCGTGGGCAAGGGAGGTACGGACTCTTACAATATGGTTGGAATTGCATACTTTCAGAAAAAGGATGCACAAATTCTGAAAGAGGAAATTGTGAAAGCGTATGCACAGGAGGAAGCTTCGGATTTATTCTGGGATGATATCGTAAATCAGAATTTGGATAAGCTTACTTTAACAGTTGAGCCGGTAGAACCGGGGCAGCTTGTGGAGATTGATACTGTGGAGGAACTGGGGAAGGTAAATGAAAGCAGATAAGTTATTACAGGCATTAGAGCAGAGGGGCATTCATACGATAATTGGAGTTCCGGACTCTACATTGAAACAATTTTGTGATGGATTGCAGAACTATAAAGGTAATATAAATCATTATGTTCCGGTGAATGAAGGGGCAGCGGTTGGACTTGCAGTTGGCAGCTATCTTGCAGACGGAAAGCCAGCATGCGTTTATATGCAGAATTCCGGAATTGGAAATGCTGTAAATCCGATTGCATCATTGGCAAATCGGGATGTTTATGGAATCCCAATGCTTTTTTTGGTGGGATGGCGTGGGGAACCGGGAGTAAAGGACGAACCACAGCATGTCTTTCAGGGGAAAATTACCTGTAAATTATTTGAGGTGTTATCCATACCTTATGAAGTGATTGATAAGGACACCACATGGGAACAGATGGAAAGTATTCTGACAGAAGCATTTGAAACTCTTTCCGGAGGGGAACAGTTTGCAATTATTGTAAGGAAAGGAACCTTTGAAAAGGATGTTCCATATACATGGGAGAATGGAAACACGTTGAACCGTGAGGAGGCACTTGCCACCATTTTGAAGGAAGGTGGGCATGAGGCTATTCTGGTGTCTACTACCGGAAAAATATCAAGAGAATTATATGAACAGAGTGATGCGTTGTATGGCACACATGAAAATATATTTATGACCGTTGGAGGTATGGGGCATGCTTCGATGATTGCTCTTGGAATTGCAAAGAAGCGTCCCAAAGAAAAAATTATGTGCATAGATGGTGATGGAGCAGCACTGATGCACATGGGAGCATTGGCGTTTATTTCCAGTCAGTCACCCGAAAATTTTGTTCACATTATTATCAACAACCAATCGCATGAGTCTGTGGGAGCAATGCCAACAGGATGTCAGAAGGTAAACTTCAGCGAGTTGGCAAAGAATGTCGGATATTCGTGGACAATATGTGTGAGTACGCTGGAAGAGTTGACAAAGGTACTTCATAACATTGACGAACAGAAGGGACCAATATTGGTGGAAGTGCTTGTTTCCTTAGATTCCCGGGCAGACCTTGGAAGGCCGAGGGAAAGCGCCAGAGAAAATAAGGAAGCATTTATGGAATATATTCTGAAAAAGTAAGGAAGGATATGGTGTGTAAAAATATGAAAATAAAAAAATATGCAGTTGTTTTTGTGAGTTGGTTTTTGCTGTCATTTATGTTGCTTTTGTTTGGACCTACCGAGCTTTTCTTTGGTAATGCCACACAGTTTAAATTTATTGTGTGGGATTTTCTGGGATGGCAGGCAGGATTATGCGTTATAGCTACGCTGGTTGGGGCAGGACTTACCTGTCTGCTGCCGGAAAGAGCACGGTTAGTAGTTTCGGGTATTGTGTTTGCTATTTCACTTGCAGGCTATATTCAAATTATGTTTTTAAATAAAGGATTGGATTTGCTGGGAATGAACCCGGAAGGATATTCGGTTTCGGCAGGCACCGTAGTTCCCAATTTATGTCTGTGGCTGGGTATTTTGTTAATTGTGCTTGGTATGCTGGTTTTTCTTCGGAGGAAAAAGGAGATTGGAGAAAAGATAATCGGTTATCTGGGTGGTATTTTAGTTCTGGTACAGTGCGTGGCATTTATATCACTATTGTTATCCGGAAACCAGGAGGCCTTTTCAAGAGGAGAAGACGACTGGCACTTTACCGGGGCAGAACAATATACGGTATCGGAAAATAAAAATGTTATCTTACTTATTTTGGACTATTTCAGTAATGGGTATTTGCCGGAGGAACTGGCACAGTATCAGGGAGCAACGGATTTTCTGCATGATTTTACTTACTATTCCAATGCAGACTGTACTTATTTTGGCACGTATCCATCGCTGACTCATATGCTGACCGGATATGAGATGAATCCGACAATTCCAATTAATGAATGGTTTACACAATGCTGGTCCAATGATAAAACAACAAATTTTTATGAACAGGTTCATAAAAAAGGCTATAAGGTGAACGTATATACCGAAGATTCCATGCTATTGCGAGGAACAAATGAAGTTTCAATGCTTGCTGGAACGATTTCCAATGTGCGGGATTTAACCGTTTATGTGGAGGTGAATACAAAGCTTTTAGTGAAAACTATGGTAAAGATGTCCTGCTATCGTTTTGCCCCCTATGCATTGAAATCGGTGTTCTACACAAATATGGGAGAGTATGCAGATATTGTGCAGGCAAAGGATGACCAGATAAGGCATCAGAATTATTCTTTTAAAGAAGGACTGCAGGAAAAGGGACTTACCGTAGATAAGGATTCTGATTATTTTATCGTTCAGCATTTGATGGGAATTCATGAATATAATAATACGGAGAATGGAGAACTTTCAGAAGAGGGCACTTCAAGGGAAGAGACCATAAAGGGATGTCTGACCGTAACGGAGTGTTATTTGGATGCACTTAAAGAAGCGGGGGTGTATGATAATGCAACCATAATTATTACAGCGGACCATGGTGGTCAGGAGTATCCATATTATCAGCCGATTTTTTATGTAAAGCGACCAAATGAACACCATGAAACTTCTCCGCAGACGACAGCTCCAATATCACATAACGATTTGCTTGCAACTTATGCAGTATCAATGAATCTGGATGCAGATGAATATGGTTATTCTATTTTTGACTTCGAGGACGGACAGGAGCGGGAGCGTACCTACTGGCTTCGCGCAATGGATTCCAATTATCCGGCCAACCGGTGTTATTGTGAGGATAAGGAAGGCGCAGAAAATGTGTATAGAGCATATCGGTACATTGGAGGGTTGGAAGAATTACAGAAGAAGATTTTAAGTGGACCTGATATGGTGATTGAACAGAAGGAGTCTTTTTATTAAAATAGTAGGCAGAATTTCCCGAAAAGGAACAGGTGATTACAATGGCAGATGAAATGCCGGTACATGAATGTGAACTTCCTGAAAGGATTAGGTTGACACGAATAGGGGAGAGCGATATAGTAAAGGCAATGGAGGAGTCTATATGAACACGATTGCGCAAACCCAGATAGATAAGATTGTAGATTTATACATGGTGAATAACTCTGTGCTGGAAACAGCAAAAGCTGCCGGCATTTCAACAGTTAAGGCACGGAAGATTCTGATTACGAAAGGTTTATGGAAAAGCACTACCAGCGAAGAAATTGGAACACTTTTAAAACAGGGTATGACAACAGATGAGATAGCAGATGTCCTGCATATGTCTGTCAAAAACGTACAGGCATATATGCCTTATGAGAGAGGAGTATATGGAGGAGAAGTGCTGTCTGGAGAGGCAAAACGTGCAGAACGGTATAGAAGCAGGATGAAGAATGCCGCAACTATGCAGGTGGTGAAAGCAGGAAACAGAGATTTAATGCACGAAAAGAAAGGAGAAGAAAACATAGTGGAGAACAATAAAGCAATGAATCTGAAAATGTCAGGAAGGAAAAAGATAGATGTATTGCAGCTCCATCTGGAACTGGATATGCAGTATACGGATGAAGAGGAAATGGAAATTCTGAAAAAATATGGAGCGGTAGATCAGACGATGTCGAGAGATATTCTGGTTCCAGGAGATATTACATTACATGCTCTGAATTATGCAATATTGAGAATGTTCGGATGGCAGAACGGACATTTGCATAATTTCAGTCTGCCAGATGATGTTTTCAGTCAATTGACGAACAACGATTTTATGACATGGTCAAAAATGGCAGGTGTCTATTTCCGATTCCCGACCGAGAATTATCCGGATATTTATTGGGATGATGATTACAAAGAGGGAGAGAGTGTGAGATCCTGGATGAGGAAAAAGTATACAGGACCATATTGCTATAAGGGAAATGGAGAACATTATCTCGTCAACCAGATTGAGGTAGAGAAGATGCTTACAAGATGGGAGGAGATAACCGCCCATGAATTTGACTTTTATGCAAAAAAGCAGCCGGAGCCTTATAAGGTAAAGCTGAGAGACGCCACTATAGATCAGGTTACGCATGCGTTTGCTGATATTGTGTGCTATGAGTTGCTTGAGAGAGTGCCTGTATCCGATATCCTTTATGCTAAGAATAACGATAAGCCGGATTTTGAAGCCGTGAGGAAATATATAGACTCAGCATTACATAAAATTGATATAAGGAATGCTATGAATGAATATCAAAACAGGAGGTTTGGAAGCAATAAGCAGGAACAGGAATATCTGGAGAGCTGGGATACATCTGTATTGCCTGTCACTGAACAGCTTGTTTACAGCTATGATTACGGAGATAATTGGAAAGTAATTATCAGCTGCGAGGATGTGTATCATTTTGAGAAAACCGGCGTGTGGAAAGGCAGGAACGGAGAAGCGGACGATATTTTGACTGGTTTGCTGGAAGAAACAGTGATTGGACATCGACCGGTATGTATCCGGAAGGACGGCATAGAGCTTGTGGATGATGTCGGAGGTATCAGAGGCTTTTGTGATATGCTGAGAACTATTTATGAGGCAGACCTGGATGATGAAGAGGCAGCAGATGAAAGGGATGACATGCTTAACTGGGCTGGAATGATGGGGTGGACAGGACGAAGAATCAGTCCACAACGGACATTATAAAATATCCCATATGATTTTTAGAAGATAGTGCATGAATATTATTGTGATTGGGGTATGGAATGGTTATAATGTTCATATGGAGGAATGTACATGATACTATACCATGGATCAAAGAGTGGAATTAAAGGAGATATTGCACCTAAGAGCCGTGATGCCTGCGACTTTGGACAGGGGTTCTATATGGGGGATCTGCCGGATCAGCCTAAAGGTTTAATTGCTGGGTATCCTGATAATATATTTTATGAATTAGATTGTGATTTCACAGGTTTAAGAATTAAAACCTTTGAAGAAAGTCCTCATGATCAGATTGACTGGGCATTGTTTATTGCTTATAACCGGGGGCTTTTGGAAGAAAAATATAGTAATCTTTGTAAGAAATATCGGGTATATAATGAAAACTATGATGTTATCATTGGAATCATTGCAGATGATAAGATGACGCAGGCATTGCAGAGATTTTTTATGGGAGAGTTATGTGATGCTGCATTGATTGAGGCAATGCAAAAGGTGCGTCTCGGAAAGCAATATGTTGCCAAAACAAAAGAAGCTTGCGACAAAGCACATATTAAAATTCTTCAGGAGAGCCCTTTGACGGAGGAGGAGATAAAGCAGGCAAAGGCTATAAGTCAAAATAGAAATCTGATACTGGATCAGTTGTTTGGACAACTTAACACCAGGTATCGCAGGGCTCAGAATGTAAAATATTTTGATGAAATTATAGAGGAGTGGAATCGTCAATGAAGCTAACAGCGGTGCACACAGGACAATGTGAAATGTCAGCCGGATTATTCGTATTATCATGTAAAAAAGGATATGATTCCCGTGATTTTATAAAAAAATTGCTAAATTCAGACCTTGCAGTGCATATGTATCATGATGAAATATCTTCCATCTGGCTTGGAGAAAAATATCTTATGGAGACACTGGAAGCTGAGGTAAAGATTAAGAAAGGGGAAGTACTTTCTTCCGATTTTATGGAGTGGGCCGGCTATCTATACAGGGTATGGAGTATTGATTATCCACAGGAGACGCCGAAGGATATGTTGGAACAGGGACCATGTGAAGTGTTGCAGCAAATGTATCTTGGGACACATGTTATGTCGTATGAGATGGCGATTCAGAATGTAAAATCAGCTTATCTCGAAAGAGAAAGAATTAGAAAAAATAGAGAGAGATTTATAGAAGAAGAGGAGTTGTCTCTTTAAAAAAGCCTGATGAAATCTATAATTTCATCAGGCTTTCGTATTCTTTCTGCCGCTTTGGTGAAGTCTCGGCGGCTTTAAAATCAGGATTATTATATTCGGGAGACAATTCTTCGGGAAGAATGATTCCGGGATGAAACAACAGTTCCAGAGTACCGGGATCCTGCCCGTATTTCTGAAACTTGTTCATTAACGTGTTGATCCGGTCGGCATCCATGGAACCACCCATAATCAGTCCCCATAAATAATAGTTTCCTTTCATTGAAATAATAGGATGTCTTTGGGTATACAAGGTACAAAATTGAATAATTATATTTTTAATCAGATTCACCGGCGGATAGGTATGATACAGAGCCGGAGTGCTTAAATAAGGGGTTAAAGGTTCTCTGGAAATCCGGATATACTGTACCTCATAATGATTCCAGATCACGACATCACGCAGAGCGTCCCAGACAACCGGAATCATATGGGAATGCTGGTGACTGTCAAGACATAGCACATAATTCGAAGGCATTGCATGGTATAGCTTTTGAATCTGGGCCTGGATCTCCGTGGAAAGCTGCTTGCGTAGTTCATTTCTTACAGAGTTGTAAGAGCTTTTAAAGAAATACATCCAGCTGCACTTAAAATATCCATTTTCATCAACAAGAAGTGGAATTTCCACAGGATCTGCACAACAGTGCCCTTCGAAAAAGTTGAGGTGCAGAGCAACCGTCAGAGCCGGACGTTCTTTCATTACGGGAAGAAGCAAATCCATACAGTCTGCAAAGCAGCTCATATTGGGAATGACACTGATTCCGGATAGTTTTCCTTGTTGGACAAGGGTTAATATTTCTTTTGATGCATTTATTGAAATGCCGTAATCATCGGCATGATATACAATCATGATGTTGCTCCCTGAATAATTTTGTTTATTTGATCTTCTTAGCTTTTAATAGTAATCGCTTAGTATCCGCAGCGTCTGCTGATCAGATATCTTGGCCGGGCCTTGATCTCTTCATAAATTCTGGAAATATAATGTCCGATAATACCGAGACTGATCATCAGAATACTTCCAATCCAGCAAAGCAGAATAATAACAGTAGTGAACCCTTCTACAGCAGTTCCGGAAAAGTACCGGAACAATGCCTCGATCGTAAAGCCGAAAGCCGGAATAAACATAAACCAGCCTAAAATGGTAACAACCTGCATAGGAGCACCGGAAAAGGAGGTAATGTTACGCAGTGCATATTTTACCAGACTCCAGAAGCTCCATTTGGAAGTGCCGATTTCACGCTCCTGTACTTCGAAAGGGATCTGGACCGTTTTAAATCCAACCCAGGAAGATAAGGCACGGAAGAACGGAGTCCGCTCCGGCATCAGGAGGAGTGCGTCAATTGCTTTCCGGTCCAGAAGCTTAAAATCGGAAGCATTTTTCATGTCAATTTTTGTGAGTCTGCTGATAATTCCATAAAATCCATTGGCACACATACGATGAAAAACACTTTCCTTACCGCGGTTGGACTTTACGGCCTCTACCACTTCGTATCCGTTTTGCCATAATTCATACATTTGAGGAAGAAGTGTGGGAGGATGCTGCAAATCACAGTCCATAATGACGGCACATTCTCCGGCAGCAGCTTCAAGCCCGGCGAAAATCGCTGATTCTTTTCCGAAGTTGCGGGAGAAGGAAAGCCCCCTGACGTTAGCTTTTGTCTGCGCAAGCCTGGCAATATTTACATAGGTATTATCCACAGAACCATCGTCTACGAAGATGATTTCAAAATCAATTTTGGCCTGATTTAGAATTTCTTCAATGGTTTCATAGGTACGAAAAATATTATCCTGTTCATTGTAGGATGGAATAATTAAGGAAATCATTTATTTATCACTTTCTCATCGATATGTTGTCTTCTTTTACCTCTAATATTATATCGGATTTTATATGGAAGTGCAACGATTCATGACAATCGTCTGAAAGGTAAATGGAATATAAAAAGCAAATCTATTTGTCAAAAAAAGTGAGAATAAGTGCTATGTATTTAAAATGTTAAGTAAAAAAGCAAAAATATTCTGTCTTGTGTCTTAACACAGGACATATTGAGGCGATGTATATAATACAATGTTTGTGTCAAAAATAAGCGGGGATAAGGTATGGCACGAATTATTGATTATGAGGCTCAAAACATCATAGGCGATAAATTGCGCGAATACAGGCTTGAAAGACATATGAGTCAGAAGGAGTTAGCAGAACGACTTGAAACTTATGCCATATATGTCTGTCGCGGTTCTATTTCGAGGATTGAAAATCATGAACGTACAGTTACAGATTTTGAACTGCGCGCCATGGCAGAAATCCTGAATGTGGATGTAGTGGATCTTTTTGAAAAATAGAAATTGGGAATATACAAAAAGCACTGATTTTGCGTTAGAATGGTATAAGTAATAACGCATAACCAGTGCTTTTTATTTGAGGAAATACTTATGGAAGAGATAAATACAAAGGAGACGGAAGAAAAGAATATTTTAATTATAGAAGATGAGGCTGCAGCGTTAAGATATCTCATTAAGATTGTGGAAGACTGCAGCCCGCTGGAGTACCATGTGTTCGGTTATACGAATCTCAGGGAAGCTTTTGAATGTATGAAACATCGGAAGATCTCTTTGTTTATTGTAGATATTATGCTCAATCAAAATGAGCATAATAGGGAAGGATATCAGTTTATTGAGAAAATTCGCTCAAGTGAGGAGTATCGTTACATTCCGGTAATCTTTGTGACCGGACTGGAAGAACCAAGAGCACTGGCTTATAAGGATCTGCATTGCTTTGGCTATATTCAGAAGCCGTATGATAAGGACGAAATTAATCAAATGGTTCGGAAGGGTCTTGCATATAAAAAGGTTGAAGGAAAAGCCAGGTTTCATCTGAAGAAGGATGGAATACATATTTTTCTGGATCCGGATCAGATTGTGTATGTTCGCATTACAGGGAAGAATTTATCTGTCAAAGTACATGGTAAGCCATTGGGCCAATATGGATATCTTACCATGAAGGAAATTATGGAACAACTTAAGACCGAACCAATGGTACCTTGTGGAAAAGGACTTCTGGTTAATGGAAGGTATATGGATCATCTGAATCAGATAGAACGGAAATTATATTTGAAGGATGATTCAGAGCCGCTTAAGCTAACGAGGTCGGGACTTAAGGAGAACATCCATAGTATTACTGATAGCCTGTCACAGTAGAACTGTGTTAATGACGAATAAAAACGGAGGAAACCAACAGTATAACTATATTAAGGCGAATGTGGATCATGGATATAATGAAATAAAAAGCAGAGGTGTCCATGATGGCAGAGGATTTTGTGATTAATAATGAACAGATGGGGAAAAGAATACGGGAACTGCGTGAGAAAAGGGGACTCACTCAGGATGCCTTATCAGAAATTCTATCCGTAGGACCCAATGTGATTGGATGTTATGAGCGTGGGGAATATGGTCCATCTAAGAGGACACTTGCGGTAATCTGCCAGTATTTTGGTGTGACCACAGACTATCTTCTGTATGGCGAAAAGGAAAATGTGGAAGATATTATGGAACAGGTGGATCATTTCTCAGATGTGGATAAGTTGAAGGTATTAATTCGTCTGATGCATTACTTTATTAAAGGAAATGTACTTACCAAGGAGGATAAAGTATGCAAGGAAAGTATCAAGATTTTGATTGATCATTTATTCGAAGCTGAGGAATAAGGAGAAGAAGTACACAAGATGAAAACAATTTTAATTTTAGAGGATAATGCTTGCGAGATGGAGCGTCTGGTTAAAATTGTTCGTGAACAGGGACCACAGAATGAGGTGGTCTGTGCAGTTAATCTGGAGCAGGCATATCATATGGCAATGGAGAAATCCGTTGATCTTTTTCTGTTAGATATTATTCTTGATCCCCGGACTTCGGGGGATGCTTCCGGTATGAAGTTTGCTGATCATATTCGTGAAGTGGAACGTTATCATTTTACTCCCATTATTTTTATTACCGGATTGGAAGATCCCAGTCTGTATGCGTACAGTGATGTCCGATGTTACAGTTATGTGGAGAAACCATATGATGTAGTGCAGTTAGCAGAAATCGTTAAGGAAGCGCTTGCTATACCAACCGAATCTTCTGATACAAACAAGGTGTATTACAGACGGGATGGTCAGCTGCTGAGACTTTGCAAGGAAGATATTGTTTATATTGAAAACGGACGATCGGGAAGAATCATACATACAACAACAGATGAGCGTTACCTTTCCTATAAGCCGGTTAAGGATATTCTCAAAGAGTTAAATTCCGATGATTTTGTTCAATGCAATCGTTTCGTAATAGTCAATCGGAATTATGTTGAAACCATAGATCCTGTCAACAGATACATTACCTTTAAGAACAGGTCGGATATGGTAGAAATTGGAATGACTTATAAAAAGAGCTTTTTGAGGAGGATGTTTTATGGTTAGGGATATTATGGGATTGATGGAAATATTATCATTTTTGTATATGGTTGCAGCTACGTATGGCGCGAAAGTGAAGTATGGTATTTATACAGTCGTTTTCATAGTTTCTGAATTGCTTTTATTATCAGGAATTAATAATCATGGATTCTCATCATATTTCTTAGGGCTTTCTTATTTACTAATGTTTATATATTGTCTGGTAAATTATAAAAGCAGTGTTAAAAGGACTGTGGTCAATTTTGTTATTTCGTCTGTTGCAGTATCGCTGATGGAGGTATTATGTTATATTGCAATATCCTTTATAGATATGTATTTTACAATAACGACACAACAAAAGGAATTGGGAATTTCAATATTGTATTTTATTATTATTTTGATATTTAGCAGCAAACTGAGATTGACGGAAATATCTGAATTTTTCTTGAAAAGGAATAAGTTATTATATGCAATTGGTATATTTATACTAATAATTTTGGGAAGCCAAATGTGGGGAATGAAAAGAGAGAATTTTATGGATGGTAAATATGGATTCTCCATAACTTGCTTTGCATTAGTTCTGATACTACTAATCTGGGAATGGCAAAAGACAAGAAGTGAATCCGAAAAACGTAAAGTTCAGTTAGAATTGAACAGAATATACTATGAAGCATATGAAGGATTAATTCAGTCGATCAGAGAACGGCAGCATGATTTCAAGAATCATCTCAATGCCCTCGAGGGTATGATTTATTCCATCGATAATTACGATGAGCTGGTTGGGGAACAGAAGAAATATTTGCAAAGCATTATGGGAGGACTGGAGCCTGCAAGGTTATTGACTTTAGTAGAAAATCCATTAATTGCAGGTTTTCTGAATTATAAAGTATCGAAAGCACAGGAAATGGGAATAACAACCCGATATCATTGTGTATTACAGAAACGGGATATGGGTATTCCGGAATTTAAACTGATAGAAATGATGGGAATATTATTGGATAATGCGATTGAGGAACTGAGCAGCGAAAGCATTGCCGATAGGGTACTTGTGATTGAACTGATGGTAGAAGATAACATCATGAAGTTTTCGGTATCCAATTCATATGAGAACAATAATAATCTGGATGTCTCGAAGATCTTTGAGAATGGATATAGCAGTAAAGGAAATGGAAGAGGAATAGGTCTGTCAAAGCTTAAGCATATGATGAAAGACAATAATGGGGAAATTGCTGTGTCACAGGAAGTTTTTGAGAACGTACCGATGTTAAAGATAGAATGGCTGATCAGCATTTAAAATGAAATAAGTTCGGATAAACAGTTATGTTTATCCGAACTTGTGTTACTAATCTTCGGTGGGATATTCGGGCTCACCAAAAAAGAAAAGACTGATTCCACTCCAGGTAAAGCCATTCCAAAATGATAAGCATAAGGCACAAAGTGCGAAACCCAGTTGTTTAAGTCTTGTTTTGTTCATATTCTTTCACCTCCTTATAAGCTTTTGTAATAGCTAATTGAATGGCATGAATGATAACCATCCAAAAACTTGCCAGTAAATAAGAGCATTCCGGAAACAGGAACAATAGAATTGCAACGATTAGGACTACCTGAAAAGAGGCAATGCGGTTCCGGTTGATGCCTTTTTCATCCAGTTTTACCTCACGATGAGAGAGGAGAGGACCGAGCACGTATTCAATAATTGCACATGGAATCATAAGCCCGATACGCACAATAGGCGTTAACGGTGCTGCGACCGGCAGGATCATGACAGTGGGGACAAATACAAGCACTGTCAGCAGCAGGCAGGTCCAATAGCTTTTGGTATGAATTCCCCCGTTTTTACCTCTTAGCAAACAAAATGGAATCAGTGCACATAAAAAATGCGGAAAGAAACCAAAATAATAAAACATTCCTGCTAAGAGAATTAATTTACTGAGATCATAAAAAAGCGCTGTGATGACATAGCGTATTATCTTTAATTCATATTCTGTAAAGTCATAAGTATTTCTGATTTTATTCATCAGCGCATCCATAAGTGATATCTCCTTTTCCGTATCATAATTCCGGGTAAATAAAAGAAACTAAAAATGGACCTAATCGTGAGTAATCGGGATGGTAAAAGAACAATTTGGAAAAGTGGAACAAAGACGGAAAAGGAAAAAAATTTGTTCCTGTAAAAGTCATATTTAAGAGAATGAAAGTGCTAAATGCTATGAAATAGGAGTCGAAATCAGAAAAGATATTTGCGTAATGCTTAAACTGTGCAAAATTTGGAACAAAATAGCATTTTTGATAGAAATGATGCTGAAAAATGGAAATAATGCGTATTTTTGTCTGTAAAAAATAATGTTTAAGAAATTCAGAATAGTGAAAATGGTCGGAACAGATAAAAAATTTCGCGGAGTTATCTGTTTTTTCGAAGAAAAACGTAATACAATACCTTTGTCCTTTTTTACTTACGATATGATAATGAGGTGGA
>Ga0129314_1001504_pt1 | contig 15936 bp, 10 predicted proteins | sample O1111metagenome_FD_94431 | JGI IMG/M metagenome (GOLD analysis project Ga0129314, IMG submission 94431) | Orangutan individual fecal microbial communities from fecal samples from Wisconsin, USA - O1111 metagenome | ecosystem: Host-associated > Mammals > Digestive system > Large intestine > Fecal...
CGATATCTTCCACCTTCCAGCCGGTAAGCATATATCTTTCGCCCGGGGCGGCGGTAAGGGTAACGGTGTCGTTTTCGTAGGCTATTGCGGTTTCCGCCGCCGCGCCGCCGTTCACGCTCAGCGTGGCGCTGCCCATCTGCGCATCGTTTGCGCCAACGGTTATCTGGGAAAACATCTTTGAGCGGAACACAAAGCGGAATTCATAATTATCCCCTTCGGCAAGGGTTATGACGGTGGTGTAAAGCTCATCCTCGGTGGGGGTAAGGAGAGTACCGTTGTTATAAACCTCTATCCTGTCCAGTATATCGCCGTCGCCAACGGTCCAGCCGGGCTTGTTGTATTTTCCTATGCGCAGGGTCAGGCCAAGCTTATATGTGTGGCTGCGTTCAAGGTCGCCCGGGTACAGCATGTCGGTGGATGACCAATCGCTATACTTGGTATTGTAGTACCCTATCGATACGGTATCGTTAAGCTGCAGATTCGTGCTCATCTTCACCGGCACGCCCACCGCGGCCACAACGGCCTGAACGGTAACGTCGTTTTCGGGCATGGTGAAAGTGAATGTTGTTCCGGTGGGGGCGGGGGTGATGTCCGCGCCGTCTATCGTCCAGCTTTGCAGCTGGTATTCCATGTTCATGCCCACTATTTTATCATCAACGGTATCGGTTATGGCCTTCTGCATCCTGCCGCCGTTGGCTTCAAACGTAACGGTTACGGTATCGCCCGGGGCGGCGGTGGTTATTTCTTTGCCGTTGGCGTCGGTAAATTTTTCGGTATAGAAATCGCCGCTTAAAACGTTGCCGTTTTCCCAAGTGTCTACCAGAATGAAGCCTTCAAGCGCCTGCACCTCGTGCTTAAGCTTAAACTGCATGCCCGGGACGATTATTTCCATCACCTCGCTCTGCGCGTTTCCGCTTTTGCCTATTATGTAAACGTATTTAGCGGCGGAATCCGCAAGGCCGCTTATTTCAAAGGAGTTCACGCCCTGCAGCATTTCCGTTTCGTTGGCGGTTATGTCCGCGGGGGATTCAAGCTGAGTATCGGACACTATATAGTAAAACTTGCCCGCCTTGGAGGAGAAGAATTTTACCGTTGCGGTCTCCTTCGCCGTGCGCGTCGCGCTGCCGTTCTTCAGTATAACGTTGTCGCTGGGGGCAATGTATTCTTCGGCAGTCACCCTATAATAGTAGTATACGCTATCCTCTGTGCGCAGATACAGCGAAGCTGTCGAAGTCGACTCCCAGCCGCAGTTTTTCCACTGTATGACGCCCATGTTAAACCCTTGCGGCGTTTTTGCGTGCGGTGTGCAGCCGTTCCATGCTATTTCGGCGCAGCCGTCTGGAAGTTTATAATTGAAGTATATGGATGTGGTCTCGTCCGTCCTGCCCTCTTCATTTTCCGTGGGCAGCTTATCGAGATACATGGTTATAACGCCCGCTTCGTAATCGGTATATTTCTTGTGTCCTTTATTATTAGGACTTATGGGCTGAAGGGTTTCATGCTGCTCTATTTTGTAGCCCACTATTTTGCCGTCGTAACCATCGGGCATTGCGTTCCATGTTACGGTGGGCAGGGGGTCCAGCTTCAGCGCGGCAAGCTGCGGCCATGTTGCCGCGTTACCAATCGATACGGTAAGGGTTTTGGTGGCAATGCCGTTGGCATCGGTGGCCTTTATATAAACGTCCTTTTCGCCGGCGGTGAGCCCCGTAAGGCTGAGCGTAACGGCGGCGTTGGCGGCAAAGGCAGCCTCCACGGGGGCGGAATAATCGCCGCTTGCGGGCGCAGCCGCGCCCTTATCCACCACGGCGTAGGAATACGCGGTTCCGGCGGCGGTGGAGCTAAACATTATGGTTGCGCTGTCCTCGCCCGTGCGCGTGGCGGAAATAAGGCTGAGCGTGGCGGTATCGTACTTGACGAGCTTTACCTTGTAGTAATACGTTACGCCATCGCGCTTCAGGTAAAGACCCGAATCGTTAACATAGTCATTACCGGGCGTAAAGATTACGTTTACGACCGGGGTTTTTGTGCCTTCTGCGCCGTTCCATTCAATGGTTATGCTCCATGCTTCATTATTTGCGGCTCTATTCCTGATACTGGCGTTCTTCTTGTTATTGCTGAAGCCGTCCACGTATATTACCATTTCACCGGCATAGAACTGAGTCGTGCTGCCTTCGGTTTGGGGCACAAGTTCGGTATACTGCGTGATAGTTGCACCTGTAAGGGCTGCGCCGGTCACGCCATCGTCAAACGTAGCGCTGCTTGGCCAGTTGAAGTTATTGAACGTAAATTCGGTTATCTGCGGCCAGTCAACCGTGGTTTCCGCCTTGGCGGCGGGCAGGGTTATGCCGCCCAATGGCAGCAGTCCTGCCACGAACAGCGCGGCAAGCAGTACGGCCAGTAATTTTTTGATTTTCATGTTATCCTCCGTTCCTTTATGTTTATTTATTCTGTAAACGCTTTACGCGGTGTCACGATAACGGCGCCCAGCCGCCGCTTGATGAGCTTCCGCCCGGCAGGGGGTGCGGGTCGCGGCTGACCTGATGGTCGGACACGGTGTTGTTGCCGTCCTTGGCAACCTCGTCCCAAAGCTGCTGCGATATGTTGCGCTCATAGGCTATGCTGACGGTGTATTGCTTTGCCTCCGTGCCGAGAGTTACGGTATACACAACTGGCAGCGTAAGGTTTACAACCTCGCCCGAGCAGGGGCTTACCACGCAGCCGTAGGGAACAGTCACTTCGGGCGCGACAGCCGTAACGTTGGTGCCGTTGGGCAGGGTAACGACTATTGTGCCAAGGGTTTGGTCTATAACGCCGTCCACGCCCAGCACGCGGAAGGATGTTATCTCCGCCGTTGTTACGGACGGAGTGGGCGTAACATTGCCGCCGCCCGCGCGGATGGCTTGGCCGCTCTTGTTGGTAACGGTAACGGTATATGTGCGGCCGGCAAGGGTATTGTCTCCCGACAGGGTGTATGTTACCGCCGTGCCGAAGTCCACAGCCGCGCCTGAGGTGGGCTGGCAGGTCTTTCCGGTGAAGGTGATGTCCGTTTCAAGGCGGGTGGTGGTGAGCACGCTGTCATCCACGTCCGTTACGGTTATGGTGTCGTAAACGTTATCTATAACGCCGTCGTACCAAGTGCCGTTCACGTTCACGCGGAAACTGGTTATCTCCGCCTGCGCCTTGGCTTCCACCTTTATGCGGTAGACCTTCTTTGTCACGCCGTCTTCAGCGGTAACGGTGAACGTCATCCAGTCGGAAAGGTCGCGCATGGTTTTGCCGTCCAGCAGCGGGTCAACCGTCGCGCCATACGATATGCTTGCGGCAATGAACATCTTGTCCGTCATAACGCCGGGCTTCACGCCGAGTGTTATCTCCGTCGCGCCGTCGTCAGCTTCGGTGACTGTCTTTGAAAGTATCGCTTCTTCGCTGAGTACGCTGTTTTGCAGCTTAATGCTGCTTATGTCTATCTCAGCACCCGAAGCCTGCACGTCGCCGTAGTTGACGGTGACGTAGTATGTCTTTATGGTAGTGCCGTCTTCAGCCATAACGCTGAACGGCTGCTTTACCCCCGCAACGAACGTTACCGGCAGCGTGGGAGCCATGAGCTTCGCGCCTTCGGCAATGGTGATGTCCGGCGTTATGTTCTCAAGCGGCATACCCTCCGGCACGGTCACGGTTATGGTATTCTCCGCGCCTTCGGTAATTTCGCCCTGCTGGCCTTCTATCGAGAAGGCGGTGATGGAAGCATCGGACGAAAGCTTGCGGGAGAAATCGAACCTGTTGCTATAAAAATAGTACGGATGGCCCTGACCGCCCCTTTCAAGGAAGCCAAGGTACCACAAGCTGGCATAGCAGCCTTCATAGGTCGCCATTGCGTTGTTGATAACGCCGGTGGTATGGTGGAAATAGCCGGATTGCTCATTGGCGAAGGTCTCCACCCAGTGCTGTATGGCGCTCTTGCCCTGACCATCGGAGAAGCGCGGGTCGGTATGGCAGTCTATGCCCATGCTGCACAGCGCCATTATCACCCAGGAGGCCGTTTCGCTGTTCACCGCGCCCCATGCCTTGAACGAATAGTCGTCGGCGTTCATCTTGTTGATTATTATGCCAAGGCCCTCGTTCAGCTTAGCCGTTACGCGGCCGCCGAATTCAGGATCGTCCTGATAGGGCGCAATGGCGTACATTATCGCCGCCACCATGTCCGTATCAAAGCCATCGGAAAGGTAAACGTGGTTCAGCAGCGTTTCAAGCAGCGCCGCGCGCGTCCATTTGGCGTTTTCGGGAATGGTGTAATTGCCCATGTCCAGCGCCATCAGCGCGAACGCGGGGCCGTTTATGGTGTAGCTGCCGCCGTAGTTGTACAGCACCGAAACAAGGTCGTCCACCGCGTTGCCCTTGCTGTCGGTAAATGGCTGGCCGCCGTTGTATTGGGCGAGGTTGCTGCAATCGAACCCGCGGGCGGTAAGGGTCATCATCTTGCGGTCTATGTTGGTCATGGCAACGCTTGTGGTGGTATCGAGCGACCCTATTATGGACGCTATGCTGAAGCCGTCCGCCGTGTTTTCGGCAACGTTGCTGTAAAAGCCTAGGTTCATCCATTCCCAGTCGTCCGCGGCGTTGGTATGGTACCGGGCGATTATTTTGTCAACAACGCCCTGCAGCCTGGCCTTATATTCGTTTTCCGTGGGCGTGGAGGATACGTTCACCGTTACGGTATATGTATTGGTGGCGCCGTTTTGCGCCGTTACCTTATACTTTACGGGGCTTGAGAAGTCCTGCACCACGCCGGACGCGGGGGACACCGTTGCAAATTCGGAAAGCGTTATGCTCGGCGCGAACTTAGTGGACGTGCCCGCGGGCAGGGTAAGGGTGATGGAGCTGTTTATTTCGTCTATATCGCCCTTTACGGAACCGTAGCTGAACGAAAGTATACTGTTACCCCGCGCGGCGGGCGTGCGCGTTACGGTAACGGTGTATGTTTTTTCGCTGCCGTTTTCGGCCCGCACGGTGTATTTGTTTTCGCCTTCGGCAATGGCCGCAGGGTTTTCGGTAAGCTGAGCAAATTCGGATATTTCTATCTTAACTTCCGCCGTGGGCAGGTCCGTGGCGTAGGGTATTGTTATGGCGATGATCCCCGCCGCGTCGTCTATGGTGCCCTCCGCGCCGTCTATGCTGTATGCCAATATGCGGTTTTCGCCGGATTCCTCCGCCGTTACGGTAACGGTGTACGCGGTCTCCAGGCCATATCCGCTGTTGTACACAATAAGCTGCTGCGGGGCGGTGAAGTTTATGTTTCCGCCGTCCATGTTGGTATGCGTGCCGGTATGCACAATGTTCGGCGTAAGGGAGCTTAGATCCGTCCCCTTGGGCAGGTTGAGCGATATGGTCTTGTTATCTTCGTCTATCTTGGCATAGCGCGTGGTTCCGTCCGCAGTGGCTATGCTGAAGGAATCAACTCTGTTATAAGGCTCTCCCGTTTCAACGATTATTGTCCACAGCGCGGAAAGGTCAGCGCCCATGCTGAAGCCATATTCATCAGGATCAAGCACGCCGTTGTACTTAACGCCCGTTGATTCTTCCCACGGGGTAACGGTGTAAAGCAGCTTGCCGTTTTCAAGCGAGCCCGCCGTGCGGCTTACGAGCAGGCCGCTTGCCGCGGTTATCTGCGGCTGTGGTAGGGCGCTTAGGTCAGTCCCTTCGGGGAAGCGTATTGTAACGGTGCGGTTTGCGCGGTCTATAACGCCCTTGGAATCCCCTATGCTGAACGAATCTATTACGGGATCCTGTATGCGGGTCTGCTCAACATAGTCAAGGTAAAACGGGGCTACTACCTCAAGCGTGGCCTTGTAATAATCAAGGCTATAAGAATGGATAGCGCTTCCCGACATTGCGCTGAATTTTTCAAGCAATGCGCGCAGCTCCGCTTCCGCGTTCTCGCCGTTGCAGTCAAAATCGGTAAAAAGATTTACGCTGGTATTCAGGTCTATCAGGCTGCCAAACTGCATTGACAGTATATGCCTGCCGATATAATACAGCAGGTTGGAAAGAGCAGGGTGATAATCCCCAACCTTCAGCGTTTTTGTTTGTCGCGCCTGATACAGATCCTCCATCTTGGCATGATATTGGCGCAGCATATTAAGAAGCGGCTTGGTAACGTAGTCAATTATGGCGGCGTCCTCTTCGGCGGTATTCTTCCTGCCTCCGCGGTCGCTTTGCGTCATTATGAACATGGGGTAGCCGCGCCCGTCCGCCGCCCGCACGAAGTATTTTACCGGGGTGGAATGATCCGCCGGCATGGCTTCCATGGGCGTTAAGGTGCTCGGCTTCTTCTGGCTGCCGGCAGTGTAGAAATAGAACTCGGCCGGGGTGAATACGGAGCTTGCACCTTCCGGCGCGTTCAGTATGGGCATTATGTCCATAGTACCGGGGCCGTAAGAGAGGTTGGCGTTGTAAAGCGTGCCGTCTTCGCTGAGCACGGACCGTACCTTGCCATACGAACCATCGCTGCCGCCAGTCCAGCCCACAAGGTAAGGCCATGTGGTGGAGGTAAGGTCGTCGTTGCTCCAGGCAAGCGCGCCGCACGGCGCCAGCGTAAGCGCCATAAGCGCCGCCAAAATGGCGCACAGCAACCGCTTTGTGTTTGCTTTGGCTTTCATATCGTCACGTTCCTTTTCTTTCTTTTGGTTCAGTCCGCGTCGGCGCGGGCTTTTATTACTCAAGCTCTATCTTGAATTCATACTTCTGCCTTGCGCCGCCGTTCAGGGTAATAAGCGAACGTGGCTCAAGGGTAAGGTTCAGCACGGGTCTGCCTCCGATGTCATCCACAATGCATGGGCTGGCCGTATCTATGCTTGCACCTTCGGCAAGTTCAATATTGGCCACGGCCCGCTTGAAATCGAAATCCGATGGCAGCGTTAAGCGTATAATGTAGCGCGTTTCGCCATTCTCCGTTTCGGTATCTACGGTGCCCATGTGTTCACCCAGCGCGAATGACACTATATCAAGCTTGTCATCAGCTGCGGTCTGAGTCCCCTCCGGTGCAGGCTTATCCGAAGCAACGGCGTCTCCCCTCCCGCATCTGGTAAGCATAAGCATGAATGCCAATATAATAGGTAAAAGCTTTCTCATATGCATCACTCCGTCCGTATGGCCGCGTTCGGGCTTATGCGCATCGCACGGCGGGCAGGGAGTATGGCCGCTATCAGCGCAACCACGCCGGAAAACGCAACGCCCGCCACGGCAAGCCACGCCGGGATTATGCTCCTCACCTGCATGTTCTCAAACAGCACGGGCAGAAGCTTCTGTGCCGCGTAGCTCAGGCCAAGGCCGAATATGCCGCCCAATATGCCCAATATCAGCGCCTCTATCAAAAACATGCCAGAGATGCTGCCAAGCGAGGTGCCTATGACCTTCAGTATGCCTATCTCCTTCGTGCGCTCGGTTATGGACATCATCATCGTATTTGCTACGCATATCGCGCTCACGAGCATCGCCACCGCACCTATTGCGCCCAGCATGCCCTGTATCTGGCGAGACTGAGTGCGGACCGTTTCAAGCATATCGTTGAGCGAATATACCGACAAGCCGCTGTTGCGTATCAGCTTCGCTATCCTCTGCACGTCCTCAACGTTTTTCACCTTTATCCATACCAGCTCATATGTCGGACCGTTTTTCTTTTCCTCCGCAAGCAGCTTTTCATCCTTCCTTGCGCCAAGATAGTCCGCGTTTGCGTCTATCAATTCGTTCAACCGGTCAAAATCCATGAAGGCGGAAGTTGAATAGGTGTTGTTGAGCGTTGAGCATATTCCGGTAACGTTTAGCGTATAAAAATTGCCCATCGGCAGCGCGCGGCCGTCGCCGTCCGCCCTCTGCTCGCCCGAAAGGTTTGAATAGTCAAACGTCAGCTTTATGTTAGCCGCCAACGGGTCTATCAGCGCGTTGCCGTCCGCATCGACAGCGGCGGCCCAGTCGTTCTTAGCGTCCGAGAATGTCGCCGCCACATCGTCCGTGAACATCACGTCCGGATGCAGCCTCGTCCCCTCCCCGGGGGCTTCGCCGCGTTCAGGCTCAAGCTGAAAGCTTGCCGCCGTGCTCACGTCTATTCCGTATATGCGCACCATGTTCACAAAGTTGCCGCACTTTATATATGCGCTCTTCTGCACGACAGGCGTCACGGCCTCGACCCCTTCTATATTCTTAAAGGCGTTCACGGCCTTTTCGTTAAGCAATGCCGTCTTATCCAGCAGCGTTTGATCGGCGGGCGTCACGTCTATCTTTGTAAGGCTGCCCAACTGCTCTATGCTTTCACGGTACGAAGCTTCATACCCAAGCCCTACCGATATCAGCACTATTATGCACATTACGCCTATCGTCATAGATAGCGCCGTAAGTACCGTCCTCGATTTTCGCCGCCACAGATTTATGCAGCCATAGCGGAATAAATCAAAGAACGTCATGCCTTTTTACCGCCGATCATGTCGCTTATATCATCGTTGTAAGCATCCTTAAACTTCTTATTCTTGTTCTTGGAGGATACTATCGCTATTATCACTATCGCTGCGATCGCCAGCACTATCAGCAGCCATGCCCACCAGGGCAGTCCGCCGCTCCTTACGTTGGTGGAGTCAACGTCCGCATCGCTGCCTATTATCACCGCGTCGCTTGAAGCGGGCTTAGCCTCGCCCACGTTCAGCGTTACGGGCACTTCCTGTGTATATTGCTGACCGTTCGCATCCTCATACTGAACAAGCAGCTTTGCCGTAAACTCGCCTATCTTTGTGCAGTTCACCTGAAAATCCGCGCTCAGCGTACCGCCGGGCAGCAGATCGCCACCGTAGTAGCTTTCCGCCATGGATATGCCTTCAAGCGCAAGTATCCTTACGTTGAGCGCCTTACCGCGGCCCATGTTCACCATGTTCAGATTTATGGACGCGGGCGAACCCTGCGTAGGCGTGCCGTATACTATAGGCGCGTCTATCGCTATATCCATGGGCTGGCTTATGGGTATCATTATGGTCTGCGTCGCTTTGCCGGCTATCGAGTCGCTGTTTTCATATGTAAGGTTCACGCCGACTGTCGATGAACCCACTTCGGCGTCCCTCTTTACGGATACGTTGAATTCAACTTCAGCTGTTTCGCCCGGCTTTATCGCGCTCACATACGCCGCATCGCTGCTGCCTACGGTAAGCGTAAGCCCGTTTGAATTGGCGAGCGAGAGCGTGGCGACGTTTTTGAGCGATGTATCCTTCTTTGCGTTGTTTATAAGGGTCAGGCGGACGGTCGCGTCGTCGCCCGCCATAAGGCCGGATACCTCGGCGCCGTTCACGAAAAGCTTATAGCCGGATACCATTACGGACATGGCCGTTTCGGCCTTCTCTATGGGCGCGACGTAGCCGTTGGTTATGTATACATACGTTGAAAACGTGCACTGCTGGGGTTCGCCGTTTTCGTAATAAGTCGCAAGGAATTTGACGGGCTTGTTGCCGTTGGTGGCGTAATACGAAACGGTGAATGTATATTCAACGTATGCCATCATGCCCGTGGCCCAGCTTTCAAAATATCTGCCGTAGTTCACGTTTTCCGCTATGAACGGGAATTCGTCAAGGGAATTGGATATTACGGGGGATATGGTAACGTTTTTAAGCTCGCCGCCCTTATTGACTATTGGCACGCGCAGAGTAACGGTCTGCTTGGGCTTCAATATGGGGGATTCGAACACGCCTGACTGATTGGCCGCGGCTATCTGCAGCGGGCCGAAATTGGTTGTAACGCCGGACTCGCTTCCGTTGCCCATAAGCGTTACATACACGCAAAGGTTGAATGTTACGTCCTCTGTTATGGAGGTACCGTTCACATCGTCATACCTCCACACCGTCGCGCTTACTTCGAAGTTCACGGGATATACGCCCTTTGTTGCGAACTCGCTTATGCGGAAATCATAATATATCTCGGCTGTGGAGTTATACGACATATCATCAAGGTGCCTTGTATAGCTTGCGTTTATAAGATCGAACGGCCAGCTTGATACGGATGTATCTCTGGGTATCTTGGGCGATATGGTTATGTTCCTCAGCATATACCTTTCGCTTGGCAGATATTCCCTGTTCACCGCCACCGGCAAAACTACCGTAACAACGTCGCCCGGTTCACCCTTGGGGCTTTGCGCGCCCACGTCCATAAGCACCAGCGCGTTAGCGTTGCTGGGTATCACCACTATGTCCGTATTCGGCTTCTGATCCGTTACCGGTATGGTGGGTACGGGCGTATCTGCCGGCGATAATGCCTCCGGCGCTCCCGTGCCGTCCGGCGCAGGGGTACTTTCCGCGCCCGGCGCAGGAGTTTCGCTGCCGTTTTCCGCCAATGCCGGCAGCGCGAATGCCAATGCCAGCGCCGCAACGAGCATAAATGCCGTGATCTTCTTCAACTTTTCGCTCACTTGTTTTATTCCTCCGCTATTGTATTGCTTATCCTTCCGTCGCTGAAGGTTATTGTTCTGTCTGTATATTTTCTCATTCCCGGGTCGTGGGATACGAGTATGAATGTGGTGCCTCTTTCACGGAAAAGCCCTGTCAAAAGCTCCATCGTTTCCTCGCTCGTACCCGTGTCCAGATTGCCCGTAGGCTCGTCCGCCAGCACTATGGGCGGACGGGTTATAACGGCTCTTGCTATGCCCACCCTTTGCTGCTGACCGCCGGAAAGCTCGCCGGGCTTATGGTGTATATGCTCCTTTAGTCCCACGCGCACGAGCATGGCCTCCGCCATCTCGTTCCTAAGCTTTAGCGGTGCGCCGCGTATTGCAAGCGGCAATGCAACGTTTTCAAGCGCCGTATACTGCGGCATGAGGTTATAGCTTTGGAACACAAAGCCTATATCGTCCCGCCGGAAGCGTATCCTTGCTTTTTCGTTCATGCTCTCAAGCCGCTTACCTGCCACCTGCACGGTTCCGGATGTGGGCAGTTCAAGCCCCGCAAGCATATTAAGGAGAGTTGATTTGCCGCTGCCGCTTCGTCCGGCTATACATATGAACTCCCCTTTGTTTACGGCTATGTTCACCCCGTCGAGCGCCTTTACGGTGCTTTCGCCGACTGTATAGTACTTTTTCAGTTCATGCGTTGATATGATGCTGTTATTCATGCGTATCCTTCCAGTCCTGCGCACCGTCCCACCAACTGCCGTCAAGGTCAAGACCAAGGTCGCAGGTATAGTTCCATTCTATCTTGTCGCCCGGTTTAAGGTAGTACACGCCGCAGCCGTAGTTTGGGTACCAGCCGTTGACGCAGTACATCCAGCCGCTCCAGCGCCCGCCGTCGAACTCATAAAGGTTGTTTATGCCTTCAACATATGCTCCGCTGCCGGTGCCACCGGAGTATTCCATGTGCAGCCGGAACTTGTCACGCGCCATTTTGAGCACGTCCAGCACCGTGTCCCCGTCCTCTATTTCAAATTCGGTCGTATCCAATATGCAGCCGGATGCCGGAACTATTCCCGCCCACTTTGCTTCGCGGTGCATGCCGTTTTTAACGGCCGTGTCGCAGCGTATCTGGATGGTCACGGTATTCTTTTTAGGTTCAGCGGTAGGTACGGGCGTAGGCGCGGGCGTTGCGCTCGGTTCGGGCGCGTTCGTTTCATCCGCACCGGGCTTCTGCGTTTCCGTTGGCGGCACAAAGGGCGTGGCTTCCGCGTTGGGGGCGCTTGTCGAGGTACCTTTCTCCGGCCGTTCGGTGGGCGCCGTGCCCTGCTCGTAAAGTTCCCTCACGCTATCGGGCGAGGGTGTGGGCTGAGCGGCCGCCTTAGTCGAGCCTTTGTCCGCCGTGCCGAAGCTGAAAGCGTCGGTAATAAACGCATACCATGGCCTTTCGGTGGCTTCCGGTTCGGCCTGCATCGCGTTTTCGTTTTCTACATAATCAAGGTCGAGCCTACCGCTTGTTTCCGTTTCTGCCGCTCTGTTGCCTCCGCTGCATGCCGTGCAGCAGAGCAGCGCCGCCATGATGAGTGCTATCAGCGCTGCAGTCCTTTTAAGCTTCATTCTCATTCCGCTCCTTTGTTTTCATTTCTTCCTGTTTCTTATACTCCTTCCTGCGGCGGCGGGTGGCTTCCCGCTTTTCGCGCATGGTTTTGCGCTGCGTGGGCGGCTTGAGTCCAGCTTTTTCAAGCACTCTCGGCCATGGGCCGAAGCGGCTTTTTATTAGCTGATACCCCTCCACGTCCGCCTTTTCGGGCAGTCTGCCCAGCTCCTGCGCTTTCCGCCTAAGGTAGGCGAGCAGTTCTTCGTCGCTTGCCTTGCTATGCTCCTTCGCAAACTTCTGCTCCAGTTCAAGACGAGTCTTTTCATGAGGATCCGTTCCGATTTGTGCCTGTGCCATTATGTTTTTCCCTCCTAAGCATAAAAAATGCGGCAATTCCGGGGTTCTTCCCCTAAAATTGCCGCAACCGCATTTTTGCAAAGCACTGTTCATGCGCCGTTTTATCGCACGGGCGCACCAACTACAAACCTCGTAGGTCTTCTGACTCACGCTTATGGATTTTATCCTGCGTCCCCATCGCCTTCTCAGTTTCCCAATGACTGGCCTTTGCCATGATGGAGCCTCGGCGCTTACAGCGGCGGTGCCGTTCGGGATTTGCACCCGATTCCCTTGTTCATCCCCGGTTTTTGTCCGGAGCCACGACGTTCCTCTATTTTTTTATTTACCACAGAATACTGTTTCCGTGGTATATCATCGGTGAAGCGCATTGTATCGCTTATTTTATTGATGAAATACATAGAAAAACATGCAGAGAATACAACAAAAAATGCCATAACGGGCATATTGGCGTAGGGATATTCGCCTTAGCTGTAATTGTGACAAAAAAACGAATTATTTTCTTGATTTAGACCTATTCCGGATGCTATAATTACAAGGTACAAGGAATGTTTTACTTGTATTACCACAGAAACAGTATTCCGTGGTATTCTTATGTTATCAACTTCATCTTATCAAGCATACGTTCATATTGTCTGCTGCTCGCGGCAACATATATGCGCGTGGTTTCTATGGAACTATGGCCCAGCACATCTGCCAGATGGGAGAGATTCTTCTCAATCGAATAAAAGGCACGGGCAAAAAGATGCCTCAGGTTATGTGGGAATACCTTGCTCCGTTCCACATGTGCCGCGTCGCAGAGCCTTTTCATGTCGTGGCAAACATTCGCCCTATCGAGCGGCTTGCCGCCTTTGGTGCGGAATATAACGCCGGAGTCTATATGCTGCCGCGCTGCGTATTCGGCAAGCTTTTTGCAAAGCTTATTCGGTATCAGCACCGTGCGACTTTTGCCCTTCAGGCGTATTTCGGTATGATGCTTTTCAATGGCATCGGTGGTTATGTAGCTCAGCTCGCTTATTCTTATACCCGTTGCGCATATGGTTTGCATTACAAGACTCAGCCTTTCGTTCCCTACCACGTCCGCCGCGTTGACCAGCCGTTTATATTCCGCCGCGCTCAGTTCCCTGTTTTCCGCTATGAAGGCTTTGCGCTGCACCTTTAACAGATGCACTTTATATTCATCCGCGCCAATGAAAGCAAGGTAGCCGTTTATCGCCGCAAGCTTTGTATTGACCGTGCGGCTGCTGAAATTCTCGGCAAGCGTTTCGCGGTATTCGAGCAATGCGCGTTTGTTGGGCGGATTGCCGTTCAGATACTCCGCCAGCCGCTCGGCTTCATTTATATATTTAGTTACGGTCGCTTTTGCCTTTTCCGCCATCAACAGATATTGCTTGTAATCGTTTATGCACTTTCTTGTTCTGCTACGCTGCATGTGGGCCCCTTCCTCATCCCCGCAGCGCGTTATTTTGTGCGGATGGTTTGCAGCCTTCCATGCATACGGCAGTAAATTTATATATGAAAAACACACCGCTCCCATGCAGGGGTCCGCGGGCGCTTCTCTGTGCCAGTTCGCGTGGCGAAGCCCGTTCCGTGCAGGTCTTCTGACTCAGGCCGTATATGTCTGCCGCGCCTTCCCAAATCGCTTCAGTGGCATTTTGCGGCCGACTCGTCCTTTACAGCGGCGCGTCCGTGCGGGGATCTCACCCGGCTTCCCTCTTAGCCGCTCACCTTCGGGCGGAACATGGAACCTGTTTATTCTTTTCTTTGACATTATCACCCCATCCCTCGTTTGTCAATCTTTACCATGCGTTTTGGGTGTTGGTAATTTTTACCAATAGAAAAAGTTGACAGGCCCGATCGGCCATATTATACTGAACACATAAAGACGCAAGACACCATGCAGACGCAGACAGGCTATTAAGCTTGACAGGCGGCTGCATTTTTATTTCAAAGCGAATCAATGTTTAGCGAAAGGAGAAGAAGCGAACCGATGCAGGCATTCAGCGGCAATGATACGAAAATACCCGACCATGCCATTGAAAGAATAGCACGCTGCCTGCTGCCTATGATTCGGGCGTATTATGAAAGCGCCGAAGGGCAGGCAGAACTGGTTGAGTGGAACAAGGGGAAAGACGCTGAAGACACAAGACTATCAGTTAAAAAGACGGCCTAAAAGATATTGCGGGGTGCATTGACTGCACCTCGTTTTTATTCGTTTTATTGTGCGGATTATGGGGCGTATGGTCCAGGGAAGGAGGGTGAAGCAAAGATAATAGACTTGACGTAGGGAACATGTAAGCATATTCATTTTGCGATTATACACCCAGAGCCAGATGTAAATAACGTTGTTTTACACGAGCCAGCATTATTCTACTCGCCGGATGGCTTCAATTTCTCCCTTTATTGCAAGATAACGAGAGATAACCATGCACGATAGAAACATATCAAATGTTTTATCGTACCACTTTTCTAATTCCGCTGGAGACATAAGCATAAAGGTTTTGCTTGCAACCTTATCTTCTTCAACCCAATGCCGAGCGCCAATTGTGTTAAAAAGAAATGTGGTGTTTTCACAAAGGCCTTTATATGATGTTCCTTTAAGCTTTGCTTCTTCCATCTCCAGCCTTTTAAAAAGGGTGCATAGTATTTCTCCTTTTCTCTTCAAATCGCCGCGATTATCTATTTTCTTATACTCCGCAAGACTGTGCTTTATCTCCGGAAAATCGGATGCTACCACAGAACTCAGCTCGTCATTATACACGATAAATATTTCCCTTGTTTTAGGATCTATCATAAAATGTGCTCCCAGCCGTTCTAAAAGAAACGTGAGATTATCGTCTATCATCTTTAAGTAATTTTCATCTCGAATATATGCAATTCGGCATTTGCTGATGGTATCCTTAACTCTCATGTTGATATTTGCAGCATATTGGCAAAAATCTAAAGCTGTATCTTCGCTGATTCTTTCTGACTCAAATATTTCTTTTGTGATACCCAACCCATCGCGCATTTCGTCAATAGAAAGAAATGTTCCACGTAAATTCCAGCCAGTAAAATAAAGCTGGTTAACATATTCCTCCAATGTAAAGTAGATCACAACTTTCTCACCAAACGAATTGTACGTTCCAATAATTTGCTCCCCAGAAATAAGACAGTTTATTTTCTTGCATTCTTCAAATAAATCGAATTTTGGAAATATATTCGACTCGGAAATTCTTCTTCGCATAGCAAGTCCTCCTTCTAATTTAAATGCACCTCTAAATAAGCACAAAAAGAATGTATGCGTGCGGCCTCTGCATCAAATTAATTATAGTATTTTCTCTGAGATTTGCCAACACCCTACCCAACAACATCTTCCATATAAACAATAAATCCGAACCCATTCCCTATCGGAATCAAGTTCGGATTTATCAAGTGTGGTGGAGCTTACCGGATTCGAACCGGTGATCTCTACACTGCCAGTGTAGCGCGATAGCCAACTTCGCTAAAGCCCCATATTTGCTGCGCTTTCCGTTGCGCAAGATGTATTATAGCGTATGCGGGCGGGTTTGTAAAGAGTTTTTTTGCGGATATGCAA